>Ga0210406_10001222_pt1 | contig 32414 bp, 24 predicted proteins | sample IncBWC30MmetaG_FD_155454 | JGI IMG/M metagenome (GOLD analysis project Ga0210406, IMG submission 155454) | Forest soil microbial communities from Barre Woods Harvard Forest LTER site, Petersham, Massachusetts, United States - Inc-BW-C-30-M | ecosystem: Environmental > Terrestrial > Soil >... | reverse complement strand
ACTTCTCGGATTTACGTTCGTGCTGGAAACCCCATGCTCGGATCTTTCCCAAAACGCGCCGTACAACCCCGCTCACTTCCGCCGTCCCCGATACAACCTCGCAATCGCGTACGTCGCCCCAAAAAACACATGCCGGTGCGGTCCGCCCGACGTCAGCCCCACTTCATACCCCGCATCAATCACTAACCGCGGAATCACCGTGTAGGTCAGCGCCCACAACGAAGACGCAAACCCCGGGGTCGTCGGGTTCAAGCGGGTCTCCCCATAAAATTCACCCGTAAACTGCAACGGCCCGTGGATCGTATGCGAAAACGCCAAATTGAATTGCTGATTCTTATCGAAACCCCCAGCTCGCCCTGTCAAAAATTCACTGGCATTGAAGTCGAAATGAATGTGAGCCACATCCTTGCTCGCCAACAACGTAAACGCGTGGTCCACTCGCCCGCTGCCCAGCCCATCCGCAGTGCTGGCGGAAGGAACTTTGACTGCATAGCCAAACGCCATGGAAGGTACGCGTCGGGTCTGCTTGTAGAAGCGAATCTGTGGCCCCAGCCAGTTGTCCCCAAACGTCCGATGCGTGCCGCTCGCATCCGTTTGCGACAAAAAAGAAGTCGTGGTCCACCGCAGCTCTACATCGCAGAGCACGGCGAACTTCAAGAGGCCGTTCGTGGACGTCTGCGTTACGCCATGCGCAGGCCAGGTATGGTCCCACCCGTACTCGAGCTCCAGCACTCCGTACTGGGTGATGTCCGCGGGATTCGCCACGGTCGGTCGATTGGGATTCGCGGAGATCGAATCCGCGTAACACCCGGTCTGCTTTCCCATCCATTGCGCAGAGGCTGGCAGGCTTGCGATCAGACACAAGAACACGGTCAGGCGCACGCCCGCGGCTGGCCTCACCCTCAAGGCGAATTTCACCATGCTGGATGGTACCAACGCGTGCGCCAGGCTGCCTCGTTCAGTGAGTTTTCTCTGTGCCTCTGGGACTCTGTGGTGAACAACTGGTCCGCCGCCCTTCTTTGACTTCATCCCCAGCCCACCATAAGATTCCCCCACTCCCCAAACGCATTCATGATTGGCCAAACCATCTCGCACTATCGCATCGTCGAAAAGCTCGGCGGAGGCGGTATGGGAGTGGTGTACAAAGCCGAAGACCTCACCCTAGGACGCTTCGTCGCCCTCAAACTCCTCCCCGACAATGTTTCCAAAGACGCCTCCTCGCTCGAGCGTTTCCGCCGCGAAGCCCGCGCCGCTTCCGCTCTGAACCATCCCAACATCTGCACCATTTACGAGATCGGCGAAGGGGACGGCGTGCGCTTCATCGCCATGGAATACCTCGAAGGCATGACGCTGAAACATGCCATCGCTGCGCGCCCGATGGAAACCGAAACGCTGCTCTCGCTCGCCATCGAGATCGCCGACGCCCTCGACGCCGCGCACACCGCCGGCATCATCCATCGCGACGTCAAGCCCGCCAACCTCTTCGTTACCAAGCGAGGCCACGCCAAGATTCTCGACTTCGGTCTCGCCAAGGTGGGCGAGGGAAGTACATCAGCCAGCGGCATCGCGGAAGCCAATACCGAAACCGAGGCCGAGCATCTCACCAGTCCGGGCTCAACCCTGGGCACCGTCGCCTACATGTCGCCCGAGCAGATTCTGGGTAAGCCGCTCGACTGCCGCACCGATCTCTTCTCCTTCGGCATCGTGCTCTACGAGATGGCCACTGGCGCATTGCCCTTCAAGGGAGAAACTTCGGGCGCGATCTTTGATTCGATCCTGCACGGCGCGCCGCCCGCCGCCGCTCGCCTCAATCCGCAAGTCCCCGCCGAGCTGGAACGCATTCTCCAAAAAGCGCTCGAGAAGGATCGCGACGTCCGCTATCAGCACGCTTCCGAACTTCGTGCGGACCTGTCACGCGCCAAGCGGGATACCACCGGACCTATCTCCGCCACGATGCCGATTCACTCCGGGCCCCGGAAACGCCCCCGCTGGATCTGGCTGGCGGCGATTGTTGCTGTGCTTGCGCTGGCGGGCTTGCTGGCATGGCATTTCAAGCCCGCCGCCTCCCAGGGAACGAGAGTTGCCGTCGCGCCTGCCACCATTGCCGTCTTGCCGTTTCAGAATCTCGGCGCCGACCAAGATTCCGACTACCTCCGCATGGCCCTCCCCGACGAGATTGCCACCACCCTCAGCGCGGTCCGCACCCTTTCCATCCGCCCTTTTTCTACGACCAGCAAGTACTCCGCTCCCGGCATAGACCTGCAACAGGCCGGTAACGAAATGCACGTCGGCCGCATCGTGACCGGGCACTTTCAGAAGGTGCACGACCAGCTGCAGTTGACCATGGAAGCGGTTGATGTCGCCGATGACCGCGTCCTCTGGCAAGACAACCGCAGCGTTCCAGTCGAAGACTTGGTCGCCATGCGCGAGCAAGTGACCAGCCAGGTTCGCCAAGGGCTGATTCCAGCTCTAGGCGCCAGCAACGCCGGAGACGGAGGCACGCGGCCCAGCAACGAAGAAGCGTACGACCTCTATCTGCGCAGTGTTGCCATCGCGCACGATGGCGCGCAGAATCGCGACGCTATCCGCATGTTGGAGCGCTCCGTGGGACTCGATCCCTCCTACGCCCCCGCCTGGTCGGCTCTGGGCAAACGCTACTACTACGAAGAGGAATACAGCCCCGGGGCGAACGGCTCCATGTCGCGCACGGAACCTGCGCTGCGCCGTGCTCTCGCCTTGGATCCCAATCTTGAGGACGCGGCACAGCAAATCGTGAGCCTCGACGCCGATTCCGGCAAACTGCCTCTCGCCTATCAGGTAGCCAAGGCCATGGTCGACAAACGTCCGCAGAGCGGCTTTGCCCACTTCACGCTGTCGTACGTGCTGCGCTACGCGGGCCTTGCGCGCGAAGCTGCCCGCGAGTGCAACGACGCCATGCGCCTTGATCCTGGCAATTACCAGTTCCGTTCCTGCGCCAGCGTATTTTTTGGCTTGGGGCAATACGATCAAGGCCGCGCGTTCTTGAGACTCGACGCCGGCTCCGAGTGGTCGAACAATGCGGAAGTCCATGCCCTCTTACGTGAGGGAAAGACGCAGGAGGCCTTGGAACAGCTACACCGCATTCCCGAAAGCTCCTTCTTCCATTCCCGAGCCTTGGCTGCCTGCTACTCCAACCCTCGCCCGGCCGACGCCGAGCAGCTTTGGGCACAGGCGGAAAAGGATGTGCTTGCGTTCCATGACCCCGAGCCCAGGTTCGCGACCGCCGTACACTACAACGCCTGTCGAGGGAACGCGTTTACCGCCCGGCTGCTGAAGTCGGCCATGGCCAGCGGTTATTGTGCCTACGAAAATCTCCAGACCGACCCGTTGCTGGCCGGATTCCGCAAGTCGCCCGAGTATCCGGAAGTGCTCGCGCAAGCCAAGCAATGCCAAAATAAATTCCTGGCCAACCGCGACCGCCCGCAGCAGTAGTCAGATAAGAAAATTGGTGGGTGCCCGATTCAATCGCGCTCTATGCGACCGGACACGCTCTGTGCGATTGAGTGGGGTCACGACACTGCCGCGACCTCCAAAACCCAAGCGAAGAAGCCGCGCTCCCTCGACCTGTTCGTTCGCTTGCTCGCCGCTCAAAGCTCGTAGCGTCACGAAACCATCGAAGAAGTGTTATGTCTACGCGCCGCTTCTCAATCCACGCACCCACCGCTCACACGAATGAACTGAACTTCCCCCCACTCTCCCGCGTATCCATCCCCATGGCGAAGTCTGTCTCATTCCGTCCTTTTGACTTCCATCCCGGCCCGCCATACCATCTCAGTTCCGGACGGCTCCCCGCATGATTGGCCAGACCATCTCCCACTACCGCATCGTCGACAAACTCGGCGGCGGTGGCATGGGCGTCGTCTACAAGGCCGAAGACATCAAACTCGGACGCTTCGTCGCCCTCAAATTCCTTCCGCCAGATGTTGCTGCCGACCCGCAATCGCTGGAGCGCTTTCAGCGCGAAGCCCGCGCCGCCTCCGCCCTGAACCATCCCAACATCTGCACCATCCACGAAATTAATGAAGACGCTGGACAGACCTTCATCGTCATGGAATACCTCGAAGGCGTCACGCTGAAGCACAGCATCGACGGGCGTCCGCTCGAAACCGACGTCCTGCTGCAACTCGCCATCGAGATCGCAGATGCTCTCGACGCCGCCCACGCCCAGGGCATCATCCATCGCGACATCAAGCCCGCCAACGTTTTCGTCACCAGGCGCGGCCATGCCAAGATTCTCGACTTCGGCCTCGCCAAGCTGATGCCTTCATCGCGCGACACGGGCCAGACCGTCAATCTCAGTTCGCCCACCGTGCTCGACGATGCCTTCCTCACCAGTCCCGGCACCGCTGTTGGCACAGTCGCGTACATGTCGCCCGAGCAAGCAAAAGGCAAAGACCTCGATGCCCGCAGCGATTTGTTTTCCTTCGGTGCCGTCCTCTACGAGATGTCGACCGGCGCCGTGCCTTTCCGCGGCGACACTACCGCCGTCATCTTCGAAGCCCTCCTGAATCGCGCCCCCCTGCCCGCCGTGCGCCTCAATCCCGACATCCCGGTGCGGCTTGAGGAAATCATCGGCAAGGCTCTCGAGAAAGATCGCGATATGCGCTACCAGCACGCTTCCGATATGCGCAGCGATCTGAAACGCCTGCAGCGCGACAGCGGCTCCGGCCGTGGCGCCGCCTCGGCCGGTGGCTCCATCAGTGACAGTCATCCCGTCGCAGTATCCACTGGAGGTTCCGGCAGCGTCGCGGCTCGCGATGTCACTCCACCCGCCTCTACGCCTGCCGCGCATGGCAGCAGTTCCAGCGTCAGCGCCGTCGCTCGCCAGCATCGCGTCGGCACTGCCGTGTTCGCTCTCATCGCTCTCGCGGTTCTGGCGGCCGCTGCATTTGGTATTTACGCCCTCGTCACTCGCAGCGGGCCGCTGCCATTCCAGAATTTCACCATCACGCAAATCACCAACAGCGGCAAGGTAGATCTGGCCGCCATCTCACCCGACGGCCGCTACCTCCTGCACGTGCAGAACGACACTGGCCAGCGCAGTCTCTGGCTGCGCAACATTCCCACGGGAAGCGACACGCAGATCCTTCCCCCGGCTCCGGGCACCTACGCCTCGCTGGCGTTTTCGCCCGACGGCAATTACGTCTTCTATCGCAAGTCGGCCAACGTTCGCGCGAACGAGTTCAACCTGTTCCGTGCTCCCGTGCTCGGCGGCGCGCCCAGACAAGTCATTCGCGACATTGATAGCGACGTATCCTTCTCGCCCGACGGACAGCGCATGGCTTTTATCCGCGCCAATGATCCCGATCCCGGCAAGTATCGTTTACTGACGACGAACCTCGAGGGCGGCGACGAGACCGTTCTGATGATCGCCAAGCCCACGCGCGGGGCCGATCCATCTCATGTCGCCTGGTCGCCCGACGGCAAGCAAATCGCTTACTCTTTTCAGGGGACAGGCGAGATCAGCGGCTATGTCGAGACGTTCGATCTCGCGCGAAAACAGGTTGGTACTCTGGCGGCCCTGTCAAAGTCCAGCATCTTTGAGCTGAGCTGGTTGCCGAACGGACGCGCTCTGCTGGTCGTCTACTCTCCTAAAGGTCCCCGCGGTGATCAGGCGCAGATCGGTGTGCTCACGACCGATGGCAAACTGCATCCTGTAACCCGCGATACCAACCGCTACGCAACGCTCACGCTCTCGGCCGATGCTCGTAGCGCGGCGAGCGTCCAGGTCAAGACGAATCGTTCGCTGTTTCTGCTTTCGATGGCTGGACAATCAGCGTCGGCCACGCCCACGACCATGATGCAGGTCTCCAATCCACGCCAAATTCAGTGGACTCCAGATGGCAAACTGCTGGTGCCCGAAGTCGACAACCTCACCCGCATCGATCCAAGCGGACAAAATTCCGCGGTCCTGGTCAGCGACCCCAACGCAGCTATTTTCGATCCGCACCCTTGCGGGTCTAGTTACCTGGTTTTCGCGTGGGCCTTTCACGGAGGCAACACCGTCAACATCTGGCGGACGAATTCTGACGGATCTTCTCCCAGGCAACTGACGTCGCACGTGCTGGATACGAACCCGGTCTGCTCTCCAGACCAGAAGTGGGTTTACTACATCGAAGGCCCCGGCGTGCCGCGCCTCATGCGCGTCCCCATCGACGGCGGCAACGCGGAAATGGTTCCCGGCAGCGACGTTCCCAATCGTTTCGGGATCGATGCGATCGCGTTCGTCTCTCCCGATGGCAAGTCCGTCGGTTTTGGCGTCGACCTGGTTGATCCCCGCACCAATGACGCTCTGTCGAAGCTCGCGATCGTAAATGTGGAACCGGGCGCACCTCCGAACCTGCGCCTCATCGATCTCGATGCCCGCCTCGGTACCTCAAGCGGCGCCACTCCCAGCCTGCAACTTGTGCCCAACATGAATGCGGTGAGCTACGTGATCAGCGAAAACGGCAGCAGTAACGTTTGGCTCCAACCGCTCGACGGGTCCCCCGGCCGCCAGATCACGCACCTGGCCTCCGAACAAATCAGCAGCTTCGCGTGGTCCCCCGACGGCAAGACCATAGCCCTAACCCGCCGCGAAGATGTAGCCGATGTGGTGCTGCTGAAGGAAGGAAGTCAGTAGATCGCCAGTCGCCAGTCTTCAGTCGTCAGCAAAAGCTGAGAGCCAAGAGTTGCTCTAGTCATACTTCTCATACAGAATCGACTTCCGATCCCATCCCAGGCTCTTCAGCAACTCCCGGTTCGCGCTGACCATTTTGTCGAGGCCGCAGATGTAGGCGTGCATGTCAACGCGGCCGGATACTATGCTGGACACGTGCTCCTGCACATAGCCGCGCAGGCCCTGCCAGTCAGCGTTGCCCCGGCTTAGCGTAGGCAGGTAGTCGAAGTTCTTGTGCTCGGCGGCAAGGCGAAGAAATTCTGCGTGGTAATAGATATCTTTCTCAGTGCGGCTTCCAAACAGCAGCCAGATTTTTTTGTTCTGGTGGCGCGACTCGTCTGCAAGCAGCCAGTGCAGCATCGAGCGGAAGGGCGCGATGCCCGTGCCGGTCGCAATGAAAACCGTGTCGCGCAGCGGCGGACGCAAAATAAAATTGCCAAACGGTCCCTGCCCTGAAATCTTTGCGCCGGGTTCGAGGTCGCAGAGGTAGTTCGACATGAATCCGTCTTGCACACGGTTCAGGCAGAAGGCAAAGCGATTCCCATCCGGCGGCGACGCGATGGAGTAAGCGCGTGTGATCTCCTCTCCGTCCGGCTTGGTGTGGGTGAGCGAGAGCCACTGCCCGGGCACGAATCCGAAATGCCCGGCGCCTTCGACTTCGAACTCGAGGTGCTTGGTGTAGTCGGAGAGGTTAGTGCTTCGCGCCAGGCGCGCATGCATAGTCTGGGACGCCATACCATGTAGATGAAATGTCCGGCTGCGGCGGTGCGGCAGCGCAAATGTGAGATATGTTCCACGTGGAACATTGTGCAAAAATGTGCGCATGGTTATTAGCTTATAGATAATATATGAAAACGTGGAAGCGATTCAGTCGAGGGGAGTTGGAATTCGTTTTTGATTTGGAGATCTCACACGCGCTTGTGACGACGTCACCTTCTGCCGATTGATCGGTGGTTGTGAGCGCGTCTGGACTGGGGAACTCTCGGAGACGTGAATCGCTATACTCTTCGTTTCGCATCGAGGCGTGTCTTGCGTCGGGTGGTGGTTGGTTCTTTCATGGGAACCGTGGAGAAGAGCTCAGTGCAGAGGTTCTTCGCTTCGCTCAGGATGACAAGATTAAAGGAGGGTTCGTTGAGTTTGTTCGCACGCAGGTTGCGTTTTCATCGCCGTGGTTTTCGGGTGGTGCAGATTGTATGCGTCATTGGTTTGCTGGCATGTGCGGTTGGGTTTGGTTCGGCGGGGGATCGGGCGGAAGTTGCGCGCAATCCTAAACCAGGGCAACAAGACTGGTCCCGGTACGGAGGCTCGCCGGAGAACGATCACTACTCAAGCCTGACGCAGATCAATCGCAAGAATGTGAGCCGGCTTGCGGTGGCATGGAGTTTTGATACCGGGGAAGAAGGTGGACTGCAGACCAGCCCACTTGAAGTTGACGGTGTTTTTTACGGAATCACGCCCACCCAAAAGATTTTTGCGCTGGACGCGGCGACCGGGAAGCTGTTCTGGAAATTTGATTCGGGGATTCGCGGAACACAGCCCGACCGCGGGCTGGCTTACTGGACCGATGGTAAGGACAAGCGAATCCTGGTCGGCGTGATGAACTTTGTGTATGCGCTCGATGCAGTGACGGGAGTGCCGGCGGCAGGCTTCGGGAAGAGCGGGCGCATTGACTTGCGCGACGACCTGGGACGCGATCCTTCGACGCTTTCGATTTATCTGACCAGTCCGGGTGTGGTTTACAAGGATCTGCTGATCGTGGGCGGGCGGGAGCCGGAGACGCTGCCTGCGCCACCCGGAGATATTCGCGCCTACGATGTGCGCACTGGGAAACTGCGCTGGTCGTTTCATACCATCCCGCATCCCGGGGAATTTGGTTACGACACGTGGCCGAAGGAGGCCTGGAAATCCTCGGGTGCCGCAAATAACTGGACGGGCATGTCGCTCGATGCGCAGAGGGGGATCGTGTACGTGCCCACGGGATCGGCGGCCATGGATTTTTATGGGGCTGATCGCCTCGGCGATGATCTGTTTGGCGACTGCCTGCTGGCGCTAAATGCCGAGACAGGTGAAAGGATCTGGCACTTCCAGGAAGTGCGGCACGATATCTGGGACCGCGATTTGCCGGCGCCTCCCGTGTTGCTCACCGTGAAGCGCGACGGCAAGCGCGTCGACGCGATTGCACAAACGACCAAACAAGGGTTCGTCTACCTGTTCGATCGCGTTAACGGCAAGCCGCTGTTTCCGATTGAGTACAAGAAATTTCCTGTGAGCGATGTGCCGGGAGAAGTTGCGGCCACGGAGCAGCCGGTGCCGACAAGGCCCGTGCCCTTCGCCCGGCAAACCATCAGCGAAGGCGCGTTGACGACACGCACGCCCGAAGCGCACCAGTGGGCGGTCGAGCGCTTCCGCAAGTTCCGCAGCGAGGGCCAGTTCGTACCGTTCAGCGTTGGCAAAGACACGGTCGTGTTTCCCGGGTTTGACGGCGGCGCAGAGTGGGGCGGTCCAGCGGTCGATCGAGAGACGGGAATTATTTATGTGAACGCCAACGAGGTCGCTTGGACGGGCGCGCTCACGGAGGACACGGGCCAGGGAAGTGTGCGCTCGATTTATCTGAATCAGTGCGGGGTCTGCCACGGCGAGAAGATGGAAGGATCGCCGCCTGCGATGCCTTCCCTGGTGGGAGCAGTAGATCGCAACACGCCTGCCGAGGTGACGGCCACCATCAAGAATGGTAAGGGACGAATGCAAGGGTTTCCCAACCTGACCGATGAGCAGGTGTTTGCACTGGTGAACTACATCTCGACCGGCGAGAGCAAGGAATTGACGAGCAGCGGCCCGGCTCCGCTCTCGATGAAGTACCGGTTCACCGGGTATCACAAGTTCTTGGATCCTCAAGGGTATCCGGCGATTGCTCCGCCGTGGGGCACATTGACCGCGATCAATCTCAACACCGGGGAGCAGGCCTGGAAGATTCCGCTGGGCGAGTATCCTGAACTGGCGGCCAAAGGCCAGGACAAGACGGGTACCGAAAATTACGGTGGGCCGGTGGTGACAGCGGGCGGGTTGTTGTTCATTGGGGCAACGAATTTCGACAAGAAGTTTCGGGCCTTCGACAAAGCGACTGGGAAGTTGTTGTGGGAGGCGAACCTGCCGTTCTCCGGCAATGCAACGCCCATTACCTATGAAGTTCAACGGGCGGCAGTTCGTGGTGATCGCGGCCGGAGGGGGTAAGGATCCTCGGTCTGGGTCGGGCGGTGCGTATGTGGCGTTTGCCCTTCCGGCGAAGTGAACTGCATTTTCGGCCTCGCTACCCAAGCATTACGCGAGCTCTTCCCCTTGTAATCGGTGTTAGAGAGGATCATTCCTTGTCGGCAGCTATCGTTTCGAGGCCGATCCGCGTCTCTATTCCATGCATGTTTCGTCCGCACCGGGGGTTCGCAGAATGAGGATTCCGGAGAAGAGTGTTCGTTCCCTGATCAGGCCTGCTCGCCTTAAGACCGGCGCCGAATTCCGGGGTGCCCTTCGCACTCCTCTGGTTGTGCTTGTACTGTTGGCGATCGCGGTGATCGCACTAGCGCGCGAGCGCGGCCCTCGAGTCGAGGTGGTGTGTACATTCCCGCCCATTCCCGTGCGCATCGACAAGCAGGAGGTGCTGGTATATGAGCTGCACATCACGAATTTTGATGTCGTGCCGCTGACGTTGAAACATCTCGAAGTGTTCACCAATGAAGAAACCATCGGACCGATTGCCTCGCTCGACGAGAATGCACTCGCTGCGGCGATGATTCGGGTCGGGTCAGGGATGATGCCGTCGGGGGATCACCGAAGTCCCGCAGAGGTGGCGCGCGTGATCGAGCCGGGAGCGCGTTCGGTGATCTATATGTGGATCGCGCTGTCGGAGACGCGCACCGTCCCCGCCAGCCTGCGGCACCGGATGATTTTCTCCACATCGGCTGCAGGAGGAGGTAGCCCCATAGACCCTATGCTGGAAGATTTTCAGGTGCCAATCAGTCGCGACGCAGTAATAACGCTGCGTCCGCCGTTTCATGGAGGCACATGGCTCGCAGGCGATGGTCCTGCGAACAACACCAACCACCGGCGCGCGATCATGGCCGTTGACGGGCACATTTATTCGGCGGAGCGGTTCGCGATTGATTGGCTCAAGGTGGGCCCCAACGGCGATTCGCGTCACGACGGTGCGACGCGCAATGACAACTGGTGGGGCTGGGGCGAGCCGGTGCTGGCCGTCGCCGAGGGAGAGATCACCGAAGTTGTCGATGGAATCCCTGACAACGTGCCCCGCGTGCTCCCTCCGGTCACGCTCGACAACATCGCTGGCAATCACGTGATCCTGAAGATTGCTCCCAACCGCTATGTGGCCTACGCCCACCTGCAGAATGGAAGCATCAAGGTGCGGGTTCATGATCGGGTGCACGCGGGTGATGCGCTGGCCCTGCTCGGAAACAGCGGCAACACGACCGGGGCGCATTTGCATATGCAGGTGACCGATCGAAACTCGGTGCTGCAGGCGGAGGGCGTGCCCTTTGTCTTCGAGAAATTCACTTATCTTGGCCCCGGAGCGGATTACGAACTCGACCAACATGTGACGGTGCCGTGGACGCAATCGATTCCGCCGGGTGATGGGGTGGTGGAGTTTGAAGGGAGTCAACGCTAGGCGTGGTTTCGGTCGGACGAAACGGGCGAGGGCGAGGACGCCCTCGCGACTGCCGGCGGGACGCCGGCGCTACGGGAGATGCCCGCCGCTCCATTGCTTCATCGGGATTATTCCACCGTTACGGACTTGGCCAGGTTTCTCGGTTGGTCTACGTCGCAGCCGCGGCGGACGGCTATGTGATAGGCCAGCAGCTGCAATGGAACGATTTCGAGGATCGGCGCCAGTTCTTCCGGGGCTGGCGGAATGTAGATGACGTGGTCGGCAGCCTCTTTGATTTCTTCGTCGCCCTCGGTGGCGAGCGCGATGACTTGCCCTGAGCGCGCTTTCACTTCTTTCAAGTTCGACATCGTTTTCTCGTAGCGCACGACCGAAAGCGGATCGTGGGGATCGCGCGTCGCGATGATGACGACTGGAAGATTCTCGTCGATCAAGGCATTGGGGCCGTGCTTCATTTCGCCGGCGGGATAACCCTCGGCGTGGATGTAAGAGACTTCCTTTAACTTCAGGGCACCTTCGAGTGCGATGGGATAGTGGATTCCGCGTCCGAGGAAGAGGAAGTCCTGCGCGCGCGAATAGATTTTGGCGAGTTCTTCGCATTGCTCTTCCCTGGTGAGGACGTGCTCGAGCTTGCCGGGAAGGCGGGTGAGTTCGAAGACTTCCGACTTGGACTGTTCAGGGGTGAGGGTTCCGCGGACCTGCCCGAGATAGAGCGAGAGCAGGTAGAGCGCGGTCAACTGGGCGGTGAACGCCTTGGTGGAGGCGACGCCAATCTCCGGCCCGGCGTGGGTGTAAATGGTGCCTTGGGCTTCGCGCGTGACCATCGATCCGACGACGTTGCATATTGCGAGAGTCTTGCATCCCTTCGCCTTGGCCTCGCGTTGGGCGGCGATCGTATCGGCGGTTTCTCCGGACTGCGTGATCAAAAGCGTGATGGTGTCGGGCGGGATGATGGGATCGCGATACCGCCATTCGCTGGCGTAGTCGACCTCAACCGGAATGCGGGCGAGACTTTCGATCATGAACTTGCCGGCTTGTCCGGCGTGCCAACTGGTTCCGCAGGCGGCGATGTTGATCTTCCTGGCGGCGCGTAACTCGTTCTCGGTGATCTCCATCTCCTCGAGGAAGATGTGTCCCGTGTCCTGGGAAACGCGGCCGAGCGTGGTGTCACGGACGGAGCGGGGCTGCTCATAGATTTCCTTGAGCATGAAGTGCTTGTACCCGCCCTTTTCGGCCATGATCGGGTCCCAGGTGACGTGCTGGACCTGGCGGGTGACGGGGTTGCCATCGAAGTCGGTGAGCTTCACGCCGTCGGGAGTGATGACGGCGAGATCGCCGTCGCCGAGGAAGAAGAGGTCGCGAGTGTGATAGAGGATGGCGGGTACGTCGGATGCGACGAAATATTCATCCTTACCCAAGCCGATGACGGCGGGTGGTCCGTTGCGCGCGGAGACAATCTTGTTGGGTTCGTCGACCGCGATCACGCTTAGGGCGAACACGCCGGTCAGCTCTTTGACTGCCTTGCGCACGGCTTCTTCGAGCGGGGGCCGATGACCATTTGCAGTTTTCAGAAAGTACTTTTCGATCAGGTGCGCGATGATCTCGGTGTCGGTCTCGGTGGTGAACTTGTGGCCTTCCTCGATGAGCTTCTTCTTGAGGGAAAGGTAGTTCTCGACGATGCCGTTGTGAACGACCACGATCCTGCCGGAGCAGTCGCGGTGCGGGTGGGCGTTTTCTTCACTGGGGCGGCCGTGGGTAGCCCAGCGGGTGTGGCCGATGCCATAGCTGCCTTCCAGCGGCTTCTGGCGGATTACGTCTTCGAGATTGCGCAACTTGCCTTCGGCCCGGCGAATCTGGAGGCCTTGCCCATTGCCGGCGACGGCAATGCCCGCCGAATCGTAACCGCGATACTCGAGCCGGCGCAGACCTTCAATAATGACGGGGACCACCTCTTTTTTGCCGACGTAGCCGACGATGCCGCACATAGGGACCCTAACTCCTGTTCCGGAACAAAGCCGGAGTGATGCAGGTTTCTTGCATGACATACCGGAGATGCAGTAGGAAACAGAGCTACCGCAGAGCCGGGGCGATTAGTCTTCGAGGGAGTAGCGATACTCTTCAATCACGGGATTGGTCAGGACCTCGCGCGCAATGCGCTCGACCTCGGCCTGGGCTTCGTCGCGGCTCAAGCCACCATCAAGGCTCAGCTCGAAATATTTTCCCTGGCGAACGTCCCCTAGCCCCTTGTAACCCATTTTCTTAAGCGCGCCCTGAATTGTCTTTCCCTGGGGGTCGAGAACACTCTTCTTGAGCGAAACGTAGACGTAGGCTTTCATGCGATTTCAATTATACGTCAGGCGTTTTTCGGGGTAGCAGGTCCCGGCGGACACGTCCGAATGTGATGCGCACTGCCGCGGAGCCAGGCAAGTTTACTTTGATTGTGCTGTTGCGATCTGATGGTCGAGCTCGGCGAGGGCTTGTTCTAACATTTGACGCAGGCGGGGATCGTTGGCGTTCTGCAACTGCTGGAGAATCCGCTGGCGGGACAGGCGAAGGCCTTCCACTTGTCGGATCCGTACTGCTTCCGGGGGAGAAAGTTTCTTGCCGGCAGGTTGTTTTCGAAGAGCGGCCTCGGCCTGCTGTTCCTCAACCGACTTACTTTCCCAGCCGCGAGCCATAACTACATTGTACCGAATCGGGAACGAGGACGAATGGGTAGTTACTGCAGAAAGCTAATGGACCTGGAGGTGAGTTTGTTGAGATTACTCTGTCTTTTCCTGCACAAGAGCTTTGCACCAGGTCATAACGTATGGCCACTTTTTTCTGGGCAAGCAAACAGAAAGAGGCTATGATCGGCGCGAAACGTGGAGAAGGGCTGGCGTTGAGGGGCGCAAGCCAATCTTTCCTGAATGCAGTACCGTCTGCAGAACGACCAGAACCCTCAGGACGAGCGCCACCGTTACGAGGTTCTACTTGAGATGGCGGACCTCGTTGTCCGGCATCACTCCCTGCCCGAACTATTTCGCGATGTAGCCACGCGCCTGCGCCACATGGCGGACTTTCAGTTCCTCAATTTTTCCGTATACGACTCCAAAGATTACTCCATGCATGTGCACTGGTGGGAGGGACCAGATACCTCTGACTTACCCACGCGGGTGAGTGTCCCAGAGTCTCCGAGCGGCTGGGTGCGCGAGCAGCAGGAAGAACTTCTGTTCTCGGACGTTAAAAACGAAACCCGCTTTCCGACGGTGCTAACTCCGCTGAAGAAGCACGGGATCCAGACTTACTATGTTGTCCCGCTTACCACGGCACAGAGTCGGTTGGGTGCGCTGGGAGTAGCGAGTGTCGAAGTCGATGCGTACTGGGAAGCGGACAAGAGACTGTTGCGGCGGGTTGGGGAACTGGTTGCGCTGGCGGTGGAAAACACGATGACGCGGGACGCCTTGCAGGGAGAGAGGCAACGGCTGCAGGCGCTGGTCGACGTGAATCGCACCCTGGCATCCAGTCTCGAGATGCAGCGTTTGCTGCCGTTGATCTCGGAATGCGTGACGCGAGTGGTTCCGCACGATTTTGCCGGCGTTACGCTGTATGAGGGCGATCAGCAGAATATGAAGGCTTATGTGCTGTCGCCCACTCCGACGAGCCCGCTGGTGGAATCGGGACGATCGGTATCGATCGAGCAAACGCTCTCGGCCAAGGCCTTACTGGAGAAGGAATCGCAGACTCTGACGCGTGAAGACCTGGCCTCGCATTCCAGCAGCATTTCGCACCGGATTCTGAATGCGGGCATTCGCACGGTGCGCTGCATGCCGCTGCTCACGTCGAAAGGCTCGCTGGGAACGCTGAATGTGGGAAGCAAGAAAGACCAGGCTTTTTCCGAGCAAGACGAGGAGATTCTGAATCAGATCGCGGCCCAGTTGGCGATTGCGCTCGACAACGCGCGCGCCTACCGCGAGATCCAGGAATTGAAGGAGCGCCTGTCAGAAGAGAAGCTGTACCTGCAGGATGAGATTCGGACGGAGTTGCACTTCGAAGAAATCATCGGGGAGAGTGCGGAACTAATGGCGGCACTGTCGCAGGTCAAGACGGTCGCGCCCAGCGGATCGACGGTGCTCATTCTCGGGGAGACGGGAACGGGCAAGGAATTGGCGGCGCGCGCGATCCACCGCATGAGCCGGCGCACGGACGCGAACTTCATCAAGGTGAATTGCGCCGCGATTCCGACCGGGTTGCTGGAAAGCGAACTGTTCGGGCACGAGAAGGGGGCGTTCACCGGAGCGGTCAGCAAGAAAGTCGGGCGCATGGAATTGGCTGACGAGGGAACGTTCTTCCTGGATGAGATCGGAGCCATCCCGCTGGAATTGCAGCCTAAGCTGCTGCGGGTCCTGCAAGATCAGGAATTTGAAAGGCTGGGATCGAATCGCACCTTGCGGGTCGATCTGCGGTTGATCGCCGCGACCAATCGCGATCTGCGCAAACGGGTGGCGGAAGGCTTGTTCCGCGAGGATCTGTTTTACCGGTTGAACGTGTTTCCGATTCTGATGCCGGCGTTGCGCCAGCGACAACAGGACATTCCCCTGCTGGTGCGGCACTTTGTGCAGAAGATCGCCCGCCGTCATGACAAGAAGATTGAAACCATCCCGAGCGCGACCATGGATGCACTGATGCGCTGGCACTGGCCAGGCAACGTGCGCGAGTTGGAGAACTTCATCGAGCGCTCGGTCATCCTGTCGAGCGGATCGGTATTGCGGGCGCCGCTGACGGAACTGCAGACGGAAACGAACGCCGATGCGGTCGAGGACGCAACCCTCGAGAGCGCGGAGCGGGAACACATTCTGCGAGTCCTGCGGGAGTGCGGGGGGGTAATCTCGGGGGAGCGGGGGGCGGCGACCAAACTCGGGCTGAAACGGACTACGCTGCAATCGAAGATGAGAAAGCTCGGGATCAAACGGCAAGGGCTCGAGAGTTAGTTTGCCTTCCGCATCGAAGAACATCTGACTTCATTTCCGATTGCGTCTCTCTCAGCTGCCGAAATGCCGTCACTCGCGACAGGTGCATGACTTCGCGTCGGCAAGGAAGTTCTCCCCACAAACAGCGTGTACCAGCTAAAGTCTTTCCAATCAGAGACGCATAAGCGGGGGGCTTTGGAGGAATAAGTGCCCGCTGGAGAGATTGCCCTTCCCCAGGAGCCGCATGCTCAGGATCACAATTGAAGAGAAGCAGACGGCGGTGATCCTTCGCCTGGAAGGTCAGTTGATCGGACCGTTTGTCGCGGACGTGGAACAATGCTGGCGAAACGTATTCGCGACCCGCGGCGAGAAAGCGGTGCAGGTGGATCTCAGCGCCGTGCATTTTGTCGACACGGCGGGTGGGGCGCTACTCCACCGGATGCATGATGCCGGCTTCCGACTCGCGGGCGGCCGACCAATGTTGCCCAAAGACATGACGGGCTGAGAACGGAGCCTTCCGTCGCCGGGTGCTCCGATTTCACCGGCGCCATCGATCAAGCGAAACAGCGGTTTGGCGGTAGCGGTCGGATTCGGGGCCCCACGGTTGTGAGGAGGACACATGAATACTCCGTATGGACTGGAAATTGTGGACAACTGCATCAGCTGCAAGCTGAAGCGGGAAGACTGCTTTTGCAATTTGTCGGGTCCCGTGCTCAAGGCTTTCAGCGCGATCAGCCACCAGACCACGTTTCCACCCGACGCTACGTTGTTTGTGGAAGGGCAGACGCCGCGGGGTGTTTTTCTCTTGTGTTCCGGAAAGGTGAAGCTTTCCACCAGTTCGCGTGACGGGAAGGTGCGCATCCTGAAGATGGCGGCGCCGGGAGAGATGCTGGGGTTGAGCGCGGTGATTTCCGGCGGCGAGTATGAATTGACGGCGGAAACCGCGATGCCCTGCCAGGTGAACTACGTTGCGCGCGAGCCGCTGCTGGAGCTTCTGAAGCGTCATGGAGAAGCCGGGCTGCGATCGGCGCAGGCGCTGAGTCGCGAACTCCAGGCAGCGTACCGCGACATTCACGACTTGATCCTCGCACGTTCATCGGCGGGGAAGCTGGCGAAACTGTTGCTCTCGTGGACGCCGCCTTCGGTGAATGGGAAGGAAGTCCGCGTCAGCAGCGGGCTGACGCACGAGGAAATGGCGCCGATGATCGGCGCATCGCGGGAGACCGTGACGCGCCTACTGAGCGACTTGCGGAAAAAGCAGCTGATACGGCTGGAAGGCTCGACCTGGGTGATTCGGAATCGCACTGCGTTGGAGGCGCTGGTTTCCTAGCCACGCCTCACCCAAGGAGCCGGTGGCTCGCTCCTGCCGGTTCCCCTCCCAGGCCCTCGCTTTCATCGGGGAGGGAGATGGAAACGGCCCCACGGTCGAGGGGGGCCGTTTCTCATTTAGCCACGTTGCTAGCGACCTAGAAATGAAATCCCAGTTGCGCGGTCAGCGTGCGCGGTGTGACGTAATGGGTTCCGGTGAAGGTCGACAGGAAGTTGTAAACCGCGACCCGATTGGTGATGTTGATGGCCGTCAACTCGAGACTCACCTTGTAGCGCTCGCCGTGGAACAGGTTGTCGTGCCCGATCGCGAGATCAAAAAGATGACGGGGCGCAACCCGGGGCGGGTTGTGTTGGTCGTCTTCCGTTCCGGGTGCGGGGATGGAAAGAAGTGTCGATCCATACTGCGACGCAGGACAAAGATTGGCGCCGAGACCCGAACTGATGGGACTCGTCGGTGTCGCACGCACTGAGCCACAAAAAAGGCCAGCCTGGAACTGCTGGTTCGGACTGATCACGGACGCGTCCACGACAGTATTGCTTCCCAGAGGACCGTTGTTGCAGTTTCCGCCCGCGCAGGGGACGGCTCCGGCAACCAACCCGCTGTCGTAGCGCCAGTTGAATCCGAACCATGGGCCGTCTTTCCACGGTTGATATTGCAGGTGAGTCGTCTGGTTGAATTTCTCGTCATGATCGATGCGAAAAGCGGAGATGCCGGTGTTGCCGGTTCCCGGCGGAACCGCGCCGGCGCCTCCGAGTTGCGGGTTAAAGAATGTCGCCGCCACACTGGAGAAAACGAAGAGTGCTGAAAATCCGTGGATGTTGGGCACGCTGATTCTTCCGGCCACTCCCGGAATCTTGGAATTGTGCCACTCGATCGGGAAGGTTAGCGGGGTCGCTCCGAATACACCGAAATCGTAAGCGTTGTGCGTGTATTTCCAGATGTATTCACCCGAGAAGACCAGGTAGCGGCCGAGCGCCTGTTGCAGTCCGACGTGAAACTCGTTACGCCAGCCGGGGCTGAAGGGGGTCGGGGCATTCGTGGAGCAAACGAGGAGAGGATTCAGCACCGGATCGGCGCATCCGTTGCTGGAAAGCACCAGGTTCTCGTTGAAAGGCGTTTCCAGGATGCGAGCGTAGGAAGCGCGAAGCACCGTGTTTGTCTTCTTGATGTTGTAGGCGACGCCGAGGCGAGGTTCAGCTTCCTTGTGGGATGTGAGGCCATTGTAGAAATCGCTCCGGAGCCCGAAATTGAGCGACCAGTTGCCCTTGGTGATCGCGTCCTGGACATAAAGAGACAACAGCTTGACGTCGGTGTGGCCGTTGAACGGGAAGGAAGTTCCGCCGCGGGTAAGGTCAGCGGAAAGTAAGAGAGGGTTAAATCCAGGATTCGTGGTTCCGCCCGGATTCTGCGCGCCCCCGCACTGTCCAGGGTCGGTGATCGTAGGAGCCGTGTTGGGGCTACCGTCAGCGTTGAAGCATACGAAGTTCAGAGTGGGATCCACAATGCCGAAGCGGTTGTTCTCGTCGAGAAACGTCTGCTGATAGGTGGCGCCTGCTTTGATGTTGTGGATGCCCTTCACGTACGAGAGAACTCCACGGATGCCGGCGTTGGTCAGCGTGCGGTCCTGATCAATGGTTTCCTGTTGAAGGGAGGGAGCCAGGTCCGCAAAGGGATTGTTGCTTCCATAATAGTTGAACTGGTCTCGGCGGACGAAGGCGCCGACCGTGAAGACCGTGTTGTCGTTGACCAGGCGCGTCCAAGACGGGGCGATATTGAACGTCTTGATTTGAGAACGCTGGTCGGTGGGGCCGGCGGGATTGCCGTTCGGGTCGAGACCGCCATTGTCCACGACCAGGCCATTCCAGGCGGTCGCATTCTGCTGGTCGAAAGAATTGGGAGTCTGGAACCAGGAGCGGGTAAAGCCCAGGTTGAAGTGAATGGAATCTTTCTTGGACAGCTGGAAGTCGACCCGGTCGAATACGTTTTCCTCGTTGCCCTTGGCGTGCATTACGGTGAACTCCGGCGGGTCGAGAAAGCGGCCGCTGTTCAGTCCATTGGCCGAAATGAAGTTCCCCCATTTCTGGCCGCCGTAGGCCAAATCAAATCCAACATTGGAGGTTCCGAAACTTCCATAGGACGCATTCACCTCGCCGTGGGGAGTAGTGACCCCCTGGCCGGAGCGGGTGGTCACGTTGATTACCACACTCGCTTTCTCACCGTACTCTGCCGGTGGGGCGCCCGAGATGACCTCCAGCGACTGGATCGAATCGAGTGGGATCTGGTTGGAGAAGACCTTGCTCTGCTGGTCGGTGATGGGCTGGCCGTCGACGGAAAACGAGTTCTCCGCATGGTCGCCGAGTCCGTGAAACAAACCGTTGGAATCGGCGGCGATGCCGGGGGTGGCCAGGGTCACCAACGAGCTGACCGACGATGAGGGGCTTTCGAGCGGCAGACGGTCCACGATCGCCTTATCGACGTCGGTGTGGAACGTGGGATCGTTCTCGATCAAGTCACCGCCAGTGCTTTCCACCGTGACGACCTCCGAGGAAGCGGTTACCTGGAGGCTGACCTTCACCATCAGGGGAACCAACGATCGCACGTCGACATCTTGCGCGTAGGCGGCGAATCCGGGGGCGGAAACCTTCATGTGGTACGGATTGAAGGGAACGTTAGGAAAACTGAAGTTTCCCTTGTCGTCGCTAGTAGTGGAACGCTGGTATTGGCTGACCGGATTGTGAATTTCCAGGGTAGCGTTCGGCACCACCGCTCCGGAGGGATCCACCACTGTTCCGTTTATGGATGTCGAGCTTCCGCCAGACTGCGCAACGGAAACCGTCCAGCTGGCGAGGACGAGAATGACCAGAACCTGGAAAAATGCGAACGTGCGAATAGAAGGCATACGCCTTTCCTCCGTCGAATGAAGATGAACCGGCAGTTAGAAAACAGGGGGAATCAGCGACGTTTTAGACGGACGGGGGAGGACGGATGTAGAGGAAGGCTGCAAGCAGCAGAGACTTCGGAGAAGACTCCTTGCGCACTACGAGAATGGTCCGTTGGAAAACCGGAACCGCGCGAGAGACGACGTTTACGATCGCACCGGCATGCGCCACTGCGCAAACCGAGCATTCGTGGTTGCTCGAGGTCGCGGCACCGGCATGGACGTGATTCGCCTGTGCGAATCCCGCAAACAGGATCAGCAGAACGCACAGTAGCGCGAACGCCTGGGGGCGGGGCGCATAAAGTTGCGTCTTAATCTGCCTGTTCATCACGGAAACTGACCCAAATGGCGTTGCAGAATTATACCTCGGAGCCCAGAAACAGGAGTAACGAACGGGCATTCCCGGGGAGGAACGCTTGCGGGTTCGCTACTTTGACGCTTCGCGCACCGAGATGTTACCCCGCAGTGAATGAATTTCGAAAGCGGCAGCCGCCGCGTGCAGCAGGGAGTTGGCTTGCCCGACTCCGGCCAGCGCGGGGCCAAGGACTTGGTGATCGACCTTGCCTTTCACCGAGCGAGCCTTGAAGTGCGCCACGCCGGCGAATGGAACGGCAACGTCGATGTTTCCCGAACCACTCACGAGCTTATAGAAACCCTGGCCGGGATCGCCCAGGTAGCGGATGCGTCCGGTGCCGGAATGAACCTCGATCATCGGCCCAGAGACGTCCTGCAGGCTGACTTCGCCGCTCGAGGTGGTCACGTCCACATACCCACCTTTAATTTCGCGCAAGGTGATGGGACCGCTGAGAGTCTTTACATGCACGTGGGCGTTGCGCAGAGAGCGTGCATCGACAGACGCGGTCGTGCCTTCGAACACAAGATCTCCTTCCAGGTTTTCCGCGGAGAGAGAGCCAGCCGCTGTGCTGAGAATGACGCAAGCATCCGGAGGAACCAGAACCTGGTAGTCGACATTGTCGGCCTTGGCGCCGGTGGCAACCTGGGAGCCAGTAATCAATTCGATACGGTTTTCATTCTGCTGATGGAGAATTTCCACGGCATCCGAATGAGTAACGTTGACCACGACCCGGTCCACGGCCGAAGGCGTAACTGTAATGCGCCCGTACTGGTTGCGCACCGAGATGACTGAGCGCGGCCCAACTTTGTACGCAAAAGAATCGCGCTTGATCTGGGCCGAGGCTGCGGCGGCAAGCAGCAGAACGGCAAGTGGCGTGAGAGAGGACTTTCTCATCAGGATTCTCCAAGCCGATGGCACGCGGAAAATGCCCAAGGGTAATCGTGCGTGTGACACACGGTTGGCTGCCTAGTCGGATGCGAGGCGAAATGGTCGAGTTGCCGCATCACAGGCCAAAAAGTTCCCGAAGGCGTTTCGTTTGGGCACGGCTCACCGGGATTTCGGTCTGTTTCTTATCGTCCATGCGTAACTGATAGGAGCTCTTGAACCAGGGGACGACTTCCTTAATGCGGTTGATATTAACCAGATAGGAACGGTGAGCGCGCCAGAACAGCTTGGAGTCGAGGCTGTCGAGCAGCTCTTCCAGGGTGCGGCAGTTGGACTGGCCTTCACCGCCATTGGGACCTGCGGTCACAACGCTGATGACCCCGTCCTCAATCGAGGCATAGCAAATGTCGCGCTGATCAATGAGCAGGAGGCGTCCCATGGAGCGGATCAGAACTTTGGAGGTCGTTTGTTCCTTTTGCGACTCGAGCATGCGAACCAGGGTCTCGAGTTTGTCGGAAGGCGAAGCACCCGTTTCGATCTTGGAGCGGACCTTTTGAATGGACTGCGCGACGCGTTTCTTGTCGAACGGCTTGAGCAGGTAGTCGACAGCGTTCACCTCGAACGCTTTGACCGCGTATTGGTCGAACGCAGTGGCAAATACAATTTTTGGAAGCGCGACCTTCTTATCAAGCAGCTTCTTGATGACACCGAAGCCGTCGAGGCCAGGCATCTGGACGTCTAGAAAGACGAGATCGGGGTTGTGCTCGCGAATCAGGTGAATCGCTTCGAGTCCATTCTTGCCCTGGGCCACGACGTTGACATCGCCCACGTCCTTCAAAAGAAAGGAGAGTTCGTCACGGGCAAGCTGTTCGTCGTCGACGATGACCGCGGAGAGAGCCATGAAGTCGTCCGTGAGAAGTATAGTGGGCGGTTTTGTGTGGGGTCAACGCGGGAGCGTTTGCGCGACAAACCCGGAAGGCCGGCTCTTGAGCGAGCGAAAGGAAGTTCGACCCTTAACGATGGGGCCAGTTGAAGATCGCAACACTGGGTGACGCGGAAGAGTGACACGGTCTGCTGCTTCTCTTTCGCCTGCGAGCTACTTCAAGCTTCGTACTTAGCGATTCAAATTGAGAATTTTGTAACAAGAACTCACGCGAGAGTATCGCCTGATGTTCAGTGTGAGATTTCCACACAATATGTAATTGAAAGTTTACTTGTCATTTGATATTGCTGAGCGCAATGATGTCGAGCAAAGCCTCCTCCCCTGTGCTCGCGTTGTATCAGGAGGGTGTAGTCAGTCACATCGGTTTTATTCGGCCTAGAGAGGCTCCCCCGCGCCGAAGCATTTCGATCCATTCCATCCCACCGAAATCCAACGAGGTTTCTCAGGTGAGGTGTCCCACCAATCTGAAAGCTTTCCACGCTATAAGGAGTTTCCATGCTGCGTTTCAAGCTGTTGCTATTCGCTGCGCTCCCGATGCTGGCAGTGCAGCCGATGATGGCCGGAACACTGGTCGTGGGATCGTGTAAAGCGAAGGTGCCGAGTTTCGCCACAATATCGGCAGCGGTCAGCGCGGCGCCGGCCGGCTCGACCATCCTGGTGTGTCCCGGAACTTATCCGGAGCAAGTAACGATTCCGCAATCGCTGACGTTAGAAGGTGTCTCGGCTTCCAATCAGGATCTTGCAGTCGTCACCGTGCCTCCGACCGGACTGGTGACGAATGCCACGAGCGTCTTCGGCGAAGCGATTGCCGCGCAAGTGCTGGTGCAGGGCGGTACGGTCAACATCAATAACATCGCGGTCGACGGTACCGGCGGCGATCTCCAATGCACGGGCCTCACCTGGGTCGCAGGCATGTTTTATGCGCCGGGCTCGTCGGGAACGGTGAACCACGCCAAGATGAGTGCACAGACTGACAGCGGTTGCGGGGTCGGCGTCTGGGCGGAAAACGCCGAGGGTCCAGACAAATTTATTACCATACAGAACAGCAGCGTCCGTGGTGTCGATGGTTTCGGAATCTTTGTGACGAGCAACGCTTCGTCCCCGAACCTGTTCGCTAGCATCAGGGGCAATGTCGTTGCGGTCAGCCCGAGTGCCTTGATCGGAATTGGACTCAATAATGTGACGGGAGCGGTTACCGGGAACGACGTGAGCAATGCGGTGTTCGGTTTTGTCAACACATCGCCAGACGTCTGGATCGCCTTTAACAGTACGAGCCTGACCACGGCGGGAGTGGCTCTGCAGGGAGGCGGAACAGTGGCGAATAATCGGATTTCGGCTTCGAACCTGGGCGTGTGGTTCTTTTCCGACGGCGGAGTCGTGCAGTCGAACCGAATCTCAAATGTCAGCGGAAGCGCGGTTGAGTTCAACTGCAGCTCGGCGATTGTAGCGGGCAACACGATCAACGACGCGGCCACGGGGCTGGACAGTGTGCCCCTTGGGTTTACGGGCTCGAACACCTTTAACAATACGGTAACCATAAGGGGAGGAAGCTGCGCGGCAGCTGTAGCGCAGAAGACCAGCCTGGCGACAACGTCCAGCGTGGGAACACGATCGGGCGCGTCGCTTTGGCAATGGCGCACGCCCGCTTCGCCCTATGCGTCGATGAAGTAGTCGAGGTGGGCTGGAGGAATATGAAAGGGATGGCCAAGTGGCCATCCCTTCATTCTTTGATTGACAGAAGTTGCGGAGGTGAAATTCCTGCCGCGCTTGTTACTGCGCTGGCGGTTGAGGCTTCGCCGGGGGCAAAGGTCGCGCCATTTTCTTCTTGGCGGCCTTGTGGGCGGCCATGGTGTCCATCTTCTGATAGTCGCTGGGCACTTCAAACAGGCCAGCCTGCTGCGGACCTTCCTGTATGTTTTGCAATTCTGCGACGGTCTTGTCGCCTTCCCACTTGATGGCGAAATTCAGCTTTTTGTCGATCCAGGCAGTGCCGGTGTCGCCGTTCTCCAGGGCGCCCGTGTACTTGACGGTCGCGCGGCCGTTCAGGGTATCGTCGCCGATCTTTTTGCAGGTGCCCGGATTCTGCATTGCCCTTTCCCATGCTTTGCACGCGTTCTCGGGATCGTCGATGTGAAAGAGCGGGATCGATGAGGCGAGATGTCCGGGAGGCGACACGATGTAGGACTTATTGCCGGGAAGCACCATAGCGCTGCTGCGTAGTGCCACGTTGATGATGGCGTAGCTTGGGTCCTTCTGTTTTCCGGCGACTTCGAAGCGAACTTTATCGCCGCTCACCGACACTTTGGTGTTGGCCACGTTCTGCGGCTTCTGCCGCACGAGATCGGCGCTGAACTCTTGACCGAGGGCGGAAACCGCAAGCAGCAACAGCGATCCAGCCAGTCGAAACGCAAGTTTACAAGACACAACACTCTCCTTGAATTGTCAGGGATGGAATGCCGCTAAATCGGGGGTTGGCAAGCCTCAGGATAGCAAAACGTCCTTGGCGGGCCAAGTTACTCGTGGGCGTCGGACCCGGGCTTCGGAAAGCCCCGCTCGATCCATTTGGACATCAAGTAGTGGTCGTGGTCGGCGTAGCCGCTCTTGCGGTACACCTCTTTGGCGCCCGCATTTTGACGGACCACCTCGAGGTGGATGGATCGGACCTCCAGGCCGCGCGCCTGGTCTTCTACGAACGCGAGTGCCCGTTTCCCCCAGCCCTTTCCGCGATGGCTCTCGAGAAGGTAGAACTCGTCAATAAAGGCGTCACGGCCGAGATATTCGAGGCTGTAGCCCAGGGTGAGAACGATGTATCCCACGGGCGTCGTGTCATCGCAGATAAGCCACGCGCGTCCGAAGGAAGGTTCGCGGAGAAAGGCGAGCACCACGCCGCGGACGCGGACGGGATCGAAGGCGTGGCCGTCATAAGCGTAATACTCGCGCATCATTCCAAGAAGAACGCCAGTATCGTTCTCGCCGGCGAGACGGAATGATGGTTCCGTGGGCATAGGGCGATGGATCAGGCGACGGTTTCGATGGCCAGGGCCATGCCCATCCCGCCGCTCACGCAGAGCGTCGCCACGCCGCGTCGGGCTTTGCGGCGGAGAAGTTCGTGCAGAAGTGTGACGGTAATGCGAGTGCCGGTGCATCCGATTGGGTGGCCAAGCGCGATTGCGCCACCGTTAACGTTGAGCGTGTCGCGGTCGAAGTGCAGTTCACGATCGCAGGCGAGAACCTGCGCGGCGAAGGCCTCATTCAACTCGACCAGATCAAAATCAGACAGCTTGAGATTGTGCTTTTCCGCCATCTTGTGCAGGGCGGGAACCGGGCCGATCCCCATGATGCGCGGATCGACGCCCGCCGACGTGACGGCCAGAATGCGGGCCAGCGGTTTGAGATTGTGCGCCTTGACGAACGCTTCGCTTGCCAGCACGACGGCAGCGGCGCCGTCGGTGATGCCGGAGGAGTTGCCGGCCGTGATGGTTCCGGACTTCGAGAAGACAGGCGCCAGCTTGCCGAGTTTCTCCAGGCTGGCGTCAGCGAAGGGATGCTCGTCGCGGCTGAAAACGGTGGCGCCTTTTTTGCCCTCAATCGTGACCGGGACCAGTTCGTTCTGAAAGTGCCCGGCGGCGATGGCGGTGGCGGCGCGGGTCTGGGATGCGATCGCGAATTCGTCTTGCTCATCGCGCGTGATCTTGTATTGCTCGGCGAGGAGCTCGGCGGTTTCGCCCATGACCATTTTGGCCAGAGGACAGAAGAATCCATCACGGTACATGCCGTCCACGAGTTCTTGATTGCCGAGTCGGTAGCCCCAGCGCGCGCCGTCTAAGTAATAAGGTAACCGTGACATCGACTCGGCTCCGCCGGCGAGCACGCAGTCTAGGTTGTCGGTGGCGATTTCCTGGTACGCGAGCGCGATGGACTTCATTCCCGAGGCGCAGGCTTTGTTGACGGTGTAGGCGGGCACCTCCTGCGGGACGCCGCTGCGGATGGAAATCTGGCGGGCAGGGTTGGGGCCTCCGCCAGCCTGGCGCGCGTTACCGAAGATCGTCTCTTCAACTTGAGCGGGCTGGATTCCCGCTCGCTCGATGGCAGCCTTTGCGGCTGCGACGCCCATGTCGGCTGCCGTCATCGAGGCCAGGGAGCCGCCGAACTTGCCGATGGGCGTCCGGACCGCCGAGAGGATATACACGTCCATCAAAATGCGTCCTCCAAACTTTTTAGTCTAGCATTGGAAGAGCGGCTGATGGCCAGTTGCTGATAGCTGATGGCGGGTAGCTGATAGCTCAACGGCTACGCTAATTAGCTACGGCCACTCGCCATCAGCCATGAGCTATCAGCAGCTTTTCCAGTACACTGACCATTCGCATGAACTACATTTACGGTCTCAACGCGGTTAGCGAAGCGATCAAGGCGCGCGGGCGTGCTTTTCAGTGGGTAGGGTTGGCCAAGGAACGGCACGATCTGCGCCTGCAACGCATCATCGAAGAATGCCGCAAGCTGGGCGTGCCAGTTCGATTTCTGCAGCGCACGGAACTTGATCGGCTCGCGGGCAACGCTGCTCACCAGGGAGTAGTTGCGGTCACCTCGGCCAAGCAGTATAGCGGGGTTGAAGATGTGATCGAGGCCAAGCGCGGCGAGTATTCGCTGATCGTGGTGCTCGATGGCGTAGAGGACCCGCACAACCTGGGCGCGATTCTGCGCACCGCGGACGCAGCGGGGGCCGACGGCGTCGTCATTCCCGAGCGCCGCGCGACGGCTGTGACCGGCGTGGTCACCAAGACCTCGGCTGGGGCGAGCGAGCATCTGCCCATCGCAAAGGTCACCAACATAGCGCGCACGGTGGAAGAGCTTAAGGAGAAAAATATCTGGGTGGTTGGTCTGGACGAGCGCGGCCAGAAGACGTATGACACGCTCGATTACAAGATGGACTGCGCTATCGTGCTTGGTTCGGAAGGCAAAGGCGTGCACGACCTCGTGCGCAAGAAATGCGACTTCCTGGTTTCGATTCCGATGCTGGGCAAAGTTTCTTCGCTAAACGTTTCCGTGGCTGCCGGGGTCGTCCTCTATGAAATCGTGCGGCAGCGGCGGAAACAGGCGGCGCCGGATTCGGAATGAAGCGGCTGGCTGTCTTGTTGGTTGCTCTTGCCTCGGTGGCCGCATTCTCGCTCGACCGCGAAGCGTTCACGTTCACAAAGTACGATCTCGATGTCAGGATCGAACCGGAGCAGCAGCGGCTGTCGGTGCGAGGTTCTCTTACCTTGCGCAACGACTCCAAGACTCCCCAGAAGAATGCCGCACTGCAAATTTCTTCCAGCCTAACGTGGCGTTCCATTCAGGCGGACAGCAAGCCTCTCCAGTTTGTCAGTCAGCCCTATACCTCCGACACCGACCACACCGGCGAGCTGTCGGAAGCGATCATTACTCTGCCAACTGAACTGGGTCCCGGGAACTCCATCGAACTGACAGTGGGCTACGAAGGCACCATTGCGCTCGACGCGACTCGGCTCACGCGCATCGGCATGGGAAAGGAAAGCGCTGTTCACACCGACTGGGACCAGATCAGCCGCCTATCCTCTGCCGTCCGTGGAGCAGGGAACGTTGTCTGGTACCCCGTTGCGATGGAGGCGGCGAATCTCTCCGACGAGAGCAGCCTGTTTGAAATTCTCGGGCGATGGAAGGTGCGAGAGTCAAATGCGGCGATGCACATCAAACTAGGTGACTCACCTACAAACGAAGCGAAACCACCGACGCTGATTTGTAGTGCGGAGGGCAATCGGATGGCCGAAGCTGCGGAAGTTCAGACGGTATTTGCGGAATGTGATTTTTCTCCGCTCGGTTTTCAAGCGCCTAGCTTCGTGATGGCGGATTACGCCTTTCTTGATGCTCCCCAACTCCAGGTCTTTTACCGCGAGGAGCACAAAGATAGGGCGGAGAAATTTGCTCAGGCGGCAACTGCCATCGCGCCTTTCGTGTCCGAGTGGGTTGGCGCGCCTCGTCGCAAAGTTCTGGTCGCCGAACTGTTCGATCCCGGCGCGTCTCCGTTTGAAAGTGGTCTCATGCTGCTGACCCCGCTGGGCGATACAGATCCCAAGCTTCTGCAGATCGCCATGGTCCACGAATTGACGCACGCCGCGTTTGTGTCCGATCGTCCGTGGATTTCCGAAGGACTCGCTCACTTCATGCAAGCCGCTTACCGGGAGCAGCAACAGAACCGCGAGGCCGCCCTGGATTTCCTAGGCCTACATCGGGCCGCGGTAATGGACGCTGAGAAGGCCACCGCCTCGAAATCCAAAGATGCCCCGGAAGAGCCGCTGATCTCAACCGCTGTCGACGCGTTCTACCGCAGCAAGGCAGCCTACGTGTGGTGGATGCTGCGCGATATGCTTGGCGAGGAGGCCCTGAAGAAAACGCTGGCGAATTACCGCGCCGACCAGGACAAGGATTCGGCGTACATGCAGCATCTACTGGAAGCCCAGTCCAAGCGGAACCTCGGTTGGTTTTTCGATGATTGGGTATACCACGATCGGGGCCTGCCCGATTTTCGGGTGGAGTCGGCGTTCCCGCGCAAGGCCTCGCAGGATAATTATCTTGTGACCGTGACGGTGGAGAACCTGGGCTCGGCCGGGGCAGAGGTTCCGCTCAGGATCCAATTTGACGGCGGCGAGATGACGCAACGCGTCGAGGTACGAGGCAAAGGGAAGGCCACGGTACGGGTGGCGACGCCGAAGCCTCCGAAGCAGATTGTCGTGAACGATGGGAGCGTTCCCGAGAGCGATCTCACGAACAACACGTTCAAGGTGGAAGCACCGCGGTGAAGGCCTGGAATAAGACTTCCACCACGGAGACACGGAGTCACGGAGGAATTCTGCGGGATTTCCTCGAGACCACTTTTAGCGGTGAATTTCTCCGTGCCTCAGTGCCTCCGTGGTAGGTTTTCTAGCTTCAAAGAAAAAGTACGGGAGGAACGTTTGGCGTACATCCAATTTTTGGGCGCGGCTGGAACCGTGACCGGGTCGAAACACCTCATCAACACTTCCTTCGACGGCGATGGCAAGAAGGGCATCCAGGTCCTGGTGGATTGTGGCCTGTTCCAGGGCCAGAAGGAATGGCGCGAGCGCAACTGGAAGGAACTCCCGATCCCCGCGCGTGAGATCGATGCCGTCATTCTGACGCATGCGCATCTGGATCACTGCGGATGGATTCCGCGTCTCGTGAAGGAAGGCTTCACCGGCCCGGTCTACGCGACTTCGGCCACCATTGATTTGTGCGGGATCATTCTGCCCGACTCGGGACACCTGCAGGAAGAAGACGCCGCCTACTACAACAAGATCAAGAAATCGAAACACAGTCCGGCGCTGCCGCTCTACACCTTCGACGAAGCCGAAGACTGTCTGAAGTATTTTCACGTCGCGCACCTGGGAGAGACGAAGCAGCTCAGTCCCGAGCTGTCCTTCCGATTCGTGCCGGCCGCGCATATTCTTGGCTCGTGCATGGCTGAAGTCACACTGACGACCCAGGGGCAAACCCGGCAGTTGCTTTTCACCGGCGACATCGGGCGCGTACGCGACACCACGGTCGCGCCCGGGAAAGTCGTCCACTCGGGCCCGCAGGAAGGGGAACGCGCTGACGTGGTGGTGATGGAGTCGACGTATGGCAACCGCGTCCATCCGCACACGGACCCGCGGCCAGAGCTGGCCGCCGTCATTCGCGAGACTGTGCAGCGTGGCGGCTCCATTGTGGTTCCCGCATTCGCAGTCGAGCGGACGCAGAAATTCGTCTTCATGCTCAAGGAACTGATCGAGGCCGGACTAATTCCCCGCGTGCCCGTCTTCTGCGACAGCCCCATGGCGATCAAGGCCGTCGAGATCTACTTGAAGCACGAAGAGGACTACACCAATGAGGCGCGGTCGCTGATCAAGAAGTACGGCTCGCCGCTGGAGTGGCCGGGCTTCTCATTCGCCTCCCAGGTAAACGACTCGAAGCAGATCAATGAAATTCACTATCCGATCATTATCATCTCGTCGAGCGGCATGGTGACCGGCGGCCGCATCATGCATCATCTCGCGCAACGCCTGCCTGATCCGAAGAACACGGTGCTCTTCATTGGGTTCCAGGCTCCGGGCACGCGCGGCGCGACCATCAAGAGCGGCGCCAAGGAAGTGAAGATCTTCGGTGAGTTCGTGCAGATTCGCGCCCGCATCGCCACCTTTGAGCAGTTCAGCGACCACGCCGATCCGCCGGAATTGCTGGAGTGGCTGCACACGTTTCAGAAAAAACCGACCGCGACCTACCTGGTGCATGGAGAAGAGGAGGCAGCGTCGTTGCTGCGGGACGCGATCACGAAAGAATTGGGATGGAACGTTCAGGTCGCTGAGTGGATGCAGAAAGCGGACATCCGCTAGCGAGCGCTGGGCGAGTTTTCGGCGGGAGGCGCATATGACGGAAGCTGAGCTAAAAAAGCATTTGGAGGCTGCCGAGAAAAGCCCGAAGGAGATTGCTGCGGCCGTGTCGGGGCTCTCGCCAGCAGTACTGCGTTATCGCTCGGATCCGGCGAAGTGGTGCATTCTCGAGATTCTCGCGCACCTTGCCGACATCGAGATCGTGTACGGCTACCGTCTGCGCCAGATGCTCGCGGACGAGAAGCCAGTGATTGCGCCGATGGATCAGGAGGCGTGGGCCAAAAACCTGGGCTATTTGGATGCGTCAGCGCCTGAGCTTGTGGCGTTATATGGGTTGAACCGGCATCACAATCTCAGGTTGCTGCGTCGCCTGAAGACGGGGGACCTCGAGAAATCGGCATTTCACCCTGAGTACAAGAAAGGTGTGACGGTGGGAAGACTTGTGGAGCAGATGGCCGGGCACGGGGCGAATCATCTGGCGCAGATTGAGAAGTTGAAGAAGGAAGCGAAGTAGCTATGAACTGCGAGACGTGAGCTACGAGCTACGAGCTACGCCTTGCTGTGTGAAATCTACCAACGCCTTCAGTTTCGCAGCCGCTGCTCCTGAGTCGATCGACGTTACTGCGAATGGCATCGCTTCGGAAAGGTGGGCGGCTCGGCCTGCGGCCACAAGAGTGGCGGCGGCGTTCAGCAACACGACGTCGCGGCATGGTGACTTCTTTCCAGACAGGACTTCCTGAATGATTCGCGCGTTCTCTCCCGCGTCTCCGCCTGAGATTGCTTCGATCGGCGCGCGATTGATTCCAAATTCCTCAGGCGTCACCTCGTAGGTGCGTACCTGCCCGTCGCGAACTTCGGCGATGCGCGTGGGGCCGCTAATGGTGATTTCATCGAGACCATCGGATCCGTGGACTACCATGGCGCGACGCAGTCCCAGCATGCTTAGCGCTTCGGCTAATTTTTCCACGAGATCGTCGGAATACACGCCCACCACCTGAGCCGAGGCACGCGCTGGATTCGTGAGTGGTCCGAGGAGATTAAACACGGTGCGCAGGCGCAATTCGCGTCGCGCCGGTTGTACGTACTTCATGGCCGAATGCATGGCGGGCGCGAACAAGAACGCGATGCCCACGTTCTTCAGGCACTCAGCGACTTGTGCCGGCGGCGACGAGATGTTGACTCCGAGAGCTTCCATTACGTCTGCGGAACCACACTTCGCCGTGACGCTACGGTTGCCGTGCTTGGC
>Ga0210406_10001221_pt1 | contig 32417 bp, 35 predicted proteins | sample IncBWC30MmetaG_FD_155454 | JGI IMG/M metagenome (GOLD analysis project Ga0210406, IMG submission 155454) | Forest soil microbial communities from Barre Woods Harvard Forest LTER site, Petersham, Massachusetts, United States - Inc-BW-C-30-M | ecosystem: Environmental > Terrestrial > Soil >... | reverse complement strand
AACGTGATGCTCGCGACGGTCACCGAGAGAACGCGAGAGATTGGCATCCGCAAAGCGCTGGGCGCGCGCCATCAAGATATCCTGTTGCAATTCCTGGTCGAAGCCGCCGTAATGGCCTCGGTGGGCGGAGCCATCGGCGTGCTAACCGCTTATGCGATTTCCGGACTCACCCGAGCCACCACTTCCGTGCCTATGAACGTCCCCTTCACTGCGGTGGTAACCGCGCAGCTGATTTCCGCCGCAGTCGGCATCTTTTTTGGAGTTTACCCAGCCAAGAAAGCAGCCAGCTTGCCGCCGATCGAAGCGCTGCGCCAGGAAGCTTAGGCCTATGGAGAAATCAACATGCGCATGAACCTCAGTGAGAATGCGCAGATGGCCATCAAGACGCTGCGCGAAAACAAGATGCGCTCGTTCCTGACGGTGCTGGGCGTGGTCATCGGCATCACCGCTTTGCTCTCCGTTGTCTCCATCCTCGTCGGCGTTTATGGCAACGTGAACGACTACCTGTCCGACTACGGTGCGGAAACCCTCTTCATCTTTCGCTTCGATCCCGGAATTCACGCCGGCAGATTGTCTGCCGAGGAACGCGCACGCAAACCGCTCACGCTGGAGGATGCCGAAGCCATCGGCGAGCTCTGCCCCGCAGTGCGTGCCGTCACCGTCAGCCTCTATCCACGCATTGTCGAGGAGGAAGGCCCTCCACCCAGCCCAGTCACCGCGCGCTATCTCAGTAAGGAAGTCGCCGGCGTCGATTACTACGGAACACTTCCCGCCACCGAAGAGGTATTCAATTCCAGGCCGCGAATCGGGCGTTTCTTCAGCGAGTCTGAAAACGCGCACCGCGCCGACGTCGCCGTGATCGGCTCCGACATTGCCAAAAACCTTTATCCCGACATGGACCCGCTGGGAAAGCCCATCATGGTCGGCGGTGTCACCTACGAAGTCATTGGCGTCCTTGAACCGCGCAAAGGCGGATTCGTCAAGGATCAGTCCGCTGACAGAGGGGTGATGGTCCCGTATCGCAGTTACCACAAACATATTCCGCAAGATGACGAGCACTTCGTTGGAGCTACGGCCTATGCCGGGCGCATGTCCGAGGCCGAGGACCAAATCCGCGGCGTGTTGCGCCGCAGGAGAAACGTGCCTTACAGCAAACCGGATAATTTCGGCATCTCCAGCGCCCAGCAAATCGCCAACGAATTTCGGCAGATCACTTCTTCGGTAGCGCTCTTAATCTCCGTGATCAGCTCCATCGGGCTTCTGGTGGGTGGCGTCGGCGTGATGAACATCATGCTGATGTCGGTCACGCAGCGCACGCGTGAAATCGGCGTACGCAAAGCGCTCGGCGCGCGCCGCCGCGACGTCATCTGGCAATTCCTTACCGAAGCAATTGTGCTTACCGGCGCTGGTGGCGTCATCGGCGTATTGCTCGGCGGCGCCATCAGCTTGATCATCCATCTTGTAGTGCCCAGTCTGCCCTCCTCCATCCCGCTCTGGTCCATCATGGTTGCCGTCGGCGTCTCCATGAGCGTCGGCCTCTTCTTCGGCATGTACCCCGCCATAAAAGCCGCCCGCCTCGATCCCGTCGAAGCCCTCCGCTATGAATAAGTCTTTCCTGCTAGCCCGAATTCACCGTGCTCATTGTGAGACAGCCGAGCCTCGCTGCTGTTGGCGGTTCGAAGTCATCGCCCCCGCGTTATTCGCAGGCGTTCTGCAGATAAGGCGCACCGGCAATCACTTTGCCCGGATTGCAGGGGAGGGCGCTCAAGTATTCATAAATTGCGCGGAGCTCGTGGTCAGTCATGTTCCTGAAAAATGGCCATCGCATCACCTGGAGCAGTTCGCCGTTGAACGGTGCCGCTAGACAATTGGCTGGAGTGCCGGGAGCGGTGCAACTCGGATGTACGTGATCGAAATCGGTGCCTTGCCTCATGATCTCGACGAACTCCTCGTAGCTGTGCCCTCCCGCAGGCAACCCCGTTTTGTCCGGTGTCAAATTGCGCGAGTACAAGTGAGGAAGTGACACATAAGGGCCAAAATCCCGCCCTCCGCCCAGATAGTTCGCCGCGTTGATCTCGGTTTTTCCGCTAAACGGGGGCGAAAGCTGATAGGGGTTTCCGCCAGGCGCGAATTCAGTTTGAGGGCCAGCCGAGTGACAGCCATTGCAGTCGCCTACCGCGTTCACAATATAGCTGCCCAGTCCCACCAACGCCCGATTTTTCCCCTGCAGATTCAAGGGAACCGGAGCGATTTCGAAACCACGTTGAATCCTGGATTCCTCCTTCCGATCAGAGGTCTGGTCGTCACGCGTTCCGGCGCGTTTCGAGCCGTTCACCGTTCCCGCGAGAACGATAACGCCGAATGCCGTAACAATTGCCGCAGTCTTTAGGAGCCTGCTGTGTCTCATGGCGACTCTCCTTAACCTCTTCATGTTTTGCGAGAAAATGCGGGACGTATGCGGCGAACGATATACTTATGACCGTACCGTGTAAACAGATTTTTCATTCCTGACCTCATCTGGCGGTTAGTCTGATCGAAGGAAAAGCAATGAGTCAGGGCGCTTACAACCCACCCTTGGCAGCGCGGCTCGAACGAAAACACAAATGAAAACTTTCGACATCGCCAGACCGCTTTGGACAACCCCCACAAGAATCATTGAATCTGAGAGCCCAAAGGGAGTGGCAATATGGGATTCAAATTGTTCCGGCGTATCGGCATCGTAACTATGTTGAAGATCGCTGTGTTGGTTTTCGCAGGACATGGGGTTGGTCCTACACTAGCCCAGATAAAGCCGCCAGAATCTGATGTTCTGCCTTTCATCGGAACATGGACGGCTGTCCATGCCGGAACTGCAATTATTGTTTTGCATCTACGCTCGGACAAAGGCCAACTTGTCGGTGGCATACAAGTGTGCAGCTACAGTGTGAATACGGAAACCACCGGCACGGTCGACGTTGTAACCGACTCGACTCTTTCCAAGAGCCTCCCCATTAACAACATCAAAATTTCCGGTAGGTCGATGTCGTTCGATTGGAAAGATCCGGATGGCGATAACGACCACTGGAGGCTGGAATTGACCGGGAAAAACGATGGCCAAATCGTCTGGCTCGGTCTGCCGGGTGATGTCAGAGTCCAACCGATACCGGTGAGTAAAAACATTCCTAAGTCCCGATAAGTCGCCGGCGCCCCAGGCGCCGGCGTTGCGCATGGGTTCTTCAGCGCATCACGACCTCGCCGAAAATTGTGAGACACTCGCAACGTCACAGCAACGGATCGCCCGCAGGACCCCGCAGTGGACAACGAATCAAAATGCCCGGTAACCGGCAAACGCAAATACTCCACCGAAGGCGAAGCCCTGGCCACAGCCGCTCACCAGATCGCCACCGCCATTGCGACAAAAGACCTTCGCGCCTATCGTTGCTCGTGGTGTGACGCCTGGCATATCACCAAAAATCAACCGGATCCGAAAAGGGTCCCGCGTCGCAAGTAGTTGCCACACTTTTTCAAAAACAAAGAGACACCCTGCAACGGCTGTGCGGCTGTGCTTTCCTCCGTCCTTCTTTCCTTATTTCGTTATCTGCTTACGTCTTTCCCTCCCTTTCTTGCTTCCCTCCCCTCACCGGAGTACCCTTCCTCGAATGTTCTCCAAGGGAGGAACTCATCATGGCTACTGCCACCACAGTCTTTGAACCGACGGTAAAAGTCTCCGCAACCAAGCTGCTCATCAACAACAAATGGGTAGACTCGGCCTCCGGCAAGACTTTCCCAACCGTCAACCCGGCCACCGGAGAAGTCATCACCAAAGTCGCCGAAGCCGATGCCGCCGATGTCGACAAGGCGGTCTCCGCCGCGCGCGCCGCTTTTGACCACGGCCCCTGGCGCAAAAAACTCACCGCCGCTCAGCGCGGCGTCCTGATGAACAAACTCGCCGACCTCATTGAAAAGCACGCCGACGAACTCGCCCAACTCGAAGCGCTTGATAACGGCAAACCCTATTCTGTCGCGCGCGCCGCCGATCTTCCGCTCACCATCGCCTGCTACCGCTACTTCGCCGGATGGGCTGACAAAAATCACGGCAAGACCATTCCAGTGCAGGGCAAATATTTCTGCTACACCAAGCACGAACCGGTCGGCGTCGTCGGCCAGATTATTCCGTGGAATTTTCCGCTGCTGATGCAAGCGTGGAAACTCGGCCCCGCTCTCGCTACCGGCTGCACCGTGGTGATGAAGCCCGCCGAGCAGACTCCGCTCTCCGCGCTGCGCGTCGGCGAACTCATTATCGAAGCCGGATTCCCCGAAGGCGTAGTGAACCTTCTGCCCGGCTACGGCCCCACCGCCGGAGCATCGCTCGCGCGCCACATGGATGTCGACAAAGTCGCCTTTACCGGCTCGACCGAAGTTGGAAAACTCATCATGCGCAACGCGGCGGAAACTAATCTCAAACGCGTCACGCTCGAACTCGGCGGCAAGAGCCCCAACATCGTTTTCGCCGATTCAGATCTCGATAAAGCCATCGAAGGTTCGCACTTCGCTCTGTTCTTCAACCAGGGCCAGTGCTGCTGCGCCGGCTCTCGCACCTTCGTCGAAGAAAAGTGCTATGACGAATTCGTGGAAAAATCCGTCGCCCGCGCCAAGAAGCGCACCGTCGGAAATCCCTTCGACAAAAATACCGAACAAGGCCCGCAAGTCGATCAGGATCAATTCGACAAAGTGATGGGCTACATCGAATCCGGCAAAAGCGCAAAAGCAAAGCTGCTAGCCGGAGGAAACCGCGTGGGCGACAAAGGCTATTTCATCGAGCCAACAGTTTTCGCCGATGTGCAGGACAACATGAAAATCGCGCAGGAAGAAATCTTCGGCCCCGTCATGTCCATCCTGAAATTCAAGGACATCGATGAGGTCGTCAACCGCGCCAACAAAAACATTTACGGACTCGCTGCCGCAGTCTGGACCCAGGACATCACCAAAGCGCACGCCATCGCCGACGGGGTTCGTGCCGGCACGGTCTGGGTCAACTGCTACGACGTCTTCGACGCCGCCGCCCCTTTCGGCGGATTCAAACAATCCGGCATCGGCCGCGAACTAGGCGAATACGGCCTAGCCAACTACACCGAGGTAAAAACCGTCACCGTCAAACTATGACCCTTTCTTCCCGTTCTCCTCGTAGGGGCGCAGCCGCAAGCCGCGCCCCTCTTCGTCAGATCGCGCGCCGTGCAGCAGCAAAACGCCGTTCTTCCGAGCGAAGCGAGGACCGCCTTCTCTCCGCGCGGTTTCTGCGGGGAGCATCTCTTTCCGATGGTTCGGCGCCGCGATCGCCGATCGCCGCGCGCATTCAACGCCTCGCCTTCTCGGCCGCTCGCCTCATCGTCACAGCGGCCGTCCTTGTGACATTCGCCGTCGCCCTCACCTTCGCGCAAGGCACTTCCCTCGCCCACCGCCGCGCGCAACACCTTCGCCGCGGCATCAACCTCAGCGAATGGTTCGCTCAAGTCTACGATCCCCCTGGCTACAGCAAAGAACATTTTGAAACGTGGACCACCGCGCACGACATCGCACTCATCAAGCAGCTGGGCTTCGATCACGTCCGCCTCAGCGTGAATCCGCAACCCATGTTCCGCCACAACCAGGCCGACAATATCCCGCCCGAATACCTGCAATATCTCGACAACGCCGTGCAGATGATCCTGGCGCAAAATCTAGCCCTGATTATCGACATGCATCCTGAAAGCGATTTCAAGGAACGTTTGACGAAAGACGATGCGTTCGTCGAACAATTTGAGGATTTCTGGCGGGCCATCGCGAAGCATTACGCCAACACAAATCCGGATCTGGTTTTCTTTGAAATTCTCAACGAGCCCGAGTTTCGCGATCGCTATCGTTGGGAAGGCGTGCAATCACGCCTGGCGATGGCCATTCGCGAAGCCGCTCCGCAGCACACCATCCTCGCCGCCGGAGCGAATTGGTCATCCGAAAACGAATTGCTTTTCATGGAGCCGCTGCACGATTCCAACGTTATTTATAATTTCCATTTTTACGACCCGCACATTTTTTCCCATCAAGGCGCAACGTGGACCACAAATTTTCAGCACCACCTGAATAATCTGCCGTATCCGTCCACTCCAGAAAATGTACAAGCCAGCGCCGCGCAAGTGCCGGACGCCGTAAATCGGCTGAGCGTCATTCAATATGGACTCGATCGGTGGAATCGCGACCGCATGGACGCGCTGATCAAGCAGGCGGCTGCGTGGGGCAAACGCTGGAACGTGCCGCTGACGTGCAACGAATTCGGCGTTTACCGCCGCACAGCGGATCCCCAAGCACGCGCGCACTGGCTTTCTGACTTGCACACAGTGCTGGAAAAATACGACATCGGCTGGACCATGTGGGACTACAGCGGTGGCTTCGCTGCCGTGGTCAAAACAAAAGGCCAGCCCGCCGCCCCCGACGAAATCAGCATCAAGGCCCTAGGCCTGACGGTCCCGCCAGTCTCTTCGACTCCCGCAGCCGCGAAGCCATGATCGCGAGCGCGGCGACCTTCAGGTCGCCATCTTGACTTTGTACGTGCACGATCTGTCCGCACAAGACGCATTGCAGCGGCCGTCATCCCGAACGGAGCACAGCTGCGGTGAGGAATCTCTCTTCGATTCGTCCGCACCGGCACTTCCGCTGCGCGCCATCAACGCCCGCGGTCGCGATAAAACCGGTTCTGCCTCTTCATCAATTGTTTCAGAGCCTTGGTCTGCTCGGCGCGCACGGCGGCATACTGTTTGGCCGCAACAAACTTTTCCTCGCGCCCCAATTTGTGAAAACTTTCCAGCCGCTCCGCAGCAAGCTCACCCGATTCCACTGCGGCGCGAACTGCGCAGCCAGGTTCGTTTACGTGTTGGCAATCGCGAAACTTACAATTTGCGGCAAGCTCGGCAATTTCGCCGAACGCCTGATCGATGCCTTCGCTGGCATCCCACAACTGCAACTCGCGCATTCCCGGCGTATCAATCAATACTCCGCCGTTCGGAGCGACAATCAGATGCCGCGTGGTGGTGGTGTGACGCCCGCGATCGTCGCTGGCGCGGATTTCTCCCGTGTCCAGCAATTGCATTCCCAGGATCGCGTTAATGAGCGATGATTTCCCAACACCGGACGAACCGAGCAGCGCCGCGGTTTTCGCGACTCGAATAGCTTTGGCAACGCTTTCCGTACCATCCGTTTTTTCCGAAGCGCTGCGCATCAGTTCACGAATTTCCTCGATGCCATCGCCGCGCAGCGCACTGGAGAGAATCACGCGGACCCCGATGGCAGCGGCTTGCGCTTCGCGACGGTGCTCTTCGGAATCTTCAGAGAGGTCGGACTTGTTCAAGACAATTACCGGTTGCGCTCCACTTTCCCAGGCCAGAGCAACGTAGCGCTCCAGACGGCGCAGATTGAATTCGCTGTTGAGCGAGCTGACGATAAAAACCACATCGACGTTCGCGGCGACGATTTGTTCTTCTGTCTTCTTGCCGGCGATTTTGCGCGAGAATTTGCTTTTGCGGTTCAGCACGCGATGAATCGTCGCGCGACTTTCTTCTTTGCGCGTACTCGCCAAGACCCAATCGCCGACCGCCGGGAAATCCGCGCGTCCGGTAACTTCATGACGGAATTTCCCGCTGACTTCCGCCATGAATTCCCCTTGCGGCGAAAGCAGACGAAACATTTCGCGGTTCTCTTCGGCCACGCGTGCGACAACCACATCGGAGTCAGCAGGGACTTCCGCCAACTGTGATGCAAAAAAATCCGACCATCCTAAATCTTGCAATGAAGGCAATGCGATTCTCCTCTTCTCGAACGTAAAAACTGGACGAGGCGCGCCCGCGATTTCAAGCGGACGGAAGCAGCCGAAAAAGCCGGCTGGGTTCAGAATCAAAATCACAGTAAAGATTTTAGCTCAGGAGAGAGGCACGGAGACGCACTCTTCCCGTGAGAGAATTAACCGTTCGCACAGGCGCCTCCTGAAAGGGATTTGTGGTGCAATCATTCAGCACCGACACATTATCAGAAATCGCGGTTGATCACCGGAAAATAATTCGACAGGCGGACCGTGGTATTCCTACAATCTCGGGCGTGAGCGTGGCCATTCGACAATACGAACCGCACGATTTTTTAGTGCTGTACAAGCTGGACCAGGCGTGCTTTCCGCCGGGGATTGCGTACTCAAAGACAATGCTGCGCTATTTTCTTGCTCAGGCGGGAGCGGAATGCCTGGTGGCGTTGGACGGCGGAAAGGTGATGGGATTCATGCTGAGCGAAGAAAATCCGCCGCTCGCTCATATCATTACTTTGGACGTTGCTGAATCGCACCGGCGACACGGAGTGGGGACGGCGTTGGTACGCGAGAGCGAAGCGAACTTGAGATTTCGCGGTGTGCGCACGGTGCTGTTGGAAACTGCAACGACCAATGAAGCCGGGATTGCGTTCTGGGAGCGGCACGGATACCGTAAAGAAGCAGTACTGAAGAATTATTATTCGGGCCGGCTGGACGCGTTCGAAATGCGCAAAAAGCTGATTGGGACGCCTGGCCCAGGATAAGGGTTGACCCTGCTGCAAAAGGTTGTAACAGCACGCCAACTTCCGGAGACGCGATTTGAGCGATTACTTGCTGTCCGTAATACTCGGCATCATTGAAGGACTCACTGAATTCTTACCTGTCAGCTCCACTGCGCATTTGCGAATTGGCGAAGCGCTTCTGCACATTGATCTCGCAAGCGGTTACTGGAAGATGTACACGATTGTGATTCAACTGGGAGCGATTTTGTGCCTGCCGGTTTATTTTCGCGAACGTATCGCAAAGCTTCTTTCGACATTTCCAAGAGGCGAGCGCGGCGACCGGACAGTCCTGACGCATCCGTTGAGCCTGACGCTAGTGGCGTTCGTGGTGACTGCGATTCCGGCATTTCTCCTGACAAAAACGATCGGAAAACATCTCGAAAGCCTGGTGATTATGGGAAGCGCGCTGGTCATCGGCGGGATTGTGATGTGGCTAGTGGACGCGAGAAACGCGAAGGCCGAGGCCGCGGGCGAAGGCGCTTCGAACTCGTTGATCCATACGTGGCACATGGAAGCGATGAGCCTGGGTCAAGCAATTTGGATTGGAGCTTGCCAGATTCTTTCGGCGGTTTTCCCGGGAACGTCGCGGTCGATGTCCACGATTGCGGCTGGGCAATTGGCGGGGATGTCGCGGGCATCGGCGCTGGAGTTTTCGTTTTTTCTTTCGATTCCCACGATGGTAGTGGCCACGTGTTACGACTTGTTGAAATCGCTGCGCGGCAAAGGCGAGAACGCGATTGGAGTGACGCATATTGACGCGCACGGTTGGATTATTTTGGCGATCGGGTTTGTCGTGTCGTTCGTCGTGGCGTATGCGGCGGTGGCCTGGTTCCTGGCGTGGGTGAGGAAGCACGGATTTGCGGCCTTCGCGATTTACCGGATCATCGTGGGCAGCGCAGTGCTGGCCTGGGCGCGCGGGTACCTCAAGTAGATACCATGTTGACACAGGCTCGTCGTGGTGATGGTAAAAGACTGGACGTCGGTCCGGGAGCGTATGCCACGCGAACGGTGTTGAAAAAGCGGGGGAACAGCGCCTCGGTGCGTATTCCAAAGCATATGCTGGAGTCCGTGCGTTTAGGCATGAACGGTGCGGTCGAGTTGCGGGAAGAATCGGGACGGATCGTCATCGAACCGCTGAACCGGAGAGACGTTCAGCTTGCGGAATTGCTCGAGGGAATTACAAAGGAACCTCCATCGCGAAAGCGATGTTGGACGTCCGGCCGGCAATGAGGTCTGGTAAGGGCACGCCATTACGTTCCTGAAGCAGGGGACGCGGTGTGGATCAGCTTCCATCCGCAAGCAGGGCGAGAACCAGCTGGGCACAGGCCAGCCGTAGTGCTAACTCCCGCCGCCTGCAATGCAAAAATCGGCTTAATGATCTGCCGCCCGATAACGGCGCAGATCAAAGGTTATCCATTCGAGGTTCTACTCGCGAGCCAGTCTAATAGCGTAGTCCTGGCAGATCACGTGAAGCGCCTAGACTGGCGAGCGCGGAGGCGAAAAAGCAGGATTTCGGACCCGGAATTGGCAGAATTGCGCAGCAAACTTCGAGCGCTGATCGGCTGGCGGCCGCAGTTTAGAGATAGAACATTGCGGTACTGGCGGCAGTGATTTCGCAGAAACCGTCTGGTATGATGGCTTTGCTTTAAGTTCCTCCAGGCAAGCGGTGGATAGCGCCAAGCCGCCTGTCGCACTCAGCCTTCCCCAAAAAGCTGAGGAGATCTTGTGCGTTTTCTGACACCTACCGGAAACAAGCGGCTCAATGAGCTGATTGGGTTTTTGTGCCTAGTGCTGGCAGTCTTGCTGGCCACGGCGTTGTTCACGTATTGGCCTACCGACACATCGCTTAACGTTTCCGCCAATGACCTGAACGCGGCTCAACCACACAACAAGATTGGCCCGGTTGGCGCTTATAGTGCTGATTTGATGTTTCAAGCCCTGGGTTATCCTGCTTTTCTGCTGCCGATGGCATTTCTTTGGTTGGGGATTAAATGGTTCCGCAGCCGGGCGGTTGAATCTCAAGTGGCAACTCTGATTGGATATGCATTGCTCTTGCTTTTCCTGCCCACACTGCTCGCGCTCATTTCTTTTCCCGATGTACGCGGGCCGATTCCAGCTGGCGGAATGATAGGTAAGCTTCTGGCAAGCGCACTCTTGAGCGGTTTCAACTCGTGGGGTGCAATCATCGTTACCGTCGCTCTGCTAATCACTGCGGCGTTTCTCACAACCAGCTTTTCGTTCGGCGGGGCGCATGCGTGGGTCAGTGGGCCGCGCGGCCCCATCGGAGCGGTGGGAAAGCTGGGAATCCTGCAGAGAGCGCAAGCCAAATGGCACGATTGGCAAGCCGCCCGCGAGCAAGAACGGATGCGGCGGCGAGTGGAAGCCAATCGTCTTGGCCGGAAGCCGGTAGGCAGAGCTGCGGCGCCGAATGAACTGCCGCAGGCGATTCAGTTGCCGGATGAGAGCGATATTTTCCGAAGCAAAACCGACAGTGACGAGGAAGAAGAGGAAAAGAGCGCCTCGCACAAGGCGCCGATTCTGTTCCTGAATCAGGACCAGCCGGGAAAGCCGGCCAAGAAAACTTCCGACGCGAAAATCGCCAAGACAAATACAAATTACAAGTTACCGCCGATCAATCTGCTGCGCGAAGGGGAACGTTCGCAAAAGCTGGACGAAGACGAGCTGAAGAACCGCGCGCGGGCTATCGAAGAAAAATGCCTGGAATTCGATGTACAAGGGCGCGTGACGCAGATTAACCCTGGGCCGGTGGTGACCACGTTCGAGTTCAAGCCGGAAGCGGGCATCAAGTACAGCCGAATCATCGGCCTTACGGAAGACTTGTGTCTGGCGTTACAGGCGGAATCGATTCTCATTGAGCGGATTCCGGGTAAGTCCACGATCGGAATTGAAGTGCCGAACGTGAACCGGCAAACGATTGCGCTGCGTGAAATCATCGAGGCGCAGGAGTTCGTAGGTTCGGCGAGCAAATTGACGCTGGCCATGGGCCGCGATCTGCACGGACGGATTCGCGTGACGGACTTGGCGAGCATGCCGCACTTGCTGATTGCGGGTTCGACGGGAACGGGCAAAAGCGTTTTCATCAACTCACTGCTGATGTCCATCTTGTACAAGGCGACGCCAGATGACGTAAAAATTGTGCTGGTCGATCCCAAGCGGCTGGAATTGAATTTGTACGAAGGCATACCGCACCTGATCGCGCCGGTGGTGACCGATCCAAAGATCGCGTCAAACGTATTGCGAAATGCGACCCGTGAAATGGAAAACCGGCTGAAATTATTGGCGCAGAAGGGTGTGCGCAATATCGAACAGTACAACCGGACGTTCCAGAAGCAGCAATCGCTCTCGTTGTTTGAAAACGTGGAAGAGACCGAGCATAAACCGCTTCCCTACCTGGTGATTATTATTGACGAGCTGGCGGACCTGATGATGGTGGACACGAATAACGTGGAAGAGTCCATCACGCGGTTGGCGCAAATGGCACGCGCGGTGGGCATCCATTTGATCCTGGCGACGCAACGGCCCAGCGTGGACGTAATCACCGGATTGATCAAGGCCAACTTCCCTGCGCGCATTTCTTTCCGGGTGGCCAGCAAAGTGGATTCGCGAACGATTCTGGATTCGAACGGATCGGAGTCGTTGCTGGGGCGCGGCGACATGCTGTACCTGCCGGCGGGTTCGGCGAGGCTGCATCGTATCCACGGACCGCTGGTGAGTGAAGATGAAATTACCGGCGTGTGCGACTTCTGGCGGCAGCAGGCGCAAGCTAAGTACAACGAACAATTGCTGGAAGCGCCGAAAGACGAGAACGGAAAGCCTGAAAGCGGCAGCGGCAATAATGGCGAAGCCGGCGGCGAAGAAGCGGACGACGAGCTGTACCAGGATGCGGTGCGAGTGGTCTGTGAAATGGGCCGAGCTTCGACTTCGACTTTGCAGCGGCGGCTGCGGATTGGCTACGGCCGCGCGGCGCACTTGATTGACATCATGGAGAAGGACGGAATTGTGGGTCCCCCGGACGGCACGCGTCCCCGCGAAGTGCTCAAAGGAAAGAGCTGGATGAAGGAGTACGATGAGTCGATGCAATAGCTGGTTCAAATACGCAAGGGTTTTCCTTGCGTTGTTCATTGCCGCAGCGTCGGCCTGTCTTGGTGTTCGAACTTCGACCGCTGGAGAAACGTCAGCGCAAAAGGGTGAGGCTTGGGTACTTCTCCAGTCAAAAAGCGAACTAACCGGTGATTATGATCCCCGACGCGATCCGGAAAAAGACTTGGCTGCCGCGGGCGAAGAAGCCCGACGGTCCAACAGGAAAATCCTAGTCGTAGTGGGCGGCGAATGGTGTAGTTGGTGCCATACAATGGATCGGTTTTTTCACGACCATCCTGAGCTTCAGGCCCTTCGCGATATGAGTGAACATGAGCCAGGAAAATCCGAACCGGGCTTTCTTATCCCGATTTCCAAAAATTCGCGGCTATCCTCACATCTTTGTTTTGGCGGATAGCGGAACTTTAATCCGGTCGCAAGCAACGAATGAGCTGGAAGATGGCAAGAGCTACAACGAGGCGGGTTTCAAGAAATTCCTGGAATATTTCGCATTGAAAACCGGCCAATGAGCGCATTTTCGACCTGAGCCTGTGGCCGCCGGACGGCGCGCGTCCGGTCCAGGTTGAAGGCGATCCTTAATGTACAAACAAAAACCTGTACCTCTGGACAGGTAGTACTGTGCCGATGGGCCAGTAGACGGCCTAGCTCGGATTCTCTGCTCGCGTTCAGTAGATTGTAATGTGTGGCACCCGTAGGCTGATGGGGACATGCAATCTTACGCGCTACGGGCTTTATTGCTCGATTTTCGTTTTTTCGCGGTTTTCCCAGAAACCATTTCTAATCACCTTAGACGTCGGCGGCCACGCTGGAGATATGTTGCGTACGGCTGCTGGGTGTTATTGGCATTCGCTTTCTTTGCAGGCAGAGCACAGGGGCAGGGCCTGGTGTCCCAGGGTACACTGATGTTCGGTCCGTCATCGGCAAGCTTCGGATCGGTGGCAGTGGGATCCAGCAAGACGATTTCTTTCATCATCCAAAACAACGGTGCAGCGCCGGTAGTGATTTCGGCGGAAACAGTGCATGCGACAGGATTCAGTGTGAGTGGGCTAACGATTCCGCACACCATCTCCGTAGGCGGCTTCATCCCAATATCGGCGAAGTTCGCGCCGACCAGCACTGGGCTGTTTTCCGGGTATGTGTTGTTCACCAGCAATGCTACCAACAGCAGCGTGAAATATGCGGTTAGCGGGACGGGAGTAAGTTCCAGCGCTGGAACGGTTGCAACCACGCCGTCGAGCGTCAGCTTCGGCACGGTTGCGGATGGCACGACGAATTCGCAGACCGTGCAATTGAAAAACACCGGCGGCACGAGCGTGACGATTTCCAGCGCGACGGTGAGCGGCACGGGGTTCAAGCTAAGCGGGATATCGTTGCCACTAACGCTGGCTGCCGCACATACCTCAAGTTTTACCGTGGCATTTGGACCAACGGCTTCCGGAAGCGTGACCGGAAGCGTGACGATTAAGAGTAATGCGGCGACGAATCCGACGTATACGATGGCGTTAAGCGGGACTGGAGCCAGCGCAACGCGGACCATTTCGCTGGCGACAACGAGCTTGAATTTTGGCAGCGAAATTCTGGGAGGATCGATTCCGCTGGAAGTGGCAGTGAAGAACACCGGAAACGCAAGCCTGACCATTTCGCAGATCAACGTAACCGGCTCGGGATTCAGCGTGACGAGCGGTATCAGCGGAACTACGATTTCCGCTGGTCAGACAGCGAATTTGAACGTGGTGTTCGCGCCAAAGGTGATTGGAAGCGCGAGCGGCATGGTGACGCTGATCAGCAACGCGAGCAATTCGCCAAATTCGGTTGCGGTATCCGGGACGGCTGTGAGCAGCACCACACACTCGGTATCGCTAAATTGGGCAGCGAGTACCAGTTCCGGCGTGGTGGGCTACCACGTTTACCGGTCCTCGGTTTCGGGGAGTTCGTATTCGCGAATCACATCGGGCGCGCTCAGCGGATTGAAATATGCGGACGGCACGGTCAGCTCAGGAAAGACGTACTACTACGTGGTGACCGCGGTGAATTCGAGCGGAGAGGAAAGCGCACACTCCGGACAGGTGACGGCGGTCATCCCATGATTTCACGCGGTCGATGTCATTGACGGCGTGTTGCGGACATTTGACTGGACGCAACGCGCTCTCTAAAATAGCTGAGTTGCATTTATTGCCGGGGTAGCTCAGTGGTAGAGCGCCGCCCTGAAAAGGCGGGCGTAGCCAGTTCGATTCTGGCCCCCGGCACCACTCAGTTGTGTAAGCGCCTCTTCCCCGAAGAAGTCTATCTGGCCGTTGGCTTTGAAGCTGATCTTTTCGCCCTCTGAAACTCGCTCCAGTGTAAACTTCCCGATCTGCTCTGCCAGGAGCGCTCTCGCTTCGCGAATCGCCGCAGGGTCTGCCAGCAGCTCCCGTAAACGATTCAGCCGCGATATGGCGAAGCTCCGCAGATCATCGAGCTGTTCTTGGAGCGACCCGGGCCCAGGTTCGATTCCTTGATTTGTGATTTCCCGAAGCCTAGCTTCACGCTCGGTAATGGCAGCCATGATCGTGGGTGAACCGTTCCCCACGGCAATCATCTCGACCAGCCGCTTTAGTTCGGACTCGATCCGCTGCTTCTCATCCCGGAGCGCCTTAAGCCCTGACTTGAAAGCTTTATGCCGCTCCTGAAGCTCTTCTTGCAACCCGCAAATCACATAATCGATGAATTCCTGACGGAGCACCTTGTCCTGTAATCCGGCCAGAAGACGGTCCTCCACCTGCTGCCGCTGAATTCTGAGATCGTTCTTGCAAACGCTATTGCCTCGCTGCGCGTGAAGCGAGCAACCGTATTCCGACCGCGAAGTCTTCGCGCGGCCACCCACCAAGGTGATGCTTCCTCCGCACTCACCGCAAACCAGCAAGCCCGAGAACAAGTACACTTGCTTTGCCTGGCCTCGTGTGAGTCCCGTTCCAACGACGCCGGCGCCCCAGAGCCTTTGTGTTATCTGAAATCTCCGCTCGACAGCCGCGAAGAGTTCGTCTGACACGATTCGCAAGTGCGGAGCAGTGGTCAAAACCCATTCGGTCTCAGGACGACGACGATAGATTCGCCGACCGGTCCCCGGGACGCGAATCTTGCGCTTGGTATTCCAAATGATCTGGCCTCGATACCGCCGATTCTTGAGAATGTGCCGGACGGACGACAAACACCAAGACTGGCTGACTCTTCCCTTCTGAGGTTGAGGCGATTTCACCCCTTCCGAATTCAACAGGTACGCTATGCGCTTTAGGGAATGGCCCTTGCTGTAGAGTTCGAACATGCGTCGAATCGTCGCCGCCTGGTCCTCAACGATTTCCAGCATCACACCGTCAATCTCGCGAACACTGCGATAGCCGAATACTCGGCCTCCGGTGTGAAGCGCCTTGAGGGCACATCCCTGCATTCCGCGGTGCGTCTTGAGTCCCAATTCGCGGGAATACACACCGTCGATTAGACCGTGCACGCCGAAGAGAATTTCAGCTTGCGAACTCTCCGAATCCACGCCTTGAGAAACGGCCACCAAACGGATGCCGGCGAACGTGAGGCGCTCGTACAAGTTCAGGGCATCCGCGAGTTTTCTTGTAAGGCGGGATGTGTCGTCGATCAGAATCGCATCGAACGCACGCGACTTCTGCTCGACCGCGGTAAGCAGTCTTTGAAGTTCGGTTCTCTCAGTACTCGTGCCGCTGACGGCGTGGTCCGCGTATACGTGCTCCTCGAGAACAGCCCAGCCTTGACGCCCAGCGTATTCGCGACACTTCCGAATCTGATCATCGATGGAGATGGGAGACTGGCGATCACTGCTGAAGCGCGAGTAGACGGCGCATCGAAGGCTCATGGTGTCACCCTGGCTGATGGCTCGATCTTCAGCGTGAACTCTGACACAGGTTGAGGTACTTCCGCAATTCGCTTTGCATCTCGTTCCGCAAGGTACTCGCGCGCGAGCGCTGGAATGATTACCTTGTCCGCCCATTCCCGTAATGCTGGATCAAGGCGCGCACCGAGTTTTTCTCGTTCAGCCACCCATACCTCTGTCTCCTTTTCGATGGATTTCCCGGCTTGCCCTTCCGGGTCGCGCTCCACGTCATGCCGGCGCGAATCGGCCTACTTCTAAAATCATGTGTCTTTTGAGTGCACTACTTTTCAAAAAGCGCTTCAACGGATTCAGTAATTTGAAACGGATCCCGGAACCGCGACCTCGCGTATTTTCCGCTCCAAGTCAGCCTTGGAATCCAGCATCCATCTCGGAACCTCTTTCCACTTTTTCCTTATGCTCAAAATAATCTCTTCAACGGGCGCAAGCTTCGCGTTGAGTTCGGCCAGTTTTTCTTCCCGGGACAGGGCATTAAATCTCGCGTCCTCGGCTTCTTGCCTAGCTTTTCGCTCGGCTTCAAACTTTGCACTCAGTGCCTCGTGGTCTATGAGCCTGGGAAAATTGGCGTTTTTGGATTCCGATTCAGATTCCTCAACCGCTCGCTTCGCCGAAAAGAACGGGGGTGGCACTCGGATGCTGTTCTCTTGGCAATGCTGGATCGCCCGCTCCATTGTGGCGCTCAGCGGCTCACCATCGAGGCGGTCACGGTGGATACTCTCCCAAGCCGATGTAAACTTCTGAGGGCCACAAGGCTCGATGCCGATTGCCTCCCAGGGTTCAGAGTTTCTCTCGGTGTTTGGTTTTTCACTCACAGGGGAAGCAGCGCTGCTCTCTCTTCTACTGTCTTCTCTTTGTGAAACCCCTAAGTCGTCTTCTTTGTATTTCCCGCTACGGGCACTCTCTCTGCCCATTTGGGGCACTCTCTCTGCCCGCTGCGGTAAGTCTCTCTGCCCATTTCGGGCACTCTCCGAGAATGCCCGTTTTGGTAATTCTTTAGGAGCGGGCTTCTGCCACTTCTTCGACTTTAGGAGTTTGTACCGAAACCCGTAAGGTGTCCTGAGAAGACTCACGTAACCACTACTGTTCAGCATCCGCCGCCAACGGCGGACTGTCTTCACCGGGAAGTTAAGCTCCGCTGCAGGGCGGTCATCAGGGATTGGAATTCCACCAAGAACCTTTTCCCGTCCCTCCGAATCGCGCGTTGTGCGCGCGATGAGCCACATGAAGAGCCACACCGCGTCCTTGAGGACCGGTGCGTGTTCGAAGATTCCTTCGTAGACTGGAAACCAAAAGACGCTTGGCTCGGAAATCTTACGAGTTTGCCCATTCGTTTTTCCTTCTTCGCTTGACAGATGATTTAGTGCGGGCGTACTCTGCGCCATATAACCTCTCAAGATTAAGCACCACGCCCCGCGTCTCACGGCGGGGCTTTTCTTTTCCGTTTAATATCCCGAGCGAACTGCAAATCGATTCGAACGCGTATTTCTGTACGACCGCAATTCGCCGCGCGCTCTCATCTCTTGCGACGATTCCTTCGCGCGGATGAATTCTGCCGATCTGGGATCCCCGAGCGACTGTATCCGCCGAATTTCGTTCGGGTCTGCTGTGAATTTCCGAACCAACTTCTGTAACCACGTGTGAGAGATGCCAAGCTGCCGGGCCCAGGCGCGACCTGTTGGCCTGCTGCGGTCGCGACATGTTAGCCACTGGAATACGAACCGCTTGATCAACTCCGCTTCTTCATTACTGCGCCAAGGCCGCGGTGGCCGCCACTTCGCACGCGCTTTGGCGAAGTTTCGCATCGACGCATCGTATGGATCACTACGAGAATCCTGTCTGTATATCGACGGCATGCCTCTTCTCCTCTCCATCGTTCCTAGAGGAGTTGCCAGCTCCCCTCCCGCTTCCGCTATGCGGTTCTAAAGGACTTAGCCGGTTCACTGGAATGCACTGGCAAATTATTCTTCCGGTTTTTGCTTCCATCCCTAGGACTACATATTTCTCTATGTCAAGAGTCAGCAAGGCACTTTTGTAGAAGTTCATGCGCTTCTGGGCGCATCCGAGCGTAAATTTTGAGCATTGCAATCTGATGCTTACTCAGCGGCCCGAGTCTAAAGTCCTGCCTCATCTTTTCAACCTGATCGATAAAGGCCGGAGTCATGACCGAGTCAAAAGCTTCACGCATGTTCATGTGGCGGCCTTCTCGAGCCACTGCTGCTTCGATTTGCTGAGCACGTTCGAGCGCCTGACGCTTACGGGCCTCATACTGCCGCCTCTCATACCAGTCATTGAGCCCTTCGAGATAGTGGGCGAGTAATTGGTGTGAAGTGCGGAGCTGGGCAGCGAGGCACCTGAGCGACACTCGCGAATCTTCCGGAATTCGTTTCCATTCGATCAGCGCTTGGCGTAACTCCGTTGCTCGGGAGTTCTCTTTCGGCTTCCGGCCGGCGCCTCGCTGTTTTTGTAAAGGTTCGTTTTGCAGTTCGGTTTGGTGGTCCAAAGCACATCTCCAATCTTTGTAAACTTTAGAGTTCGACTCACTGCGCCGCTGACCGTGCGCTTCCCGGGAAGATTGGTGCATACCGCGACGTGCCGGAGGCGACAACGGTTTCCTCTGTAACACCGAGAAGGGTCACCAAGATCTGAGACTCCTCTTCGGACGCAATGGAGAGCCCTCGTTCGATCCTGCTGATGCGGGCAGGACTCAGCCTTCCATTGCTCCGAAGGAAGAGATCATCGAGGGTCCAAGCCCTTTGTAGCCGGGCAAGCCGTAATTGACTGATCGCTACCATGGTTCCTCCAGACGAAAAAACCGGAGACTCTTGCCTCCGGTTCAAGAACTGTTCGTTTCTGACTTCCTTATTCCGCTACCGTAATTGATTTTGGATGAATGTCTGCGCCCAAAACTCGTTTGAGTCGACAACCGCCTCACCAACCACAGAAGAAATTCCCCGCAGCATAGCTTTCGGGTCATAGCGTGCAGTGATCTTCAACCGATTGCGACCTACCCAGCGAGCAAATCCAGCTTTAACCCATTCCTGGGCCTGGCGCATGGTAAAAATCAACTTTCGACCACCCGCTTCCACTTCTACGTCGCGCATGCGTACCTCTCCCGCGTGTCAGGGCCAGATTCGGCCACGCCTTTAACGTCGGGCGTCGACGATTACAAATTTGTATTTAACACTGTTTGATGCTTCGCGCGAAAGGGCAAACTGCCTAACTGTGGAACAAATCGTGAGAAGGAAAATGCGGTGAGTTTCTTTTCTCTCGGCCCTCAGGGGTGCTTAGGAATGCGGATGTGGCCTCGTCTCCTTAGCTTTTTCCTTGTCGTACTTCCAGATCCATTTCTGTTTTTCGTCACGCGTTTTGAGTCCGCTGTGTTTGTGAGCTAGTTCCATTCGCGTTAGGCCCAGGGAGTCCTGCAAGGCTGCTGCAATAGTGGGATCGACTGGCTTGTATTTCTCATTTCGTCGGCCCTTTGGACGCCCTGGCGGGGATGGCTCCAACTTTCTCTCAAGCCTCTGTATGCGCTTGGGAAGAAAATATCGATCAGCGGCCTTTTGGAATCCTTCTGCCCACGCATCGGCATCTTCGGTTTCAGACGGGGCATGATTCCCAGGATGGGCGATTGACTCCAGGAATTCTCCAAATTTTCTCGACTTGTGCACGTCCACACCATAAAATAAATATTGACAAGTGTCAACTATTTCTTGTAAAAAGACCCTTATGAGTCCGAAGTCTTATACCACTACCGAGGCAGCTAAAGTAGTCGGGGTCACTCGCGCCACGATTCAGGCATGGGTTAAAGACGGAGTCGTGGATCCCCCCGGTATTCAATCCCGCCCGGGTAGGCCTCCGGTAAGGCTTTGGAGCACGTCGGATGTCAACCAGTTGAAATCAGTGAAGAAGGAAATGCAGAAACGGATCGGACGGCCGAGAGGCCAGAAGTCGGGGCCCGCCGGTGCTTGAACACCGACAGGCCCCTAACCAAGCAACCTGTATAGGAGGCCGCAATGGCTAATAGAAGTGTAACGCAGCAGTTGCGTGTTGGGATTTACGCACGAATAAGTACACTCAATCATGGCCAAGATCCCGCGCTTCAGACCACCGAGCTTCGAGAATACTGCGACCGCCGGAGTTGGCAGGTTGTCGGCGAGTACGTGGATGTGGGAATTTCAGGATCGACGGATAGACGCCCGGAGCTCGACAGACTGCTCGTCGATGCCCGCCGCCGTCGTGTGGACATAATATTAGTATGGAAGCTCGATCGATTCAGTCGATCTCTTCGCAATCTTGTTAATTCTCTAGCCGAATTGGACACGCTGGGCGTGGATTTTGTGAGTTTTCGCGACAATCTCGACTTCTCTACGCCTTCGGGCCGACTGATGTTCCAAATAATCGGCGCGATGGCAGAGTTCGAACGCGCCCTTATCCAGGAAAGGGTAAGAGCCGGAATGCGCAACGCCCGCGCCAAGGGGCGACGAATCGGCAGACCACCGCAAACTCAGTTGTCGTCAGAACTGAGGTCGGACATTGCAAATGCCTACCAGTGTGGCGGAACAAGTCTGCGTTTGCTGGCTAAAACATTCGGAACTTCCCTGGCCACCGTTCAACGATGTGTTCACGTCAGTCGAATGCGCGTCATTGAAGAGTTTCCTAGCCCCGAGCAAAATGGACTTGAACCTCCAACCCGTTGATTTCGCCAGATACTAAAGCGTGTTGATTCGTAAGCCTCTTAGCTGCGTCATAGGTCACGATATGGCACGGTATTCGGGGGGTTCTGTTCTCGATTTGTTCTCGACTTTGAACCCCCAAACGAGCCCTCACTTCGAGAACTGAAATTTAGAGCGGAACGCATGAGGATGACCAGAAGGAAAAGAAAATGCTGTTGAAAAATGTGCGCCATAGCAATGCGCACCGAGTTTTTGCGGAGCACCAGGAAGAAGGAGAACGGAACGACTGACCTCCTGGTCCCGAACCACCAAATGAAGTGCCACAAAATAATCTAAAGCGTTGAATCGGCGTCGGATAGCTGAGCAACTTCCTCCCTTAATCGGGCTACTCATTGGGCTACCATTTCTAAAGTTTAGAGAAGGCCGCGTGGTACACGTTTTGACGGGAAAATCTACGCTGATGGTCCGCGTTGAATCCGACCTTAATTTATAATGTTCCCGCACATATGTTGATTGGGAAGAAATCGAAATGAAGGGGTAAGGAAGTTAAGACGATAGCGTGGGGTGAGCTAATGGGCGAATGGAGAGCAAACGTCACTTTGCGAATCCGACCAGCTTTGCGAATTGAAATGGAGAAGTTCGCCACCCAAGAGCAACGATCGCTTGGCAACCTCGGAGCGATTCTTTTGGAGTGGGCATTCGAACAACTCAAGGCCACTGGCTCTACGGACGGTTTGCGCAAAAGCCAGCTTCGTATCGCTAGGAGGAAGCTTACCCGATGAAGAGAAACAGAAAGCGCTGGCCGCGCGTCGGTATGTTGTGGACAGAAGCCAGTCGTATTCCTCTGGCCGAAAGAATTATCGATCTAAGACGGTCCCGCGAACCCGGGGTGAATTGAGTTCGGGCTTCACAATCGAAGATTTTGTCCTTCTTCGCGACGCCGGTGTTCAAATCGACGCCGAGGACTTTCGCGAGGTATACCATCGCGATTCGCTGTTAGAATGTCTAGGAAAATTCGGACGGCCCAACAATGAGCCGACAACCACGCAAAAGATCGCGGCACAATCCCCAAGCCGGAATGACGCTTCTGGAGCTGATCATTGCGTGCTCGATTTTGATTATTTTATCGTCAGCAGCTCTTCCGGTGGCACGCTATTCCATCGTTAGAAGCAAAGAAGTTGAGCTGCGGCGAGACCTCCGCGAAATGAAGGATGCAATCGACCGCTACAAAGACAATGCCGACAAGAACCTGATTCGCGTGGAGGTCGGGAGCGAGGGATACCCGCCAGATCTTGAAACATTAGTGAAAGGCGTCCAGGTCGGGGCCAGCGGCGACAAGAAGATTCGGTTTCTCCGCAAAATACCAGTTGATCCGATGACCGGCCAAGCGGATTGGGGGTTCCGTGCCGTGCAAGACGATCCCGATTCAAACAGCTGGGGCGGGAAAAATGTTTTTGACGTTTATTCGAAGTCGCAGGCTACGGCGCTAGACGGGACGAAGTATTCGGATTGGTAAAACGGGTACACCGGCGAGTCGATGTGGAATCGAGAACGTCGCGAGCGCCGCAAGAAATGTTCAGGCCATTCGAGTGTCGTATGATTCCGTGCGCGGAACCTGGGGCAGATCATGGGGGAACGTCCCGTCTGTCCCTGAGTCTCGTTTCAGCGAACTGGCCGCAGTTCTCCTTTCTGGGCCATCTGATAGAGCTGATCCGCTGTTTTATAGTCGCGGTCGCTCAGCGACTTCATGAGTTCGACGAAGGCTATGCCTTGATATTCGGGATGCTTCGTATAAAATTCGGTGATCGCACTCGTATATGCGCTTACGTCCAGGCCCGAAGCTTCGGTGTACTTGGCCCTTGAATATTCCTCCATTCGTGCGAGACAACGAGCCGAGGGCATTTCGCTAGGGTGGTGCTCATCCCCAAGACGATACATTTTCCCGGGCTCGCCAAATAGCGCTTGCACGACTTCACACGCACCATGGGAACCCTGTCGGTATCCGGCGATGAAACCATTCACGAACGTAGCTCGTTCTCTAGGACTCCACGACAGCCACTCTCCGCCTCTGTCCAGTTGGTCCGGGCGCAACTGAGCCGCAACGCAGATGGTCACGACAGAGATGATAAGTGCTCCGATTCCGGCTAAACATTTCTTTAACATGTGAGTCTCCTCCTTGTGTTCGACCCCTCATCTCGAAGCTGTCGTCAAGGGACCGGCGAGTACGTTGGCCGGTCCCCTATCTTGTTGATTACTACGTGAACCTCCCACGTCTTGATCAGATTCCCCTTGCTGTCCTTCCCCACAACTATTTGCACCTGTTTGTTATTGACAAACCAGTGCTGGTTGAACGTCTTGGCCTCTGGTGAGATTTGATCGTGGGCCACGCCTTTTTGCGGCTCTCCGGTTGGCTTCCACTCCCAACCTGTTTCTTTGCTCTTCTCAACCAACGAAATAGTCTGTTCCCTGTTCTCAGCTGATTGCGAGCACCTGTCGCCAGAACATGATCCTGCATACCAGTCCATTGTCCAGGAGGCGGTGTAGTCCCGTCCAGGTGTTGGAGTGTTCTCTCGACCGTACAGAACAACGTCCGTGCGAGAGTTAGCTGGGGCGTTTGTATTTTGTTGTTGGTTCTGATTTTGCGTCTGGGATTGCTGTTGTTGTTGAGCTGCCTGCTCCTGCGCCGCCGCCGCAGCTGCCGCCTCAATTTGCTCGGTTTCCCACGGAGTGCAGCCAGTGGAGCCGCCCTCAGAACCCACATGGCAGGTGTTCATGCCGTGACTCAAGAAATGGCCATCGAGGTCGGCAAAGGATTCGGGGTCGTCGGCAACCATGGAATAAAGATTAAGGGTTTGCGGGTTGGCGAGGTTGGCGTAGGGAACAGCCACGGGAACTGAAGACCAGTCCGCACTGAGCCAGCGTCCGAAGCGATTTGAGTAATAGCGGGCACCGAAATCGTCGTTGCCAGTTTCGGTGTCGCGTTCTTTGCCTTCGAATTTGTAGGTGGGCGAGCAGGTGTTGGTGTAGGGGCGTTCGCCGCCGAAGGCATAGAAATCGGCGTCGTAGCAGACCGCGCCTGCATTGGTTGTGAGGACACGGGATGTTCCTAGAAGATCTTCAATGTAATAACTGGGATTCCCGCCAGAAGGAATAGTGGCTACACGTTTGCCTCCGAAAAAAATGTATTCGGCAGTGGTGTGACCTGAAGCGTCGACCTCAGCGAGGATTTCTCCGCTCAAGCCGTAGACGTAAGTTTTTCCGCTGGATTTTGCGACCCGGCGACCTTCTGCGTCGTAGGTATAAGTCATGCCAGCCGCGGTCTTGAGCTGGCTTTCGCCGTCCCAGGTGTAACCATTGACGCCGTCGCTGGACGTGTTGCCGCTTGCGTCATAGGCGAGGCCCGGAAGGCGGTTTACGGAAGTTGCGGTCTGCGAGAAGCCGCTCTCCTGAGAGCAACCGGTGTAGGCGGAATTGGTAGTGGCCGCTATGGAGTTGAGATTTGCCCAAGCGTCTAGAGCATAGGTTTCGCCCCAGCAATGTGACGGGCTGGTGGCGTGCGTGGAGGTGGTCAATGCGGAGGCGATGCGGTTGAGCTGGTCGTAAGTGAAATTTTGTGAGCGAGTGGAATCGAGATTGTTGGTGATGGAAAAAACGTGACCGGCATTTTTGTTGCTGTTGAGCGGGTCTTGAAAATTATAAGTGACATCGATGGCGTTGCCTCCCGAAGAAGAGGCTTTGAATTCCTGAGGCTGGAGGCGACTGTTGTAGATGTGCGTGAGATTGACGCCGTTGAAGCTAGAAGTTTGGCCGAAAGAAAGAGCGTAGAACGTCCCCTGCGGCGTGTAACAAGTGATGTTGTTTGCGCAGGAACCGCCTGGAGAAGTCTTGAAGCCGGTGGCATACGTAACGCCGCTGGAGCCGTCGGCGGCAGTGCTGGAGCGGTCGGCCGAGTCATATGTGTACCTAACTACCCGACCGCTCGGATAAGTGAGAGCAGTTGGATTTCCGGCATAGTCATAAGAAACGGTAGTTGAAAGGCTCGGGGCACTGGCACAGTTCTGCGGCTGGCACTGTTCCAAGATCAGAGGACGGCCCATCGTGTCGTAGCTGAAGAGATTGGCGGTGAGCATGGTACCGGTAGCGATGTCGTTTGTGTATTCGGTGGTCTTCCTACCAATTGGATTCGAAAGAGTCCAGCCCCACGGTGCGGTTTCATCATAGCGGTAAGAGGCTATAGGAGTACCGTCCGAGTAGCTTGCTTGCGTAGTTCGATTGAGCGCATCGTAGGAATAGGTGGTTGTGATCGCGCGGGCATCTTTCTTCGTCGAAACGTTTCCGTCCGCGTCATAGGTATAGGTAATCGTTCCGACTTCCGGGTTGTTAGAAGTCAGCATGCGCGAGAGCGAGTCGTAGCTAAAAGAACGCGAGCGCGAGCCATTTTGAACGACTGAAATAAGGTTATTTAGACTGTCAAAACCGTAGCTGGTAATCCAAATGGGTTCGCCCGTTCCGACGCATCCGTTTGAGTTGACGGCGGCACCGACTGCGTTCGGCTCATCGACTTCGACGAGGCGGCCCAGGCCGTCGGTGCGACTGCGCCGCCAGCGTTGGGTCGGATCGGTGACGAGGGTGGAAGGGCCGCAGTAAGCGGTGGTCAAAACGGAGTTGTCCGGATAGGTTTCTGAGAGTTTTCGACCGAGCGAGTCATAGGCATAAATCGTGTTTCCCGTCGTGGTCGTGAGATCCGTACCGCTTCGGTAAGGATTCGACTGTTTCCAGACGCGCCCGAAACCGTCGAATGTCGTGTCGGTGTAAACCGTACCCTGTGGATCAGAGGTGAGCTGCGTTTGTTTGACGTGGCCGAACCCGTCCATGACTGTCGTGGTCGTAATGGTCTGGCTGGAATTGATTTTCTTGGACGTAGTGACCGAAGGCGACGGCGGAGAGTCATTATAGGAAACTGAGGTGCTGCCGCCGTCAGGCAGGTCGGTTTCGGTGAGCCTTCGAAGCGGATCGTTGTACAGGTGGCTTGTGATAAGGGTGTTTTGATCGACGGAGGAAATTAACTGGCCATCGGCGTATGCGTATTTGAAAGTTGAGAAGTGACCCAATGCGTCCGTGACCTTTGTTAAGTAAGCGTTGGTGTTGCCTGAAGGCGGAGAATCGAAATTATCGGCGTATGAATAGGTAGTTGTGTGATTTGAACCCGTCATGTCGGCGCAGGCCACGTTGCCGCAGGGATCGGTGCTTGAGAGAACCTGACCGGTTTTGTCGAAGGTCGAAGTTTTTACAACATCAGGACAGGTTTGCAAGCACTTGCGGGTGATTGTGGTCGGGTTGCCCCGAGGCGCGGAAGAAGTTGCGGCGTAATTCGCTTCATCATGAGTACCAGTGGGCAAATTGGGGACATCACTTACAACAGCTTGGTCATACGAGGAGAGAGTTTGGGCAAGCAGAATTCCATTTCCGTAGGTCGACACTGACGCTGGTTTGTCGAGGATCGATGGAGCGCTCGGAAAAATCGGGGTAGATGCGAAGGCCTGATAAGAGATCGAGGTTTCCCGCGTGGGGTTTACTCCCGAAGGCGCCTGACAGCTGCTTGTCGAAGTGATCAAGCCGTAGTCATATTCCAGCTTGTCCGTTAGTTGAATGGCAGAGCCAATTCCGAATGGATAGCCATAGAGCACTCCGGATATTTGGCCATTGTCGAGAGTTTGAAATTCGCAACCAAGCTTGTATCCATAGGGGTTTGGATCCCAACCCTTAGTCGTCGTCTTCAAGGTGTTCCCTGTAGCACCCTTGTACACAATCGTCTGTTCAAGAGGCATCTGCAGCTCAGAAAAGTTCGAGGGCATATTCGGAGCGTAAGGGGCATTTCCAGGCGCGTAAGAGTAAACGGTCTGAAACGTAACACCTGCTACCAAGTCGTGAGTGGTAACGGTGGTCTGCTTGTTGGTCCACGAATACTGGTTGGAGCCCGCCCACGTGGTCGAATAACTGAAGTCATCTTGGCGAGCAATGTTTGTTCCGTCGAAACTTACGTATCGATGGAGAATAGCTGGACGATCATATCTGTATTGGCAGGCATTGCTAGTTCCGGCGGCATTTGTGGCATCGGGGTAGGTTACGACAGCGGATTGCGCGTTTAAGCCCCAGGTGTAACTGACATAGCCGCCCGATGGATAAAGGACTTTATCGAGCGTGCCGTATACCGGGTCGTAGCTAAATTGATATTGCGTGCCGTTGGGGAGCGTAATTGCCGAGATGCGCGATGCACCGCCGCCGCCCCAGCTAGGCACGCCGGAACAATGCGTATCGGAGACGATTTGCACAGCGTTCACGCTTATTCCACTGGGTGTGGCAGTTGCCCAAGTGGCTGTGTAGGGCGAGGAGAAGCCCGGGACCGCGACTGAAGTGACTTGCCCGGTTGTGCTCTGGATAGAGAGTGCGGCGCGCCCCACCGTGTCTGTGACAGTAAAGTTTCCGCCGCAGGGATTCGAAATCGTCGCCACATTGCCGTTGCGGTCCTCAACTGTACTTGGCATGGCGTATCCGATAGTCGAGCTTGCCGAGCATACTCCCCATGCGTGGGACCCGCCGTTATCGATGAAATGGTAGACAGTGCCGCTGCCGTTCGCGACGCGCACTTCGCCATTACCGGCCTGATAGAAGAGTCCGCTTACATAATTGCCTACCCATGCGGAATAGTAGTTATCGCCAGCAGTCGTGTGAGCCTGCCACCCGGAATCCACGCACCATGGAGAACCAGAGTTGTCAATAATGGCAGACAAGTTGAGACCATGTCTTCCGCCCACAGGGTCTTGAAAGACATAGCCCGATGTCCCGTGACAGGTATTTCCGGGATGAAGGGGATCTGCATAGGAAATGGCTGCCGCACTAAGCTGGGGCAAAGTGTTCGACCATGCGCCTGGAGCGAAAACGTTCTTGTTAAACATCCACGTCACTTGGCCTAGATTTTGCGGTACGGGCTGCAAAGCCGCCGAATTCGAATCGTACGCAAAAGCAAACGGCAGGACAAACCCTCGCGCCATGGGCTGAGGTACAGCTACCCGAACACTGAGCGTTCCGTTCGCAGGGTCTACGGTTTCGGCGAGCATCTGGATGTGGTCATGACCAGATCCAGGGATAGGAGTCGAGGTCGAATTCGTTATGTTTGAGATTTGGGCAAATGACTTTGGCGGCAGACCGGCGATTACGATCAACACAAATAGCGCAAAAGAGCGGTGGGAAGAGGGCAACGATTCTCCGTGGAGCTGGTCACGGCTTGGTCGAGCGAGGGCCCGAGACCGGAGTTTAGCTTCGAGTTACGAAGGTCGAGAATCGGTCTCGACGAGGCGGGTGCTCGGCGGAAACGATGGGGCGAACTTTGACAGGACCAGTAAAAGTCTGTCAAGTAAAAAGTCAGTACGTAGTCACTCGAACAAATATGCCTTGCCGCAACGCCAGGAGAACACTGATGGAAGAAGTGAAGACAGAAGACGTGAAGCGCTCGTGTCAGGCAGTTTCGCCTAACGACGAGCCGTGCGATTATTCAGCGACCGCGCATTGCCCGATATGCGGCAGATGGTTCTGCGATGCTCACGCTGAGGACGAGGAGTGGCATCCGTGCATGCTGCCGGGGTGATGAGGGCGGCGAGGCTTAGCTAACCAATCTTTCGAACGTCGCCGTTTGAATTCAATGTTTGAAACAATATTCACCCTATCCGCTGCGAACAAACACCGATTAGCGCCATTGCTTCGAGAACGTGAAGAGTTCTTGGCATATCTTCAAAGTCGAGGAACAGGTCGAGGCTGCCTAAGAATTTATTCTTCTCGCCTAAATCAAATCATCCGTTTCCTCAAGTTGAAAAGGATGCGCCCTGTCAGACCGCATGAGATCACAATTGCTGCGCGACAATGGGCAAAGTATCAGGGCGAATTCAGGCATTTATCGGCAGGTCCGTGGTCAGCGCCAACTTTTGTCTGGCTTGCCAAAAGATGGTTACGATTTCACGGAAAACTCGTCCTTCCGTCGCGGCGTTTCGTGTTCACTGACAAGCTTAGTACCTACGCTGAGTTTATGGATTCGGAGCGCCGACTGTCGTCCGTTACCATGCAAGGCAGGATTTTCCAAGCGACACGTTTCCTCCGGTGGTGCTCTCAACATCGAAAGCTGCGACGATTGTCTGCGATCTCACTAAATGACGTGGATGGATATTTTTCTGCGAATGCCAAACAATGGAACTTGGTTTCAATGGCGAGTTCCGCAAGCGCCCTGCGAGCGTTCTTTGTTTATGCAGAGAGTCGTCGATGGTGTCGTGTAGGAATCGCTTACGGTATAAAGAGTCCACCTGTTAGAGCTGGCTCGTTTCTGTCTGATGGTCCGAAGTGGCACGATGTGCTAAGGCTAGTTCGCTCGACTAGCGGGAACACGCCGGTTGAAATTCGTGCCAGGGCAATTGTGATGTTGGTTTCGATCTATGGCCTTCGTCGCGGCGAAGTTATTCGGTTGCAACTCAGCGATTTTGACTGGCGAGAACGAGTGTTTACTGTGCGCCGTTCCAAACTTGGCGGCTTACAACAATTTCCTCTACGATCTGACGTTTCTGCGGCGATTCTGAGATACATCAACACCGCAAGGCCGCACTCGTCCTGTAGTCGTCTCTTTATTAGTTTCCATCCGCCCTATGGCCCAGTCCATCCGGTCTCTATAAATGAAATCGTGCGATCAAGAATCGAACGCCTGCAAATCAAGACGAAGCGCAAGGGTCCACACGCTCTGCGGCACGCATGCGCGACGGAGCTGCTCCGGCAGGGCAGTTCATTGAGGGACATTGCAGACTTCTTAGGACATCGGAACTGTCAATCTGTCCGGATTTACGCGAAGTTTGATATGCAAACCCTGCGCCAAGTTTCTGACCTTGATCTTGTTGGAGCCTTATGAAGCTCTCGCAAGCGATCCACAAATACATTGAGATGAAACACATGATGGGCATCCCTTTTCGCGAGGGCACACAGGTTCTGAGTGCGTTCAGCACGTATTCCGGAGACATTTCGCTTCGCTCGGTGAAGAAATGGCAGGTACTAGGTTTCCTCGAACGATCAATCTCGGACGTGACTTGGATGCTCAGATGCCGAATCCTAAAGGCTTTCTTTGAATTTTGGCTAGCAAGAGATAAATTGACCCAATTTCCCGTGCCGCCCTCGCGGCTGTCACGCCCCGCGCGAACTTTCGTCCCGTACATCTATTCAATTCCGGAACTCAGAAGATTGCTTCGAAAGATTCCTCTGAGGCGACACTCCAGGCCCCACCAGCTCGGTGCTGATACCTTCCGGGTGATTCTATTGTTTCTTTACGGAACAGGTTCACGAATAAATGAGGCATTGTCTCTCTGCCGCGAAGACATTGATTTCCAGCTAGGAACAGTCACGTTTCGAAAAGCAACTCCCAACCGGTCGAGAAGTGTCCCTCTCGGTCCTCGCCTTTGTCACATTTTGCGACAATATGATTCGCTTGACGCGATTCAGTCCGACCGCAAATACTTCTTTGCCCGTAACGATGGCAGGCCCATACCAGCGGTATCGATAACTCTCCATTTTAAGACACTGCGACGCCAAGCAGGAATTACAGGACCGGCGGGCACCTCCCGTCAGCCACGAGCCCAAGATTTGAGATGGACGTTTGCAGTCCACACCCTGCGCCGGTGGCGCAGAAAGCGGAAGGACTTACGAAGTCTGCTCGGAGTTCTCGGGGCGTATGTCGGACACGTTGATTTATCTTCGACGGAAGCCTATCTTGCGGTCACGCCCGAACGGTTCTTAACGCAACTTTCGCGCCTGGGTCTCTGATCGGATTATCTTGTGGCATGCCCAGATTCATCTGATTCTGGGCGCTCTAATCTTTAGAGATCGCGCTGAGAAGAATCAGCTACTTGCAGGAACAGGTTCAAGCAGGTTTTTGGGCAAGCTAGGAACGGCTCGTTGTGCGGTCCCCTTGGATATTCCCAAGACGTCGCAAATCTCCGCCCAGGAGCGCCCCTCATTGCGAAGCGTGGCAATTCTTAGCCGATCTACGTTTACTCGAGGCCTGCCGAGACGCTTCCCCCGCGATTTTGCCAACGCCAATCCGGATTTGACACGATCGCGAATCAGTTCCCTTTCGAATTCTGCGATTGACGCAAAGATCCCGAAGACCAGGCGACCGTTCGGCGTTGAAGTGTCCACTCCCTCGTGCAGGCTCACAAAATCAATCCCGAGAGCGCGGAACTCCTCCAGTGCATTTACAAGTTGGCGCAGGCTGCGGGCAAAACGGTCGTATCGCTAGACAACAACACAGTCCACCGCGCGCCTGCGGCAATCAGCAAGCAGATTATCCAGCGCCGGCCGACGGTCCTTCGCTCCGCTAATTCCCTTATCGACGTATTCCCTTACGGTGGTCCACTCTCGACGCATGCAGAACTCTCGAATCTCTGCCAACTGCACTTCTGGATCTTGCCCGTTATTCGTGCTCACTCTGGCGTAAATCGCGGCTCTCTTCACGGTTTTTCCTTATCCGAGGTCGTCGGCCTTCCACCAAGCCGTGCCCACTTCGCGAGTTCAGTCTTGGAGTGCTTCTTTGCCCGGGCCAAACCACCCAAACGCGCCCAAATCCGCCTTTGCTCGTTCGTAGTCCTCATAGCGCGAGCAAGTCCGCCAAGTTTTCCCAGACCCACGGCATGCGGATTTCAAGACACAATTGATCCATAGAAAGTCCGGTGAAGATTTCTTAGTTATCTGCTGACTAGAAGAAGAGGGCTGGAGAGATCTGCCTTTCCGTTGTTGGCGCCAGTCGCACAGCTACCTCTGAGTGCACAGCGACCTGCTAGACGACCTACTGTCCTCAAGCGGCGTCAAATGATTGCATCGCTGCAACAGGCTGAAAGGTTGGAGGTACATGTGAAACAGATTGCCATCCTCATCGCGATTTGCCTGATTCCAGTCCCGCTGCGGCCACAAGAACATTCGCCTATTACAAGCACGGGTGCCAATCGGCAAGCCTCTGGTGAAGTGCCCCTGGGCGAAAGGTTGGCTCGTGAGTACGAAAAACAGGCCGGGCTCGGAAGTACCCCTGAATTGGATGGCATTTCCCGCTACATAAGCAGTGTGGG
>Ga0210406_10001220_pt1 | contig 32428 bp, 26 predicted proteins | sample IncBWC30MmetaG_FD_155454 | JGI IMG/M metagenome (GOLD analysis project Ga0210406, IMG submission 155454) | Forest soil microbial communities from Barre Woods Harvard Forest LTER site, Petersham, Massachusetts, United States - Inc-BW-C-30-M | ecosystem: Environmental > Terrestrial > Soil >... | reverse complement strand
GGCCTGCGTCGCCGACGACATGCCGACCGTGTACATGTGGTGCGCCAACACCACGAAGCCGATCCCGCCGATCGCGACCATCGCATAGGCCATGCCGAGATAGCCGAACACCGGCTTGCGCGAGAAGGTCGAGACGATCTGGCTGATCATGCCGAAGCCAGGCAGGATCAGGATGTAGACTTCGGGATGGCCGAAGAACCAGAACAGATGCTGGAACAGCACGGGGTCGCCGCCGCCATCGGCCGAGAAGAAGGTGGTGCCGAAATTGCGGTCGGTGAGCAGCATCGTGATCGCGCCCGCCAGCACCGGCAGCGCCAGCAGCAACAGGAACACCGTCACCAGGATCGACCACACGAACAGCGGCATCTTGTGCAGCGTCATGCCGGGCGCGCGCATGTTGAAGATGGTGGTGATGAAGTTGATGGCGCCGAGGATCGAGGACGCACCAGCCAGATGCAGCGACAGAATCGCGAAATCGACCGCGGGTCCAGGATGGCCCGAAGTGGACAGCGGCGCGTAGATGGTCCAGCCCGCACCCACGCCATTGGCGCCGGGCTCGCCCTCGACGAAGGAGGACAACAATAGCAGCCCGAAGGAGGCTGGCAGCAGCCAGAACGAGATGTTGTTCATGCGCGGGAAGGCCATGTCCGGCGCGCCGATCATCAGCGGCACGAACCAGTTGCCGAACCCACCAATCATCGCCGGCATCACCATGAAGAAGATCATGATCAGGCCGTGCGAGGTCACGAACACATTATAAGTGTGGGTCTCGTGGAAGATCTGAACGCCGGGATACATCAGCTCGGCACGGATCGCGATCGACATCGCTGCGCCGATGACGCCGGCGATAATCGCGAACACGAGATACATCGTGCCGATGTCCTTGTGGTTCGTCGAATACACAAAGCGACGCCATCCGGTCGGATGGTCGTGCGCGTGATCATCATGGGCGTGATCGCCGTGTGTCGCTGCCGTCGTTGCCATGTTCAAATCCTGCTCTGCCGTCCCTCATTGGACCTTTCGGCCCAGTCGCCCATTTCCCGTTCGCAAGTCCGATCCCGTTCGCAAAGTCCCGTTCGCGAAAAAGTCCCCTTCGCGAAGGCGTTTACTGCGCCGGACCACCCGCCGAGGCATAGCTGCTCGCCGGCGCGCTGGCATATTTCTTCTTCGCGGCCTCCACCCAGGTCGTAAACTCCTGGTCTTCCACCACCTTGACCGCGATCGGCATGTAGGCGTGGTCCTTGCCGCAGAGTTCCGAGCACTGGCCGTAGAACATGCCCGTCTTGGTGGCCTTGAACCAGGTCTCATTCAGACGGCCGGGAATCGCGTCAATCTTGACGCCGAAGGCCGGAATCGCCCAGGAATGGATGACGTCGGCGCCGATGGTCTCGATGCGGATCACCTTGTTGACGGGAACCACGATCTCGTTATCGACCGAAAGCAGCCGAGGCGGCTGGCACTTCTCGCGGGTTTCATCGCAGGCCAGCAGCGAATCGAACTCGAACTTGCCGTTGTCCGGGTAGGCATAGGTCCAATACCACTGCTTGCCGGTCGCCTTGATGGTCAGGTCGGCCTTGGGAAGATCGAGTTGCAGGAACAAGAGCCGGAACGACGGCACCGCGATGCTGACCAGGATCAGGACCGGGATCAGCGTCCAGGCCACCTCGATCAGCGTGTTGTGGGTCGTCCGTGACGGCATCGGGTTGGCGCGGGCGTTGAACCTGATCATCACGGTGACGAGAAGCGCCAGCACGAACAGCGTGATCACGGTGATGAGGGTCAGAAGCAGGCCGTGGAACGAACGGATGTCATCCATCACGGGCGTTGCCGACTGCTGCAGCGTGAATTCCCACGGCGCCGGCTGGCCCAGCTCGGCGAATGCCGTGCCGCTCACCGCCAGCGCCGCGCCGATAACTGCCAATCCCAGCAACCGCCGGCCGATCTGGCTCTTCGACATCTTCATGTCGTTCGCGCTCCCTTCGAAATCATCCCCGAAATCAACCCCAAAGGCCCTGATCACCTACAAAAGGCGTCCCGCCTTGATCATCCCCAAAAAGGCGTCCCGCCTTGTACCCTTGCATACTCTTTGCTCTTGCGCCCTTGCACCAGACGCCGCAACGATCCGCACCCCGCCAAACGGCCTCACGACGCCTTCACGAGGTCGCCAGGCCGGATCGCTAGAACGCCGAAATCCCGCCTCTCAAATCATAATTCTTGAGCCATCGCAATGCAGTCGTAGGGGGCGGAACGGCCGCGCGGGCGGCTATTGTGCCACCGTCACGTTTTCCCGTAAAATCCGGCAAAACCACTTGCCTTGCCTGCTGGCTGTGCTTGACAGGCATTCTGCCCGATGTAGGCACGGGCAAGCGCGTTTGCTGGCAGGCTGATTCGCCAAAAGCACGAGAAAACAGCGGTCCCGCCGCGCACGGAGCCGGTTGAGACCGTCTTTGAGGACAGGTCGAGAGACCGTCCGGGAGAGCGCCTGCGACACCGCCTTCAAGGCGCCGTCATTGCCGAGCACGCGATCGCGCCAAACGAGATGTTTTTAAGGTAATCTGAAGGGATCGGCCCCATGAGACCTTCGACAATGAGACCTTCGGCAATGAGACCTTCGGCAGGTCAAACTTCGGCACGTCATTCGATGTACGCTCTCGCCCGCAGCGGACTTCTGGGCCTTGCGCTTGTCGCGGCCGGCCTGTCCGGCTTGACCTCGCAGGCGCGCGCGCAGGGCGCCGTGCGCTCGGTGCATGGCGACTGGCAGATCCGCTGCGACACCCCGCCGGGCGCGCAGAACGAGCAATGCGCCCTGATTCAGAGCGTGGTAGCGGAGGACCGGTCCAATGCCGGGCTGACCGTGATCGTGCTCAAGACCGCCGATCAGAAAAGCCGGCTGATGCGCGTGGTGGCGCCGCTTGGCGTGCTGTTGCCCTCAGGCCTCGGGCTGAAGCTCGACAACCAGGATGTCGGCCGCGCCGGCTTCGCGCGCTGCCTGCCCAATGGCTGCGTTGCCGAGGTCGTGATGGACGACAAGCTGCTCGGGCAACTGAAGGCAGCCAAGACCGCGACCTTCATCATCTTCGAGACGCCCGAGGAAGGCATCGGCTTTCCGCTGAGCCTGAACGGGCTTGCGGAAGGGTTCGACAAATTGCCGTGAAGATCGGCGATCGGAGCTCCGATCCTTAGAGCGTTTTCCAGCGAAAGCCTGCCCCGCACTGGATGCGGGGTGGATGCCGGTTCGCGTGAAGAAAACGCGTCAAAACAAAAGACTAGAACCCCGTTCCGATTCAATCGGAACGGAAAAGGCTCTAGAACAGGATCGCCATCTCGGCGACGTTCTCGTACACACCGTCGATCCGCACCGCGTTGCGCTGCAGGCCCTCGGTGACAAAGCCGACCTTGCCGTAAAGCGCGATCGCGCTTGCATTGTCTTCGCGCACGGTCAGCTCGACCCGAGTGAGCCCGCACGCGCGCGCGGCGTCCAGCGTGCGCAGAATGAGCCGCCTGCCCAAACCTTGCCCGCGGAACCGCGGCAGAACACCCATGCCGAGGACGCCGCAATGAGCATGGATCGGCCGCGATTTCGGCGTGACGTCACACCAGCCGACAACGTTTTCCGCTGATATCGCGACGAATTGAGGGGCGCCCTGCCTGATATTATTTAGAATATACGCGCGTGTGGCCTCGATCGGCGGCGCTTCCAGGAACGACAGATAGCGCCGTTCGCGGGCAACGAGGTCGAGCGCTTCATGAAAGCTTTCCATATGCCTTTCGGCGATTGGAACAATTTCGATCTCGTTCATGAATAGCTACCGGTTGACGCGGCCCCCTCGCGGAATGGCCGGAAAGCCACTATCTTGCCTGCAATTCTCCGACAACGGACTGTTTTCATGACCGATCAAGCGACGACCTCCCTTCTCGACCGCGCCAATCTCGACCGCGACGCCGTGCGCAACGAGATGGCGCGCGGGCTTCATGGCGCCGACGACGGCGAGTTGTTCCTCGAATACAGCCAGACCGAAGCGCTGATGTTCGACAATGGGCGGCTGAAGCAGGCGACCTACGACACCTCGCAGGGCTTCGGTTTGCGCGCCGTCAAGGACGACGCGGTCGGCTACGCACATTCCTCCGATGTCTCGCTGCCGGCGCTGATCCGCGCGGCGGACGCGGTGAGCGCGGTGCGCAGCGGCTATTCCGGCTCGTTCGCCGCCGCCCCGCCGCGCAGCAATGTCAGGCTCTATACCGATGACAATCCGCTGGATGCGCCGGGCTTCGAGAGCAAGGTGAAACTGCTCGCCGAGATCGACGCCTATCTGCGCGACAAGGACCCGCGGGTGCGGCAGGTGACCGTGAGCCTGGCGGCGACCTGGCAGGTCGTCGAGATCCTGCGCCCCGATGGCGAGAGCTATCGCGATATCCGCCCGCTGGTGCGGGTCAACGTCTCCGTCGTCGCCGGCCAGGGCGACCGGCAGGAAAGCGGAAGCAAGGGCTATGGCGGGCGCGAAGGCTATGCGCGCTTCATCGAGACAAAATCCTGGCGCGAGGTCGCCGACGGCGCGCTGCGCGAGGCGCTGGTCAATCTCGAATCCGTGCCCGCGCCGGCAGGCGAGATGGATGTCGTGCTCGGCGCCGGCTGGCCCGGCGTGATGCTGCATGAAGCGGTCGGGCACGGGCTCGAAGGCGATTTCAACCGCAAGAAGACCTCGGCCTTCGCAGGGCTGATGGGCAAGCCAGTCGCGGCCAAAGGCGTCACCGTGGTCGATGACGGCACCATCGCCTCGCGACGCGGCTCGCTCTCGATCGACGACGAGGGCACGCCGACCAACCGCACGGTGCTGATCGAGGACGGCATCCTGGTCGGCTACATGCAGGACCGCCAGAACGCGCGGCTGATGAATATGAAACCGACCGGCAACGGCCGCCGGCAGGGCTATGCCCACGTGCCGATGCCGCGCATGACCAACACCTACATGCTCGCCGGCGAGCGCGATCCCGGCGAAATCATCGCGTCCGTGAAAAACGGCGTCTATGCCGCGAATTTCGGCGGCGGCCAGGTCGACATCACCTCGGGCAAATACGTGTTCCAATGCACCGAGGCGTATCGAATCGAGAACGGCAAGCTCGGCGCGCCGCTCAAGGGCGCGATGCTGATCGGCAACGGGCCGACCGACCTTAATCGCATCACGATGATCGGCAATGATCTGGCGCTGGACGCGGGCGTCGGCACCTGCGGCAAGCACGGTCAGGGCGTGCCGGTCGGCGTCGGCCAGCCGACGCTGCGCATGGAACGGATTACAGTTGGAGGAACTGGCAGATGAGCATCGATAAAACGTCCGCACCCGCCGAGGGCGGGGCGAAGAGCAGCGGCTGGCTCAGCCAGATCGCGCAGCTTGCGGGCGTCGTGGCCGTCGTGTTCATTGCCAAGGGCGCAATCGCCGAGCCGTTCTATGTGCCGTCCGGCTCGATGGAACCGACACTGCTGATCGGCGATGCGCTGCTTGCCTCGAAATTCGCCTATGGCTATGGCACCGCCTCGCTGCCGATGCAGATCAACCTGCCGGAATCCGGCCGCATCTTCGAGGAAGCGCCCAAGCGCGGCGATGTCGTGGTGTTCCGCTGGCCGGGCGACCGCTCGCAGGCCTGGGTCAAGCGCGTCGTGGGACTGCCCGGCGACCGCATCCAGATGCGGCAGGGCCAGCTGTTCGTCAACGATCGTCCGGCGACGCTCAAGCCGGAAGGCGTCGGCGAAGCCGAGGACGATGACGGCCATGTCCAGCGCGCTTTGCGCTATATCGAGACGCTGCCGAACGGCGTCAGCCACGAGATCTTCAAGCAGCGCGACAACGGCCCGCTCGACAACACGCCGGAAGTGACGGTGCCGCCTGCAAAACTATTTGTGCTCGGCGACAATCGCGACAACTCAGCCGACAGCCGCATCTCCGTGCGCGAGGGCGGCGTCGGCCTGCTGCCGATGGAAAACCTGGTCGGCCGCGCCGACGCCGTGGTCGGCTCATGGGACCTCGGCATGCGCAGCCAGCCGATCTGGACCTGGCTGTCCGGCTTCCGCGTCGCGCGCTTCTTCACCGCCGTGCATTGACCTTCGACGCGTTGAGAGCAATCGCGCTATCCTGGCCGGAGGTGGAGGACGCAAGAGTCTCGTCAAGACTCTTGTCAAGACTTCTGTCGAGCAGAGCGGCGATCGAGGCTTCCTCGGTGTCGCCCACCGAATGGCCGGTTTCGACAGGCCCCTTGAACACGATCAGGATCGATTGCATCGGCGCGCCGAAGGCTCGCACCTCGGGCTTCATCGAACCGAGATCGATGCGGAAGACCTTCAGATCCTTGAACTTGGGATCGCCGGTGAGCTTGTCGAGAATCGGATTCTGAGCCCTGCAGGTCGGACACTCCTCGGCATGGATCTCGATCAGGATCGGGCCGCCGGCCGCTTGCGCCGCCTTGAATGCCTCCGCCGAATAGGGAGCCGCGTTGTTGGCGTGCGCGGAGAGGACGTCGACGGCAAGCGCCGCCGCAATCATCGCGCCGCCAAACAATCTTCGCAAAAAAGACATCGTGACCTCCTGGGCTGAGCTCACGCCCCGGTGCCACGCCTTCTGCGGTGAACGGAGCGTGCTTCGAATACGCGCTCTAGCCGTGAACGTTACCTGACTACCCCCGAAATAAATCCGGCCCTGCGCCGTGGCGGCTTGATGTCCTTCTTCAACAGACAGCGCGCTTCCTTGCCGAGATAGCCTGGGCGGACATAGGTCCACGCCCGGCACTTGTTGTCGGCGGTGCAGGCGGCCTTGCAGGCCTCGTCGCCCTCGCCGCTCTTGGCGTCGAAGCTGCGGTAGTCGCCGCCGGGCCGGTCGATCGAGGTCTCGACCCCGCCATTGCGCGACTCGACGACGCCGGCGCCGCGCACGCCCGAAACGCAGCAATTGTCCTGCACCCGCGCCGGCACCGTGCTCTTGAGCCAGCACACGGCCCCGTCGCTGCCATAAGTCGGATAGCTGAAGCTCCAGGCGCGGCAGCGCCGGTCATGCTCGCAGAGCAACGCGCAGTCGTTGGGATCGCCGGAAGGGATCGGCTGGTTCGTATAGTCCCCTCCGGGGCGGTCGAAATTGGTGGTCTGGGCCTGCGCCGGGCACGCCGCGACCCCCGCCAGACATGCGAGCGCAACCAACCACGCCCTGAATGGACGGCCTATTCCCATATGCGACCGCTTTCGACTTATTCGACTTTTTCGACTTGCTCGACGTGTTGAGCTTGAGCGCACACCGCTTTTGCGCCGTCATTTGATCGCCACGAAGCTGTACGGCCGATGAACAGCGCAAAAAAGCGTCATACGGACAATGTTATATTAGAAAGCATATTCCTCGTAGGCGGGCTCGACCGAGCCGCCCCAGGGTCCATTAAATTTCGCCAACATTTCCTCTGCCGGCGTGCGGCCACAATCAATGATCCGGTCCAGCGGCTCGAGATGGCGCGTCTCATCCCGTCCGGCGTGGTCGATGCGGGCCCGGCGCCGCAGGCCAGCATGCGCCAGCGCCAGGCATTCCCTGGCGATCTCAAACAAATAGCGATTCCTGATCCGCGCCTTGAAACCAAGACGCGGCACCTCGTCGCGCAGCGCCTGCCGCTCATGGGCGTTCCAGCGCTTGGCGATATCCCAGGCGGCGTCCAGACTGACATCGTCATAGAGCAGTCCGACCCAGAAGGCCGACAGCGCCGGCAAGCGGTCCCACGGGGCGCCATCCGCGCCTCGCATCTCGAGATACCGCTTCAGGCGCACCTCCGGGAAAATCGTCGACAGATGATTGGCCCAATCCGAAAGCGTCGGACGCTCGCCGGCGAGCCGGTTGTTCCCGCCCTCGAAGAACGCGCGGAACGAAGAGCCCGCGACGTCGATATAAGCGTCACCGCGCTTGACGAAATACATCGGCACGTCGAGCGCGTAATCGACCCAGCGCTCGAACCCCATGCCCGGCTCGAAGGCCCAAGGCAGCATGCCGGAGCGCGCATCGTCGGTATCGCGCCAGATCTCGGAGCGGAACGACAGGAAGCCGTTGGGCCTGCGTTCGGTGAACGGCGAATTGGCGAACAGCGCAGTCGCCACCGGCTGCAGCGCCAACGAGACGCGCAGCTTCTTGACCATGTCGGCCTCGGAGGAAAAGTCGAGATTGGTCTGGACCGTGCAGGTCCGGTACATCATGTCGATGCCGTACTGGCCGACTTTCGGCATGTAGTCCGTCATGATCTTGTAACGGCCCTTGGGCATGACCGGAATCTCTGCGCGGGACCATGACGGCGTCATGCCGAGCCCGAGGAAGCCTATCCCCAAGGGCGTTGCGACCTCGCGGACCTGCGCCAGATGCGCCATCAGCTCGGCCTGTGTCTGATGCACGGTCTCGACCGGCGCGCCCGACAGCTCGAACTGCCCGCCCGGCTCCAGCGAGATCGCGCCGCCGCCGGTCACGTCGTAAAGCCCGATGATGCTGCCGCGCTCCACGATCGGCTCCCAGCCGAGCAGGAGCTTCATGCCTTCGAGCAGCGCGCCGATGCCACGCGCGCCCTCATAAGGCACGGGACGGTGTCCCCCAAGCGTGAAGGGGGTCTTTTCGTGCTCGGTTCCGATCCGGAATTCGGATGGCGCCTTCACGCCCGCCTCAAGCCACGCGACCAGTTCGTCACGCGAGGTCAGCGGCGTCATATCGATCTGGTCACGCGCCATGCAAGTTCCGGATGAAAGGCGCCGTCACGAGACGCGCGCAGGGTCTGGGATATCCGCGAACCGATGCGGACATGAGAGGTGAAAACAAGGTCATCGCGGCGACGTGCCTTCGCCCAACGCAGGCGACTGCGTCTGACCGCAGGAGCAGCCCAGCCGATCGAGCAGCGCGGAAAGCTTTGTGGCGTCTGCGTCCGACAACTTGGAGCCGACATGCTTCTCGATCGCCGCCGAATAGGCGCTCCACATCTTTTTCTGCAGGTCGCGCCCGGCCTCGGTGATCTCGACGAACTGGCCGCGCTTGTCGATCTTGCACTCGCGGCGCGCAGCCAACCCTTCGTCCACCAGGCGGTCGATCAGCCGCGAGGTGGAATATTGCGGGATCAGCATCTGCCGCTCCAATTCGACCGGGCGCAGCTCGCCCGACGGCGCGCGCGACAATTCGAGCAGCGCGTCATACCAGGCAAGCGGCGGAAAGCCGGCCTTCTTCAAATCCTGCTCGACGGCGTCCAGCACCCTGCTCTGCACCCGCATCAGGCGGATCCAGGCGGCGGTCGCCTCGGTCGATGGTCTGCGTTTCATGGCCTAACTCTTACCTGTCGGGAGCTGTATTGTACCCACTGAATGCATCTGCATCAATCTTGACTCATTCATGCAGATGCATTTAGAGCATGATCCGGAAAAGGAAAGTGGACACCGACTTCCCTCAGTTCGCAAACCCGGAACGTTATGCGGCGATCACGCTCAAATAATCAGGCTTGAATAACCGAGAAATAGAGACCACCCGCTCAATTGCCTCTTCCCAAGCCAGGTCGTCCATTCAAACATCGTCCATCCAGACATCATCCATTCAGACATCGTCCATCCAGAGGTCGTCCATCAAGACAAAGCAACAGGAGGAAATCGATGAAGCTCTATTACGCGCCCGGCGCCTGCTCGCTCTCCCCCCACATCGCGCTACTGGAAGCCGGTCTGCCCCATGATCTGGTCAAGGTCGATCTCAGGGCCAAGAAACTCGACAGCGGTGACGACTATCTCAACGTCAATCCGAAAGGACAGGTCCCCGCCGTCGTTCTCGACAATGGCGACCTTGTGACCGAAGGCCCGGTCATTGTCCAGATGATCGCAGACCAGGCCGCGGACAGGAAGCTGGCGCCGCCCCGCGACAGCGCCGAGCGCTACAAATTCCTGGAATGGCTGAACTTCATCACGACCGAACTGCACAAGAATTTCAGCCCGCTGTTTCAACCGGCGTTTTCGGATGAGGTGAAGGCGTTCTTCCGCGACCGCCTGGTGGCCAAGTTCAGATATATCGACAGCCGGCTCGCCGGTCAGGACTATCTGATGGGCAAGCAGTTCACCGTCGCCGACGGCTATCTGTTCGTGATGCTGTCCTGGGCCGACCGGTTGAAACTGGATCTCTCGGGATTGCCGAACCTGATGGCCTACAAGGCCCGTGTCGCCGCGCGCCCGAAGGTGCAGGAGGCGCTGAGCCGCGAAGGGCTGACGAAGGCCGCGTGAGCTTTCACAGATGCTCCACAACCAAGGGCCGGATCGATGATCCGGCCCTTTTGCTTGAGATCCTTTTGCCCGAGACATGCGATGTCCGCTCATGATCGCCGCATCAGCGGGAGTGCTCGAAGGCGCGCGACAGCGAGATCGCGATTGCACCGATACTTAACCATGAATGAGCGTGCTTTTGCACAATATGAGTACTTAATGAGCGCTTAACTCTTTTGCGCAACTTATAAGTGATTAGCAACATCATCATAACGCAGCAAGAAATGCGACCGTAACTCAAGCCTCTCAGGAGGGTGAATGAGGACGCTTCTCATTGGCCTATCGGCCGCAACCATGGTTGCTTGCAGTTGCCCTCCCCTGCCGCGGCAAGTGAGTTTGCAGGGCTGTACGGATGCGAACGGATTGACCTGTCTCGACGGAATCGCGGCCAGCCAACCAAGCGAGCATGAGCCGGTGTCACTCAATGCGAATGCCACGACGGCGAAAACAAAGGTCGCGGCGAAGGCGGAAAGGCGATCGTCCGCCCACGCCCGCGACAAGGCTCATGCCGAGACAAGCACGGCGAAACCGATCGCGGTCGCCGCGAAGAACGAGCCTCCGGTCGTCGCGAAGAACGAGCCCCCGGCCGCCGCCAAGAGCGAGCCTCCGGCCGCCGCGAAGAGCGAGCCTTCCGCATCCAGCCAGCCGGCGGAAACGTCGGATGAAATCATTTTCAAGGCCAAGATAACCGTCGCGGCAAAGATGGAGAACCCGGCATCGGCCGAATTCGGCGACATGAACCGGGCCATGAGAAAAAATACATTCGGGCAATTCATCGACACGATTTGTGGGCGCGTCAAAGGAAAGAAAGCATCAGGCGAAGACACCGGAGACAGACCGTTTCTGTATCTGGTGGAAGACGATGAAGCGTATGTCGTCGACAGTCCGACCGGTTCGGCGGCCGCGGCGACGGCGTATCATAATATCTGCAACTAAACAGACCTGGACAGCCAGGCTAACAGACTGAGTGATTGCGCATGAGGTGAATTTTCGATCGACGGAAATCCAGGCTGGGGGCACGGCTTTGGAACCTTCCTGAATTCGGAGACATGATGGACGACCTGGCTCATCCCATCGAAAGCGCCAGCGGGTCGCAGAGATCGCCGGTGATCGTGATGATCGATCATAACGTGCTCGCGCGCACCTGCCTGCTCAAGATCCTCAAGCGAGAGCTCGCCGGATTCGACATCGTCGAGACGGCGAGCACGAACGATCTGAGCTGGTTGTCCGGACGAGATGTCCGGCTGATCATGCTGAACATCGAAGACAAGCAGATCACCGATCCATCGATCGAGGACAGTCTCTCGATCATCGCCGGGTACTGCCCGAACGCCTATGTCGCGCTGCTATCGAACCGCGACGACGAGGCCACCGCCGCCGCGGCGATGCAGCGCGGTGTCCGCGGCTTCGTTCCGACCTCGATTGCCGTCGAAGTCGCCGTCGCCGGATTGCGCCTCGTTCTTGCCGGAGGAGCTTACCGGCCGCTGCCGATCATCGGACATCATGAGGCCGCGCAGCTTAGGACGGCATCGGAATGTGCCGGCCTTGCCGAACTGTCAGGCCACGATGGGCATGGCGAGAACGGAAACGGCGCCGCGAAGATCGCGCCCGAAGCGGCGACAGTCGAGAGGACGATGGCCGACCTTACGCCACGCGAGGAACAGGTGCTCGCCGCCCTCAATCTCGGCCTGCCCAACAAGCTGATCGCCGTCAGGCTCAAATTGTCGGAAAACACCGTCAAGATGCATATTCAACATATCATGCGAAAATGCTCGGCGCGCAACCGCACCGAAGCCGTGCTGCGCTGGAGCAGGCGATCCAACGGGCACGCCCCCTCCCCGCCGCTCTCTTCATCGTCCTGACGCTGCCTCGCGGCACGGCTCAGTCCTCGCGGAACGCGCTGTGGAAACTGTCGAGCAGCGGCTTCAGCGCATAGAGCGCCACGGTGCCGCGCCCCGTCTTGATGAACACCTGGGCCGGCATTCCCGGAACGATCTTGATCCCCTCCACCTGCTTGTCCTGCACCCTGATCTTGGTCGCGTAGTAGGGCTGGTCGGTGCGCTTGTCGAGCAGGCGGTCGGCGGACACGTGCATCACCGTGCCATGAAGCGGCGGGACGCGCCGCTGATTGTAGGGCAGCAGATTGACCTCGGCGTCCAGTCCGGGACGGACGACGTCGATGTCCTCCGGCCTGACGCGCGCGGTCACGATCAGACGATCCTGCCGGGGGACCAGATCCATGACGGCCGCGCCGGCGCCGATCACGCCGCCCGGCGTGTGGACCCGCAGATCGGTGACGACGCCGTCCTCGGGCGCCTTGACGGCCGTGCGTGCGAGCTGATCGTCGGCCGCCTGCAGCCGCTCGCGCAACTGAAAGATCTGGCTTTGCACCTCGCGCAGCGACTGCGCGATCTCGTTCTGCCGGTCATTCTCCAGCTTGAGGAAATTGGTCTGCGATTCGCTGATGACCTGTTCGGCACGCGATATCTGCGCCGTGATCTCGCCGCGCCGGCCCTCGGTGTCGGCCATTTCGCGCTCGAGGCTCAGAAGCCGCGGGCGCCGCTCCAGGCCCTTGCTGACAAGCATGGCGACCGTGTCGGCTTCATCGCGCCCGATCTGGATGCGCCTCGCGGTCGCGCTTTCCTGCGCCTTGAGACCTTCGATCTCCTTTTCGACCTGCATCCGCTTTTCCTTGATGACGGCAGCCTGCGACCGAAAGACCTGCCGGCGCGTGTCGAAGATGTTCTGCTGGCCGGCAAGGGCCGCTGCGACCGACGACTTCCCATACTCCGCCTGCTCCAATTCCGGAGGAAACGACACCCGCTCCTGCCCGCGCTGTTCGGCCAGGAGCCGCGCTTCCCGTGCCATCGCATCCCACAACTGGCCTTTCAGGCTTTCGACCTCGGCGCTGGCCCTGGTGTCCTCCAACGCGATCAGCGTTTGTCCGGCGCGCACGAGGTCGCCATCAGCGACGAGGATTTTCTTGATGATGCCGCCTTCCAGATGCTGAATCGTCTTCCGGCTCGACTCCGACTCGATGGTGCCCGCGGCAATCGCGGCACTTTCGAGCGGGGCGAAGGTCGACCAGCCGCCGAGGCCGAGGACAAAGCAGCAGACCAGCAGATTGCCTGTCCAGGTGAGATCGCTCAGCCGGTCGCGAAGCGCAGGCGGCGCCGCTCCCGGACAGCCTGGACCTTCCCATTTGTCGAGCACTTCGCACGCCGTCTTCATGAGATCATCGTCTCCTCGCATGCCTCGTCTGGCTGCGGCGGCGCGGACTCGCGCGAGGCGACCTGCGGCCGCGCCAGATGCCTCTCGAAAATATCCTTGCTGGCGCCGAATGCGCTGATCGCCCCGCTTTGCATGATCGCGATCTTGTCGGTCGCGCCGAGGATCCCCATCCGGTGGGTAATGATGATCACGGTCGTATTCGCCGCCTTCATCCGTTCGATCGCGTCGAACAGCATGCGCTCGCCGAGATAATCCAGGCTGGCATTCGGTTCGTCGAGCACGACGAGGTGCGGATCGCCATAGAACGCGCGCGCAAGGCCAAGGTGCTGACGAAAGCCGCGCGAGAGATTGCCCCCCCGGCCGCCGACGACCGTGTCATACGCGTCCGGCAGGCGCATGATCATCTCATGCAGGCCGGTCAGCTTGGCCGCCGCGATGACCTTCTCAAGATCGGCACTGTCCAGCCGCGCAATGATGTCCTTGATGGTTTCGCCGAACAGATCGATGTCCTGCGGCAGGTAGCCGAGGCGGCCGCCCGCCAGAGCGCGCACGGACAGAACATCGACATTGTCGAGCTCAACGGAGCCCAACGACGGCGCGGAAATCCCGGCGATGATCTTGCCGAGCACCGACTTACCGGAGCCGGACGGGCCGATGATGCCCAGGCACTCGCCGGCCGCGAGACGGAACGACACGCCCTTCAACATGAGATGACCCGATCCCGGCAAGGCCGCGCCAACATTGCTGACGCTGAGCTGGCCCTTCCGCCCCTCGGCAAACGCCGCGCTGCTTGGATTGCTGTTCGGATTCCCGGCGACAGCGGCCATGACGCCGTTGAGCCGGCGGTAAGCGGCCAACGCCATCGCAAAGGCCTTCCAGCCAGCCATCGCGCCTTCAATGGGGGCAAGCGCGCGGCCGAACAGCAGGCTCGTGGCAAAGATGATGCCGGGACTTCGGTTCTGTTCGAGCACGAGCCAGGCGGCACAGCCCATGATCACGACCTGCGCCAGCGCGCGCGAAGGTTTGGAGATCAGCATGACGATCTCGCTGCGGCGCTGGACCACGTCGTGCTCGCTCCTGGCATCCCGCGCGGCCTGGTGAACGAGGCGCGCGGCGCCGTCGAGCATTCCCATCGCCCGCATCACGTGGATATGTCCGACGGACATGCTGAACCGTCCATGGCTCCTCGCTTGCGCCGCGGCCGACCGCGCCAGCGGAGCCTTGGTCAGGACGTCACCGGCAAATCCGAGGCCGAGCACCAGAAGCGCGCTGAACGCGCCGACCAAACCCAATAAGGGATGCACGAGAAAGAGAACGGCCAGAAACAGCGGCGACCAGAGCACGTCAAACAGCATCGGGCATGCGCCGGATTCGGCGAACTGGCGGAGCGTTGCAAGATCGCGGTAGGCCTCCGATGCGCCCGCCGCATCCGAGCGATAGGCGTATTCGAAACAGGCGGACAGCACGGCCGGACGCAGCCGATCCTCAAACCACATGCCCATCCTGGCCAATGCGGCGCGGCGCAATGCGTCGAGCACGCCGCCGACCACGACAGCCAGCGCAACGATGATCGTCAGCATCACAAGCGTGTCGGCACTGCGGCTCGACAGCACGCGATCATAGATCTGGAGCAGATAGATGGAGGGAGCGAGAAGCAGCAGATTGTAGCTGCAGCTATAGGCGAAGACGAGACCGACGGCGCCCGCGCAGGTCCGCAAGGCCATCTCTAGCGGCGTTTGCGGAGGTGACATCATCGGCAGCCGGCGCGGTGGCATCAACATCTGCGGGTCCCCCGCCCAGAACGAGACCGGCAGCCTCGGCCGCCGGTCCCTGCCTCACCGGCGTCGATCAGACATGCACCAGATCATCGATCGTGAAGTGCGTGGAATGATTGAGCACGTCATTCAGGTTGGCGGTTTCGAAATCGCCGCCCTTCGCATAATTGTCGTTGCCGCCGTAGCCGCCGATGCCGGCCGCCACGTGCTGACTCATGTCCGCGGCGACGAAGTTCGACTGATAGGCCGTGGTATCGGCGCTCACATAGGACGTGTCATGGCCGCTCCACGAGCTCTGATCGCCATTCGAGTAGGCATGTCCGCCATAGGCCTTGGAATAGTCATCCGCCTTCGCGTTCGCGCCGCCGGCATCCCAATAGGCCTTCTGGTCAACCTTGTCGCCGGTGTTGACGTTCACGTAGGCGCCGTCCGCCTTGTTGTACGGACTGAAGTTGATGGTCGGGGTGCTGGTGATGTCACCCTTGTTATAGCCTTCGCCACCATTGCCGGCGCTGCCGCCGCCGGTCGAAATGTCCTTCAGCGTGATCGTATCAGTCGGAAACGATGCTTTCGTCATGTAACTCTCCCTGATTTGGACTTTGCTGCATGCGGCCCAATTTGGACGGCGCCGACTTTGTGTTTGCAGATTGCTCTGGCCTAGCTGCCAAAGCGGGTGGCATCCGATGAAGAGGGTGTACGCCCAAAAGGCTGGGGTCAGCCCCAGATACACGCTCTACGTGTGACTCAGCGCGTGAATGTCTCCGAGCAGATGCATCGCGAGGTCGCCGCCCAGGACTGCGTTGCCATGTCCGCCGTCACCGCCGATGCCGGCGATCTGGATTGCGCTCTGATCGAACGCGACATTGTTGGTCTGATGAGCATCAGCCGTGGAATTGGGGCCGGCGACCGCGATGTTGATCGGTGCATAGATCGCGATGTTGAGGTCGACGAGACTGCCCGCGAAATGGCCGTCGCCGCCATGACCCGCACTGCCGCCGCCGGTCGCGATCGCGTCGGAGCCGATCAGGCCGAGAATGGAGGAGACGTCGCCGCCGATCGCGGCATTGCCGCTGCCACCATGGCCGCCTATCCCGGCCATCTGCAAAGCGGATTGATCGAACACCACGTTGTTCGACTGATCCGCCTCGGCGCTGGAATTGTATCCCGCCACCGCAATGTTGATCGGATCGTAGAGCGCGATCGAGGTGTGAACGAGGCTTCCGTAGAAATATCCGTTTCCGCCATCGCCGGCATGGTTGTCTCCGGTCGCGATGGCGTCGGAGCCGATCAGACAGTGGCTGGAGCCGTTGCTCGTGCCGATGGCGGCATGGCTGGGGCTGCTGTCCCCATCGACCGATGCATCTCCACCGATCGCCGCATTGCCGCCACCGCCGCCCCCACCCATCCCGGCGATCTGCATCGCACCCTGATGGAATTGAGCCGCGTTCGACTGATGGGCGTTGGCGGTGCCGCCAAAGCCCGCGACCGCGATGTTGACGGGATCAAACACCGCAACGGGCGCATGAACCATCGCTCCCATGAACAGGCCATCGCCACCCTGACCGGCGCTGTCGTCACCGCTCGCGATCACGTCCGAGCCGGCATATCCGAACAGGCTGACGCTTCCGCCGAGCGCAGCATTGGAATCGCCGCCGTCACCGCCGATGCCGGCGCTCTGGTTCGCCGACTGATCGAAAATTCCGACATTCGCCTGATGCGCGCTGGCCGCCGCATGACCCCCTGCCTGCGCCATGTTGAACGGCGAGAAGGCGGCATAGGGACTGTCGATCATGCTGCCGACAAAATAGCCATTGCCGCCATCGCCGGCACTGTTGTCTCCGGTATCGACCGGGAAGAACGGCACGGAAGACGTCGGAAGCCACGAGGACGCCGGCCCTCCGCGCCCGGGATCGTTGAGATCCAGGAGAGAGCCGTTCGATACATGCCGAAGATTCATCGCCGCTGTCCCCGTTGCCGACATCAATTTGCGCCCGCTGAACGGACGCGCCTGCCTCAAGACAGCATGTCACCTCGGCGAGGGTGAAGCCGAGTCGTCAATTCGGATTGCGTGTGCGGGCGACGAACATGATATCGGCTACACCCGTTCGGGTGTCGATGCGGCTGTCATGCACGGGGAAGGCGTGCGGCGAAGCGCCGCAATCGGCCGGCGCCGGTCGGCCTTGCCGGAGCGAAGGGAAATCTCCCTGCGTTCTTGATAACGAAACGGGCGGCCAAAGGCCGCCCGTTGATACCTCGTGAGCTACGGACGTTCGACTACGCCGCCGCGGCCGGCTTCTTCGGCGGGAAGCGGCCGTAGAAGGTCTCGCCCTTGGCGGCCATGTCTTCCAACAGCTTCGGCGGCGTGAAGCGCGAGCCGTATTTGGCCGCGAGCTTGTGGCAGAGCTCGACAAACTTCTTCGTGCCCATGAAGTCGATATAGGACAGCGTGCCGCCGGTGAACGGCGCGAAGCCGAAGCCTAGGATCGAGCCGACATCGGCCTCGCGCGGATCGACGATCACATGATCCTCCACCGTGCGCGCGGCCTCGACCGCCTGCACCACCAGGAAGCGCTGCTTCAATTCCTCGACGTCGAGCGTGTCAGGATCGAGATGCTTCGGCTGCAGGGCGGAGAGACCGGCCCACAGGCTCTTCTGGCCCTTGCCCTTCTCGGGGTAATCGTAAAAGCCCTTGCTGTTCTTGCGGCCGAAGCGGCCCTGCTTCTCGACCATCTCGACCATCAGCTTCTTCTGCGCCTGATCGACCGCATTGGCGCCGAGATCGGCCTCGGTCGCCTTCATGATCTTGAGCACGAGATCGAGCGCGACCTCATCCGACAGCGACAGCGGCCCGACCGGCATGCCCGCCATCTTCGCGGTGTTCTCGATCATCGCCGGCGGCACGCCCTCCATCAGCATTTCCAGGCCTTCGGCGGTGAAGCGCAGCACGCAGCGATTGGCGAAGAAGCCGCGGGAGTCGTTCACCACGATCGGCGTCTTGCCGATCTGGCGCACATAATCGAGCGCGGTCGCGAGCGCACGATCGCCGGTATTGTTGCCGAGAATGATCTCGACCAGCATCATCTTCTCGACCGGCGAGAAGAAGTGGATGCCGATGAACTTGCCCTGATCCTTGAACTCCTCGGCCAGCGAGTTGATCGGCAGCGTCGAGGTGTTGGAGGCGAAGATCGCGTCCGGTCCGATCAAGGGCTGCGCCTTGGCATAGGTGTCGGCCTTGACCTTGCGGTCCTCGAACACCGCCTCGATGACGAGATCGCAATCCTTGATGGCGCCATAGTCGGCGGTCGCCGAGATGCGCGACAGCGTCGCGTCGCGGTCGCTGTCCTTGGCGCGTCCCTTCTTGACGAGATCGTCGATCACCGCCTTCGCATGCGCCTTGCCCTTGTCGGCGCTTTCCTGATCGCGATCGATCAGCACCACGTCGATGCCGGCGCGCGCCGAGACATAGCCGACGCTGGCGCCCATGAAGCCCGCGCCGATCACGGCAAGCTTCTTGACCTTGGTCGGCGGCACGCCTTGCGGACGACGCGCGCCCTTGTTCAGCTCCTGCATCGACAGGAACAGGCTGCGGATCATCGCCGCCGCCTCCTTGCTGCGCAGGATCTGCGTGAAATAGCGCGACTCGACGCGCAACGCGGCATCCATCGGCAACTGCAGGCCTTCATAGACGCATTGCATGATCGCGCGCGCGGCCGGGTAATTGTCGTAGGTCTCGCGGCGATAGATGGCGTTGCCGGCGGGGAACATCATCATGCCGGCCTTGGAGAACACCGGACCGCCCGGCAGCTTGAAGCCTTTCTCGTCCCAGGGCGCCACGGCCTTGCCGCCGCCCTTGATCCAGTCCTTCGCCGCCTTGATCATGTCGGCCGGCGGTACGATGGCGTCGATCAGCTTCAGCGCCTTCGCCTTCTCCAGATTGATCGCTTCGCCCTTCAACAGCAGCGTCATCGCCTCCTGCGGCGGCACGATGCGCGGCACGCGCTGGGTGCCGCCCGCGCCGGGGAACAGGCCGACCTTGATCTCGGGCAGGCCGAGACGCGTCTTGGGATTTTCAGCGGCGACGCGATAGTGGCAGGACAGCGTCAGCTCGAAGCCGCCGCCGAATGCGAGCCCGTTGATCGCGGCCACCCACGGCTTGCCCGAGGTTTCGATCGAGCGGAACACCTGCGAGAAGCGGCCGCTCTGCTCGAACAGCATCTGGTTGGCCGCGGTCTCGCCCTTCGCCTTCAGCACGTCGGCATATTGGCGGCTCATGCCCTCCAGCATCGACAGGTCCGCACCCGCCGACAGCGCCTCCTTGCCGGAGGTGATGACGACGCCCTTCACGGCGGCATCGGCGGACGTCTGCTTGACGATCTCCTCAAGCTCGCTGATCGACGTCTCATCCAGCACGTTCATCGAACGGCCGGGCGTGTCCCAGGTGACAAGCGCGATGCCGTCGGCGTCGGTTTCGACTTTGAAATTCTTGAAAGCCATGGCGTGGTGCTCCCTCGATGCCGGCTGCCGGACGGCGCGGCGTTTCATTCGTAAATCCGTAGCATGGGCAAAGGCGCGCCAGCGCCGTGCCCACCGTCACTTGCCGAGAAATCCGCGGTGGGCACGATTCGCTTTGCCCACCCTACGCTTTGTCACCCTCTCCCCTTGTGGGAGAGGGTGGCGCGAACGCGCGCAGCGGGTTCGGGCCGGGTGAGGGGTATGTCTCCGCGGATGCAGACCCCTCACCCCCCTCGCTCCGCTCGGGACCCTCTCCCACAAGGGGAGAGGGTGAAAAATCACACCCGCTCGATAATCGTCGCGGTGCCCATGCCGCCGCCGATGCACAGGGTAACCAGCGCGGTCGACTTGTTGGTGCGCTCAAGCTCGTCGAGCACGGTGCCCAGGATCATCGCGCCGGTCGCGCCGAGGGGATGACCGAGCGCGATGGCGCCGCCATTGACGTTGATCTTGGCGTTGTCGATCTCGAAGGCCTGGATATAGCGCAGCACCACGGAGGCGAAGGCTTCGTTCAATTCGAACAGGTCGATGTCCGACTTCTTCATGCCCGAGCGCTCGAACAGCTTCTCGGTGACATCGACCGGGCCGGTCAGCATCATCGCGGGCTCCGAGCCGATATTGGCGAAGGCGCGCACTTTCGCGCGCGGCTTCAGGCCATGCTTTGCTCCCGCTTCCTTGCTGCCGAGCAGCACCGCGCCGGCACCATCGACGATGCCCGACGAATTGCCGGCATGATGCACATAATTGACGCGCTCGACCTCGGGATGCGACTGGATCGCGACCGCATCGAAACCACCCATCTGCGCCACCGTCACGAATGACGGCTGCAATTGCGCCAGCGACTGCATCGTGGTCGACGGCCGCATATGCTCGTCCTTGGCGAGGATGGTCAGCCCGTTGATGTCCTTGACCGGCACCACGGACTTGCTGAAGCGGCCCTCGTCCCAGGCCTTCGCCGCGCGCTGCTGGCTCTGCACCGCATAGGCATCGACGTCGTCTCGCGAGAAGCCGTATTTGGTTGCGATCAGATCGGCCGAGACGCCCTGCGGCATGAAATAGGCCGGCACAGCCATCGAGGGGTCCATCGGCCAGGCGCCGCCGGAGGAGCCGATGCCGACCCGGCTCATCGACTCGGCGCCGCCGCCGATGACCAGTTCATGCTGTCCGCTCATGATCTGGGCCGCGGCGAAATTCACCGCGTCGAGGCCGGAGGCGCAGAAGCGGCTGATCTGCACGCCGGGCACCGCCTGCCCGAGACCCGCCTTCAGCGCGGCAAAGCGCGCAATGTCGGAGCCGGCTTCGCCAACCGGATCGACCACGCCGAGCACGACGTCGTCGACGGAATCCTCGGGAAGATGGTTGCGCGCCTTCAGCGCCTTCAGCGGCACCGTGGCGAGCGCGAGCGCGGTCACCTCATGCAGCGCGCCGTCGGGCTTGCCGCGACCGCGCGGCGTTCGGACGTGGTCGTAAATATAGGCCTCAGGCATGACGCCCTCCTAGCTATGAGGATCGTAATATGATCGCCGAGCATAACCGGCCGCGTGCGCAATGTCGCCGGTCTCGTTGCGCGGTTGGCGGAAAAACGTCCGTTGGTCAAAACGCTTCCGCCGGCAATTCCATGGTGGCCGCGCAACCGGTCTGGATGCGCGCGAGATGCAGCGCCGTTTCCGGCAGCATGCGCTCCATGAAGAAGCGTCCCGTCACGAGCTTGGTCGAGAGATAAGGCGTGGTGCCGCCGGCCGCAATCTTGTCGAGCACGACCTTGGCCATTTTGGCCCACATATAGCCGAGGGTCACGAAGCCGAACAAATGCAAAAAGTCGGTCGCGGCGGCGCCGGCATTGTCGGGCTTCATCATCGCGTTCTGCATCAGCCACGTGGTGGCCTGCTGCAGATGGCCGAGCGCGGTGGAAAGCGGAGCGACATAGGGCTTCATCGCTTCGTCGCCGCCGTGCTCCTTTGCGTAGGCGCCAACCTCGGAGAAGAACGCCATCACCGCGCGCCCGCCGTCGCGCGGCAGCTTGCGGCCGACGAGATCGAGCGCCTGGATACCGTTGGCGCCCTCGTAGATCATGGCGATGCGGGCATCGCGCACGAACTGTTCCATGCCCTGCTCGGCGATATAGCCGTGGCCGCCATACATCTGCTGCGCCTGCACGGCGTTCGCAAAGCCGGTCTCGGTGAGGAAGCCTTTCAGCACCGGCGTCATCAGTCCCATATGGTCGTCGGCCTCCTGGCGGTCCTTGGCATCGTTGGATCGGTGCGCGACGTCGCTCTTCAGCGCGGTCCACACCACCATCGCCCGCGCCGCCTCGTTGAAGGCGCGGATGGTCAGAAGCGTGCGGCGCACGTCGGGATGCACGATGATCGGATCGGCCGGCTTGTCCGGCGCCTTCGCTCCGGTCAGAGAGCGGCCCTGCAGACGGTCGCGGGCATAGGCGGCTGCGTTCTGATAGGCGACCTCGGATTGCGCAAGGCCCTGCACGGCGACGCCGAGCCGGGCCTCGTTCATCATCACGAACATGCCCTGCATGCCCTTGTTCTCTTCGCCGATCAGCCAGCCGGTGGCGCTGTCGTAATTCATCACGCAGGTGGAATTGCCGTGGATGCCCATCTTGTGCTCGATGGAGCCACAGGTGACGCCGTTGCGTGCGCCGAGCGATCCATCGGCATTGACCAGGAATTTCGGCACCACGAACAGCGAGATGCCCTTGACGCCGCTTGGCGCGCCCTCGATGCGCGCGAGCACCAGGTGGATGATGTTCTCGGTCAGGTCGTGCTCGCCGGCCGAGATGAAGATCTTGGTACCCGTGATCTTGAAGCTGCCGTCGGCCTGCCGCACCGCCTTGGTGCGCAAGAGGCCGAGATCGGTGCCGCAATGCGGCTCGGTCAGGTTCATGGTGCCGGTCCACTCGCCCGCCACCATTTTCGGCACATAGGTCTTCTTCTGCTCCTCACTGCCATGGACCAGCAGCGCCGCGGTCGCACCGATGGTCAGGCCGCCATACATCGAGAACGCCATGTTGGCCGCAATCTGAAATTCGTTGACAGCCTGACTCAACGCGATCGGCAGCCCCTGCCCGCCATATTCGGCCGGCGCCGACAGGCCGAGCCAGCCGCCCTCGGCAACCTGCTTGAAGGCTTCCTTGAATCCTTTCGGCGTCGTGACGCTGCTATCGTCATGGCGCTTGCAGCCCTCGAGATCGCCGACGCGATTGAGGGGCTGCAGCACCTCCTCGCTGAGCTTGGCGGCTTCGCCCAGGATGGCCTCGCGAACATCGGCGGAGGCATCGGAAAAGCCGGGCAGATTGTCGTAGCGGTCGATCTGGAAGACGTCGTTGAACAGGAACTGAACATCCTCGACAGGGGCTTTGTAGATCGGCATGGCGTTCTCCCGGCTTCCAGCTTTGGTGGCTTCTCAAGGATACATCTCAAGGCCGCGGCTAACCTTAGCGATTTCCGTCGCATGAGGGCAGCCTCTCATCGACGCATGTTTTACGGTCCGCGACGCTTCATCAGGGTTTCGCCAACTGCTCTCCCATCAGGCGGTGCAAGAGATTGATCGCCTTGAGCGGCCGGACCATGACCTTGAAATGCGTGATGCGGCCATCCGCGTCGAAGGTGATGATGTCGACGCCGTTGATCTTGATACCGTCGATCTCGTTCTCGAACTCCAGCACCGCGCCGCGATCGCTGCGCCACTCGCCGACATAGATGAAGCCGGAGCCGGCCAGAACCTTTTCCGCGCTGGAGAGATATTTGAACGTGATGTCGCGTCCGCGTTGCGGCGTGTGCACGACGGGACTTTCGAACACAGCGTCGGGATGCAGCAAATCCCAGAGCGCGGCGCGATCGTGAGACTTCATGTAGCCGTACCATCTCTCAAGGCCGGTCGCTGTCATTGATGTCTCCGATGCTTCTGATGTCTCCTGCACGCGATCCGTGCAAAGGCGTTTCCCGCAAAGCAGTTCGGCACTCGATTCGATATGCGCATTGACGCATATGCACAAATATGCATAATGTCAAGCGAGGCTGCGAGTTAAGAGAGAGTTAAAAGAGAGACGCATTTTGGCCTTGGGTGACGCCATCCTCGCCTGCCTGACGGAACGTCCGATGACGGGCTATGAGCTCGCCAAGACGTTCGACTCGTCGATCGGCTTCTTCTGGAAAACGGACCATCAGCAGATCTATCGCGAGCTCTCACGGCTGCGCGACCGCGGCTACATTCAAGGCCGGGAGGTCGTGCAGTCAGGCAAGCCGAACAAGCTGGTCTATACTCTCACGCCCGACGGCCGGGCCGCGTTCAGGCATTGGGCCGCCCGCCCCAGCACGCCGGCTTCGATCAAGGATGACCTGCTGGTGCGGCTCTATGCGCTCGACAGCATCGACATCGAGCCGCTGCGCGCCGACCTGATGGCGCGGCTCGAGCATCACCGCGACCGCTACGAACGCTATGAGCGCATTCTGAACAAGCGTTTCCCGCACGGCACGGCCTCGCCCGCCGACATGGGCAAGCTGCTCAACCTGCGCATCGGCCTTCGGCACGAGCGGATGGTCGCGGAGTGGTGCGAAGAAGCCGTCACGGCGCTGTCGGCCATCTCCAATGCGATGCCCGGCGCAACGGTGATGCCGCGCTAGAGCATGATCCGGAAAAGCATGCCCCGCACGCGATGCGGGGTGGAAACTGGTTTTCCGAAAAGCATGCCCTCGGGCTTGACCCGAGGGATCATGTTCGAACAAAAAGCCGCGCCAACATCATCCAAAATCCACTCGCAAACTTTCAGCTCCTGTCACCCGATTCCTTAACCCGTTCTTTACCGTAACGGGAAAAAGTCAATTCCTGAGGCAGACGGCCTGCGCGGAATCGGATTTGTGTTTTTTCCGGGACGCGCGGGAGCTGTAGGCGCCAGGTGGGCGCCGGAGTCGGAACCGGGCAGAAGCATGAATTCTCGCGTATCGTGGAGTGTCGACGGGATTGATCCTTCGGTGCGCGAGAGAGCCGAGGCTGCCGCGCGCCGCGCCGGCATGTCCTTGAACGAGTGGCTTCACTCCACCATCGGCAATGCCGAGCCGGCGCATGCGCGCAATCAGGCGCCGGCGCCCCGCGAGGTTGCCGACGTTCACCAGCGGCTGGATTCGATTGCCCGCCAGATCGAGCAGATCGCGCGTCCCCTGCCGCGCAGCGAGGCGGCGCGCGAGCAGGGCGTCGCGCGGCAGTTGAACGACGCGATCTCCAGGCTGGATGCGCGGCTGTCGCAGATCTCCAGCCCGCAAGTCGCAAGGCCCTCGCAGGACATGCAGCGCCAGGAAGAGGCCGTCGAGCGCGCCGCAAACCAGCTCTATCGCGCCTCGCCGCCGCTGAGCCCCGCCTCGCTCGATTCCGCCGTCGCCGAGATCGCGGCGCGCCAGAGCGAGCTCGACACTCCCGCGCCGCCCGCGATGTCGCCGCGCAACGCGCCGCCGATCGCGCCCGCCGCGCCCGAAGGACCGGATTTCTCCGCGCTCGAACGTCACTTGCTCAAGATCACGAGCCAGATCGAGGCGCTGCAGCGCCCCGATGCGATCGAGGAGTCGGTCGCCACCTTCCGCGGCGAGCTGACCGAAATCCGCCTCGCCATCACCGACGCGATGCCGCGGCGGGCGATCGAGACCATCGAGAACGACATCCGTTCGCTGTCGCGCCGGATCGAGGACAACCGCCAGGGCGCGATCGACGCGCAAGCGATGGCCAATATCGAACGCGCGCTGTCGGAGATACGCGATGTGCTGGGCTCGCTGACGCCGGCCGAGCAGCTTGCCGGCTATGACGATGCGATCCGCAATCTCGGGGCCAAGCTCGACACCATCCTGCGCGCCAATGACGATCCATCCACGGTGCAGCAGCTCGAAGGCGCGATCGCCGCGCTTCGCAGCATCGTCTCCAACGTCGCCTCCACCGACGCGCTGGCGCGGCTGTCCGAGGACGTGCATCTGTTGTCGTCCAAGGTCGATCAGCTCACGCGCGCCGGACAGAACACCGATGCCTTCGCGCTGCTCGAACAGCGCATCGTCGCATCGTTGACCTCGGCGCTGGAAGGCCGCGAACCGCCGGCCTCAAGCCAGGCACACGAACATCTCGAAGGCGCGCTGCAGGCGTTGTCCGACCGGATCGACCGCCTGCCGGTCGGCAATGACAGCGCCGCCGCCCTCACCCATCTCGAACAACGCGTGTCCTATCTGCTCGAACGCCTGGAAGCCTCCAGCGACTATCGCGCGGGCCACCTCAGCCGGGTCGAGGACGGGCTGCAGGACATCCTGCGCAAGCTCGAAAGCCAGCACGCGGCCTTCACGCAGTTTGCCGAGACGAGCCGCCTCCCAGCCCCCTTGCAGGCTCCTCAACCGCAGGATTCCGGCCTGATCGACCTGATGAAGCGCGAGCTGACGGATATGCGCTTCAGCCAGACGGAGGCCGGCCGGCATACCCAGGATTCGCTGGAAGCCGTGCACAACACGCTCGGCCATGTGGTCGACCGGCTGGCGATGATCGAAGGTGATCTCCGCACGGTGCGCGCCGCACCGCCTCCGCCGCTGGCGACGACCGCGCCCGCTCCGCCGCAGCCGGCGCCGGAAGCAGCCGCACCCGCGGTCGCGATGCCGCCGGACGCGAGGCCCGAACTGCCTAACCCCGCCGCCGCACAGGCCGTGTTCGAGGCCGCGCCGCGCGATTTCCATGCAGCCAACCCGCCGGCCCCGCCCGCCCTGCCGGCCACGCCTGCGGCGCCGCCGCGGGCGATCAGCGAAATCCTGGAGCCGCACGCCGCCAAGGCCGCGCGCGCGGCGATCGAGCCGGATCTGCCGCCCGATCACCCGCTGGAGCCGGGCACGCGGCCGAACGGTCGCATCCCGTCGCCCTCCGAGCGCATCGCGGCTTCGGAAAGCGCGATCAGCGAGATCCCGTCGGCACCACGTCAGCCGGTATCGTCGTCGAGCTTCATCGCCGCCGCGCGCCGCGCCGCGCAGGCCGCCGCCGCAGCACCGCCGCCCGAGAAAAGCGGCCATGCGGCGAAGATCCCTGCCGGCGACAAGGAGCCCTCGACGCTCACCTCCAGGATCCGCTCGGTGCTGGTCGCCGCCAGCGTGGTCGTGATCGTGCTTGGCACCTTCAAGATGGCGATGACCCTGCTTGACGGCGGCAGCAGCTCTCCGCCGGCAGTCCCGGCGGCCGCGAACACGACCGAGCAGGCGCCGGCAGCGAATTCCTTCCCCGACGGAAGCAACACACAGACCGCGCCGGAGCAGGTCACGCCCTCCATGACGTCGCCGACGCCGATCGGACGGCAGTCGCTCAACAATTTTCAGCCCAGCATGCCCGACGCCGCCACGTCAGCCGACATCGCGCAAGGCGCCGCCGCGAGCGACATCACCGGCGCCATCCCGCTCCCGCAAGTGGCGATCGGCGGCCGCAGGTTCGGCACCGTGGCGGTGCCGCCGGGCGAAAGACTGCCGGAGACGATCGGCAGCGCGCCGCTGCGCGCCGCCGCGCTGAAAGGCGACGCCGCGGCGGCCTATGAGATCGCGACCCGCTTCGCCGACGGCAAGGGCGTGGCGCAAAATCTCGACGAAGCCGCCAAATGGTTCGACCGCGCCGCGCAAGCCGGCGTCGTGCCCGCGATCTTCCGGCTCGGCACCTTCTACGAGAAGGGCCTGTCCGTGAAGAAGGACGTCGACGTCGCGCGCCGCTATTACCTGCAGGCGGCCGAGCGCGGCAACGCCAAGGCGATGCACAATCTCGCGGTGCTGGATGCCGATGGCGGCGGCAAGGGCGCGAACTACAGAAGCGCCGCGCAATGGTTCCGCAAGGCGGCCGAGCACGGCGTCGCCGACAGCCAGTTCAACCTCGGCATCCTCTATGCCCGCGGCATCGGCGTCGATCAGAACCTCGCCGAATCCTACAAATGGTTCAGCCTGGCGGCGGCGCAGGGCGATGCCGACGCGGCCTCGAAGCGCGACGATGTCGCCAAGCGGATGGATGCCCAGGCGCTGGCCGCAGCCAAGCTCGCGATCCAGACCTTCACCGCCGAGCCGCAGCCCGAAGAGGCCGTCATCGTCGCGACTCCGCCGGGCGGATGGGACGCCTTGCCGACCCAGACCACGTCGGCGAAGCCGATCGGGAGACCGCTCGGCCCGATCAAGCGCGCCTCGCGCTAGAGCGCGATGCGTCATCGCGCTCTAGCTCTTTGTTTGAGCATGATCTTTTCGGAAAACCGCTGCACACTTTTCCGGATCATGCTCTCATTTGCGACAGCGGATCATCCCATCCGGTTGCGGCAAAAAGGCTCTCAGTGTGGAGATTCTTTCATCCCGCGCGCGGATGATTTCAGCTATTGAGGAGCGCGGCCATCGTGCCGTGCGCCGGCAGTAGCAAACGGATCGCTGGCGCGTTCGATGGCGGGTGATCGGATGTCTGTCGGGAATCGTTCGGATCGGCGTGATGGTTCACCAAGGCAAGATGCAGCGCCTTGGGGAGCGCCGCCGTCCGGCTCGGCCAGGCAGCGACCGGCATGGGGCGGCTATTTCTTTCGCAACAAATTGTCGGTTCTGCTGTTTGCGGTGATCTGCCTCAGCGTCGGAGTCCGCATGTACAAGGATCTTTCCGGGCCCGACGCCTGGTCTTATTGGAAGGACCAGTATATCTCGCCGAGCCTGACGTCACAGTCGGCGACCCTCGCGAGCCTCGACGGCTCCGGCCGCAGGACTCCCGCTCTGATCGTCCGCGGCACGATAGGACCAGCCGCCGCAAGCTGGCTCCGTGACCGGATCGAGGAGAGCCATCTCAAGCAAGGCGACGCCGTGGTGCTGTCATCGCCTGGAGGCGACCTCGGGCAAGCCATCATCATGGGCGAGATCATTCGATCGCATGGACTCAATACCGCCGTCGGAACTGTCGACGGCCCGGACGAGGTCGCGCCGTCCTACTGCGCCAGCGCCTGCGTGCTGGTCTTTGCCGGCGGCAACACCCGCTTTGGCGTCGAGGGCTCGAAGCTCGGCGTGCACCGCTTTGTGACGACCAGGCCTGCTGAGGATCCGGTCGCCGATGCCCAGCGCACCGCCGGTGCCGTCCTGAGCTACTTCACCAAGATGGGTGTCTCCTCCTCTGTCGTGGAAGCGATGTCCGCGACCGGCAATATCCGCTGGCTCTCGGCCAAGGAGGCCGTGGCGATGAATCTCATCACCACCCCCGTCGGAAATTCCTAGAGCACGCGCCAGCGGCGCGCGCGTTCATCTGAATCCTTCACCACATCGAAAATTCGCCTCCGGCTGCGACAAAAAACGCGGGCGATCAGGGATTCCCGAGTCCCCCGACGCCGTGTTTTCGGCTATTCAGGGGCGCGGCAACGTCTTCGCCTTCACGAGCTTTCCGTAAGCCGATCTCGTCCCGCCTTGCCGGAAAATGCTTCATGCAGCTCTACCTTCCGATCGCGGACATTCCGGTCAATGTTTTCATGATCCTGGCGATGGGCGCGGCGGTCGGCTTCGTGTCCGGCATGTTCGGCATCGGCGGCGGCTTCCTGATGACACCGCTTCTGATCTTCGTCGGCATCACGCCTGCGGTCGCGGTCGCCTCCGTCGCGAGCCATATCGCGGCCTCCTCGTTCTCCGGCGCGATCTCCTACTGGCGGCGCCGCGCCATCGATCCGGCGCTCGCAACCGTGCTGCTTATCGGCGGCACGCTCGGCACCGCGCTCGGCGTCTCGACCTTCACGCTGTTGCGTTCGCTCGGCCAGCTTGATCTGACGATCGCGCTGTCCTATGTCGTGCTGCTCACCAGCGTCGGCGCGGCGATGTTCTATGAAGGACTGCGCGCGCATCTGAGGACCCGGCGGGGCATCGTGGTGCCGGCACGCCGCTCCGGAAGCCATGGCTGGATCCACGGGCTGCCGCTGAAGATGCGCTTCAAGCGCTCCAAGATCTATCTCTCGGTGATCCCGGTCGTCGTCGTGGGCATCATGATCGGCTTTCTCGGCGCCGTGATGGGCATCGGCGGCGGGTTCATCCTGGTGCCGATCATGATCTATCTCCTGCGGGTGCCGACCTCGACCGTGATCGGCACCTCGATGGTGCTCACCCTTGTTACCATGACGTTCGCCACCATGCTGCACGCGATCACCAACCATCTTGTCGATGCGGTGCTGGCGCTGATCCTGATGGTCGGCGGCGTCACCGGCGCCCAGTTCGGCGCGCGCGCCGGCCAGAAGATCCGTAGCGAGCAGTTGCGGCTATTGCTGGGCTTGCTGATTCTCGCGGTCGGAATCCGCTTCGCGGTCGAGCTCGTGATCCGGCCCGAAGATCTCTTCACCATCCGGCAAACCGGGGTGACGGAATGATCGTGCGGCTCCTTCTCGCTGTGTGCGTCGTATTCGGCACGATCGTTGCGGCTGCGCCCGCAGAGGCCGAGCGGCTGATCGTCTCGGTCTCGAACCACCGCGTCACGGTGACGCCGAACTATTCCGGTGAGGAGCTGGTGCTGTTCGGCTCGATCGAGAGGGACGCATCGACGCCGCCAGGCCGCACCAGTTACGATCTGGTGGTGACTGTTTCGGGCCCGCGCGCCGACATGGTGACCCGCCGCAAGGCGCGCAGGTTCGGCATCTGGATCAACACCGACTACCGGCAGTTCCTGCAGGTGCCGGGCTATCTTGCGCTGTTCGCGAACCGTCCGTTCGGCGAGATCGCCTCGCCCGAGGTCGAGCGGCGCCAGCAGCTCGGTCTCGACAATGTGCTGTTGACCCAGCGCGTCGGCACCGACTATGCGGACGTCGTGCCGAACGACCCGTTCCGCCGCGCCTTCGTGCGGCTGCAAGAGCAGCACGGGCTCTATCGCGAGGACACGTCCGCGGTGACCTTTCTGACGCCCACACTGTTCCGCACCGGCATCCCGCTGCCGGCGCAAGTACCGATCGGCACCTATCAGGTCGAGATCAAGCTGTTCTCCGACGGCACGTTGGTGACGCGAACCGAAACCGCGTTCGAGATCGTCAAGGTCGGCTTCGAGCAGTTCGTCGCGAACACCGCCCGGCAGAACGGATTTGTCTATGGGCTGGTGACGGCGGCCATGGCGCTGATGACCGGCTGGATGGCGTCGATCGTGTTCAGGAAGGATTGATTGACGGTCATCCGTTTCCATTCGTCGTCGCCCGGCGCCAGTCCCCGACCTGATCGGGGATGACCGGGCGATCCCGTATTCCGAGACACCTGTTGTTGACCTTCGGTCTCTGGAATACTGGATGCCCGCATGCGCGGGCATGACGACCCGGACTAAGTAGCGGCTTCGATCGCCGTCCTCACGCCCGGCTCCAGCAGTTTCAGCCGCTTGCCGAAGCCGAGCGCATCGAAGGTCAGGCGCAGGTCCTGTGCGCTTTGCTTGAAATGGGCCCAGCCGTCGGTGTGGATGGGCACGATCACCGCATCTGCGAACGCGCGCGCGGTCTCGATCGTGTCGTTGGTATCCATGGTGAGATGGAAGGGACCGCGCGTCTGCGCCGCGCCGGCAAACGGCAGCACCACGCCGCATTTGAAGCGCCGCGCGACATCGGCGACGCCGTCGAACCAGGTCGTGTCGCCGCTGATATAGATCGGGGCGCCCGCTTTCGGGCTCAGCACGAAACCGATGACATCGCCCGACAAAGGCTCGATGCCCGCCGGGCCGTGCCGCGCCGGCGTCGCGGTGACCGTCAGTGATTGTCCATTCTTGCGCAATTCGGTGGTTGCCCAGGGAGCGAAGCCCTCGGCATGATTGCCAAGCCGTTTCGCGCCCGCTTCGGTCGTGAGGACGCGTCCAGCCTTGGCCAGAAAATCCTTGCCGGAGTGATCGAGATTATCCGAATGCTGATCGTGGCTCAGCAGCACCGCGTCAATCTCGCCGATCTTGTCGACGCTCAGCGCGGGACCAACAAGCTTTTCCAGTTTCACATGCGGCAATTGATAGGCGCCGGGTTGATCGAAGGTCGGGTCGGTCAACAGCCGGAAGCCGTCGAGTTCGATCAGCGCGGTCGGGCCGCCGATCAGGGTGATGGATAGTGTCATGGCCTGCTCCTTTCGGACGATGGGCTCGCCGCGGCCGGGCGAGTCACGACATAGATTCCCAGCGCCACCGGAATGACACCCAGCAGATCCCTGAACGCGACATGCTCGCCAAGCACCAGGAAGGCGAACAGCATGGCGAGCGGCGGCATCAGGAAGTGATACGCACTGGCGGCCGTCGCGCCACACACTTTCAGGAGATTGAACCACAAGAGATAAGCCAGGATCGAGCCGCCCAGCACCAGGAATGCAAAGGCCGCGGCGAGCCTTGCGCTCAGCACGACCTCGCCGACATCGGCGAAGGCATAAGCGAACGGTACGAGCACGATGCCGGCCGCGAGATTCTGCACGCCATTGCCGACCCACAAGCTGCCCTTGGGAGACAACAGCTTGAACAGGATGGTGCCGGCAACGATGGAGGCGAGCGAGGCCAGCGTGAAGAGAATGCCGTGCAGGCTGTCGCTGCCGACCGACATGCGATGCCAGACGATGAGCGCGACGCCGGCGATGCCGAGCAGAAGCCCGGCGACCTTGCGCCAAGTGAGCCGCTCACCGAGAAACAGCGC
>Ga0210406_10001219_pt1 | contig 32450 bp, 23 predicted proteins | sample IncBWC30MmetaG_FD_155454 | JGI IMG/M metagenome (GOLD analysis project Ga0210406, IMG submission 155454) | Forest soil microbial communities from Barre Woods Harvard Forest LTER site, Petersham, Massachusetts, United States - Inc-BW-C-30-M | ecosystem: Environmental > Terrestrial > Soil >... | reverse complement strand
GGGCACGGGAACAAGCAAGATTCCGCTGACGGCGGAGGCGAAACCCGCGAGCGTGGAGAGTTACCGGGCGGCGCTGGAAAAACTGCAGACGACGCTCATCTGGGCGGCGGAGACTGGGCCTGCGCAGCGGGAAGCATACGCGAAAGTCGAGCGGCGAAAGAAAGAACGGAACGAATTGATTGATTCGACGCGAAAAGCATTCCTCTTTACGAAGATTGGCGAGGAAATGAGGGGGGACCGCGTACTGATCAAGTACGAAATGACGCGAAACCCCGGGTTCAAGCCGACGACTCGAAACGAAATGCTGTTCAGCAAGGTTCGGGGAACGCTTTGGATTGACAAGGAAACTTCGGAACTAGCGAAGATCGAAGGTGAGGTCACCGAGGACATTTCCCTGGCGCTGTTTCTTGCCAAGGTCTATCGAGGCAGTTATTTCATGCAGGAGCGGTACGAAATGGCACCGGGCGTGTGGCTGCCGACGTATCAGCAGTACGATTTTGACGGGCGGAAATTTGTGGTGCCATTTGCGATCCATGAACGGGCGTTTTACACGCAGTACAGGCGGGTGGGGCCGCCGAGCGAGGCGGTGGAAGCGGTGCGTGGCGAACTGAACAAGCTGGGAGAAAATCGGGCGGACCCGTAAAAACGGTATTGATAAAATAGGTTTGAGAGTGCCACGTCTAAGCGGCCGGATCGGAGATTTGTGATCCGTCGAAGTCCTCTTCTTATCCTCATAAGCGGTGTTCTGCCGGCGTTCTGCTGTGCGCAGAGCAGCCAGCCAGCGACTCCACCCACGGCAAACCAACAATCCACCAGCGGACAGACTACCACCCCTGCCAGCAAGAAAAAAGTGTGGACGAACGAAGAGGTCGGCACCCTTCAGGGAACGGTTTCGGTGGTGGGGACGGAACATGCGGCGGACGGCAAGACAAAATCTTCAGGGGACGATACCCGTGCCGCGACGGATCCGCGGCGTGGGAAGATTCAACGATACCGCGCGGCAATTGCCGAGCTGCGGAAAAAGATCGAAGCGGGGGACCAGCGAATTACCCAATTAAAGAATTTCAAGGCGGACGACAGCAGCGCGAGCGGGGGTATCAATCCGAATGGGCGCTACAACATGATCCCCCTGGATGAACAGGTGAAACAACTGGAAGCGAAGAAGAAGCAGTTGGAAGCGAGCATCGAGGAGCTGGAGAACCAGGCGAAGAAGGAAGGGATTGAGCCGGGGGAGTTGCGGTAGTCGAGAGAGATGGACGGAAGGACTGAATTGGGATTCTTCGTGAATTGCCTTCGAATTGGAATCCAGGGAATCATTTGAAGTTGAGGTTCTTCGGGCATCCTCGTCGGATGCCCTCAGAATGACAATTGTTAGTTTTGTGACAGTGTGTTCGGCAGGAGAATGCGGACAGTGACTGGGGTACGCCACTGTCCTATTTTTTTGTTCGGACGGAATTACTTGGAGTGGCTGCCACGAATCACGAGGACTTTCCAAGTTTGAGGAATAGCGTGAGATAGCGTTTCAGGTTTTGCGTGATGAGGAAATTTTCTTTTACGTGCTGGTGTCCGTGTTCGCCGAGGCGGCCGGCAATATCCGGATGGGAGAGCAGGAAGCGGATCTGATACGCGGTGCCTTCGACGGAATGGGCTAACAGGCCAGTGTGTTTGTGGATGATTTGGGTGGGGATTCCGCCGACCGCGGAAGCGACCACGGGTTTCTTTTTCCAGAGAGCTTCGGAGACAGTGAGGCCGAAGCCTTCGCGCAGACTTTTCTGGATGACGATGGTGGAAGCACGCTGCAAGGCGTTCACTTCGAGAGGCGCCCAGGCGGGAAGTTCGAGAAGTTTGATGTCGGGATCGCCTTCGGCGGCATGCTGGGCTTCCTTCAGAACGGTGGCACCCTCTGGATCGTCCGAGGCGCCGCCGCCCGCAAGAACCAACTGACAATCGAAATAGCGACGGACGATGCGGTAGGCGCGAATAACGCCGACGGGGTCCTTGAGCCGGTCGAAGCGAGAGATTTGCGTGAGGATGGGTCGCAAATGGTCAATGCCATAGCGGGCTAAAACGTCGAGGATGAATTCCGGTGGAAGGTCGCGATTTTTCTCGGAGAGCGGGTCGATCGCAGGATGGAAAAGATATTGGGGAATGGGAAGCTGCTTGGCGAATTCCGGCGAGGAAAAAATGGCCGCATCGTAGTGGGGAACATAGTTTTCCAGGAAATTCCAGACGGCGGGATGCGGGTGAGAGAGATCGATGTGGCAGCGCCAGACCCAGTGATTGGCATTTTTCTCGCGGTAGGAGATCAGGCCGGCGGGCTGCGGATCGTGGATCACCATGAATTCCGCGTCGAGCGGGAGGCGTTTGGCGTTTTTTTCGTTGTAGGAGCGGAAGATTTCGAAGTGGCGCGACTCCGGATGATAGGGAGCGCCATGAAGCGCGTTGTGAAAAGCTTTGGTTACTTCGAAAAAATCCTCGCCTCCAGTCATGACTTCCCAGCGGATGTTGATGCCGAGTTCTTCGGCAAGGGGAACAAGGCGATTCAGGATTTCGGCCACACCGCCGCCGACGGCCGTGGAATTGATCATCACCACCGAGCGGCCGGCAAGAGGTTTAGCGAGGGTGCGAAGTTCGGCTACTTCGCCTGCGCCGATGACGGAGGAGTAGTCATCGAGCGGAATCCTGCTTGGGATTTGAATCGTGCTCATACTTTCTCCTTTCACGGTCCACAAGGCGAAGCATCTTGGCGCGCGCGCTGTCGAGCGTGTTGGTATAAATATCGATGCGATTAATGGTTTCGGCGAGGGAGTTGAGGCCGAGGCTGGCGGCCAGCCAGTGCGAGAAATCATTGGTGCGGAATTGCAAGCGAAGGCGAGAGGTGACGAAGTGGAAATGGAAACTGGCGTGGCTGATGGAGGCGACGCCGTGGCGAAATTCGTCGAGGTTGGTTGCGGTCAGGGAGAACGGCATGGTTTCTTCAACGCTTTCGCAAAAATAGAAGCGGTCGAGGGCTTCCTGGCGGCTGAATTGGGGGAAAGCGTTGATGAAATCGCGCAGCACGCGGCAGAGATCGGCGCGGAGGGCGGCGATGGAAGTGTAATCGCGAATATCGAGGGCCGCGAATTGTTCGGCGAGGGCGTCGCGATTAGCTTCGGCGAGGGCCCATTGGGCGAAGTCGTTGGAGAAACCCTCGGTGAGGAAGTGGTGGGAGCTGAGGGTCTGGAAGGTGTGGTGGAAGATGGAGGCATCACTGCACTGCTCCAGGCCCGCGAGGAGTTCCTCCAGATTTCCGGCCGATTGATTGCCGATACGAGTGAGATACGCGACGGTGAAAAATTCGAATGGAGTCTCGGCGACGTTCACAATAATTCCTCCTGCAGGTTATTTATGGCCGGAGCAACGTCGGCCGGATTACAAGGATGGTTGCGGACGGCGGCGCGAATTCGCGGGGCAGGTTCGGGTAAGTGCCGGAGAAAGTGCGGAAGCGGAGCGCACGGAAGCCTCATGGAGCGTGCATGGCCTCCTGGCGTTCCGAACTCTGGACTCGGATTTCGCTGAGGTCGGAAATGAGGTTGGCGGCCCAGCGATAGACGTTGTGTTCCAAAACGATTTTGCGCATCCGCGACATGATCTCTCCTTGCTGCTCTTCGGTCATTTCCAAAGCCTGGCGGATGGAGCGCGCAACCTGGTCCACGTCGTAGGGATTGACGAGGAGTGCATCGCGAAGCTCCTGCGCCGCGCCGGTGAAACTACTCAAGATAAGCGTGCCGCGATTGTCTTCCCGGGCAGCGATGAATTCCTTGGCCACGAGATTCATGCCGTCGTGCAGAGAAGTGACCAGGCAAACCGAGGCCGCGCGATAAAAGCGGGCGATCTCCTCGTGCGAATGATGCCGCTGGAGAAGGACGATGGGCTTCCAACGCCCGGATTCAAAGCGCGCATTGATGCGGTTCGCTTCGACGCCGACTTCCTCAAGAAATTGCTTGTATCGGGGAATGTCGGTGCGGCTGGGAGCGCCGATTTGGACAAAACTGAAACGCTGGACATAGGCGGGATAATTTTCGAGGAAGCGTTCGATCCCGCGGAAGCGCTCGAGAATTCCCTTGGTGTAATCCACACGATCCACGCCTACGCCGAGGAGAGAGGCCTCGATGCCGAGCTCTTCACATAGGGCGGCGCGCTCTTCACCCGATGAGCGCAGGGGATGGGGAGTTTCCCCGTTGAGAGAAGCCGCAACACTGATGGGATACGGGCGCACGCGGGTGACACGCCCATGGCGGTAAATTTCGAAGCGATCCCAATCGGTGAGGGCTTCGAGAGCGCGATCGACGGTGGCGAGAAAGTTGCTGCAGTGGGTGCGAATATGAAAACCGATCAGATCGGCGCCGAGCAAACCATCCAGCAGTTCGGTCTGCCAGGGACAAATTCCGAAAACTTCTGGATTCGGCCAGGGGATGTGCCAGAAGATCGCGACGCGGGCATCGGGGCGAGCCTCCTTGATCATGCGCGGAAGAAGGGCGAAGTGATAGTCCTGGGCGAGGACTACGGGGGAGGCGACGTCTCTCATCTCCTGGAGGACGGTGTCGGCAAAGCGTTGGTTGATGCGCTGGTACTCGCTCCAGTCTTCGGGACGAAAGATGGGCCGGGTGTGGGCGATGTGACAGAGCGGCCAGAGGCCTTCGTTGGAGAAGCCTTCATAGTAGCCGCGATCTTCCTCGGCAGTGAGCCAGACCCGGCGCAGCGTGTAGGTGGGGCGCGAGGGAGGAACTTGCAGGTGATCCTGGGAATCGACGACTTCGCGATCGGCGTTGCCGGAGCCGTTTGCGATCCAGGTGCCGTGGCAGGCGTCTAGAACGGGTTCGAGCGCGGTAACGACGCCACTGGCGGGGATGAGCATTTGAATGGAATGGTCGCGTTCGTTGAAGACGTGCATGTAAGGCTCCCGATTAGAAACGACGAAGAGCGAGTTATCTTGCAATTTGCTCTGGAGGCTCACGCGGAGGCGGTCGGGGGTCCAAAGTGCGGACTGCGATTCGCGCAACTGCGCCTCCTCCTGGGCGGCGGCGCGGGCAAAGTTGAGATCCTGGGCGAGGTGGCGAGCTTCCGTGTGAATCTGCGCGAACATCTCGTCTTTGGGGAGCGCGCCGGGGCTGTCCGGAGCACCGGAGCGGAGAGTGCGCAGCCAGTGCGCGGTATTAGCGAGGGGAGAGATGAAATTCCAGCGCACAAGAATGAAGGCGAGAGTGGTGATGAAAATGGTTTGGACCAGGGCAGTGAGAAGGGATGCGCGCAGAGTGCGCATCATCCGGGCCTGAATGTAGCTGGCGTCGGAGATGACCACGACTATGCCGAGAAGTTCTCCATCCTGGAGGACAGGAAGCGAATAGATGTTGAGGGTAGAACCCTCGACGCCGACAAAATCGCTTGCCGGCGCGCCAATTTTTTCGGCACGAAGCGCTTCGGGAGGCGGCTGATCGAATTGCACAGGAAGTCCCGGGGTAATGGCGCGAACGGCGCCGGAAGGATCGTAAACCGCGATGCCGCTGAGGCTCTCGCGTGGCACATAACGATAGAGGAGATGACTTAGCGTTTTCGAAGTAAGTTTGTCGCGAGACGATTCGATAGTTTCAGCGATGTTTTCCGCGACGATGGAGGAGCGGCGGGTCTGCTCGTTCCGCAAATTGCGGCGTTCAGTGCGGATCTGGAAAAAGGTATAGCAGAGCGATACGCAGGCGACGCTGACGGCCAATGGCAGGACAAGATTCAGAGTTCTTCGCATTTCCGTTCCTCCTGAGCCTGAGGAAAGTTTCCCGCGAAGTACGAATCGCATGGCGGGAACCAGGCTGCGGCCGGCGGTAGTCGAATGGCTCCGGCAAAAACGCTGGCAAGATGCAGAGCCGGCCGGGTGCTCCGTGGTGAAGGCATGCGTTCAATCAAAGGAAAGCCTTCGTGCTGATGAACCGGACTAGTTTAGTACAACTGGATACCGGAAGCGGGCAAAACGACGACATGCGTGGCGACGAGTTGCTGGCCTTCGGCGCGGTAGTCAACGGTGGCCTGAGACCCGACAGCAAGTTTACCCTCGATTTTGGTGTTGGAGTCGATGACGAACTCGAGTTTGTTGGGATTCTGGCTGCGATTGAGCGAAAGCGTAAATTGAGAGGTATTGACGTTGGCAATTGTCCCCGAAACTGAAGAGGGTTCGGGGATGTTGCGCAGGGGCCCGACTTCCGCCGGAACAGGAACAGACCACAAGGAGACCGCGAAACACAACAGAAACAATGTTGCGATCGAAACAGCAGTGCGAAAACGCATGATGGAATGCACCTCCAATATCATGGGTTCCGACCGGGTAAGAGAAGAGGGGCACGAGAATTGCCAAAGGGACGCGGCGTTAGAGGTGCGGGAAAGCAAGAAAAGAAACGAGATAAAGAATGCTTGGAGAGCGTGGCGGTCAGGTACCGGTACGCAAATTGTTCACTGATGCACTCTTGTGAGGCGAGGTTGGCTTAATCCTGGATGGGTGCCGAATAAAACACTGCGGGGTGGAAGGTTGGGATAGCCGCGTCCGTGCCCAAGACTTCTTGACGGAGGACACAGGACGCGGACATTCCCTTGGTTCAGAGATTGAGGGTTAGTTCGCTACGGTAGAGCGACCCTCCTCTGTGGGACCGCCAATTTCGGTATGTGGGACCGAGGACTGGCGGGTGGTGCTAGCCGCAAGGATGGGAAAATGAGTGCCTTACGTCAAACGAACTCCGGGTGGTTCATTTATGAACCATTAACTCTTGGATTTCGATAAAGATATGGCTTTCTATCAACTCCACTTGGGGTGTAATATCACTTGGGACGGAGGCAACTGAGCACCCCAGTGGACACAACTGCTCAACAAGATCGCCGACTTTATCGCTTTGGATTGTTTGAAACGGACCTGGAGCAGGGCACGCTGAGCCGGCAAGGAACGCCGGTCAAGTTGCAGGAACAGCCCTTTCGAATTCTGGCCCTGCTGCTGGAAGCGCCAGGCGAGGTCCTTTCGCGCGATGATTTGCGGAAAAGAATCTGGCCGGAAGGCACGTTCGTTGAATTTGACGGCAGCCTGAACACCGCGCTGATGAAATTGCGGGCAGCGCTGAATGATAACGCCGAGAACCCGGTATTTATTGAAACTGTGCCGCGGCGCGGGTACCGGTTCATTGCGCCGGTGGAGATAGTGGAAGTAGAGGCGTCTCCATTGATGACCGCAATCAGGATTGAGAGCGAAGGCGACCGCGAAGCGCTTGACCTGTCCCTGGACGAAGATGGTCCGGCAGGACAAATCCCATCCAAAGTGCGTGACGGCATAAGCTTTAGAACACGGCCAGCCTGGTGGCAGGTTTTTGTGATGACGGCGGGACTTGCGGCGGCGATGCTGTTTTTTCTTTGGCCACGACCGGAGCCAAAGGTAGTGGCGGTCAGCCAACTTACACACATAGGGCAAGTGGATCCGTGGGGGAAACTGGTCACGGATGGAAGCCGGATTTATTTCGTGGTGCGGGACGTAACCGGCTGGAACCTGATGCAGACTTCCGTAGAAGGCGGAAACATCCAGCGAACTCCCACGCCTTTTGATAACACCCGAATTTTTGATTTGTCTCCGGATCACGCGCAATTTCTGATCGGCCAATTGACACACCAGGGGGAGGAGACGGCTTTGTGGTTTTGGCCGGTGCAGGGCGGCGCGCCGCGCCGCGTTGGCGACGTGATGGCAAAGGAAGCGGTGTGGTCGCCAGAAGGGGACATGATTGCGTTCGTGCGTGGCGAGACGATTCTGATTACCGATACGCAGGGGAGGAGCGAGGCGCGGGAAGTGGCGCGATTCAAGCTGGCGCCCCACTCATTGTTATGGTCTCCCGATGGAAAGAGGCTGCGATTCACGCAGAGCAATCTGGTGGAAGGGACCGATTCGATGTGGGAAATCGGAACGGACGGAAAATCCCTGCGGCGCGTATTGCCCGGTGAGGAAGGAGGCCCGCATGAGGGGAGCGGCACCTGGCTGGCGGGAGGCAACTACTTTGCGTTTTCAACAGGCCAGGACTTGCGCGCCAATCTGGCGGTGGATACACAAGCCAACCTGTGGCTGCTGGAAGAGAAGCGGGGGTGGTTCGGTTCACACAGCGGGGATCCGATTCAATTGACGAAGGGGCCGATCGCGTTTGATCATCCGACGGCGACGGCAGGCGGCTCGCGCGTGTTTGCGATCGGATCGCACAATGAGTACCAGCTTCTGCGGATCGACCCGAAAACATTGACGAAAACGGCGATGCTGGCCGAATCCGGGGCGACGGACATGGATTTTTCGCTGGACGGGCAGTGGGTGGTCTACGCAGCGCGGGAAAACGGGACGCTGTGGAAGAGCCGGATTGACGGGAGCAATCGCATGCAGTTGATGGCGGGAGCCACGGGCGCGTTTGCGCCGCACTGGTCTCCGGACCAGAAGCAGATTTTGTTCACGGGATTTCTGCTGGACAAGCAACCGCGGCTTTACGTGGTGTCGGCGCAGGGCGGATCGCCGAAGACGGTGTTGCCGATGGACAACCGGTGGGCGTCGGTATCGGGAGACTGGCGGACGGACGGAAGGCAGATTGTTCTGGACGTCCAGGACACAGCGACAGGGGGCGAATCCACGATCCGAATTCTGGATCTCGAATCGGGACATTTGTCCTCGATTGCGGGGTCGGAAGGGTTGATCGAACCGCGGTGGTCGGCGGATGGACGATACATCGCGGCCTTGAATCCGAAGAAAAAGCAGATTTTCCTGTATGACTGTAAATTGCTGAAGTGGACAGTGCTGGCCGAAGCGAATTTTCCTTCGACGCTGCGCTGGTCTCCCGGTGGAGACGCGCTGTATTTCCAGGATACCGACGAGGTGGAAGAGTCTGTGTTCCGAGTGCCCATGGCGACGCGCGAGGCAGAGCGAGTTACGCGATTTGGGGATTTGCTGAGTTCCGGCGCGGCGAGGTGCATCTTCACCGGATTGAGCCCGGACGGATCCGTATACGTTACCGTGGATCACGGAGACGTGGATGTATACGCCATCGATTTGAAACTTCGGTGAAGCCCGCGGAGTTCGAACAATTCAGGTTAAAAATGGGAGAAGACAGCGTGGCAACTGTACGGCCAGCCAGTTGAGAACTGGGTCACACGCGGATAAGCGAGCGAAAAGGGAGTGGCAGAAAAGCACTACACTGAAAAGATGAGCACAGGAGTGTGTAGCCCATGAAACGCAAGTTGATTTTTTCCTTGATGCTCGGCCTAGCAATTCTTTTCGCGCAGGACGTGAGTGCACAGACCCAGAAGAAAACGGGCGCTACGATCACTGGGACGGTTCTCGACTCCAACGGCAGGCCGGTGGCGAACGCCAGCGTGACCTGCGAGACGTCGAGCGGGATGAAGCCGCGCGCCGTGCACACGGACAAAAATGGAAAGTTTTTTATCACCGGCTTGAAGCAGGAAAGCTACGACCTGAGGGCGTCGCGGAATGGAGCGTATTCTGATTGGGAACGCAACATTCCGTTGGGCAAGAGCCAGACCAAGGCTGTTACGCTGCAATTGCTGAACGGGAATACCGCGACTTCGGCAGTCCCGGCCAGCAAGAAACACTAGCAGGTAATCGGAAGAGGCGGCGCAGTCTTGTTCCTGGTGCAAAAGCAAGAGCAACCCAAGAGGGCGGGGCCCCTCGGTCGGACTCGGGGCAGGCAAGCGCCGCCCCTACAAAGGCAAGGGAAGCCCGGCCCGATCCAAGAGGCGATTCAACTGTTTTCTTGCAACATCTGTTTTTGCTTCAGTCGCCAGTGAAACCAGCCAGGCAAAAAGTAAACTCCCGGCACCTACAGTTGCGGCATAAAGAAGGTGAACCGGAGTTGGCTGCCAACGTTCCGGGGGAACCAACCAGGCTCGAAAGAAAAGCAGCAAGGGAAAGTGCAAAACGTAGAGACTATAAGAGAATCCGGCAAAGCGATGTGCTACGGCCGAGTATGGCGATGAATTCTCGCGAGTTTCATACTGGAGTAATGCGAACAGAAAGAGGGTAAAGGCAAACCCGACCTCAAGATCGGTAAGAGTGGGATCCCACTGTCGAATACGCGCAAGAGCGAGAGTTACACCCGCGAGGATGGAAAAAAAGCACAGCAGGCCGAGTGCGGCAGATTTTGAGCGGAGCTGAACTCTGGAATAGAGAAATACGAGCGCGCATCCGGCAAGCCAAATCAAGAACCCAATCAGTATGCTGCGGCCCAGAAAAATGCCAATTAAAATGGCGAGGCAGGTCAATGGAATTGCCATGCGGACCCGGCGCCTGGCCCAGGCCAGCCCAGCGCCAAGAGCGACAGGGAACAAAACGTAATACCAAAATTCATTCGCCAAGCTCCATAACGGACCATTCGAACCGAAGGCTTCGCAAAGAATCGTCTGCAGAAAAAACAAGTTGCCAAGCAAGGTGCCGAAGGTGAGGTTTTTCAGCGGCACGGCAGGCCCGAGATCGCTCAGTGCATGCGCGTAAATCCCCCGCGTTGCAAAGATCCAACTGCCCAGGCGATCCCAGAAAAATCCGAGCAGCAAACCCGGGACAAGCACGACGTACAGCCGGGTCGCGCGATTGACTGCATAGTCACGCCAAGACCACTTTCCGAGGACATGGCTTCGAATGACGGTCGAGGAGATGAGGAAACCACTCAGGACGAAGAACACGATGACCGCCTGGTGGCCGAACCCAGTGAAAAAATAGAGGGCTTCGAGAGGCCAGGATTTGTGTGACAGATGCTGGAAGTCCACAAAAAAAAGAGTTCGCAGATGGCCAACCATCACGGCGCAAGCCGCAACGGCGCGGATCAGATCGAGGGAATCGGAAGCTGCGGCGGAAAGTTTGCGAGGCATCCATGCGGCAGAAATTGGAGGCGGCAACTCGGAGCGAACTCCGGTTTCCGTCTCAATCGTTCGCGTTGCCATAAATTCCCTTCAGGAATCAGTCCGTGTTGTCGAGCGACGTGGGTCAGTATAGCGGTTTGTTCAAAGGAAAGGATTCGGGTAAGTACCAGAGAAATTTGGGAGCTCCACTGGGTTCCCTTGGGCTCCCATAACTCTTTTGTAGTGTGCATATTACATGGATTAGAGGGATGGACTCTGGTACACCACTAGTACTAAGACCCGGGTACCCCGCTGGGTGGAGCCATCGGGCCATTGTTGGAATTGCGGGGTGACTCTAAGCTATTCAAACGATGGGTTGGGGGCCGCGCGGGGACAGCGGTTCCGCAAGGAGCCGTGTGCGAGCTACCCAACCCACCATAACTTCCCACCTCGCAAATCTTGCTTAATTCTCTGACAACTGAGACGTTCGGAGATGCTCGTGCATCCATCTTAGTGTGACCCGCCCAACTATAGGAAAGGAGCGGGTATGCAATCGAGGGGACTGCGTGGCTACAGGGAAAAGCAGACAGTTGCAAGTTCCCGCTGGCAGGTGGAGGTATGTGCTTCCATGCCTCCTGCTGAGCCTGATGGGCGTTGGGGGCACAGCGAGCGATGCGTCAGCCGGCCTGCCTGTGCCTCGGGAGGGGACGCTGCAGGGGTATCACGAGTATGTGTCCAAGGTCGAGGGGCGCAACCAGGAGAGACTGAACAACGGAGCATTTCTATGGATTGATGAGCTGCCCGACAACGAGAGGAGGGAAGCGTACGCAAAATTAAAAGAAGGCGGCGTGGTAATGCGGCGACTGGCCGGGAGCGCTGCGGAACGGTCCGGAAAGCTCTCCGGAGGGATGATTCACGATTGGCAGAGCACGATCTTTATTCCCGGGGCAAATCTCGACCAGGTTCTGGGCGTCTTGCAGGATTACAGCAAGCACTCGCAGTATTACGCACCGGATGTGGAGAGCGCAAAAATCGAATCGCGCGAGGGCGATCACTTCCGGGTGTACATGAGGTTTCGGCGAAAGAAGGTTGTGACCGTGGTATTGAATACCGAGCAGGATGTGACGTACTTCCGCGATTCAGCGACGCGGGAGCACAGCCGGAGTTCCGCGGTACGCATCCGCGAAGTGGCAAACCCGGGAACGAAAGAGGAAAAAGAAAAATCTCCGGACGAAGAAAATGGATTCTTGTGGCAGATGGAAACGTGGTGGCACATGGAAGAACGCGACGGCGGCGTTTACGTACAAAATGAGGCGGTGACGCTGACGCGAGATATTCCGGCCGGGTTGGGGTGGCTGATCGGGCCGTTTGTGACGAGCATCCCGAAAGAGACGCTGGAATTTACGATGAATGCAACGCGCGAAGCGGTAATGGGGCAGGCCAAGCGTTAACTTCCGGGCGATTGCTTTTTGCGGATGGCGATAAGCAAAACGCTGCCCGAGGTTAGCAGGGGATGGAACCAGCTCGAGGAAAGGGCCTCGCCGTTTGAAAAAAGGTAAATCTTTTCGGCCCAATGCTGAATCTGGCGGAAATTGTCGTAAACGCTGTAGGAGTAAAAGACGCCATCGCCGGCAGATACCTGGTAGCCTTTGCCGCGAGTCCGCAGGAAATCGAAAACGTTCCACAATTTCAGCTTGTAGAGCAGAAGCTTGATGATTCGAAGAGGCAAGGACCCCTGTCCGAAGCGATTTGCATCGGAGATCACGACGACGTCGCGCGCGACGCGAAGCATTTCTTGAATGACACGCGCGGGATCGGGGACGTGATGGAGAATGGCGAATTCGCACACGGCATCGAAGCTTTTGTCAGCAAAGGGAAGTGCGTCTCCACTGGCCAGCAATAGAGGTAGACCCTGGTTTGCGCCGGAAGCGATGCCCTGACGCACGAGGGCCTCGACGGGTTCAACGCCGCAGATGAGCGTATTCGAAAGGCCTTCGGCCAATCGGGGCAATCCCCTGCCAGTCGCGGAACCAACGTCGAGAAGGCTGCGCACTTCGAGGGTGCGGAGAACGGAAAACAGAATTTGCATGCCGGCATCATCGTCCACGCCCTCGTGGGCATGCATGGCGTCGTAGCGCGAAGCGGTCTCGGTGTAATACTTGCGCTGCTCGAGTACCGGATCTTTGACCTCAGATTTCATACTGTCATCCAAATCTTACATGGATTGGGTGTATTCGGCAGAATTGGGCGAGCTTCCGGCTTCATTGGGGAGTGGTCACTCCGAGGGGTGTCGTTGAAGAAGAGCGGGCGGCCTTGCAGAGAAACTTCCAGGTCTCCGAAGCATTGCGTTCCCAGGAATAGGATTGCGCCGTGTGGGCAGCGTTTTCGCCAAGCGAACCGCAGAGGTCTGGCTGTTGGCAAAGCCGGGCAAGGAGTTCCGCCAGGGCCGCGGCATCTTCAGGATTCTTGAGGATAAAACCATCGAATCCTTCGGTGATGGCCTGCGAAACGCCGCTGCGGGAGCTGGTGATCACAGGAAGGCCGCAGGCCATAGCTTCGAGTGGTGGCAGGGAAAAAGATTCGTGAAGCGAGGGTCCGCAGTAGGCGTCCACGGCGGCATAGAACCGCATAACGTCCGCCGAAGGATCCGCAAAGAGAACCCGTTCACGAAGATGAAGTGATTCGATTTGAGAGAGAAAAAGGCTGCGGCTATCGCGGCCGGCGACCAAAACTTGCAGCGGAAGTTGCGGAAGAGCCGCGACAGCGTTCAGCAAGCAGGAGAGCCCCTTGTTTTTCCAGTCGTTTCCGATGAGCAAGACGACAAAACTGGACTCGGGGATTTGCAATTCGCGACGAGCCTCAGCGCGGCGCCGCAAACGCTCGGCGGGGGCAAACCGTGAGGCGTCGACGGCGTTTGGGATGACGGCAACATCCGTTCGCGAGAAGAAAGCAGCGATTTCGCCGGCGGTTAGCCTGGAGACGGCGGCAATCGCGACGTTCTTGTTGGGGTAAATTCGCTTTTCGAGGGTCATGAGGAGGCGGTAGTAGAGGCGCCGATGAAGAAGGACAGGCCAACTGGTTAGCGGCGCGCGCCGGAGATGAAGTTCGCTCCGCACGTCCTGATAGAGCCGATGAAAAACAATATGCGCGACAATCGCGTTGGCATCCGAACAGTTGATGCCCGCGGAGAAAATCAGGTCATAGGAGAGGGAACGAAAGTTCCGGTCGAACCAGCGGAGGGCCTGATTGGCGAAGTACCACCACAAAAAATTGAGCAGATGAGGCATCCGAAGAGCGGGCACGCGGTGCCAAATGGCGTGCTTCGGAATCGCAGGGCTTGCGGGACGCGATGAGAAGGGCACGACTTCCAGATCGCGAACGGATTGCGCGTAGATGTGAATCTCGCAGTCCGGGTATTGCAGGAAGCGCTCGATCTGTTCCACGAGGCAGCGCTCCGTTCCATGCTGGCGGTCGAGAAAGGGAGAGATAATGGCGACCCGCAAATCACGCCTGCCTGGCTGCCAAGGCTTGCTGAGCCGTAACCTGGGCGCGGATTTCTTCTTGCGCCAGAGTGGGAAGGCGAAACAAAATGCCGAGAAGAGTCCATAGATAGGCATTCATAATGAAATCCTGATAGGCCACGAACCCATAAAAAGAAATCGGAATCATCAGAAGGAAAGCGTACCAAAAAATGACGAAACCAATGGGAAACCACGGCGTGCCTTTCAGTTTCACGACCACTTTCCATGCGGAAAGGCTTACAGCCACACTCAAGACAATCCAGAGCAGGAGTCCCGGAATACCCATTTCGACGACCAGTTGGCCATAGCCATTTTCAACGCCGATAACCATAAGCGGCGCGTGCATGATGCGCGTGACGTATTGAACGCCAAGGGAAGACGTACCTATGCCATAGCCGAAGATCCAGTGCTCATGCTGAAACGCCAGCATGAAATTTCGCCAGGGATAATCACGCGCGCGAAAGGCAAGTTCACTGGCCGGGCTGTAGGGAGATAGCGTTTCATTGTAAATGGCGAAGCGAGAGGCGACCTGATCCGGAAGAAATGTCATCATGAGGAACAGAGCCACCGCCGCAAACATTGCACCCCTCATGATGGCTCGCACGGTGCGACGCGCTTCTCCCTGCCGCCAAGGGGAGCCCCACAGAAAGGCAACTATGATGACCAATACGCTGCTGGCGGTATACAAAAACACGCTGCGCGACGTACTCATGATGGAGCCGACTCCTACCACGCCCACGGTAAGAAACGCCAGCAGGCGATTTTTCTTGCTGCGCAACAACAAATATCCGGCGAAGCCCAAAGCCACCAGCCAGGAAATGAGCAGAAAATCCTGCATGCGTCCCGCGCTGACGAAAACCGAGTTAGGCCGGTAAGCGAGGACACTGGAGATGGGGGCCCCCCGGTAGGTGCTGCTCAAACTACGGATATCCTCCTGCATCACAGCAGGGTTTAGAAAGGTATGCCCGAGTACGGCCTGTGCGATGCCGAGACCGACGACTGTCAAAACGAGCAGGGAGTTGTAGGCAAAAAACCGGCGCAGGTCCTCGTCGCGTTCTATTAATCCATAGCCAATAAACATGAGTGGGACATACAGAAAATCGATTTTCATGCCCATAAGACCGTAAAATACGCTGGTCGAGACCGGGTTGAACACCTGGATGACGCCATACCAAAGGAAGAGCAGGAGCGGAAAGAGGAAAGGCGGCTTGAAAATCCTGGCGCGTCCAGCACGTTTGGAGATGAAAAAGGAGAGGTACACCACCAGTGCCAGGACATCCTTGACGAAAAAGATGGCCATGTTGTTGCCGAGATATTTCCTCACCAGGTCCTCAAACACGATCCAGGTGAGCAGAAGATACAATCCTCGCCGCCAATCGTTGAGGATGGCCACCACCACGGCAAGCCCGACGAACACAAATCCGTACATAATCAGCGAGGTGGTGTCGCCTTCCAGAATGAGCTGAGCGGCTTCGTAGGCCAGGCAAAGTACGCCGACGAAGGCTATGAACGTGAGTCCGGGACTTCGGGAGAACCGGAAGGAGGGCAGCGACCCGATCATTCGCACAACTGGCGCTCCAGGGGAAGCCGGGGCATGTCCGCTTCGAACATTATGATTGGCGCCTTAGGAAAGAGCTTTCGACAATTAAGCCACGTGGAAATTATACGCCAGCATCAGCCAAGCCACGCGACAAAACGATTCGGCGAAGATGGGTGAATTTGTACGGGTTACGGATGGGAGCGTCTGCGCTAGCCGTCCGCCATCTGTCCAATGCGTCTCGGTGAGGTCAGTCGAACAGTGAGATATTGTCTGATAACGCCTGGTCAGGCCCAGAAACCTATTTTTAATTCTCAGGGTACTTCCTATCCTAGTTGAATTATACTGACGACTCCAATAATTCTGAGAGAAGCCCGGGATCATGTCTCATCTTGTGAAACATGTCTCAAGGCTGACGGGTGCTTACCGTCACAATCTGCGGGACGCGTTGGAGTCTAGCTTCAGCTTCCTGTCCTTGAGAAGAAATGCAGCCCAATAACCGTCATCTCCGTCTGAATCTTGGTTGTGGCCTTCTTACACATCCAAGCTGGGTCAATGTAGATGGGTCTTGGAACGCGAGACTTGCTAAATACCCAATTCTTCGAAGGGCCCTGTCCTCAGTCCGCATTTTGTCGGCAGAGAAGGCGAAGGTGCCCTGGAGCAATGATATTTTCGTTCACGATATCCGCAAACCACTGCCTTTTCCCGATTGCTCCGCGGATGCTGTCTATGCATCACATCTCCTTGAGCATCTGTATCGGGAACAAGGCCAACGACTTATTCTGGAATCCTTCCGAGTTCTAGCCTCGGGAGGGATTGTCCGTATCGTTGTGCCGGACCTCAACAACATCGTTCGAGAATACCTAGGTGACCGCCCGTTCGGCGAACTCGGCTCTCCGGAAAATGCTCTGCCGCCCGGGGACCTACTCAATGAGCGGTTGTTAATGCGTTGGCCGTCTCCCTCAAGACGCAACGTCGTGATGCGAGTCTACGAAGCGTGGCAGGATTTCCACTCCCACAAATGGATGTATGACGAGGGGTCTCTGTCTAGTCTGATTCGCTCTGTCGGTTTTGTCGATGTCGTTCGCAGGAACTATTCGGAAAGCCTGATTCCGAACATCTCTGACGTCGAAGACCCTTCTCGCATCCTGAACGGTGCCGGGGTCTGCGTCGAAGGCCGCAAGCCTTAATGAAGCCGTGTCTGGCCATCCGGTCAGATATACGACATAGTCTCCACGGGGAGCCTCCCTGGTGTCTCTGAATTCAGCTCAGTCGGTGAATTTGTACGGGTTACGGATCGGAGCGCCGGGTGCTAGTACATCCGCGTGTACTGAGGCATAATCGCATTCGTCATGGCTGACAACGGACTAAGACCCGCCAACATTTGGCTGCAGCTGAGCCTGGGAGTCTGGATCATCGGCGCGCAGGTTTTCTACTTCTATCAATACTCCCCGGCCATTGCCTCGTTATTGCGCGCCTTTTCTCACAGGGTATGGCGCTAATCAGGGTTAGCCTGGTATTGCTGACATTAACTTTATTCTTGCTGGGTCAGCTTTGCCTGGGAAGCTGGGTCCTGCGCAAGCTGCGTCTGGAATTCGAATCCTTCCTGGAACACTTCCTCATCTCCGCATGCACCGGGGTCATTCTTACGGAAATCGCGATATTTTTTCTGCAGCGGACCCAAAACATCCGCACCGGAAGCTTCGTTGTTTTATTGGCGTCCTGCGTGCCAGCCGGGGTTGAACTGCCTAAGCTCTGGCGAAGAGCGAAGGGATTCGTGCAGAAATCCCTGCCATTTTCAGGTGTGGAGCGTTTCGTACTTTGGATCATCAGCGCCACATTATTGGTGGAATTAGTGGCTTCTCTCGCGCCCCTGACCGGGTCGGACGCGCTCCATTACCACTTCACAGCGGAACAATTGATTCTCGAACAGGGTTTCCACCCCATATTCTTTCTAACGCACAGTTTTCTCTGCGGTCAGGGCCATTTATTGATCCTGCTCGGACTGGCGTTGGGGAGCGAAGCGCTGGCGATGAGCTTTATCTTTCTGGGCGGCGCGTTGACGGCACTGGCCGTGGGGTGCCTCGCTGCCCGTTGGGTTCCGCGGCTGTACGCGATCGGTTTCGCGCTCCTGTTTCTTCTGACGCCGCTGGTGTTCTGGCAAATTTCCACGTCGGGATCGCCGGACATCTGGATGGCGGCGTTTACAGGCGCAGCGGTGTTGGTGATCTCGCGAACCCGGGAAGATGCCACCTCTCGCCACGCGTTGCTCGCCGGCTTTCTCGCCGGCGGAGTTGCGGGCGCAAAATACACCGGCTGCATGATTGCCGCGGCTCTTGGTGTAGCATTCCTTGTTGAATACCGGTCGGCCCTCAAAGGATTATTGTTTTTTCTCGCGGCGCTTTTCGCGGGAATTTGGCCTTTCGCGCGCAATCTGGTCTGGACCGGCGATCCAGTCTTCCCGATGCTCACCTCCCGTCTTTTTTCGGAGCGCGTAAATGCATACGCCCTTGCTGCTCTCCTGGCTGACACGGGGGCGGCGGGCTCGCGCTCTGTGACTCAGGCGATTCCATTTTTATTTTTTTCCATGGGGCAGACGGGAAGTCCGCCCGGTTTCTGGGAATTCTGCGGCCCGATTGTGTTTGCGCTCGCTCCGCTCATATTTCTGGCTTGCCGCAATACCAGGGAATGGCGGGTGCGTGGGTTGGTGTGGTTTTGCGCCGGACTCGGAATCTACATGGCCTCGGGAATGACGCGATTCTTGCTGCCGATTTTGCCCATCGCCTTTTCGTGCGTTGCGGCGGGGATCTATCATGCCAGACAGAAAGGCTGGGTCCAGATTCACGGCCTGGCGACAATTTCGGTTCTGCTTGCATGTCTCCTGGGCGCCGGTGGCCTGGCGCTCTACACGGCTCCGGCATTGCTTGCGAGCATAGGAGCGAAGGATCGCCAGCAGTACCTCAGGGAGAAAGCACCCGAGTATCAGGCAGCACAGACAATCAATCAATCTCTGGGCTCTACGCCAATCGCCGGCAAAACACTTGTTTTTCTTCGCCACTTATATTATCTGCGCGTTCCATACATCGTTGGAGACCCAGCGGCAGCCTGGCAAGTGAACCCTGATTCCATCAGGACCGCTGCGGACTGGGGCGCCTTCCTGCAAGCCGAACACATCGCCTACGTAGTTCGCACGCGGTCCTATCCCGCGGCGGTGGCTGCCCCGCTGGAGCAATTGGAAAAGGAAGGCAAACTGGTTGTGTACGCGGAAAGCGAGGTCCAGGATTTCCTGGGCATGCGCATTGCGGAAAAGCGCGAACCGGTTTTGGTCGTCATTTTGCGGATAGTTCCAGACGTATCAGAACCGATACGAGGGGACAAATAGCGGCACGTGGGCGCTTCGGCTGCCAAGCAAAAAGGCCGGAGAAGATGGTACTAAGAGGGGAACCGGAAGACCAAACCACGGGATTCTGCGTCTAAATGAAATGGTGGGGTTGGCCCCTCGCGCCGTTGCAGAAGAGGCTTCAAGTCTTTTCTTTTCGGGAACTTCAAAATACAATAGAAGCGCGAAAGCCTTTGGTGAGATGGAGTCAAAGCAAGCAGTAAAGAGTTAGGCTACCCCGCCTGAAGTGCAATTTAGACGACCGCCTTACCACGAAACATTTCGGACCTTTAAGGCGTATTAGTGGTAGGCAAGCGAGAAATTTGTGGGTTGACAGTGTCTCTCCGCGCGGGTGGTTCGCAGCGGAATCGTGTGAGGCAAAGCATCATGAAAACGTGGCAAAAGGTCGGGATAGGACTCGGCAGTGTGGCCGTGCTGGGCGGGATCGTCTGGTTCAGCATTAACCAGGCGAATAAGGGCGTGGTGACGGTGCAGACGGCGAAGGTCGCGAAAGTGGACTCGCTGGTTTCGCAGGTAACCGCCTCGGGAGAAGTGAAGCCGACAACCTACACGAATATTACCGCGCAAGGGTTTGGGCGGATCACGGAGATCCTGGTAAAAGAAGGCTACCACATCAAAAAGGGCGACCGGCTGCTCCTGCAGGAGAATGTGCAGGCCAGCGCGGATGTGCAAGCGCAATCGGCGGCAATCAATTCCAACCAGTCTGGTGTGCAGGTGGCCGAGTCCAGCTATACGGCCGCAAAAGCCGATTTGATCCAGCAGGAAGCCAACCTGGAGAAAGCCAAGCTGGATTACGATCGCGGCCAGGGTCTTTACAAAGACGGCCTGATTCCCAAGCAGGATTTCGACCAGCGGAAAACCGCATACGACGCCGCAGCGGCTGCCGTTGATGCGTCCAGGGCGCGCATGCAGATGCAGAAGGCGCAGCTGGAGCAGGTGCGCTCGAACCTGGACCAGAGCAAGGCGGTGCTGGTGCGGACGAAAGATGTGCTGCAGAAAACGACTTATTTTTCGCCGATCAATGGGATCGTAAGTTACCTGCCTGTGCGGCTGGGCGAGTACGTGGTGCCGGGAATTCAGAACGCGACGGGAAGTTTTTTGATGACGCTTTCGGATATGTCCATCGTGACTTCGGAAGTGAAAGTGGACGAGACCGACATCGTGAATGTCAAAATTGGCCAGGATGCGGACGTGACGATTGACGCGATCCCCGGCAAAGTGTTTAAGGGCAAAGTGACGGAAATTGGTTCGCAGGCGGTTTTGCGGAGCTCCGGCTTGGCGACGACACAGACCACGACGAGCAATCAGGAAGCGAAAGACTTTAAGGTGGTGGTGACGCTGGAAAGTCCGCCGGAAAACTTGCGCCCCGGCCTTTCGACGACGGCAAAAATCAGGACCGCGGAAAAGAAGGGTGTGATTGCAATCCCGATTCAGGCGCTGGCGGTGCGCTCACGGAAGGATCTGGACGAGGCGGCGAAGAACGGAAAGAAGAACAGCAACGTTACGCTGGCCGCGCCGGCTCCGATTACATCTGGTGACCCCAAGAAGGATGAGATTCAGGGGGTCTTTGTCATCAACGGCAAAAAAGCTATGTTCCGTCCCGTGGAAACCGGCATTTCCGGTGTAACCGATATTGAAATTTCGAAGGGATTGCAGCCGGGCGACGAAATCGTGGTCGGAAGCTATAAGGCGCTGCGCACATTGAAGCCGGAAGCGGCGATCAAAGTGGACAATACAGCGCCGAAGAAGATAGAAGAAAAAGAGTGAGTTCACCTGAGGACAGGGAGAAGCGGATGCCTGCAGAGATCACAGCAACGGAATCGTACCGGCAAGATCTGGTGGACGCCGGTATCGTCATTCGAACGGAAGCGCTGGCGAAGGTCTACCAGATGGGCGCCGAAGAAGTGCATGCGTTGCGCGGGATCGACGTGGAGATTCACAAAGGTGAATACGTGGCCATCATGGGGCCGTCGGGCTCCGGCAAATCCACGCTGATGAACCTGATCGGGTGCCTGGATTCACCGAGTTCCGGCCGTTACTGGCTTGCAGGGCGGTTGGTGAGCGAACTGGACGACGACGAGCTTGCGTACATCCGGAATAAGGAAATCGGATTTGTGTTCCAGACGTTCAACCTGTTGCCGCGCGCGACCGCGCTGCACAATGTGGAGTTGCCGCTGATCTACAACGGCACGCCATCGGAAGAACGGATTGAGCGGGCGAAAAAAGCGTTGGAGCGCGTTGATTTGATGCCGCGCATGAATCACAAGCCGAATGAACTTTCGGGGGGCCAGAGGCAGCGCGTGGCGATTGCGCGGGCGCTGGTGAACAATCCGTCGATTGTGCTTGCCGATGAGCCGACGGGCAACCTGGATTCGAAGACCGGTGAAGAGATTATGAATCTGTTTGCAAACCTGCACGGGCAGGGGAACACCATCATTCTGGTGACTCATGAAATGGACGTCGCGCAGCATGCACATCGCATGATTTTTATCCGCGACGGAAAAATCGCGTCGGACGAGAAGGTAGTCAAGAAGTAGAATTTCGAGAAAGTCGACTCGGCCCCAAAAAATTCCCTCTGAATTTCCACAAAACTTTCGGGATCAACGGACCGGGGACGCATGGGAAATCTCCGCGTCGGCGAAGGTTTCCGGCACGGCCAGATAGGTTCGCGAGAGGCGATCGTGCCAGGTCATGGCATCCTCGTCCCAAAGGGCCCAGAAGAATCCAAGGAAAAATGTGCCTGCGGAAATCATGTACCCCGCGGTGCGCCAGAAGAGTTGTTGCGCTGTGGGCGAGTCGCCGCTGAAGCTCGCGACTTGCAGACCGCGAACCATCATGCCCGGAGTGGTTCCACCAAAGATGGTGAAGAGGCCGAAGTATTGGATATAGACGAAGGCAAAGGTGGAGAAGCAAACGACAGCGCTCAATTTGCTGAGGGTGAATTGCCCACCGAGAGAGCCAAAGAGAGCGAGGAAGCCGCCATAGGCGAAAGCCAGGCATGCCGCATCAATCACTGCGGCGCGACGGCGCTCCCGAAGTGTGGCGACAGGATAGAGATCCGACGGCGACTCTTCGGGAGCCTCGGGAGCTTCTTCCTGCTCTTCGGATAAAGGCGGCAAAGAGACGTCGATGAGAAGCCGGGCGTCGTCTGGCTCGGCTTTCTCGGGGGGCCTGCCGATTGCGATGGTGAACGCGAAATCGTCATTGGGATCGTGCGCGGCGGCGGCTTGCGACTCCTCCATCTGGACAGCCACTGCGGCTTCGGGCCGGCGGCTCTCAAAGGGAAGTTCCGTCTGCGCTTCGTTGGGGAAGGCCTTCCTGCGGCGCGCACGGTAAGCCTGGAGGCGCTGGTTCAGCTCCCCGCGCCATTCCTCTTCGCCCGACGAACGCAAGGCCAGATTGCCCCGCGTGGAGACAGGAGATTCCGCCAAGGGAGAGATTTCGGGATGGTCACAAAAATGACAGGCGCGCTCTCCGGAAGAGAGCACCGCGCCACACTGCGAGCATATTGTATTCACCGGTAGTTTTTGCGCTGCGGACGCTCTCACTCCGGTGAGGAGCAGAGACCAAAATCATATCACTGGAAGCGATGACAGGATAGGCAGGAAATCAGGGGTGCAGCTAAAGAGTTAGCAGGGCGGGTTACAGGTCGACTTGTTGCGCGAGCATTTCGCGATTCAAGGCGATGCGCCGGCCGAGAGCCACGGCGGCAAAATGGGCGCAACCCGCGCGTTCCTCTTCCGCCCAAGCGCGTACAGCAGGGAAGATTTTGGCGAAGCCCTGGTCGAGAAGATTCAGAAAAGAGTAATAGGCCGCGACAATGTGCAGGCCGGAGCGATCTTCCGGGCGGTCCGGGCACAACTGAAGAATCTGTACGACGCGGGCATAATCACGGCCGGCGGCTCGCACCTGAATTCCGGTAACGTCTCGCACATCTTCCGAAATGGAGGTGTGCAGTGACGACGCTGTCAACGACCGGCAATAAGAAACGAAAAACATCAGCAAGGTCAAAAGGGAGAACGCGAGAATGAACGCCGCCATCATCGGGGCACCGCCACCAGGCGAGCCGGCGTGAGCCGCGAATCTTCCGAATGACGCATGATGGAGAGCGCCCAGGAGACGGGCAGGAAGCATCCAAGAACCGGGACGAGATACTGGACGTCGACTTCGTATTTCGGCGCGAGGTTGATCAGGGCGTAGCTGCCCGCATACGCGCTGAAATAAAGGCCCAGTGAAAGGACCATTTGCACGAGACGAGTGCGCGTCTCCTGCAATTTCAGGACAGCACCCCAAAGCAGATAGGTTAGGACGAGCCCGACGAAGTAGAGGTTTTGGGAGAGTTCAACCGCAAATCTTGTGCCGAGGCGTTCCGTGGATTGCACAACGACCGCATACGTGAATCCTGCCGTGCCGAGGAGGAGCAATACGGCAACGAATCGAACATAGCGGGCAATGTTCAATTCAGCGAAAACACGGGAAGCGAGGCTTATCACCGCGACGAACAGAGCAATCGTCAGTAAACAGTCCGTATAATAGTAAGCGTACACGTATTGCGGCGAATCCAGCGCATAAAAGCGCAAGACGGCCTGGCGGATGAGATCCGCAAACAACGAGAGAATTACGTAAAGGTTTAAGAAAAAATACCTAAGAAAAGAGGCCCGAATTACTGAACAAGTGACAAAACACACCCCTGCGCCCATTCCCACAATCCAGATTGCCAGTGCAATTCCGCTAGGCATTTTCCTCGCGCAATCTGGCCGGTCAGGAAATCAGACGTTAGAGCTGTAATCCGGCCAAATTATTTCGTCGGCGGGGGCAACTTGGGCATTGGCGAAACGCCGTTGGCCATGATCACGACACCATGGCTGTGAGCGGTCACCAAGGTCTTCAGTTCCATTGCGCCAACAAGAATACCCAAAGCAAGAGCCAGTGCGCTTAGTTTACGTGACATTTAGTGCCTCCGAGAGCGGGATAACGAACGGAGACACTCTACCCTTTATTAGGATAGTGTCAAGTATGGCACACTTGGACTCTGTGCAAAACCGTCAACGGAACACGGCCCGGTACTTTCGCCCAGCGTTCGCTAGACGAGAGCGTGGGCCGCTTCCGACAGGAGTGAGTCTAGTGTTCCAGAACGCATAGCAGCAAGGGTACCTAAGTGCCAAGTTGGATGGTACGAAAGTACTATCAGGGACAGCAGAATTTCGTTCGTTTTGCGCTAATACCTTGCAAAGAAGCAACTCATACGCCTTTTCGATCCGGCAAGCAAATGCTGGCGTGCAACTGGATCAAGCGCTGCGGCGCCCCCTCGGCCAATGGCAGCACCTTGACACTTTCGGCGGTTCGTTCGTAGCATAAAGAATTGCATTTGGCCGGCGTAGCTCAGTGGTAGAGCGAGGGTCTCATAATCCCTAGGCCGTGGGTTCGATTCCCCCCGCCGGCACCATTGAATCCCGAAGACTTAACCCCGTTACCTATTTGCTGAATGGCTAGCGAGAACCCTGTGGGGATTTGTGGGGTTTCACGATCTCTAGCGGCACCCCCCACAATCTCCCTGAAATTCTGATTCCCGCAGTTACCCCCGATTTCTCCCAGGCCGGAATGAACGATTCCGCTCCCCAAAACCACTCAAATTCACCTATCTGCTATCCGTATTAAGTCGGTTTGACATAACGGTGCGGACTGTATTGAATTGTTAGCCTGCCCCAGCCAGCCGGACTGGATAGGGCGCTACCTGCATCTGGGGGATCGCGCAATGATAAAGAATTTATTTTCTGTCACTGGCCCTGAGACCCGTGCGTCCTGCCTTCGAGCATCGGGACGCTCTGAGTCGAGCATTGTTCGATGCGTATTGCTGGCGCTGCTTGCGTTGACCGTCTGGTTGCCTGCGGCGCACGCGCAGGTCTCGGCGAGTATCCGCGGGGTTGTAACGGATGCGTCGGGGGCGGCAGTAGCCCAAGTGGCGGTAAGGGCGAAGAACCTGGAGACTGGGGTGGTTCGGACGACGAGTACCGACGATGCGGGCAGATACCTGGTGCTCGCCCTGCCCGTCGGCAAATATGAAGTGAGTATTTCGAAGAGCGGGTTTCAAGACGCGGTCCAGAGCGGCATTTACCTGGTGGTAGGTGAAGAAGCCAGCGTGGATCTTCGGCTGCAAGTGAACGCAGTCAAGTCGGAAGTCAAAGTCACGAGCGATGCGCCGATTGTCAGCGTGACGACCCAGGACATCAGCGGCCTCGTTGGGGAGCAAGCCGTAAAAGATCTCCCGTTGAACGGGCGTAGCTACGATCTCCTTCTCACGCTCAATCCAGGGATTGTCAATTTCACTTCTCAAAAAACCGGCGGGACCGGGATTTCCAATTCGAGCACGGCGAGCAATTTCTCCGTCACCGGCAATCGGCCGCAGCAGAATATTTTCCTGTTGAACGGAGTGGAGTACACCGGCGCGGCGGAAAACAATATGACGCCGGGAGGAGCCAGCGGAATGCTGCTGGGGATCGAAGCTGTGCGCGAATTTAACGTGCAGCGCGATTCCTACAGCGCGGAACTCGGCAAGCGGCCCGGCGGTCAGGTAGTGATCGTAACGCAATCGGGCAGCAACCAGTGGCATGGCGCGGTGTACGAGTTCGTGCGGAATAACGCGCTGGACGCGGCGAACTTTTTCGATCAGGGATCCGCTCCCCCGTTTCAACGGAACCAGTTTGGGGCCTCTTCGGGCGGCGCAATCCAGAAGAACAAGACGTTTGTGTTTGGAAATTACGAAGGATTCCGGCAGAACTTGAACCAGACGTCGGTGGCCTTCGTGCCCGACGCTAACGCGCGTGCCCAAGCCGCCCCGAGCGTTCAACCCCTTTTGAATCTCTGGCCGGTTGCTCCCGCAGGCGCGCCCGACGCTGCGGCCGGAACGGTCAACGGGGTCACGGTAGGAATTGCAACGGTCTTCAGCAGCCCTCTGCAAACGATTCGCGAAGATTTTGGAACGGTGCGAATGGATCACATTTTTTCGCAAAAAGATTCGCTCGCCGGAGTTTACACCGTCGACGATGGCGGCAACGTAACGGCTACGCCCGTCAACCCGTTCGGTTCAGACATCCTCAATTTGCGCGAGCAGGTGCTGAGTCTTGAGGAGACTCACATTTTTTCGCCTTCACTGCTGAATACCGCGCGATTTGGATTTTCGCGCGCGGGCTATTTTTTCACCGGGGAACCCACACCGGGCACTCCCGCAGCCGGCGTTCCGGGATTTCTTACCGGACATCCTGTGGGCGCGGTGGTGGTGGGCGGCAGCGCAGCGTCCAACCCGCAGGCTTCGATCGGGCTGGCGGGGAGCAACAACGGCAGCAATCTGCATATTGCGCGAAATTTGTTCACGTATGAGGACCGCGTAACGATGACAAGAGGGCGCCACCAATTGAGTTTTGGCGTGTGGTTCCAGCGGTTCCAATCGAACGAGATCATCGCGCTCAGCCAGTATGGGCAGGCGACATTTGCAAGCCTGGTTACATTCCTACAGGGAAACACCTCTTCCTTTTTGTTTGATCCAGCGCCGACGAAAATGTACTGGAGGTCGCTGTTCGGCGCGTTCTATGCCGAGGACGTTTTCCGGGTTAGTTCCAAACTGACGATTTCGCTTGGATTTCGCGGCGAATTTTCGACGGGATGGAACGAAGCCCACGATCACGCCGCCAATTACACCTTCACAAACGGAGTGATTTCCAGCACCCCGCGAATCGGAGGCTCGCTGTTCATCACGAACAATGCGACGTTTCTGCCGCAGCCCCGCATAGGCATTGCGTGGAGCCCGTTCGGCCGCAAGACCGTGCTTCGCGCGGGATTCGGGATGTATAACGATCTGCAGGACGCGCTGGGTTATCGCGCCGATCAGAATGCTCCGTTCAATCCGACCTACAGCATTGCGAACTTCAAGGTTTCTTCCTTCCCCGTGAACCCTGTAGCCCCAGTGCCGGCGGGAGCGAAGCTTGTGCCCGGCGGGGTTCAGCCGGACATGAAAACGCCGACGCTCATTTCCTGGTCGCTTCGCGTGGACCGGGAGCTTTCGCCGAACACGGTTTTGACGATCGGCTACGTTGGGTCACATGGCTACCACGAACTGATCGGCATCGACGCCAACGAGCCATTCCCGGTGATTTGTCCGGCTTCTACTTGCCCGGCGGTTTATCCCACGTATGACGCGAGCAAGCCCGTAACTCCGACGAACGGGCCCACACTCGGCTTTCCGATCAATTTGCCAAATGGAGCTCCAAACTCGCCGCTGGCCGGCGCCCCCGTTCCGGCTGGGGCTTACTACATCCCATTCGTTTCTCCTGCTACTCCCAAGGCTAATCCTTCCATTGCCAATACCTGGACGTGGTTCTCCGTTGGCAACAGTTCGTATCATGCTTTGCAGGTAGACCTGCGGCGACGATTCAGCCACGGACTTTCCATGCGTGGGGTCTACACATATTCGAAAGCGCTGGATGATGGCGATTCGCTGAACCAGACGACAGCGGGCAACGCTCCCGGGCTGGTGTCGAATCCATTTAATCTGGCGGCGGACAAGGGACTTGCGACGTATGACGCGAGAAACATTGGCGTGGTCAACGTACTTTATGAATTGCCGTTTGGCCGCGGACAGTCTTTTGCGCGCAATGTGGAAGGCTGGCGCGACGCGATGGTGAGCGGCTGGTCGCTATCCAGCATCGTCACGGCGCAGTCCGGATTCCCGTTCACTCCGCAGCTCAGCTACAACCCATCCAACAATGGCGACACGCGCAATCCTGTCCGGCCATTCCTGAATCCGAATTTCAAGGGTTCCGTGGTTCTTGGCAATCCGAATCAGTGGTTCAATCCTAACGCTTTCATTGCGCCTCCTTCGTTGAGCGGTTTTTACGGCAACGTGGGAAGGGATACGTATATCGGACCAGGACTCGCGACGTGGGATTTCTCTGTCTTGAAAAACACGAGGATTCGCGAGAGCCTGAATCTCCAATTTCGCGCGGAAATTTTCAATCTGCTCAACCGCGCCAATTTCAACACGCCAAATCTCATCGTGTTCACGCCGCCAGCCACAACCAACTCGAGCGGATTGTCTCCCACAGCGGGCGCGATCACCAGCACGTCCACATCGGCGCGGCAGGTGCAGTTCGCGCTCAAACTGCTCTGGTAACTCGATTGACAGTTTCTGCGGGCTCCGGCAGCATAGCGGACCAGTGTCCACTCTTTCCTCTTTTTCGTCGCAGGTTCCGGACTTAATCCTGGCAAACCCGACGGCGGGCGGCGGGCTTGGGCGTGAAGCTCTGCCTCGTCTGAAGGCATTTGCTTCGGAAAAGCATTGGAGCGCAGAATTTCGAAGCGCGGAGAGTCTCGCGGAATTCGTGCAAATTGCGCACGATGAAGCTGCGACGGGGCGCGCACGGATATTCGCACTGGGAGGAGACGGCACGTTTCAGGCGCTGTTGAACGCCGTGGCCGGAAATACTGACGTTTCCATTGGGGTGTTGCCGGCTGGAGGAGGAAACGATCTGGCGTCGGCGTTGGGATTGCCGCTGGATCCGGTTCGAGCCGCGGAGATGATCCTGACGTGGGGGGAAGCCGTCCCGCTGGATGCGGCGCGTGTGCGCACTGCCGACGGAGTGGAACGCCTGTACATGGGCGGAGGAGGCGTCGGGCTGGACGCGGAGGCGGCGCTGTTTGCAAGTGGGGTTTACCGCAAGATGCGGGGACGGAGCCGGTATCTGCTTTCGGCTATTCGCGCACTTGGAAAATTCCGCGGAGTCCGTCTACGTGTTTTCCTGGAGGGTTCCGAACAAACTTCGCTGCAAGGCTTGGCACTGGTGCTGGGGATTCTGAATACACCAAGCTATGGGGGAGGCTTGCGGCTGGTGCCGGAGGCAAATCTGGAGGACGGGCGGCTCGACCTGGTGCTGCTTGAAAATCTCAGCGCGCTTGAAATTGCCACGATGCTGCCGCGCATGGCAATCAGCGGCGAGATTCGCACGCGTCGCATCCAAAGGCATCGCGTGACGCGGGCGCGAATTGAAACGGAGCGGCCGTGCTCGTTTCAAGCGGATGGAGAAATCATCGGTTTGACGCCGGTTGAAATTGCGGTGGTGCCGCGGGCGATGCGGGTATGGCGTCCACTGTCCGCCCGCGCGCTTTAGTCAACGAAATCGATGACGGCACCTTCGTGGCGATAGAGGAAGCCGACAAACTGGCCGAAATTCGGCGAGGCGACATTGTTGTAGACGGCGTTGAAGTTGCCGTGATTGGTTACGTTGAGCGTGTAGACCCCGAGCCGGACGTGGTGCACCTTGCCGCCCCTGTTTCCGAGGAAAGGCACACGAAACTGGCGATAAAGTTTCAGGTCCAGTGAAAAATATTCCGGGAAGCGCTTCCCGTTGGGCGTGCCTACATACTGCTGCTGAACATCAATCGGAGAGAAGGGGAAGCCGGAGTGAACGTCCACGAGCGGACTGAACGTAAACTTCCGGGGCAGAGCGAAGATTCCCCAACCGACAACGCGATTCGGAATGTCCGACGACAGGATGCCGTATTCATTGGGACGAATCACCGGGGCAGCGAAGGGGATGTAGACATTCGAAAGACTGTTCAAATCTCCGCGCGCACGGCTCCAGATGTAGGAGACGTTCACCTGATCGTGTTCCCGCAACGAGTAATGAGCCGAGGCTTCCATCTCGCGATAGTGGGAAGAGCCGGTGTTCGTTAGTCCCTCAAAGGACTGGCCGCCCAGCGCCGAGGTAAACGGATTCACCGTGAAAAGATACGTTGCGTGGCTGTCGAGATAGCCGACGCGCAGTTGCAGATTTTTGTGGAGCTCGTGCTCGATTTGGCCATTCCAGGTGACGTCCCGTGGCGTGGTGCTCGGCTTACTGGGCAAGGCGGACGCGGTGAGCGGATTCAAATTTGCGACGAAAGCGTTTGTGTACGTGATGGGCGTGCCGATCGGCAGGCCGGTGATGTCAAACGTGGTGATGGTGCGGCTCGGATTTGCCGCGAAATTGGCGGCGAGCAGCGGCAGCACTCCAAAGAAAATGCCGGAGCCCGCCCGAATCACGGTCTTGCCGCTTTTTCCCGGGGAGTAAGCGACGCCGGCGCGGGGTGCAATCGCGAAGGGCCAGCCGGTGGTCTCCGTGGAGATTCGCGCGCCGAGATCAACGCTCCAGTGGGAATCCAGAACCCAGTGATCCTGGAGGAACTCGGCGACGGAGCTGTCAGATGGAGATTGGGAGGGCGCGGCGCCGAAGGTGATCTGTTGTGCCAGCGAATTGTCCAAACGGAGAATCTGGATCGAGTGCGATAACGTGGTGCCGAAGAATGAGCGGTAGTCAATGTCCGCGCCCACGCGGATTTCGTGTTCGCCGTGCCAGTGGACTTTAGGGAACTGGAACGAAGGAACGGCCTGAAACTCCTTTCCCCTGCGCGACCACTGATTGAAATAGTTACCGCCGTATCCCTGCGGCGTGATGAGCATGTCTTCAGGGCCCTGGCCGTGCGCGTTGCTGTCAAAGCGCATGTATTGCGCTACGACAGCAAGAATGGCGCCAGAGCTGAGTTGATATTTGTCGTTAAGACCGATGGCGATGCCGCTTTGGTCGAGGTCGTTTGACGCGCCGAGCGGGACGAGCGCGCTGATATCTACGTGCTGCTGGCGCAGCGGGAACGCGTTTACGGTCAAGGTGAGCACATGGTTGGGCGCAAGAATCGCTTCGAGGGTCGAGAAGGAATTAAATCCCTGACGCTTGCTGATGTCGTGCGGCCAAGGGAGACCCTCCACCGTCGTCTTCTTCATTTCGTACTGGAAGGATTCCGAGAGCAGAAGTTTGTGGGGGATGAGCGGCGCATCGAAAGAGACGCCGGGAATGGCTTCTGCGATCCCGACCATGCTGCCATTTTTCCCAAGAACGGAAGGAACGATCCCTCTCAGTTTGAAGCTGTACTGGTCATCCGGGGGCCTGGTTTCGATGGTTGTCAAGCCGCCCGAGAAACTGCCCAGGCTGGAATCGTAGGGAGTCTTGTAAACGGCGAAAGATTCGACGGCATCGGTGGGAATGGGAACGCCAAAACTGCCAGTGACTGGATCGGTGGTCCGCGCGGAATTGACAAGCAACAAGCTCTGATTTTCGTCGGCACCCTTGAAGGTCAGCTTGCTGTCCAGTGTCTTGATCACTCCGGGGGTAAACGGAAGGATGTCTTTCACCTTTTCCTGCGGCGTGGGGATGGAGATGATTTCGGCGTTTGTAACGGTGGCCGGCGGAGGGGCGGCAGTCTCCGTAGCGATGGAGGCGGCGGTCTCCTTCACTTCCACCTTTTCGGAAATCACATCGAGCTCGAGAGTGAAATCCTGAACGAGTTGCTGTTTGGGGCTAAGTACCACTGACTTCGTGATGGATTTGAATCCTTGCAGGTTGATGGAAATGGTGTATGTACCCGGTTCGAGGTTCTTGAACTCGTATCCGCCATGTTCATCCGTGTCGGCGCCCAGCGGAGTGCCATGAAGCGGATCACCGGAGAGCTTCACCGAAATTCCGGCAACGCCGGAAAGGACATTATCCTGCATCGTCGAGATGGTTCCGTGGATAGAGCCGGCCAGAGCGCTTGCTTTTTGGGGAGCGGCATCCTGCGCGAACGCGCAGGAAATCGCGAACAAGAGGACGGCCACGACGGCCGATGGCGAAAACCAGGCCCAGGTGTTGCGCCATATGTTGCTGGTAAGAGGGCTGTTTCCGGGCTGGAAAAACAGAGAGGGGACTGGATTATTGTTCCGGCTCATGCAAAGACTTGGAAAACCTTTCTTTCAGTTTATTCGGGGGGAGCCGCATCCGTTGGCGGAGAACCTTCTCCTTGCAATCCCCGACGACTCGATTTCGATTTATTGCTTCGCTTTTCCCACGGCCGCCAGACGAGAAGTACTGAGTTTGCGGCGGCGAAACCCTCGGACCTGCAATTCATAGCCCGAGCCCCCCAAGGCCGGACAGAGAATTGTTTAAGACTGTCTCAACGACTTTACGTCAGGCGGATTGCGAAACACGCTCACATTGATGGTAACAGAAGGGACTCTGGACATCGCTAAAGAGAGTCGCAAAGTGTTTCG
>Ga0210406_10001218_pt1 | contig 32455 bp, 24 predicted proteins | sample IncBWC30MmetaG_FD_155454 | JGI IMG/M metagenome (GOLD analysis project Ga0210406, IMG submission 155454) | Forest soil microbial communities from Barre Woods Harvard Forest LTER site, Petersham, Massachusetts, United States - Inc-BW-C-30-M | ecosystem: Environmental > Terrestrial > Soil >... | reverse complement strand
AGCGCGCCCAGTAAATGGCTCCAAGGCACATCGGGCAAGGCTCGCACGTGGTGTAGAGGTCGCAGCCGGAAAGCTGGAAATCGCAAAGAATGCGGCAGGCTTCGCGAATCGCTACGACTTCGGCGTGCGCGGTGGGATCGTTGGTAGTTGTGACGCGGTTGGCGCCTTCGGCCACCACGCGGCCGTCCTTCACGACCAACGCGGCGAACGGGCCGCCGCGGCCGGTGCGAACGTTCTCGAGTCCCAAGGCAATGGCGCGGCGCATGAAATCTGCGGACATGATTTTGTGACCCTGTTTCAGAGTGCCCTTCCCGTTGCCAATTATCAATCGGCGTTCTTTCGCTTGCGCGGATTTGCTAACCGTGGCGTTTTCCACTCAAATTTTCCGCCCAATCCCCCACCGAGTTGACTCAACACTCTCTAGTTGTATGATGTCGGCGCACGAAATCAAGACTCATCGACGCCGAGGGTATACATGACGCACCGTTCCGATCGCCGCGAGTTTCTGCGCACCCTGAGCACCGCCGCCCTCACCGCGGCAACCGCCGGCCTGACGCTTCCCGATGCAGCGTTCCCCGCGCCCAAAAAATCCCTGCTCGTCTTCACCAAATCCTCCGGCTTTGAACACGAGGTAGTTAAGCGCAAGGATGGCAAGCTCAGCATTGCCGAAACGGCCGTCACCGAACTCGGCGCCAAGAACGGCTTCGACGTCACGTGCTCCAAAGACGGCGGCATCTTTGACTCCAAGGATTTTCACAACTATCAAGCGGTCTTCTTCTTCACCACCGGCGACCTGACGCAATCCGGCACCGACAAAAATCCCCCGATGTCGCCCGCTGGCAAGCAAACGCTGCTCACCTCCATCGAGCACGGTCTCGGATTCGTCGGCTGCCATGCCGCCAGCGACACGTTCCACACCGCGCCCGATCCCGCCGACCTGTCCAATCGCTACATCGCACACGGCGCGCAATCCGATCCCTACCTCCGCATGCTCGGCGGCGAATTCATCATTCACGGCCGCGACCCGAGGTTGCAAACCGCCAACATCATCATCAACGATCCGTCTTTCCCCGGCCTCGAAGGTGTTCAATCCCCCGTTTCTTTTACCGAAGAATGGTATTCGCTCAAGGATTTCGCCACTGATATGCACGTTATCGCCACCGTTGACACCAGCATGCTCAAGAATGAGTGTTACCAGCGACGTCCGTATCCGGTCGTATGGGCGCGCATGAACGGCAAAGGGCGCGTATTTTTTGTTGCCATGGGCGATCGCCCGGACAATTGGCAGAACGCTTTCTTCCTCAATCTCCTTGCCGGCGGTATTCGCTGGTCACTCGGCGAAGCCAAAGCCGACCTGTCGCAAAATCTTGTCGCCGCCGCGCCTGGGTACGCGGACATCCCTCCAAAATTTCCGCCCGCGCCGGCAAAGTAAGTCCGCTAAGCGAAAGAATCTCGCGCATCATCGCGTCCGTGCCAATTCTCGCCAGTTGACAAGCTGGATCTTTTGCTGCGCCAATAGCTGGCGGAATTCGGCGCTCGTAAAAAAATCGAAATCGCGCTGCCGCCAGGCCGCTCCCCAGGTGTCGCGTTCTCGCGTGGCCGCCTTCATCTCCTCATCGGCAAACGCCACGTGAATCACGAACTCCGTCACTCCCGGCTGCAGATTCCTGATCGCCGTCCTGTAAAACTCCGCCCATTTTTCCGGAGGCACGCTCGGATCGATCGTCACTGTGTGATCGATCACAATATCCGTCGGGCTTAGGCTGGACTCGAGATACGGATGCTCCGCAAACCAATCCCGCACTACAAAAAACGGCAGGTTCTTCTCGTGCGCGATTCGCAGCAGCGCCTCGAATATGTCTTTGCCATTGTCGTACAGCCGGTACTGGTGGGAATCCAGGTGCGTCGGGCGAATCCCCATCGCATACGCCCGCTCAATCTGCGCGCGCAGCTCCAGCTCTACTTCCTTCGGGTCGATGCGTCTCTCCGCCGCCCAGTCGTGCCAAAAATAGCCATTCGCGTCCACCAAACTCGCCACTTTGTCTTTTGGCGCGACCGGCCCCCAGCGGTAGTAGACCCGCTCGCTGGTCAACGTCAGGTGCAGCCCAAAATCCGTCTCCGGATGCGCTTTCGCGTAGTCGGCAATTTCCGGAAACCACGGGCACGGCACCATGATGCTCGCGGAGTTGACGCCGCCGCTTTCCAGCGCTTTGATCGTCGCCGCGTTCACCGCATGCGTCATCCCCACGTCGTCCGCATGAACGATCAGCAACTTTGCGTCGCGCGCAAATCCAAGTTTTTCCGCGACGGACGCTTTATTCTGAGCCTGCCCCGGGGGCGCGAATCCCGCAACGAGGCACAGCAACAATCCCGCCATCCATTTACGCTTCATTCTTCGACGCTCCTTGCTCTCAAATTCGCCTTACCAAGCCCTCCTCTGTGGCCCGCGTATTACGCACTAACAGCAGCACCAATATCATCCCGACGAACGGAATCACTCCCGCCGCAATCATAATCGGATCGAACGCGTGCGTCGCCGAGGCCTGCCGCAAATCCGAAAAGTGCCCGATCAGTTCGAACGCGAGGATCGTCCCGATCCCCGCTCCCGTTCCGCTCAAGCCGCTCACCGTTGCCACTGAATCGCTTTTGAATAAATCCGTCGGCAGCACGTTTGCAATGGTGGAAAAAGACGCATACGAAAATGTGGCCAGTGCAAACAGCAAGGTAATCACGTACAGATTTCTCGTAAAAATCGTTGGAATCAGCAGCGTCACGCCCACGCCTCCAAACACTGCCAGCGCCTTGCGCGCCGCTCCTAGCGCCCATCCCCGGCGGATCAGATATCCGGAAGCCGCTCCCCCAAAAACGTTCCCCAGGTCCGCCGCCAGAAACGGAATCCACACTGCGATCAACCCGCTCTTCAGCGAAATCCCTTTGGCCACCAGGTAAATCGGAAACCAGTCCGTCACGAAAAACCACACCGGATCGGTGAACGTTTTAGAAATAATCGTGCCCCACGCCTGCGGCAGCTTCAGGAGTTCGCTCAACTTTGTCTTCCGCGTGCTCGCGAGTTTCCGCGTCTCGCCCAGAATCATTTCGCGCTCCGCTGCGCCAATGCGCGGATGCTCTTCAGGTCGGTGGTACATGCGCCGCCAAACCATCAGCCACAAAAATCCCAGCAGTCCCGGAATCATGAACGCCACACGCCATCCCCAGCGAAAATAAATAGGCAAAATCAGAAACGGCGCCACCGCCCCGCCGATCGAAGACCCGCTGTCGTATAGCGCGGTCGCCAATCCCCGCTCGCGTTTGGGAAACCACTCGGAAACCGCCTTGTTCGCCCCCGGCCAGTTCGCCGATTCGCCCGCTCCCAGCAGAAACCGGAAGAACGCGAAGCTCCTCAGTCCGCTCGCCAGCGAAGTCAGCAGCGAAACCGCCGAATACCAGGCCACGCTGATGGTCAGCCCTCGCCGTGTCCCCACGCGATCCATCCATCGCCCGCAAACAGTTTGCCCGATGGAATATGCCACGCGAAACGCAATCGCGATATTCGCGTAATCCACGTTGCTCCAGTGAAAATCCTCTTTCAGGTAGGGAGCAAGAATGGAAAGGGTCTGCCGGTCGATGTAATTGATGACCGTCGAGGCAAACAAAATCCCGCCAATCCACCACCGCAAGTATGGAATAACGCGCGCACTTGTTGGATTGCCTTGCTGGATTACCGCCATGAAGATTCCGCCATCATCGCCCATCGCGGTCACACGATAGCCGATGACAACGGCTGCCGTCACGCTTTAGTCGAGTCGGAAAACGAAGCAAGCGTTGCTGGGCTCAGCAAACGCGCGGAGTCTTTGTCCAGATACACCGTAGTGTCTGCATGCAGGCGCAAGATTGAAGCCGGCGCCAACGCGCTGATCGTTCCCTCGAAGCACAACTTCACCGCCGGCGCCTTCCGCGCGTCCGGCACGATCGAAATAATCTCTTTGGCCTTCAAAATCTGACGCACCGACATCGAAATCGCCTGCCGCGGCACCTCGGAAATATCGCCAAACCATCCTTCGCCCACTTGTTGCCGCCGGCACGCTTCATCCAGCTCGACCACGAGGTACGGCTCCTCGGTCTCGAAATCCGCGGGCGGATCGTTGAACGCCAGGTGCCCGTTCTCTCCAATCCCCGCAAACGCGACATCCACCGGTGCAGCCGTCAGCTCCTCGCCCGCCCGCCGCGCCACTTCGCGCGCATCACCCATCCCATCCAGCAAGTGATATTTCGTGATACCCGTCTTATCGATCAGCCGCTCCCTCAGGTATTTGCGAAAACTAGCCGGATGCGTAATCGGCAGCCCCACATACTCATCCAGGTGAAACATCTCCACGCGTTCCCAATCAATCCCCTCCGCCTTTGTCAGCTCCTCCAAAAACACAATCTGCGACGTCCCGGTAGCCACGACAATGCGCGCCCGTCCGCGTTCGGCAATGGCGCGGCGCATAGCCGCAGCGGCCTGCTCAGTTGCCGCCCTGCCCAACGACACCTTGTCCGCAAAAATTTTTATAATCACGCTGGGAACGCCCGGTTGGAATGATAGGGCTGATGAGGCCAAACACACAGGAGAATTGGTAGCGCAAGCATCCTGCCGGCGCGTGAAAGAGCCCGCGCCGGCAAGATACTAGCGACGTTTTGAGCGGTCTTGGTCGTCCGTCGGAAGTGTTGTTGACACTCAGTGAGCCGCTTCCGGGCCGCAGCTCCCCAGACTCTTGACCACTTTCGTCGGCTCAAACATCTCCGCGCCGCCGTTTCCGCTCGACTTCTTGCCCTTGAGCTCCACGCGGTCGCCTGGCTTCACGTCCACGCTCCCCGCCTCCAGTGCATAGGACTTGTTCTTCTTCTCGTCGACCAGGCGCAGCCCATCGTCGGTCTGCCGGACGCAGCCGGTCACCGCGCCATGGTGATGCAATACCAGAAATAACGCCCCAGCTCCCGCGGCCGCTGCGCCAACTCCGATCCCGATCGCTTTGCCCGAACCATATCCGCTCTTCGGTGGTACATACCCCGGCGTCCCAGGTGTCCCCGTCCCCATCCCAGTCCCTCCGCCATACTGCGCAAGGGCGGAACCCGCCAGAAATGTTGTCAGGCAAATTCCCAACGCTATTCTGAGTGCGTGCCGAACAATCCCGGATTTCTCTGCGCGATTTGCGCAGCCAATCTCGTTCGTCTTCAAGGTGTTCCTCCTGGCAGGCGAAGCGCGTTACCGAGCACCTCGCATCCCGCTGCCAGCAGATTCGCCCAATCCGCAAAGCCTCTTGTCCAACAAATGTGAACACCCCGTAACATTCCTGTCGCCCATGCCAACCAACCCCTCGAACCTTGCACGCTCTGCTAAACTGAACAATCGATGACCGTTCAACGCGAACAGCTTGAGGCTGACGTCCTGATCGTCGGCGCCGGTCCCGCTGGGCTCGCCTGCGCCCTGCATCTCGCCAACCTCATCAAGAAACACAACGACTCTGCTGGCGCCTCCGGTGGACCCTCGCTTTCCGCTGAGAATATCTACGTCCTCGAAAAGGGCCGCGAGATTGGCGCGCATCAACTCTCCGGCGCCATCATGAATCCCAAAGCCCTCGCCGAGCTGGTCCCCGATTTCGAGAAGAGCGCTCCGCTGGACACTCCCGTGACCGACGATGCCGCTTTGTTTTTCACCAAGGGTTCCTCGTTCCGGTTTCCCATCACTCCGCCCCCCTTCAAGAACAAGGGCAATTACGTCGTCTCCCTCAACCGCCTGACGAAGTGGCTTGGCGGCCTGGTCGAAAAGTCCGGCGTGAATCTCTTCACGCAATTTGGCGGTGCGGAATTGATTTACGAACGCGAAGGCATCGCCGGCGTCATCACCGAAGACAAAGGCCTCGACAAGCACGGCAAGCCTAAGGACAACTACACACCGGGATACGAATTGCGCGCCAAGGTCACCGTTCTCGCGGAGGGCCCGCGCGGTTCGCTCACCAAACGGCTCGTCGAAAAGAACAAGCTCGACAACATCAATCCGCAGATTTACAGCATCGGCGTCAAGGAACTCTGGGACGTGCTGCCCGGGCGCATTCAGCCCGGCTACGTCGCGCACACGCTTGGCTGGCCCGTGCCCACGGACATGTACGGCGGCGGCTGGATTTACGGGCTGGCGAACAATCGCCTCTCCATCGGCCTGGTCATCGGTCTCGAATACTCCGATCCGCAATTCGATCCGCACGAAGCGTTTCAAATCTGGAAGACGCATCCGTTCCTGAAGAAAATTCTCGAAGGCGGCAAGCTGGTCCGCTACGGAGCAAAAACCATTCCCGCCGGTGGATGGTATTCCATGCCGCGGCCTTACGTGGATGGCGGCCTGATCATCGGGGATTCTGCCAGTTTTCTTGATTCGCAGCGGCTCAAAGGGATTCACATGGCCATCAAAAGCGGGATGCTCGCCGCTGAAACCATTTTTGAAGCGTTAAAAGCGGGAGATACGTCCGCGGGCAAGCTGAGCGCGTTTCAGAAAAAAGTGGAAGAGAGTTACATCAAGAAAGAATTGCGTCTGGTGCGCAATTTTCACCAATCCTTTCAGTATGGTTTGCTCGGCGGGTTGTTCCATGCCGGGCTGCAATTCGTCACCGGCGGCCGCGGCTTAATCGATCCCATGCGCGTGCACGCGGGCTATGAGCACTATCACAAAAATGGACACCCGCCACGCGAGCGTTTCAAAGGCGATGGCAAGCTCACCTTCGATCGTTTGACCGACGTCTATCACTCCGGCACGCGCCACGAAGAAGACCAGCCCTGCCATCTGATCGTGCACGACCTGAAGGTTTGCGCTAACCGCTGCACCGTCGAATACGGCAATCCCTGCCAATATTTTTGTCCCGCCGCCGTCTACGAACCCGTGCAAGAGAAAGATGGATTCAAGCTCAAGATTAACGCCGCCAATTGCGTGCACTGCAAAACATGCGACATTGCCGATCCCTACCAGATCATCGACTGGGTCGTCCCCGAAGGTGGCGGCGGCCCCAACTACGAAGGGATGTAAGAAATGATGAATGCGCGCAGCGTTGCGCGGCTCAGGAGAAAAGGCTGCGGAAAAGACGCGTGTCGCGAGGGTTTCTGCAGAATCTCACATCTGGCGGCGCGTCAGAGCCTCTAGCTCCTCAAGCGTGCGCGGCCAGTCCGATCCCAAAAGGCGCGACAAGCTGCGATCGGCGAGTACTTTTCCACCCGTTTGGCATCGAGCACAGTAGTTTGTTTCATTGTTCGCGTAGCGAATGCGCTGAATTTTTTCTCCGCATCTGGGGCAGGGCTGGCCATAGCGTCCGTGAACGGCCATGTCTTTGCGAAATGCCGTGACGTTTTCGGGGAAGCCAGCTTCTGCCTCTTTGCGCAGGCGTTCTATCCAGAGTTGGATGGTGTTGCGTGTGGCAGCGAACAACCTTTCCCACTCGTCCGGTCCCAATTTGTGCGTCAGCGTGGCAGGTGACAGTTGCGCTGCGTGCAGAATCTCGTCGGAATACGCGTTGCCGATGCCGCTGACGATGCGTGGATCGGTCAGCGCCCTCTTGAGCGTTCGATTTTCAGCCGTAAGGGCGGCGCAAAACGAACTGAGATCGCTCGTGAAGATGTCGATTCCTCCCGGGTCGATGGAACGCAAACCGACCTCGCCCGCGAGAACGTGCAACGATGCGCGATGCGTCGTGGCTGCTTCGGTAAGTACAAGAGAGCCGCTGGGAAAATCGAAGGCAGCCAGACTCCGGCGGCCTGCCAGCTTTGCTCCTCGAAGTCGCCAGTGCAACCGGCCGGCAATCATCAAGTGCAGGACCAGCCAGAGATCACCTTCGACGCCAATTGCGATTCGTTTGCCGATGCGCCTCAGTTCGCGCACGACTCGGCCCTCGACGCTTGCAATCGGCGGTTGTGCAGTGCGCAGCAGGAAAGGGCTGGCCAGCCGCACTCGCTCGATGCGTTGATCGACGATGCGTGGCTCGAGTGCGCTGATGTAGGCGGCGATGTCGGGCAGTTCCGGCATGCTGATGGTTTAAGAGAAAAGGCTGCGGAAGAAGGCGCGGATGCGGGCGAAGATCGAAGTGCTGGCTTGCTGATTTTTCTGCTGCGCTTGCTGGCTCTGCGGAGCGGGCGTTGGCGGAGCAGCGGACGCGGTAGCTTTTGCTGCTGCCGGCGCCTCCTTGACGCTGCCCTGAAAGATCAGCGCGGGGCGAACGCGTACGCGGCGCACCACCACGATGAGTTGCGGATCGAAATCGTCGCGCTGCACTTTGGCGTTGGCATCGTAGGAGAGCGGCGGCATCAAGACCCGATAGACCGGACCTTCTTTTGCCGCGGGTTTGGATGGAGCGGGCTTTGCTGGAGCGGGAGATGCATCGGGCGGTTTCGAGGCCAGGCGGCTGGCTTCCAGCGTTTCTTCGGAAGTCGGGAGGAGGTTGGCTTCGCTTTGCGCGGGAGTCTGCGCCGGAGTCGCGGGTAGAGTTTTCGCGAGCTGCAATTCACACGAGCAATGCGTGGCTCCGCTGCGCAGGCCTTCGAGTTGACCGTCGGTGATGAGCACCTCGCCATTCTGCGGCACTATGATGGTTTGCGCGGTGAGTTGCTGTTCGACGCGCACGGCGCCGCTGTCGGCGCGAATGCACATCGCGCCCGTCTGGTCGAAACCAACCAGCGTATCTTGCGGGGCGTCGCCAATGGCGATGGGCTTGGCCTGGATCTGCGCGGTATAAATCGTCAGCGTCGGCTGGCGTTCGATCCGGGCGTGGATGGTGCCAGTTTCAAGCGCGACCGTGAGTAAGTTTACGGATTTAAGAACGGAGAGATGCGCCGGGCCGCAGACCGCGATTTGCCCGCCTTCGACGAGATCGATGCGAGCCTGGCCGGAATTCACACGGACGTCACTGCCGCTGCGGAGGATCGTCCGCTTGCGGCCCTGCACTACTTCGATGTTTAGAGGACCTTGCACGGAAACATCTTCGCCTTCGATGGCGCCTACGGTGTCGTAGGAAGGTTGGTCAGTGCGCGCGGATGGTGGAAGGTAGAGAGCGGCGAAGAAAATCGCGGACACAATCAGACACACAACGATTCGAGCCAGCGCCACTTTTGTAGCGTGACACGCAATCGTGAAAGCGGCGGCCAGCCTCCGCACTCCAAGAAAGGCGTTTCGTTTGGCGATGGATCGCGGCAATGAGAATGGCTCCGAGAAACTTAGATGCGGGGACGAGGCGCGGCGCGACGGGTGCGACGCTAGGACACTATACTATACGCCGATGAGCGCAAAGGAAGCAGCCCGCGAAGCGGAGCAGGGAAGTGGCCGCGCGGCAACGACTGACGCGGTGGGCGCGAACGATGCGGACGCCGTGAACGTGCACTACGACACGCGGCTGCCGGAGCTGCCGTGGTCGCGGCGGATGCAAATTCCCGTGATTGCCGCGGTCGTGTTCAGCGTCATTCGCTTGCTGGGACCGACGCTGCGCTACGAAGTGCTCGGATGGCAGCATGCAGAGGGCGTGTACGCTTCGGGGAAGCGCTGCATCTGGGCCTTCTGGCATCGTGTGATTATTCCGATTGTATGGTGGCACCGAAATCACGGCACGGTAGTGATGAACACGACCGCATTCGATGGGCAATGGACGCGCAAGGTGATCGAGTGGCTGGGATTTGGAACGGCGCAGGGAAGCTCGTCGCGCGGCGGGCTGCGCGGGCTGGCGGTAATGGCCCGGCGGTTGGAAGAAGGAGTGGACTGCGCGTTCACGATTGATGGGCCGCGCGGACCGCGCTACGTGGCCAAGCCCGGCCCGGTGATGCTGGCGCGCAAGACCGGCTGCCCGGTGATGGTGTTTCACATCGGCGTCGATCGCGGCAAAACGTTCACCAATACGTGGGACCATTTCTTGCTGCCCATGCCATTCGCGCGCACGGTGATTCTGTTCGCCCCGCCAATTTACGTGCCCGCCGATGCGAATCAGCAGATGCTCGAAGCCAAGCACGCCGAGATGCAGCGCGAACTAGAACGAGTACGAGATATTGCGGAGAGCTGGTTTTCTTTAGCTCAAGAGGATCGCGCGAGGTACCGAACGCAATTTGGACCAAGTGCGTCGCGGCCTTGAAGCTACGCGCCGGGGCGCTCGCCGAGTTTTACGGTTAGCTCGACTTTTTTGCCGCCACGGAAAACGGTCAGCGTTACGGTGTCGCCTGGGCGTTTGCGATTTAGCAGGATGTTGAGGTCGAAGGGGCTGGCTACTTTTTGGCCATCGACGGCAATGATGAGATCGCCGCCGATGGAGATGCGCTGCATTCCGGCGCGCACTACGCGGTCGCCACCGCGAACGCCGGCCGCGGCGGCGGGTCCGCCCTTGGTTGCGGATTCCACCAAGAGGCCTTCTTTCGCGGGAAGGTCCAGCGCTTCAGCGAGCTGGCCGCCAACCGAAATCGTCTGCACGCCGAGAAAGGCCTGATGGACGCGGCCGTCGGTCATCAGGTCGTGCGCAATGCGCTTGGCGCTATTGATGGGAATGGCGAAGCCGATGCCCGCAGTGGTGCCGCTGGGCGTGTAAATCGCGGAGTTGATGCCGATGACCTCGCCGTGCGAATTGATGAGCGGGCCGCCAGAATTGCCGCGATTGATGGCGGCGTCGGTCTGAATGGCTTCGTCGATGAAAGTGGTCTGGCTGGTTTGCACGGTGCGGCCGATCGCGCTGACCACGCCGGTGGTCAGCGTGCTCTGAAAGCCGAAGGGATTGCCGATAGCGAGAACCTTTTGTCCTACCTGGAGCGCCGAGGAATCGCCAAGCGATAACGCGACCAGGCGTTTTCCTTTCGGCTCGATCTTGATCAGCGCGACGTCGTTGCGCTGATCGGCGCCAATGAACTTGGCGGGATAGCGCGACTGATCGCCCAGAACGACTTCAATGGATTGCGCTTCCTGCACCACGTGAAAATTCGTGAGGATGTAGCCCTTGTCGTCGATCACGAAGCCGGAGCCGGCGCCTTCAACGGGAACGGGATCCATGAAGAAATCGTATTCGGTGGCTTTGGTGAGAACGTTGGCCACGGCGGGCGAGACCTGGCGATAGACGCGAACGTTGATGGCTTCCTCGTCGGTGAGGGCGGCGTCGCGCGCGGTGGCGTTAGCCGCCGAAATATTCTTTATGGCGCCGCTGCCGGGCTGCAGGGCGGATACGCCGACGGGTTGGCGCTGGCCCCAGCGCGCTCCGGCCCAGTACGCGCCGAAGGTGATTACGACGGCGGCGAGGAGTAAGCGGGTGATGCTGGAAGTGCGTTGTACGGTCATGGTCGGAATCCTTTATCGAAGGTTAGGAATAGTATAAGGAAAATTCGGGGCTAGTTCATAGGGCAGCGCGCCGCGATGCGTTTGGCAAATCTTACGTTGAGGTCCTTCACCTATCCTCATCGGATAGGTTCAGGATGACAACTTCTTGGAGGGACGGCGGAGTTTGGCGGCGAGGGCGGCTACTTGCGTGCGGGTGTCTTCCAGGGAGCCGGAGCAGTCGATTTTTTCGGTGGCGAAACGAAGTTTTTCGGCAACGGGGAGCTGGGCGGCGATGCGCCGGCGGGCGTCTTCATCGCTGAAGCCGCGGGCGCGCAGGCGCTCGAGTTGCTGCTCGGGCCGGCACCAGGTGACCACCAGGCCGTCGAGATTTTTGTGGTAGCTGGCCTCGACGAGCAGCGCGGCTTCGACGAACGCGGCATCGCGCGCGCCGTTGCGCGACCATTCAGCGAACTGCTCGTGGACGGCGGTTTCAACGCGCGGGTGAACGATGGCGTTCAGTCGAGCGAGTTTGGCGGGGTCGGCGAAAACGATGGCGGCGAGCTTGGCGCGATCAATGCGAGCGTCGGTGTCAAGAATAGAGGCGCCGAATTCACGGACGACTTCGTCGTAGGCGGCTTGGCCGGGTTCGGTGAGTTTGTGTGCGAGAGAATCGGCGTCGAGAACGGCGAAGCCCATTTCGCGCAACATGGCGGCGACCGTGGTCTTGCCGCTGGCGATGCCTCCGGTTAAGCCGAGGCGAAGCATCGCGTGGGTCACCGCGCGCCGGCGGAGGATTGCGCGGCGCCGGGCGTTGGCGCGGCCTTGCCGCGGCGGAGGCGAGCGGCTTTGACGGTGTTGCTCATGAGCATGGTGATGGTCATGGGGCCGACGCCGCCGGGAACAGGGGTGAGCGCGCCGGCGGTGTTGACGGCGTCGGGATGGACGTCACCGACGAGCACGGAGCCTTTGGCGCGGAATTTTTCGAGGCGCGCGGGAAAATTGTGCAGCAGGGATTCGGCCTCCTTTGCATCGGTGATTTTGTTGGTACCGACGTCGATCACCGCGGCGCCGGGACGAATCCAATCTACTTGGACGTAGCCTGCTTTGCCCATGGCGGCGACGACGATATCGGCGCGACGAACGACGCCGGGCAAATCGCGGGTTTTGGAATGGCAGATGGTGACGGTCGCGTTGGCGTGCATGAGCAGCAGGGCCATGGGTTTGCCGACGATGTCGCTGCGGCCGAGGACGACGGCGTTTGCGCCCTCGATGGCAATGGCGTTGCGGCGAAGAATTTGCATGCAGCCCGCGGGCGTGCAGGCGACGAGTCCGGGGCGGCCACTGACCAGGCGGCCAAGGTTTACGGGATGAAAGCCGTCCACGTCCTTAGCGGGATCGACGGCTTCGAGAACGCGCTTGGTGTCGACCTGCGGAGGGAGGGGAAGCTGGATGAGAATGCCGTCGACGGCGTTGTCGCTGTTCAAGTTACTGACGAGGCGTAGCATCTGGTCGGTGGTGACGGAGGCGAGAGGCGTGTGCAGCCAACTGGCGAGGCCGAGCTGCTCGCAGGCGGCGATCTTGGATTTGACGTAAAGCTGCGAGGCGGGATTGTCGCCGGCGAGGACCGCAGCCAAGCCGGGGCGAATGCCTTCGCCGGCAAGGCGGGCAATTTCGCCTTTCAGTTCCGCGAAGATTTCGTCGCGAATTTTGATCCCGTCGAGGACTCGTGCCGTCATTCCATCTCGCTTTCATCAAGCAAAAAGAAATGATAACACATGAAAATCTTGTGACTGCGGATGCGGATACCAGTGGCAAGCGGCGGGAAAAGAGGGTGTATGATAGTGCCACTTTTCGACCTGGACGGGCATCAGACGGACTCAGCCCATGCGACGCAAAATCATCAAGCGATTTCTCCTATTGCCGATAGTTTGCGCGGCGTTTTTCGCGGGAACCGTTCCCGCCCGGCAGTCAAGCGGCCCTGATCCGCGTGGGGTGGCTGGACTTGAAGGAATGATTCCCACGGCTAGCCTGGATGTTTACGTACAGGAATCAAACGGTGCTCCGGTTGAGAGCGTTGCGGTGGTTACACTAACTACCTTGGCCGGTCGAATATACAGCCAGAAAAACACCCAGGGCGGCTACGCCAGGTTCAATGACCTGGCGGCGACAGAGTACAAGGTTCAGGTTGTGGCGCCGGCCTATGATCGAGCAGTGCAGCAGGTGGAAGCGATCGGGTTTGCGACCAAGCGGGTCACCATCGTGCTACAGCCTGCGTCAAGCTCCGGCGATGCCGCCTTGGCCGCCGGAATCGCTGCGATGAAACCGAAAGCGCAGAAAGAAATGGCGCAGGCGATGGAAATGCTGCGCGCCAACAAGCCGAACGTAGCGCGGAGCCATCTCGATGCTCTAAATCGCATGGCCCCCAACCAGGCAGAGGTCAGCTATTTGTTTGGTGTTTACGCTGAGCAGTTGAATGATGAAGCACAAGCGAAATCCTATTGGACGAAAACGCTGGAGCTCAATCCAAAGCATTTTCGAGCTCTACTTTCGCTGAGCGAGATTTCCATCCGCGAAAAGAAGCCTGCCGAAGCGTTGGAGCGTCTGACGCGCGCGGTTGAAGTGGAACCATCGTCGTGGCGCCCCCACGCTGTGCTGGCCGAGGCTTACTATCTGCAGCATTCCCGGGATGAAGCTATTAAGGAAGCAGAACGCGCGATGGAGCTAGGCCGGGGGCAAGCTGCGGTAATACAGCCGCTGCTGGCACGGTGTTTGGCGGAACGCGGAGACCGGGAGAAGGCTGTGAGCACGCTGCAAGTTTATCTGCAGGACCATGCGGCGGACGCCGCGGCCAAGAAGCAATTGGAGACTCTGCTAGATCCGAAAGCGCCCGCTGCTTCGACCGATGCGCCTGGATCGGCAAACGAGACGGATGTATCCGCCTTGATCGCCGCGGCCAAGGCGCTGCCAGTTCCTTCGAGCTGGATGCCGCCGGACGTGGATGAGAAAGTGCCGGCGGTGGAACCCGGCGCGTCGTGTGCGCTCGACGACTTGGTGCAAAATGCGGGCAAGCGATTGCAGGAGCTGGTGAAGAATGTTGACCGGTTCACCGCGACGGAGTTGGTCACCGATGAATCCTTCAACAAATGGGGGCTGCCGTCGTTTCCTGAAAAGGCCCAATTCGATTACATCGTTTCCATGGAAGAAACGCGCCGCGGCGCTTTGAGCGTGGAAGAGTATCGCGAGCGTCGGGCCGCTTCGAAGGGATTTCCGGAAGCGGTCATGACGACCGGGTTGCCGGCATTGGTGGTTATTTTCCATCCGATTTATGCGGGCAACTATGAAATGACCTGCGAGGGATTGGCGCGGTGGAATGGAGGGCTGGCCTGGCAAGTGCACTTCCGCCAAAGACCGGATAAACCGAATACGATTCGCAGTTACCGGCTGGGCGTGGAGGGGCAGGGATATCCGGTGGCGTTGAAGGGACGCGCGTGGATCGCAGCGGATAGCTATCAAATCGTGCGACTGGAGACGAATATGGTGGCGCCAATGCCGCAAATCCGGCTGGCAGCCGAGCACGTGAACATCGAGTACGCCCCAGTGCAGTTCCGCAAAGGCGCTCTGGAAATGTGGCTGCCGGCAAACGTGGAAGTCTATTACGACTGGAAAGGTCGGCGCGTTCACCGCCGACACACCTTCAGCAATTACTTGTTGTTTTCTGTCGACGACAAGCAAAAGATTTCGGCGCCGAAGGGTCAGGATGCGGCGCCTCCGGAAAACGAAAAGCCAAACTGAGCTGCGTACGCGCGAGGACAGTCGCCAAAGTGGCAAGAAAAACGGGCGGACCATTTTTTGGTTCGCCCGTTTGCTTACTGATTTTGGTTGGATGCCCGCGGTTGACTACCGGCTAATCGGCGGCTGCATTTTGTGTTTTCGTGGGGTCGATCTCGATGCGGCCCTTGAATTGGGCGCCGTCCTCGATGCTAATCCGCGCGGTGGAGATGTCGCCGATGACGGAGCCATCGCTCTTGACGTCGACGCGGTCGCGTGCGTGAACATTGCCGACTACTTTTCCGAACACGATAACCTGGCGTGCATGAATCTCGGAAGTGAGCTGTGCCGTGGAGCCGACGGTGAGTTCATGGCCGCGCAAGGAAATGGGCCCGTCGACCTTTCCGTCGATCTGCAAGTCTTCAGTGCCGGTGATTTGACCCTTGATTTGCAGGCTGGAACCGAGGCGCGCGGAGCCGCGAGCGGGACTGCTGCCGAGCGCGGGTGTAGATGGGTTGCTGAAGGCGACGACCGAAGGCTTTGCTACTTGGGGCGGTGCCGGCGGTTCCGTCTGGGTCTGCTGCTTGGTCCACATAGATTCCTCCCTTAGCGGATGAATGAATTCGGCTCCGGGTGGGAGGAGCAACGTGGATTCAATCTAGTCGCGCGAGTCGAGTCGTTGCAATAGTGAACTTACGCGGTGTTGTCGCAGCGCGAAACTGGCCGACGGGACAGGTACAAGCGCGGAGATTTGCGTAAGCCTCGTGATGAGGCGCCTGTCCACCTCAGCAGATGTCGTATTGCTCCCAGTGCAGCGTGGCGTCGGACTGGATGATGATGTGCTTGTGCGTGGTCTGCTCGAGCTCGTCGATCAGCATGGATTCGCGGGTCTTCAAAGCTTTGGCGATCTCAGGGTGCACGCGCAGGGTCAGGTTCGGCGCTTCGTTGTCGGCGGTGGCGATGGCCATCTTGCGCGCTTCGGCTTGGATTTCGTAGCAGAGCGTGGGGATGGACTTGACCATGCCGGAGCCGGTGCAGTACGGGCAAGGCTGGCAAAGAACGCGCTCAAGCGCTTGCTTGGTGCGTTTGCGCGTGATGCAGACCAGGCCGAATTCGTTGAAGGACAGCGCCTTGGACGGAGCCTTGTCCTGTTCGAGGGCCTGCTGCAGGGCCATGAGAACTTTTTCGCGGTTGCGGCGCTCTTCCATGTCGATGAAGTCGACCACGATGATGCCGCCGAGGTCGCGCAGGCGAATCTGGCGGACGATTTCCTTCACGGCTTCGAGGTTGGTCTTGACGATGGTGTCTTCAAGACGCGTGGAACCTTTGCCGACGAACTTTCCGGTGTTGACGTCGATGGCCACCAGCGCTTCGGTGTGGTTGATGACGATGTAGCCGCCGGACTTCAGCCAGACCTTCGCGCGCAAGGCCTTGTCCAGCTCGTGCTGGATGCCGAACTCCTCGAAGATCGGCGTTTCCTTGCTGTACAGCTTGACGCGCGTGACGAGCTTGGGTTGGAAGCGGCTGACAAATTCGACGACTTTGCCGTATTCCTCTTCGCTGTCGATCCAGATGGCGGTGAAATCGTCGCTGACGTAATCGCGAAGGATGCGCTCGACGAGATTTAGATCGCGGTGGAGAAGCGCGGGCGCTTTGCGTTGCTCGCTGCGCTCCTTGATTTCGTTCCAGGTCTTGCCGAGGAATTCGATGTCCGTGCGAATTTCTTCGTCGGAAGCGCCGCCGGCCGCGGTTCGAACGATGAAGCCGCCGGGATACGCGCCGCGCGCTTCACCGACCAGCCGGCGGAGGCGCGAGCGATTGTCCGCGGAAGCGATTTTGCGCGAGACACCGATGTGGTCGATGGTTGGCATGTACACCAGGAAGCGGCCGGGCAGCGCGACGTGGCTGGTGATGCGCGCGCCTTTCTTGCCGAGCGGTTCCTTGGCGATCTGGATGACGATGTCCTGGCCGGCCTTCAGCATCTCGGAGATGAGCTGAGGACGGCGCGAAGGCCCGGAGTGTCCGCCGTGCTGGCGATGCGGCCCGCCGGGACGGCGTTCGAATCGAGGACCGCCGCCGGGACGGCCGCCGCGACGATCTGGTCTGCCGCCGCCGCGATTGTCTCGACCGCGATTGTCTCGATCGCGTCCGCCGCTGCGATAAGGACGTTGGAAGCGGGCGCGGGGATTGCCGCCGATGCGCGCGGAGTCGCGAGGGAAATCCGGGCGAGGCTCGGGAGCGCCAGAGCGCGGGGAGCGTGTTTCGCCGGGAAGAAGGATGCTGTCGTCTTCAGCGGCTACGGGCGCGGGCGCGGATTCGGTTCCGGTGGCCTCGATGGGTTCGTGTTCCGTTGTCTCGTGAATTTCGTGATCGCCAATGGCCGCGGCGTGCAGGGCGCTTTCGTGGGCGGCGTCTGCCTCCGCTTCGCGGAGCGCGTGAGCGTCGAGCGCGCGCGTTTCGATAGCGGCGATTTCCTCCGCGCCGACGTCCTGAGACTCGGCTTCCGCTTCGCTGGCGTGAATCTCTTCGTGTTCCTCAGCGACGTCTACCGTTTCGGTTTCTTCGCTTTCTTCTACGTCTAGTTCTTCCCCTTCCTCTTCTTCTTCCTCTTCCTCTTCGAAGACCGCTCCGCCGACAAGCGAGTCCGCTGCAGCATGGGCCTGGGTTTCTTCATGCTTGGCTTCGATGAGGCTGGAGGAGATCACCGCGACGTCTTCTTCGCTAAGCGAAGCATCGGTGCGAGTACGTTCCTGCTCGACGGCTTCCGGTGCAGCGTTCAGCGCCTGCGGCGGTATGGTTGCGGTGTCGCCAGAGGGAGAGGCCAATTCTTCCGTGCCGGTTGACGATGTGTCGGCTTCGCTTCCGGTTTCCGCCAGCAGCCAGCGCGGCAGTCCGCCGGAGGAGCGGCGCGGAACATTGCCACCGGAGGTCGTACCGGCCTGTTGCACATTGCCGCGGGAAGAAATCGAGTCTCCGAGATCCGGCTGTGGTTCGTGAATCTCCGGCTCAATGAGCGCCGGAGCGGGTGCGGCGGCGGCGGGCTTGTTTCGGTACTTTGCCAGGGATTCGCCGGGCAATACGATTTCGTCTTCGCCCGAAGTTACTGGAGCGGCAGGCGGAGTGTAGCGCGAGCCTTCCGGCCGGCGATTGTCGCGCGGCTCGAAAGTGCGGCCTTGCTGGCCGCGCGAGTCGTAGCTGCCGCGAGAATCGTGCGGACGCTGATCGCCTTGCGGAGACGCATACTTGGAAGGAGGAAGGTTGCGGCCGCCTTGTGGCGGGCGTCCTCCGCGGCGGCGTCCTCCGCGCCGGCCAAATCGTCCTCGGCCGCGGTCCCCGCCGCGGTCGCCTCGGAAATCTTGTCCGCCGCTGCGCTCTGGGCGAGAGTACTTCTGCGTGGGATTGAACTGACCGAAATTTTGCGGAGCAGAGGCGTTCGATTCCGGCTGGCGTTCCTCCGCTTCGGCATGGGGCTCGCGATTTCCGTCCGGACCGGCTTCGCCGTGAGCCTCGTGCGTCTCAGCGGCGTCGTGTTCGTGCTCGTGCGTGAAGTCCGCATGCAGCGGCTCTTCGTGCGGAATAGCTTGCTGCGAGGCGTCGTCCGCGCTCAATGGAGCGGCCTCGTCGGAGCTGTGCGCTTGGGCGAGAGATTCGCCGGGCAAAGCTTCGACGAACGCCGCGGCGGGCGGAAGCGCCGACGCTTGCGGCGCGGGTGCATGGCCGTGGTCGTGATCGTAATCTTCGAGATTTTCGAAGACGTCGCTGACGTACAGAAACGCGTCGCCGTCCAGCCCGATATCGACGAATGCCGACTGCATCCCAGGGAGCACGCGCGTAACGCGGCCTTTGTAGATGCTGCCGACCAGCGCGAACTCTTTTTCGCGCTCGATGTAAATTTCGACTAACTGACCTTCTTCGAGAATCGCGACCCGGCGTTCGTGGGAGGCCGCGGAGATAACCAATTCTTTCGACATGAAAACTCCTTGGGACGCATGGCCGCGAGCTTGTGCCCGGGGTGGGTCCGGAATAGCGGAGCCGGTCCCGGAAGAACCGGGACACACGTATGCGGCACCTGTAGAGAGGCGTCGCGTTGGTCGAATGCGGAGGGGCGGTTTCCGGCGATGCCGGAACGGCCGACTGCGAAATGCGTCCTCGGGCGTTCGAGGCTACTGCTATTGCGGGTAACCCGTTGCCGGGAAGGTCCCGGGCAAACGGCGGACGATGCTGTCCTCACTCTTTCAATCCTAAATATTCGACCCGGCGCGGCTTTTTATGTTGCAGCCAATCGCTCGGGACTGGCGGCTCGCCTAGTTGACGAAGCGGCGAATGCGCACGTTCATCACCAGACCAATCGCCAGGAAAACAAACAATGTGGCCGAGCCCCCGTAGCTCATCAGCGGCAACGGGATGCCGGTAACCGGCATATAGCCAATTACCATGGCCACATTCACCAAAACATGGAAGCCAAGCGCCGCCGCCACGCCCATGACCAGAAACATGCCCGCGCGGTCTTTCGCGCGCTGGGCGTTCTGCACAAGTCGTAACAGCAGAGCCATGTACAGCCCTAAGGCAAGCAGCACGCCTTTGAATCCCTGTTCCTCAGCCCACGCCGACATGATGAAGTCGGAATAACGGACGGGGATGTAGCCCAGTTGATTCTGACTGCCCTTGCCAAATCCTTTTCCCCAGAAGCCGCCGGAGCCCACGGCGATTTCCGATTGCAACAATTGGTAGCCGGAACCCTTTGCGTCATCTTCCGGATGCAGGAAGGAAGTGATTCGTTCCCGTTGGTACGGTTTCAGAATATGCCGGCTGACCGGGGGATAAAAAACACTTCCAATCAATAAAAGTCCTGCCAAAGAAAATATGGCCGCATGCTGCCACTGCAAGCCAGCCAAATAGGCGCCTACCACCAACAGAGGCACCAGTACGAGCGCCGTACCTAAATCAGGTTGTTTGAGAATCAGCGCCAGTGGTAATCCTACTAAAAGCCCTGCTTTAATCAAATCGCGCAGGGAGAGCTCATCGCTGCGCACCTCGGCAAAGAAGCGCGCCAACACAATGATTATAATCAATTTGACCAATTCTGACACCTGAAGAAATTCCCCCAGGACCGGAATCCAGCGTTTGGCCCCAAACCGGGTGTGGCCGACCAGCAGAACGGCCACCAGGGCCGAGATGCCCACCAAATACAGGATGGGGGCCTGATCCAGTATTAGATGATAGTCGAGGCGAGAAAGTGCAAACATGGCGATGAAGCCGATAACCAGCCAGCGGACCTGCTTAATGTGCATGCCGGTCAGCGAGCTGCCACGCGTGGCGGAATAAATCTCAATCAGACCCAGCACGCAGATCGTAGCCAGGATGGCCAGCAGCCACCAGTCGTAGTCACGTGTTCCCGGTGTTTCCCTCATGATTTCCTCGCCGGACAAACGGGGATGAAAGCGTTCATCGTGGGTCCTCGCTTTGTGGCCCGCCCGCCGCTATAGAAGCTCCTTGGGGTTTGAGGGCGGGCTGAATCGCTGCCGCGGGAGCCGCTGAGCCGAGATCACGCCGTTTGGTCTCTTTGTTTTCCGCGGTGACGGTGCCGTCGGTCTTTTTCGTCTTCTTGTCGTAGTAGGCTTTGACGACGTCGCGCACCACCGGGCCTGCGGCTTCGCTGCCGTGTCCGCCGGCTTGCACCAGCACGGAAACCACAATTTCCGGCGTGCGCCTCGGAGCGTAGCCCACAAACCACGAATTATCCTTGAACTGTTTTCCCTTGCCGAGGCGGGTGCGCAAGTCGTAGTTGATGATTTGCGCCGTTCCGCTCTTTCCAGAGAAGTCGACTCCTGTCAACTTCAGCGCGCCTGCCGTGCCGTGCGCTTCGTTGACCACGCCGTACATCGCATCGGTCACCTTTTCGATGGTGGGCTCGGAAATGTTGAAGCGCTCTTCGCCGACGTTCGGTGCGTCCTTCAACAAATGCGGCTGCTTGAAAACGCCGCCCATCGCGATTCCGCCAATCGTATGCGCCAGCTGCAGAGGAGTGGCTGTCACGGCGCCTTGTCCGATGGCCACCGAAATGGTTTCGCCGGCGTACCATTTGCGATGAAAAACGCGCTGGACCCACTCTTCGCTGGGTACAAGTCCCGTCTCTTCGGAAGGCAAATCGACGCCGGTGCGGTGGCCGAGACCCAGGTGCGAAGCGTAGTAAGATATGCGGTCGATCCCTAGCCGCTGGCCAACGTTGTAGAAAAAGATGTCGCAGGACTCCACGATCGCTTTGTGCAGGTCCACGACGCCATGCGAAGTCTTTCCGTACACCCAGCATTTGAATTGCCGGCCATAAAAAGTGGCGTAGGCAGGACAAAACGCGGTGAAGCTTGCGGGAGGAACTTTGTCCTCGAGCATGGCCGTGGCCATGATGATTTTGAAGACCGAGCCGGGCGCGAGCTGCGCTTGAATCGCGCGGTTCAGCAGCGGTGTCGCTGGATCATCGTTTAGCTGCTTCCATTCTTCGTTCGAGACGCGAATGGCGAAATCATTTGGATCCGGAGCAGGGTGGCTCACCATCGCTAGAATCTCGCCGCTACGTGGATCGAGAGCGACGACAGCGCCTTCGCGCGCGCCGAGCGCCTGCTCGGCGACCTGCTGCAAGTCGTAGTCGATCGTGAGCTGAATCTGCTTGCCTGGGATAGCTTCCTGCGTGGGCAGGTGGTCGACTTCTTTTCCGACGCTGTTCACCACCACGCGGCGCAGGCCGTCGGTGCCTTGCAATAGATCGTTGTACTGGCGCTCCAAGCCGGATTTGCCCACGAAGTCGCCGGGGCGGAAGCGTCCGTTGCTGGCTTCAATCTGCTGCTCGCTGACCTCGCCCACGTACCCGCTGGCATGGGCCATGAATCCGCCGGGCAAATAGCGCCGGCGGTGCACCATCAGCATTTCGAGCAAGGGAATGTCGGAGCGGTGCGACTCGATGAAGGCGACGTCCGCCGGGCTGGCTTCCGGCTTGATAACGATGGGCTGAAAATTCTTGAGGTTGCGCGAATTCTGCAGCTGCTCCTTCAGATCCCCCAGCGGGATGCCCAGACCCTCGGAGATGGCCGGCAGATTCTTTTCCACTTGCACCGGGTCATCGCGAAGGAGGAGCACGCTGAAGGAAGGATAATTGTCGATCAGGACGCGGCCATCGCGGTCCAGCATGCGCCCGCGCGGCGCGATGACCGGTATGGAGCGAACGCGGTTGCGTTCCGCCCACTGCAAAAACTTGTCGGAATCGATGACCTGGAGCTTCCAGAATCCGATGAGCAACACGCCAACCATGCCCACGATGATGTAGGAGACGATGGCTAGCCGCTGCTGCGGCAATCGATTGTCGTTGCCAAACCAGTACGACACAGAAAACCCCGCGCGCGAGTCTCTCGTTGGCGGCCGCCGGGAGGCCGCGCTATTTCAGGGCTGCTCGTCGCCCTCCCCGGGACCTTGCCCGGGACCGTCTCGCGTCACGAATCTCAAGCACAGCGTGGGTCTCGAAATGTCCTTGAAGAAATCTCTCAAATTTCGGCAAAGAAAAATTTCGAACTGAATCTTCGGAGCTCTCCCGACCGCCGGACTCTGCCTTGCGAACCTCGGCCAAGTCCTAGAAAACGTAACACCCGCGAGGGGGGAGCCGCAAGCCGTCCGCAAGTACAGGTTCCTCTCCGGCACTAGTTGCTTGGCGTTTGCTTAGGAAACCGCGCGACAGGCATGGATGCGATTGAGGCCCGCAACGCAGTAGGCAGCGCGGCGCATTTCTCGGGGACGTCACGTGGCTGAAGGAATGATTCACTCGTGGCGCAAGGCCACAACCGGATCGACGCTCATCGCACGTCGCGCGGGGATGTAGCAGGCGGCAGTCGCCACGGCAATCAAGACCACTGCTACACTCGCAAACGTCAGCGGATCGAGAGCGCTCACGGCGAAGAGCTGGCTCGCCAATATTCGCGTGAGCGCCAGAGACGCGGCCAGGCCCGCGAGCAGGCCAACGCCCGCTTGGAGCACTCCGTCGCGCGTGACCAGCCGCAACGTATCGCGCATCTGCGCGCCCAATGCCACGCGAATGCCGATTTCGCTGGTGCGCTGCGCAACGGTGTAGGACATCACGCCATAAATTCCCACGGCCGCGAGAAGTAGCGCAAGTGTGCCAAACGCGGCGAGCAACGACATTGTGAAGCGCCGTTGCGTCAGAGAGTCCGCGAGAATTTGCGTCATCCACGATGGGTTGAACACCAGCGTGTTCTTGTCCACCGCCCAAATCTGTTCCTCGACCGCACGTGTGAGCGCTGCCTGGGCCACGCTGCTGCGCACCGCCAGAACCGTTGCGTAGTTGAACGGATCTTGCGAGTACAGCAGATAAGCCTGCGGAGTCGTAGGAGCGTCGAGACCGTATTGATGAACGTCGCCGACGACACCGACGATGTCGGCCCACGGCCTGTCATCGTGGCGGCCGCCGAGTTGGATTCGTTTGCCCAGCGGATTCTCGCCCGGGAAGACTTGGCGAGCCGTCATTTCACTGATGATGGCGGCGTGATTGCTTCCCGCGGCATCAGCCTCCGTAAACAACCGGCCTCGCAACAGTGGGATTCCCATGGTGTGAAAATAGCCGGGGCTCACGATGTAGCGGTCCACGGAAGGAACCTCTGGATCGGGAACGCGGCGGTCCTGAATCACAAAACCGGCGCGATCCAGTCCGCCGAAACTTCCTGCAAGAGGAGGCGTACTCGTTAGGGAGACCGAATCGACGCCGGGAATATGGCGGATGCGGTCCAGCACGTCCGTCTGGGCGCGGACAACGGCTTGGTCATCCTGATATTTCGCGCCTATGAGTGAAAAATTCAACTCCAGGAGGTTGTGGACATTAAAGCCCGGATCGACGTTCCATGCCCGCACAAAGCTCTTCAGTAGAAGGCCGGAAGCAACGGTGAGCACAAAGGCGAGACAAACCTCCGACGAGACGAGAACTCTCTGCACGTTGCTGCGCGAAGGCCCCCGTACGCCGCGCGACGATGCTTGTAGCGCTTCGCGATGATCCACGCGCGCGCTCTCGATGGCCGGAACGAGTCCAATCAGAATTCCCGTCGCGGAGGCAACGCCCACGGTGAAAAACAAAATCGCGGGATCCAAATGCAATCCATTCAGCCCTGCAACCTCGGCTGGCGCCCATCGCACCAACAAGGTCGTACCCCAGACCGCCAGAAGCACTCCACCCGCGCCCGCTAGCAAACTTAGCAAGACGCTTTCGGTCAAAAGTTGGCACGCGATTCGCATGCGCGACGCGCCCAGGGCGGCGCGAACGGCGACCTCGCGGCGCTTCTTCGCGGCCTGCGCCAGGAGCAGATTGGCAATATTGGCGCACGCAATCAGCAGAACAAAAACAGTAGCGCCCAAGAGCAGCCACAGCGCCATCTTTATATTGCCGTACCAGCTTTCCCGCAAAGGCAGGATCGTGACCATCGCATCGCGTGGATATTCCTTCGGGAACTCACGCGCCAGTTGCGCAGTAATCGAATTCATTTCCGCGCGCGCTTGAGCGACACTGACGCCATCGTTCAATCGCGCGACCGCGTGCAGGTGCTGGCAGGATCGGCACGACTCCGGCAAGGTGCGGTCGTACCCAAGCGGAGCCCATACATCTGGCGGGCCCCCCGCGTCGGTGAAAGAACGCGGTTCGAAGCTCTTCGGAAGGACGCCCACGATTAGGAAAGGAACCTGATTCAGCAAGACAGTCTGGCCAACGGCATCCGGGTTACCGCCAAAACGGCGGAGCCAATATGGGTAACTGAGCAGCACCACGTGCCAGCGCTCTGGAGCGTCCTCTTCGCGCAAAAATCCGCGGCCAAGATAGGTGGAGGTGCCGAGAACTTGGAAAAAATTCTGCGTGACTCGCAAGCAATAAACAATTTCAGGAGCGCCGCCGCTCGCCGATGACGGAGTCCATCCGCGATACAGCGCAATCTCCTGCAAAGATCGTGTGCGGGCTTTCCAATCCTCCACCTCGCCAAACGAAACATTTGTCGGTAGCGGTGTTTGCGAGTCGCCGCGAGCTAGCGCGACCAGGCGTTCCGGCTGGCGGTACGGAAGCGAATTCAGGAGCACACCTTTTACCACGCTGAAAAGGGCCGTGTTTGCGCCGACGCCCAGCGCCAACGTGAGCACCGCTACGGTTGTGGGGCCAGGACTTTTCCGCAGCGCGCGCGCCCCGTAGCGCAAGTCTTGCCACATTGTCTCGAGCGAGGCAAACGTCCACATCTCTCGCGAAATTTCCTTTAACCGAGTCACATTCCCGAGATTTCGCTTCGCTGCGTAGTTTGCTTCCTGAGCATCCATGCCCGCGGCACGATTTGCTTCTTCACGTTTAGCCAGATGAAATGCCAGCTCATCGTCGAGATCGCGATTGAGACGCTCAGACTTCACAACGCACTTCAATCGTGCCCAGGTTTGCTTCAGCCAATCCTGCATCTGCTGTGCTCCAAGATCGAACGAACCTGAATCTTTAGAACTCACTCGTACCGCAATGCCACGAGGGGGTCCGCGTGGGTTGCGCGGCGCGCCGGAATCCAACAGGCACCCAGCGTTATTCCAACCAGAAATGCGGTGACTTCCGCCAGGGTTTCCGGATCATGCGCGCTGACCCCGAAGAGCAAGCCACGAATCAACTGCGTGAGTACCAACGCGGCTGCTACACCCACGGCAACGCCGACTCCTGCAAGCGTTACGCCATGACGGAACACGAGCCATCCTACATCTCCAGCTTTCGCGCCCAGCGCCATGCGAATGCCAAATTCTCGCGTGCGCAGACTCATCGCATGTGAGACAACTCCGTAAATTCCAATGGACGCCAGAAACAGGGCCATTCCCGCAAGAATCGCTACCAACACTGCGCCAAAGCGCTGCCGCGCCACCGACTCGCTCAGCGATTGATCCATCGTCAACACGTCTGAGAGGGGCAGATCTGGATCCATTCGATGCACAATGTCGCGGATGGTGCCGACCTTTGTGAGCGGATCGCCATCGGTGCGCACGGCTAGCATTAGGCTCGAAAAGGGCAGCTCAGCGTGAGGCCAGTAGCTCATTGCGACCGGAATCACGTCCAGACCGGCGCGCTTTACGTCGGCCACAATACCCACGATTTCGCAAGGCTCGTTCTTTTTTTTCATATCGATAATGAGTTTTTGCCCTAGAGGATCTTCATTTGGAAAGAATTGACGAGCCAGTTGTTCGCTGATCATCACTACGTGCGACATCAGGCTCTGTTCTCGATCCGTGAACGTTCGCCCGCGCAGCACCGGAATACCCATCGTGTGGAAGTAATCCGAGCCGATTATCTGGACCTCCGTTACGCGATCCTGCCCCGCGGGCGGCGTCGGCTTACCCACGATGTTGAAGCTTGTACCCGGTGTCATGCCCGTGAGCGGAAAAGAATTGTCTGTGGTCGCCGCGCGCACCCCAGGTATTACACGAACCTGTTCCAGCAGGCGCTGAAAGAAGTCAATGTCTTGAGCATCCTTGGGATATTTTGTTGAGGGAAGGTCGATGCGAGCCATCACGAGATTGCGCGGATTGAAGCCAGGGTCCACCGAGGAAAGCCTGAGGAAGCTTCGGACCAGCAAGGCCGCGCCTGCGAGCAGCACAAGCGACAAGCTGATCTGCGCAACGGCAAAGACGTTTCGCAGACGATGCCCGCGTGCGCCGGTTTCGCTGCGCCCTCCTTCTCGAAGCGCGTCACTCGAATTCGTTCGTGTCGCGTCAAAGGCTGGAACGATCCCGAACAGTAAGCCTGTCAATAACGAAGTGCAGGCGGTGAACGCCACGACGCGCGAATTCAGGTCTACGGAGGCAAGGTGAAGTTCCTTGGGTATAAGAAGCACGAGCGCGGAGATCGTCCACCGCGCCGCGAGAATTGCCAATGCACCGCCAGACATCGCCAAGAGAACACTCTCAATCAGTAATTGCCGCGTGATGCGCCATCTGCTCGCCCCAAGCGCACTTCGCACAGCAATGTCGCGCTCCCGGCTGGCTGCCTGAGAAAGCAAAAGATTCGCCACGTTCGCGCACGCGATGAGCAGCACGAATCCTACGGTGCCAAGTAAAACTAAGGCGCTTGGCCGGATGTTCCTGACCATGTCCTGATGTACGGGCACAACATTTACACCCCAACTGGCTTCAAAATCCGGGTACATGCTGGTGATCTCTGCAACCAGGCCCTCCATTTGCGTCTGTGCTTGAACCAGTTTGAGGCCCGGCTTGAGTCTTGCTACCGCGCTCATCCATCGCCCTTGCGGTTTGCGGTCTTCTTCTCTCCAGCCGTAGGGGTACCAGAGTTCCGCCACTTTTCCGCTCAGCGAACCCTTGGGCGCAAAGAGAGTCACGTTCGGTGGCATCACACCGACGACAAGGAAACTTAGACCATCGAGTTTGATGGTCTTGTTGACTATCCCGCGATCGCTTCCAAATCTGCGCTGCCACAGCCTATAGCCCAAGAGCACAACGTGATTGTGACCGCGCAGACCCTCATCCGGAGAGAAGTCGCGTCCAAGGATTGGAGCAATGCCCAGCAGCGGAAATAAGTTAGTCGAAATTCCCTGTGAGGGAATCTGCTCGGGCTCGCCTTCGCCCGTGAGCGTCGAAGTGTCGTCGTAAAACGCGGCCATCTGTTCAAAGACAGTGTTGTGATCCTGCCAGTACAGAAAATTTGCGGGCGAGACGACATTGTGATCATTTCCGGTGCGGGCATTGGTCTCCCAAACCATCACCAGCTGGTTTTCCTGGCGATAGGGGAGCGATTCCAGCAACACCGAGTTCACGACGCTGAAGACAGCACTGTTCGCACCGATGCCCGTGGCGAGGGTAACCACAATCACCGCGGTAAATGCGGGTTTGCTCCCGAGCACGCGAGCCGCATAGCGCACGTCTTGCCAGAATGTATCGAGCCACGCGAAGGTCCGCATCTCTCGCGAGATTTCTTTCAGACGGGTAACATTTCCGAGATTGCGCGTCGCTGCGTAGCGCGCTTCTTCAGCATTCATGCCCGCTTCACGATTTTTCTGTGCGCGCATGTCCAAGTGATGCACGAGTTCGTCTTCCAGGTCGCGGTCAAGCTGCTTACGGTTGAGCAGCGCTTTGATTCGAAGCCAGAGCTCGTTAAAGAAGGTCCGCACTATCGCGCTCCTATGCGGTCTGCAAAACTCTTGCAACCGCCCCGGACATTCGTCGCCAGTATTCGGTCTCTTCCGCCAGCCGCTTTCGTCCGGTTGCAGTCAGCGCGTAATACTTGGCGCGTCGATTGTTGTCCGACGTGCCCCACTCGGAAGCCAGCAAGCCGCGCAACTCCAGTCTGTGGAGCGCCGGATACAGTGCACCCTCCTCCACGCGCAGCACGTCCTGCGACGATTCGTGAATCCACTCCGCCACTCCGTAGCCGTGCATCGACCCCTTTGCCAGGGCCTTGAGAATCAGCAGGTCGAGCGTGCCCTGCAGCAGATCTCCCGGATTTTCTCTCTTGTCTTTCATGTTCAACCCATAAGACGCTTAGGGAAGCCAAACGTTACAGCAATTTCTGCGATTTCCGAGGCCGAACTTGCCCCCAGCCGCGCGGCCGCGTTATCGTGCTAGGACCGCTCTCATGGCCGACCCAACTTCCTCACCGCTGCGCTTGGCGCTCATCGGCATGTCCGGAACCGGCAAGACCTTCTGGAGCAAGCGTTTAGCGCAAGCTGGACACCGCGCTTTTTGCTGTGACGATCGCATCGAGCAGCGCCTGCGCACGCGCTTGGGCGGCGGCTTTGCCGGAACCACTGGGGTCGCCTCCTGGATGGGCTGGCCAGACAGCCCCAGCTACGCGCAGCGCGAAGCCGAGTACCTTGCCGAGGAAATCGCCACGCTCGACGAAGTTCTCACCGATCTGCAGCGCAATCCGTCCCGCGAGCTCATTCTGGACACCACCGGCAGCGTCATCTATACCGGCAACAATCTCTTGCTGCGCCTCCGCCGCCAGATGACCATCGTGTATCTGGCGGCGTCGGCAGTGGAGCAGCAGCTCCTCATCGAGCGGTATCTCACCGATCCCAAGCCGGTCTTGTGGCGCGGGGCGTTTCAGCCGAAAAAAAGCGAGGTGCCCCGCGAAACGGTCGCGCGTTGCTATCCCACGCTGATCGCCGCGCGCCGCCAAAGCTACGAAGCGCTCGCGCACTGCATCGTTCCCGTCGCGGAATTGCGCGACACCGCGCTGGACGCCGCAGCTTTCCTGGAAAAAGTCAACACACGGTTGGAATGGAGCAAGTGAGGTACCGCAGCACATCCAGGCAGGCGCCGCTAACCTCGCTCCGTGGCGCGGTGCTGCGCGGGCTCGCACCGGACGGCGGTCTGTACATGCCCGTCGAAATCGCGCGCCGCTCGCCTGAAGAGTTGGAAGAGTTTCGCCGCTTGCCGTTCACCGAAGTCTGTTTTCGCGTCGTCAAGCCCTTCGCCGGCCCGGAAGTGCCGGAAGAAGTCTTGTGGCAGGTGGTCAGCGAAGCCATCAATTTTCCCGTGAAACTGATTTCGCTTTCGCCGGCTCTGCACATACTCGAGCTGTTTCACGGCCCTACGCTGGCCTTCAAGGATTTTGGCGCGCGCTTCATGGCCCGCTTGATGGCCTATTTCGTTCGTTCGGAAACGCGGCCGCTGACCGTCCTGGTCGCCACGTCCGGCGACACCGGCAGCGCCGTCGCGCACGGCTTTCTCGGCGTGTCTGGCATTCGCGTCGTGATTCTCTATCCCTCCAAGCGCATCAGCGAAGCGCAGGAAAAGCAATTCACCACGCTCGGCGAAAATATCACGGCTCTGGAGGTCAGCGGCACGTTTGACGATTGTCAGCGCCTGGTGAAGCAAGCCTTTTCCGACGCCGAGTTGAACAAGCGGGCATTCATTACCTCCGCGAATTCCATCAATATCGGCCGCTTGCTTCCGCAAATGTTCTACCACGTCGCGGCCTATCGCCAGCTCCCGGTCGCCTCCGTGCCGCTGATCGTGTCCGTGCCCAGCGGAAATTTCGGCAACCTCACCGCGGGCATTTTCGCCAAGCGCATAGGTTTGCCGGTCGCGCGGTTCGTCGCTTCCACCAACGCCAACGACGTCGTCCCGGAATATCTGCGCACCGGTGAATTTCATCCGCGCCCGGCAACGCCCACGTTTTCCAACGCCATGGACGTTGGCAGCCCCAACAATTTTCCGCGCCTGCTCGATCTCTGTCGCAATCGTCTCGAATTCGTGCAGCGCGAAATCTGGGGCCACGGCGCCACCGATGAAGAAACCCTCGCCGCCATGCGGTCCCTGCACGAGCGCTTCGGTTACATCGCGGACCCGCACACCGCAGTCGGAGTGCTAGGCTGGGAAGCCTACCGCCGCGAACACCCCGAGCCTTCCCAAGGTCTAGTCTTGGCCACGGCTCACCCCGCCAAATTTGCCGATATCGTCGCGCGTGCGATTGGCGCCGCTCCGCCGCTGCCCGATCGACTCGCCGCATACCTCCAGCGCCCCAAACTTTCGCAACCGATCTCGAGTCACTACGACGATTTCAAGCAGTTTCTGCTCGCGCACTGATCACGCGCGGCAGATTCATTGAAGGAATAGGAAGTCAGGACTTTTAGGACTTTCGCAGGCGGTCCAGCAGCGTGAACAGCACCACCGCTACCACCGCGTTTACCGCCGCGGCAATCACCAGCCGCAGCGTGAACCATGGTTCCGGCTCCGCGAGCAGCAAGCGCCGCGTCAGCGTGATGACGCCCTGGTGCAGCACGAAGAACATCATCGTCAACGCAAACCGTGCCGCAGGATGTTCGGTATCAAGCCGCGCCCCAATCGATGACGCCAGGTACCCGATAATCGTTTTCGCGATGCCGTACAGTCCCAGCGGCACCGTCGGCCCGCTCAAGCTGTCCTGCAGCAGACCAATCACCATTCCCAGCAGCAACCCGGTGGACGGATTGCGCCGGCTCAACCCAAAATAAACGACTACCAGCAGCGGCAAATCCAACACCGCAAATTTCGGGAAGTACACCGGCACGAACGCCTGGAGCACCAGCGCGAAAAACGTGGAGACCACGATGGCGCCAGAGCGGAACTTGTGAACCTCGATGTGCGCTTCCGCAAGCCGCAGATCGAAGGCGTCGTTCATCATGGATTCACCGCCGCGGTCCCGCCCACGCTCTTGCCGGTTGCATCCGCCGCCGGAGCCTGCGTTTCTTTTTTCTCCAACGGATGCAGGGTAAGCAGCACGATCACTTCTTCAAGCCGCTGCAGATTCGCCGCCGGACGCACGCGCACCTGCTGAAACGGCCGGCCGGTCTTGATTTCCGTTACGATGCCCACCGGCAAATCGCGCGGAAAAATGCGATCCATTCCGCTGGTCACCACGTGCTCCCCCACGTTCACCGTTTCATCGGTCGGAATGTATTTCATGGAGAGCAGCGGCTCGCCCGTGCCGCCCACCGGACTCTGGATACGCGATTCCGCCAGCATCCCGCCCACGCCGCTATACTTGTCCGTCAGCAGCTGCACCTGCGCGGTGTCGCGATACGATTCAATTACTTTGCCAACCACGCCGTCCGGCGTGATCACTCCCATGTTGCGGCGAACCCCGTCGCGCTCGCCGCGATCGAGATCAACCGTCTGGCTGCCAGTGTCCGCGCCCGTGCCGATCACCCGCGCCGCCAGCATCGGTACATTACGTTGCGCCTGCCGGAAATTCAGCAGCGCCGCCAGGCGGTCCGACTCCGCGGCTTTGCTTTGCAGTTGATTCACTTGCAGCTTGAGCGCGTCGTTTTCGCGCCGCAGTTGCTCATTGTCGCGCGTGGTGTTCTGCAGCGCGAAGTAATGGCTCCACGTGTCGCGAATGTTGCCGATGCCCTTCGCGCCGGCGCGCTGAAACGGCGAAACCGCGCCAACCGTCCACACGCGCAGCAGCCGCCCCTGCGAGTCGCGCTTGATCTGCACGGCCAGCAGCACCACTTGCAGGATAATTACGCCCGCAAGCAATACCAGCGATTTATGTCGAGAGGGGACGCCTGCCATTGTTCTTCGCAGCTCGTTCTCAAATCAAATTTTGTGCTCGGCGAAACCTGCAAGCGGCCTAGAGTCCGCAGTCTGTGCGATCTCCGGAAGCTAAAATTTGCAACTAACCATCGACAACTTTTTCAATCGATGCAAACCTGCCGCAGCAGCCGGAAATCACTCAACATCTTTCCCGTGCCCAGTACCACCGAAGCCAGCGGGTCATCCGCAATCGATACCGGCAAGCCTGTCTCTTCCCGGATGCGCTTGTCCAGATTCTTCAGCAGCGCGCCTCCGCCGGTCAGCACGATGCCGCGGTCGCTGATATCGGCGGAAAGTTCCGGGGGC
>Ga0210406_10001217_pt1 | contig 32466 bp, 37 predicted proteins | sample IncBWC30MmetaG_FD_155454 | JGI IMG/M metagenome (GOLD analysis project Ga0210406, IMG submission 155454) | Forest soil microbial communities from Barre Woods Harvard Forest LTER site, Petersham, Massachusetts, United States - Inc-BW-C-30-M | ecosystem: Environmental > Terrestrial > Soil >... | reverse complement strand
AGACTTCGTAAAAAAACGGATCGCCGCATAGAGCACACTTTCCAAGCGATCCTCCCGGTCCAGGCATACTGAATGTTGGCTCTAGCTTGCTTTCGTCCACGTTATTTCCCCCATTCGACAGCGGCGTACACCAGAGCGATAACGGCCAGGATGCCGAGTATGTCCCACAGCACGTTGACGGCCCGCTGGCGGGTGAGGCGGGACTGGCGGCGCTCAAAGTTGATGACATCGGACTCACGCATTTTTAGCCTCTGCTTTCAGGTCCAGTTCCAGATGCGACATGGACTGAACTAATTCTTTTTGCTGTTTTTCGAGGGTTTCAATTTCTTTGGCAAGCGACTGGATTTTGGCGACGACGGCGCGGTTGAATTCGTTGTCACTATAAATGCTGCGTCCATCGCGTTTCTGTCTGTTACCGTTAGCCACGGTCCAAAAAGATGTTTCCCTGTCGTATCGGCCTTTTTCGGCGATGGAGGTGACTTCAATGAATTCAATGTCATTTGGCGAATAGCCGATGCGGATAGCGTTGACGCGCTTGAACGTGGATTTTTCTTTTGGCTCCGGCTTGTCAATAATTTCCTTTGCGTCTTTCAGCGTATGGGCGGACCGTTCGCGTCCGCGCAGTTCAAAATACCATTTATTTTCTGATTCGCGGTATTCGATCTCGACGCTGTGATAGGCGACTTTTGGTATTTCGCTCATTTCAGAGCCTCCAATCGGCGGTCATTGAGATAACTTCTCCAAATTGGCAAAGTACGTTTGTTGAGTCTCATAGAGCAAGCGATTCTCCAGCACTTCAATCTGGTTGCGGCGCAGCAGCACGAGGGATTGCACTCCGTTGCGCTTGGCGGCGGCGAGTAGGCGATGAAGCTCCTCTAAGGCTTGTGGGAGCGCACTCACCGTTTCCGCCGTTTTTTGGGGACTTCTTGCATGGCCCTGATAAGCGTTCGCTTGCCTACCAGTTTGTAGGTGGCGACGAGCGTAGGCCCATTATCTTCAATCGCATCTTCAGGCAACTCATTTGCTGAAAGCCAGCCTTCGTCACCATCGGATTTGATAGATACAAAAAGCAGGTTGCGCAACTTTGATTTGCTCACTGTCCGCTCCCTCCTGTCAGGTAAACGACGGGTTCCCCCGCTAAGGCTACACATTTTGCTGTACGGCACCCTCCAAGCGGCCTGCTTGCCAGCGGGCAGGTCTGGAGATGGGTGCTCACAAAGTTACGATTTCTGAATCAGCCGCTTGCCTTCGAGCCTGCAAATCGCTGCTGCGACGTGAAACGGCATGTCATTTGCATCAGCGTATTCAGCGATCTGGAGCTTGATTTCGTCTTGCTCGCTGACTTGTTCGTTCTCGTGCAGTTCCATCATGTCCTTGGCGATGTGCCGCGCTTGCCAGGTCGTTGTTGCTTGATACCGCTCTTGGTAGGTCATTGTGTTGGTCTCCATGCACAGAGAATATACAATCCGCAAATTGTTGTCAAGCACAAAATGAGCTATTGACAAAGATTTTTGGATGTGCATAATTGGAACATGGGGCGAGACCCTGTAAATGCGACTGCTTACCAGAGGCAATACAAGCGCAAATTGCGTGCAAAGTGTAGATTGCAGAGGATTTGTACGCGGTGTTGTATTCGCAAGGCCAAGCGGGGATATATCTGTTGCGCGGAGTGCATTGAGGCCACGCTGGAAACATATCACGCAAGCAAACCGGCCAAGCCTCAGCAGCGACCTGCCTCGCCGGCAGGCAGGTTGGTGCCTGCATGAGGGACGCGGGGCTGAAGTTTCAAGATGAGCGACGTTTGGCAACAACCCCGATAGTACCTATGGAAACCGCAAAAAAACTACGCTATAACTCCCATTAACATATTATGGCGCGTCCTATAGGCAGCAAGAGCAAACTTCCAGAGGTTCGGGCTTTCGTGCGCCGGATTGAGAACCGCTTGGCGAAGGGCGGTGACACGGGCGGTCTTGAAGCATTCGCTTGCCGCTTGATGACTCATCCAGCGCGTGAAGCGATGGAGACTAAGTTCTTTGCGCATGAAGGAGTTGTGACTGATTCACGCGAGACGATTAACTGGGCCGCTCGTTTGAAGTCGGCGGAGATTGCAGTGGGTATTTGGCGCACGCTGTTGCAGTACAAACTGGGAATGCCCGCGCAAGAAATTCAGCATAGCGGACAGATTCTTCACACGTTGACGGCCACTGAAAAGAAAGAAGCAACCGAGAGCTTAAAGCGCATTGCGGCGTTTGCGGGCGATGAAGACAGCGAAGAGATTATCGACGGAGAGATCGTAGAGGAATGATTTCTTCCACTTATGCGACGAATGAGACTTATGCTACAAGTGAGACGATGGCAACGCTGACGATTCGCGGCATCGAGGAAAAACTGACGTGCCTGAGATAGATTTGGCTTCGGCGCTGGAAACGAACGTCCTGAAACTTGGGACCATGACGATGCAGGCTCATGCGGATCGCCTGCTGATTGTGCAAGACCCGTTTGTGAGTGGGTACGAGTGTACGGTGTGCGGCGGCAAGAACGTCATCAATCAAGTTTCGCACGTTATTTGTCCCGAATGTAGCGGACTTGGTTTCAACTGGCGCAAGCGTGATCTTGCCGACGATCTTAAGGTCAAATGTTCCCACTGCGAAGGAAGAGGTCTCGTTCGTTGTCCCGCTTGTGAAGGTAAGGGCGGCGTGATCATCGTGCCGGACGCGAGCGAGCGCAGACCGACGACGGGAACGATAGCGAGTATCGGGAACGAAGTGACGCATTTCGAGCGCGGGCAGTCGGTAATCTATCCTTCCTTCGCGGGCCATGCTTACGATCTGACGGCGGAGGACATGCAAGGAAATCCTGTGCAAATCACCATCGTCATCTTGCGCGAGTCGGAAGTGCTGGCGAAGATCAGCGGCCACCTTGAACTTCGTCGTGTAAAGAAGTCGGCGGCACTAGGGACAGCGGCGTGAAATGGCTCGTATTGCCGATCCCCACTGACGATCCCACAGCCTACAAAGACGCAGTACGCCTGAACGCACTCGGTCAACTGTTTTTCTTCAACAACTACGTTCTGCGCAAGACCCGCCTGGCGAAACTCCACTGGCAGATGTGCAAGTCCGTCGAGAAGGAAGACCTGCACTTGGTCCTTGAAGAGCCGATGGGCCATTTCAAGACGACCATCGGAATCGGGTTAAGCATGTGGTGGGCGCTGCCGTTCACGGAGCGCGATGAATTTCTCATGCGCGAGCTTGGTTATGACGATGCGTGGATACGCTGGATGAAGTTCGCGCACGACCAGAACACCCGCACGCTCGTGACGCATGAGATTGAAGGCCGGGCTATCGACATGGGCAAGGAAGTGGATGAGCACTACCAGCAGAACGACCGTTTCAGGCATGTGTTTGAGGACATTCTTCCGTCGAACACAGTAACCTGGAACGATCACAGCAAGTTTCACAAGCGGATGAAGGGAGCCGCCAACATTGACGCTACGACTGGGACGTTTGAGTATCGCGGTGTTGGTCAGGCTCTGCAAGGAATCCACCCGGACTCCACGATTCAGGATGACAACATGGGGCGTGCTGCGCAGGAGTCGATGCTTCATGGTGATGGTCGAGTATTGGAAGGTCTTATTCGATGGCACCGCCAGCTTACCACCCGCCTTGATACTGCGGCCTTTGACGCGTCAAGCATCGGTCGGCAACTCGTCATCGGGAACCGCTGGGGGCACGCCGACTTGAACAGTTGGATCAAGGCCAATCAAAAGCAATTCACATTTGAGACACACTCAGCGGAGGGCGGTTGCTGCAAACGTCATCCAGCCAATCAGCCAATCTTTCCCGAAGAATGGTCAATGGTTCGTCTGGCGCAAAAGCGGGCTGACATCGGCACCTACGACTATGCGCACTTCTATCTGAATCAGAGCGTGCTGCCGGAAGAGTGCATCTTCAAACCAGAGTGGCTGAAGTACTTTCGCTTCAAGCAATCTCGGCCTGACCTGGACTTGGAAGATTTACGAAACCAGCTTCTTATTGAGCACGAAGTCTACAACGGACAGACGATTGAGGATGTGCCGGCGGGCGTGCTGCATCGGCGCATGATCGTGGACCTCAATCATGCCAAGAAGAAAAGCCGCTGCAATCACGTCATCCTGGTTGTGGGTTGGAATCCCGAAGATGACAGACTGTACTTGCTGGAAGTGTGGGCGCAGAATACGCAGTACTCGGTGCTGGTGGACAAGTATTACGAGATCGGCCACCGCTGGGGAATGCGCGAGGCGTATTTGGAAACGGTCGCGGCGCAGAACTTGATGAAGTTCTATCTTGACGAGCGGAACACCAAGGAGAAAAGACCGATTTACGTGAACGAATTGCCGTATGATAATTCCGAAAATGCAAAGACGAACCGCATCGAGGCGGAAGAGCCGATGTTCAAGAACGGACAGTTCTGGTGCCACCGAAGCCAAACGGCATTCATCAGTGAGTACAATAGTTATCCCGCTGGGTTGAAGGACGTGCTGGACACGTTGGGTTACGTTCCGCAGACGTTGAACATGGTGCGGGACAAGAACGCAATGAAGTGGTTTGCGGGGCAGCAAGAGGCGTTCGCTTCGCGGGAAGCGGGGCCTGGGGGATACTGAGGTGATGCCACAAGAGTCAATCGCCACGGAAGAAGAGTTCCCTGAGTCCGTTGTGGACGAGATGCTAGACGACGAATACGGCCCGGATAATTCAGACGCAGACGACGAGGAGTAACCTTTGGCAACGCTCCCGCAGATCGCTCCTGAGCAAACCCCGAAATTAAGCTATCGCAGCAAGCGTAAATTTGAAATGCGTGAGACTTCGTTCTCAAAGGACGTGGACGAAGCCATCAAGACTTGGCTGTACGAGCAAATCCGCGCGCGACGAAGGCAACTAGAGAATCGGCACAAGAAACTGGTACCCGAGTGGCGGCTCATCGCGGAGGGCAGACCGAAGGAAGAGAAGAAGTCGTGGCCGTTTGAGAACTGCGCGAATCTCGTCCATCAAATCGTAGGCGAAGCCACGGACGATTTGGCGGCTCGCGTCATGGGAATTATCTGGGCCACGGCTCCCATCGCTCTCTATCGCTACTTCACGAAGTCCAAAGACCCGCAGGAAATCGAAAACAACGCGAAGAAGTCGAAGATACTCGAACAGGCGATGGATTACTTCGCCTACGAGCCGAACGAGCTGGACCTGTGGAATCGGGAGAACATCTGGTTCAGCGATTCAGCAAAATTGGGGACAGCTTGGATATGCGCCGTGCCGGAGCAGCGCGTCGAGCAAGTCTTTGTCGGCTATGACAAGACGGCGAAGGGATCGAACTTTGAAGAGGCCACGCTGTACGAAGGTCCGCGTGTGCTGAACTTACGGGATGAGGACACGCTCTACGATCCAGAAGTGGATACGCCGGAAGATTCCGACTTCTTCTCGCGCAAGGTGACGCTGACGCGACGGATGCTGCAAGAGCGCGAGTTCAAGGGTCTCTACAAGAAAGGCTCGGTCGCTTTGATTCTCGGGCATCCCGACCGTTACGGCCCTGACGAGACGCGGCGCAAAGCGGAGAAGACGAAGGGCACGGGCGACGCGAGCGAAGACAAGGTTCTCGCCGAGTGGGACATCGAAGAGTGCTATTTCTACTGGTATCACAATCACAAGAAGTTCCGCCTGATTGCGTGGTTTCATTACGAGACAAAAACGGTGATGAACCAGGTGTTCAACTTCATCCCTGAAAACCAGATTCCCGTGGTGCGCACGCGGCTGTCGAGCGGAGAGAAAGGCATGAACGGCACCGGCTATGCGTCAATGCTGAAGTATTCGCAGGAAGAGATCAGCACGGCCAAGAACCAGCGCACGGACGCGATCACTTGGGGAATGCTGGGCATCAATCGTGCCAGCCCGATGAACAAGAACATTGACAGAAACTTTAAGATATTCCCCGGCGCGGCAGTTCCGTTCAACAAGGACGAGTTCGAGCACTACGACGTGGGCAATCCAATGATGGGAAGCCTGTCGCTGGAGAACGAAGCGGCCATGATCCAGCAGGCGCGGGAGCGGGCGGGCGTGGGTCCGGCTGTGGCGGGGCAGGGCGCGGGCGGATTGATGGGAAGGGGGCGCAATGCGCAATACGGAAGCATGGGGACGCTCGCCGTCATGCAAGATTCGAATACCCGCGTGGCTCACCGAACGAGTGATTTCCGACACGCTCACGTCAAGCTATTCGGGCTGCTTACTGACATGTATGGGGCTATGGGCCTCGGAAGAAAAGGATCGCTCTTCGGATTGGATGATCGTTTGCTTGACGAGGCGCTGCAGGATTATTTGGAACGTCGCGTAAAGATTCCCATTCGCGCGGCGACGGCCAGCGCCAACAAGGAAGTCACCAAGCAGAACGAGCTTCTCTTGAATCAGGCGACCATGCTGTATGTCAAAGAAGCCTCGACCATGATTCAGGCAGTGCAGAATGCCCAAGCGCCGCCGTTCTATAAGAAGTGGCTCGTGAGCATCATCAAGTCTCGAACGCGGCTCATGCAGCAGATCGTGCGGGACTTCAATCTGTCCGACCAACCGGAGGAATACATTCCTGACGTGGAGTTCCCGGAAGAAGAAGGAGCGAAACCCAATGGTCAAGCGCCGGGTGGAGTCGATCCAAGAGTCGTTCAGATGGCCCAGCAGTTTCGCCCGTCTGGAACAAGCGCAGTCCCTGGTAGCACACCCGGCATGGGCGAATCTCCTAACGGACCTGCGGCTGCTGCACGCGGACCTCTCCCATCGCGTAGTGCATGAGATCAAACCAACGCCGGAAGGACAGGCGGAGCAGAACTTTCAACGCGGTCAAGTGGCGATCCTGGAACGGCTCCTGGAGTTTGAAGAGGAGATGAAAGAATGGCAGCAGTCGCACAAGTAGCGATGAAAAAAGAAAGCTCGCCATTCCTGATTGAACTGCCGGAAGAGTTGAAGTGCCAACTACGCGAAGAAAAGCCCAAGAACCTCTCATTGCGCCGCTACATCGTAGTTCTGCTTACGAACAGACCTCTCGCACAGTTATATAAGAATAATAGACGTTAGGTTTCTTTTCGTTGAGGAAAGTAGGACACTTACGCGCTGAGGGGAAACCGCATGGCGTGGCCGTTTGGAAAGAAGGAAGGGCAGACCGAAGACGATGCCAAGAAAGAACTAGACGCTTTCATCGACCGCATCGGGACGAGCCTCGAAGCCAAACTCGAAGAAAAACTCAAGCCCATCCGCGAGGAAGTAGGCGCTGTCAAGACGAAGTGGGAGGCGCTGGAAAAAGCAGCCGGAGAGGGCGGAGGAAACAACGGCTCTGACAATGGCGGCGGAGGCGGCGAGGAACTTACCCCCGAGCAAAAGCTGGAATTGAACAACCGCAAGCATCTGGCCCTGACGATTGCCACCAACGCCCGCATCACGGAAGGCGAAATCCTCGGAGAAGTTTCCACGCAAGGACTTAGCGAATTCATTCCCAAGATCAAAGAGTATTTCCAGAACACTCCCATCGACCGCAAGGGACAGGCCGACTACGCCGTGTATTGCCGGAACATCGTCAACATGGTTGTGGGAGAGGCGGCGCGAACGGGCGGACTGCGCTTCGACGGCAACAACAAGAAGTTCTTTCTAGAGGATGCTGGGGGCAAGGGCGGCGAGAACCAGCAGTATGATTTTCTCGCAGGCGACATGGCTTGGACCGACCCGCGTTCTGGCAAGGTTGTCTCGGCCAGCCAGCAACTAGCGAAGCTGGGCATCAAGCCCGAAGAGTTCGCTGAAAGCATCAAGAAAGGCGTGGTCTGATGGCAGGGGAACTACCGGCCTCATTCGTCCAGCAATTCCGGGAAGCGGCTCCATCGTACCGTCCGGGGCAGAACGAAGAAGCGGACGCACTCTTCAATCCTTCGATCACCGCAAGACCTCTGCACGTTCCAATGGCTGGGCAAATCCAGAAACGCTTGAACCGGGAGATGGAATACTTCTGGGCGTTCGACCGTCTGGGGCAGAACCCTTATCACGAGCGCGTTGACCGCTTGCGTGCCGTGGGATTTGAATACGCCACGACCAAAGACGTACAGATGGCCGTGGACGACGTGATTAAGGGCAAGGACGACAAGGGCTTCTCGAACGAAATTCGCAACGGCGACTTGCGACTGATGAAAGTTCCCAAGCAACGTTGGTTGGAGATTCGCAAGAGCCAGCAACTACAGGCCATTATGATGATGAACCCGCGCGGCAAAGCGATGGGCGACGACGGGACAGTCATGGGCGTGCAAAGTCTGATACCCGGCGTGAGAACGACGGTTACCGACGAGCCGATTGAGGACATCCGCGCACGGGCAGTAGTGAGCGACGCGGCAAAGGATTTAGCTGACGGGCAGATTCGCGGGAACGCGAGTGTGGTGTCAAAGGATTCGATCAACAAAACGAGGGGGTAAAGTCTCGTGAGTAATTTCGCGGATGCAATTTTTCCAGTACAGAATCTCGGCGGGGCTGTGAGTTTCGCTGTCGGCTATCAAATCGAAGAAGCTGGACAGACCTTCGTTATTGGCACGCCTGTGCAAGTCAAGGCTGCGGACGGCGGGCTGCAAGCGTGGGATGGCGCGACAGTTGTGCAAGGAATCGCCGGTATAGCGATGGAGGCTGGCAACAACCTCGGCGCAACGGGCAGCGGCGCTCCTGTAGGATTCTCGCCGATCTTGGGAATTGGTTCCGTCGTCGGGAATTTTGCGGCGAATCCTAATCAGGCGTCAGCAGTTATTACCCCGCCTATGGTTCCCATGTCTGATGGCCGCTTGCGTTTCTGGCTTGCCGCACCAGGCACGGTGTTTATCGCCAAGTTGGGAACGAGCGCGACGAACACTCCGGTGGCGACGGCTCAAACTCAAGTCGGAACGCTCGCTGGTTTGACGAAAGACCCCGGCAATAACTTCTGGTTTGTGGATACCAACAAGACCAACACGGTGAACATCGTTGCCATTTCTCCGCTTGAAGCGATCGGCACTGTTGGCGGCCATGTGTTCTTCACGATCCAAAACGGCGCAGCGCAATTGTTCGCGTGATAAGTGGACTGACTAAAAATAATTAGCAGCCACAGGAGGTAGAAAAATTCCATTCAATACGCAAATGAGCCGCGCAAACTTCCCGCCACTGCTGGCTCCTGGGATGCGTCATATTTTCGTGCAATTCTTCGATCTTAAGCAACGCTCCCCGCAGTACACGCACTACCTGAACGAGATGACTTCGGAAGATGCGTATGAGATCGACTACGAATTGTCCGGGACCGGCCCGATGCCGGAAATGCCGGAAGGGACGCGACCGATTGCGGACGGCATCGTGCAGGGCGGAACGAAGAAGTACGTGCATCTCCAGTACGGGCTTCTTTCGCAGGCCACGCGGCAACTGATCGCCGACGACAAGTACGGCATCATCCGGCAAATACCGAAGGCGCATGGACGTTCGGCGCTGTTCGGACGCGAAGCCGTGTCGGCGTCGATCTTCAATCTGGGCGGCACGACGCTGCTGACGAATACTGGAATCTCGCTATTCAACACGTCGCAGCCGTTGCTAGGCGGCGCGGAAGCAACGAACTTGGCGCCCGGCATATCAAACATCATCACGTCGAGCGGAACATATCCCAATCGTCCGAACCCGGACGCGGACCTGAGTTTCACGGCGCTACAGCAGGCCATCAACATTTTTACGAGAATGCCCGATGGACGCGGCATCCCCGTTCACGTACAGCCACGGCACTTGATTCATCCGCCCGAGTTGCGCTGGATCGTGCGCGAGATTCTCGGTTCTCCGGGAAAGCCCTACACCAACGACAACGAACTGAATGCGCTGCAAGCCGATAACCTGCAAGGTCTGGAATTGAACTACTTGACGAGCGCGAGCGCATGGTTCCTGATTGCCGAGAAAGAGGGCCATCAGATGAAATTCTACGAACGCGAGCCGATCATGGCGCAGACTGACGACGACTTTGCGACGCAGGTGTTGCTGTTCTTGAGCACGCAGAGATTTTCCGTGGGAGCTACGACCTGGTACGGAACGTTCGGCAGCTTCGGGCCGTAGAGGATTAAGGTAACAACATGGCTGAAAACGGTAATCCAACGCGGAAGGATGCGGGCGTCCCGCCGATGGCTGTGACGGCGCTGCAACTGGTCATCACGTTCGATCAGGTGACTGGGGCGCTCAACGTCACAGGGCCGATCCAGAACGCGGTGATCTGTTTCGGAATGATGGAAGCGGCGAAGGACGTGATCCGAAAATACATTGACGCGAATCAGGGAAAGATTCTGCATCCGGGCACTGGACTGCCAACGATTGCGAGTTGACCTATGCACCACGTAGCGAAGATCACGTTCGGAAAAGTTGAAAATCGTCCCTACCATGCGGAGTGCTCTTGCTCAACGGCGGGAGATTTCGCCAGCCACCAGGAGGCTAGAGACTATTTGGCGATGCACTTGTCGCGGCTTCAGGGCATCAACTCAGCCGAATTCCAGGATGCAACGGTAGCGCCGGTGCCTATCCCGCAGCCGGAGAAGGTTCCTGAGCAAGAGGAGCCAGCGAAGGTCGAACCACAGCCGGAAGAGAAGGCAGAGGCGGCGGGCGAATGATCTTACGTCAACTCGGACCTTACTTTACCTGCATGAGATGTCAGCGCAAAGCTCCCATTGACGATATGGAATGGGACAACGGCAGGTTGGTATGCAGGCTGTACTGTTCCATCGACGGCGCGATTAACGGGAGTCTGGAACTGGCGTGGGCGAAGGAAGTAGGGCGCGACCGACAGGAGCGCGTACCTGAACCTAAGCTCATCAATCCAGTTGATCCTGCTCTTCAAATAGAAACGCTGCCAGCCAGCAGCGGAGTTTATTAGTAATTGATCCTCAACGAACCCATGTGCCGGTGCGAAGTATTGACCCGGTGGGAGGAGAAAACGAATGTCCCGTACCAGAGCGAGCCTAGAGTCCGATACCCCTTCATTTGATGGCCTGATTCCTCTCGCGCCCGGCGCTGATATTGTCAATACCGGGGCGACCGCATTCACGATCACGAAGATTGCGACGGGCGAGTTTTCGCTTCACTACGCGGCTGCCGCTGGCGCTGTTGTAGTTTTTGCTGGTGTTACAGGTCTGATCTTCCGCACAGGTTCGCAGGATGATGTTCAAGAGTTCTTCGGTTCGGCGCGTGCCGGAGGAGCGCAGGGTCTTTCAGTGGGGAACCCGATTACCCTGATGACGTCAAGTTCTGTCGCCGGGTCTGCTGTAAACCTAGCCGTTTTTTCCAGCGTCGGATTCACAGTTGGTTCATTCGTCACGGTCGATACGGTAGCGAGCGGAGTTCAGGAGTTCGCGCAGATCACCGCCATCCCTGACGCCACGCACATCACCGTGAATAAGCTCGCCAACGCGCATACCGGGGCGGCTACGGGCGGCGCTCCCATCACGCAGAACATATTCACGACTCCAGCCGACGTGAGCGGACGCCCTCCGTTCACAGGGCTATCGCAACTGACGCCCGTGACGGTGGCGAGACCCAAGGGAATTTCTCTGACGGCCTTGCAGGTGACTTACCTAATTACCGGAGCGAACCTGACCGTTCCGACAATTGGAATGTTTGCGGTCCAGTATCCGAATCTCACGGCTCCAACAGTCACGACATTGATCGCTCAGGCGACCAACAACTTGCAAACGGCGACAAATGCGCAGGCGTACACGACGCCCATTCCGGTGCCGATAGCAAATCGCGGTTTCATCGTTACTCCGAATACGCTGGTCGCCATCGAGATGGATTTCAATGTGGGAGCGGCTACGACGATAGACATTATTGGAATGACGCTAAGTTGTGCGTTCAATTACGACTGAGTTCCTATGGCTCAAATAGCCGCTAATCCCTGGAGTTTCGTAGCCGCTGATGCGGCGACTACGCTTGCCTTGACGAGCATCGTCAATCAAGGCGAGTCGTTGCTGGTCACGAGCGCGGCGCACGGATTTGCGGTGGGTTCGAGCGGGCAGGCAATCAGCTTGCAGGGCGGGACGATTGGAAACTATGCAGGCGGCTATCGTGTGGTAAACGTTCCGAGCGCGACGACGGTCTTGCTTCAGAACCAAATGAAGAATCGAGGGTTGGCGAACACGGGGGCAACGGGGAACATGCTCACGCCAGCCGCGTACTTAGACATGATTCGTGCGGAGCAAATTCTTTGGTCGCCCCAAGCGGCGGGAGATACGCTGTCTCTGACGGATGTATTCGGTAACTTAGTGTGGAAACCAACATCGGCAGCAGCACCACCTATCGGACCTTACACATACGGCAAGGTGTTTTGGATTCGCGGACTCGTTATCAATACATTTACTGGATCAGGAACGCTCCAGATCACGATCAACTGAGGGGCGCATGTGTCGATTCAATGGGGCAAGGCTGGATACTTCGAAATAACTTACAAAGGCTTCGACGGAGGCCTCAACGTCCAGGAGCCTGAGACCGAAATTCCTGACAATTGCACTCCTTTCGCAAACAATTTCCAAATCAGAAACAAAGAGCTTCGGTCGCGTGCGAGTTTCGCGCTCCAGTACGCCGGAATGGATGCCATCAACCCGGCGCTCGGTCTTTATAGTTTCAACGACGTAAATTCCGTTACACACACTGTAGGCTGGAATACGCGCGGGCTGTGGCAACTAGCTCCCTCGGGACTTCCTCCTGGTGCGCTGTCGCCGTGGTCGATTCTCGGCGGTCCGAATCTGGTTGCTGGGAATCCTGTCGCGTATCAGGCATTCGCCAACGTTCTTTACTACACGAACGGAGGAACGTTTCTCTCGTCGTGGGACGGCATCGCTACGTCGCCCACAGCTTCTAATTCCGGTGCGCCCGGCGCAACTTCGGTTGCGGCGATAGCGACAGCGGATGCGCCGACCATCGTGCCGGGTTCCACGGGTCCGCTTTCGTTTGGGGGATTATTTCTCGGAGAGTTGAACAACCAACTCTTGCTCGCCAACATTTCGCTTCTCGATAATCCCAACGGAACCATCTACAGTTTCCCAAACCGTCTATGGTGGAGCGCAAACGGAATACCAACGCAGTGGGATTTCGCGTCCAATACCAGCGCGGGAGAGAACGATTTCCTCGATGTGCCGGACGCCATCACGGGACTTGTCACGATTGGTGTCAGCGGCTACCTGTTCCGCACCAATGGAATCACGTTCTTTACGCCAACGGGAAGTTCTCTCGTACCGTTTCAGTTCGATCATCTCTGGGCGTCCAATCATGGAATCGGCAACGTCTACTCCTGGTCGATCCACAGTTACGGTTCCATCGTGTGCTTCATCTCGGTTGAGCAAATCTATCAAATGGGCGTGGCGAGTTTCGAGGCGATTGGAGGGAAAGCTCGAGACGCGATCATGGCGGACTTGGCTTTGACGAGCGGAGTTCCTACAGCGGCCATCGTTCCCACGGAGAGACTTGGCTACGTTTACTTGACCTACAGGATTTCGATTCCTCTGACGACGTTCACGCGACACTATTGGTACTCCATCGAAGACAAGAACTGGATGGCGTTCGATACGCCGGGACTTCTTCAGACGGGCCGATGTGAAGAAGTATGGACAGGCACGCTAGGGAGCCTGCCTATCGGAGCGCAGCCGGTAGGAACGGGTGTTACTGGGGGCGGCAGTAGCGGGAGTGGCAGCGGAGGGGGCGGAGTTGGTCGAGGTCCATTCCGTGGCGGGAATCCGAATTGAGTGAGGAGTGATGCGTGGCGCAATCGACGGGTGGCGTCGCAACAACAAGCAGACTCACGCTCTACCCGATGCAGAACGCCGTCACGGGCATCATCGGGTTCTACGCTTTCGACCCAGCGGGAGGCTATAACGATCCGCTTGCTAGTTCGTTTTATGCGTTCAAGGTCGAGGATGTCATGCAGGGCAGGACGCCGACGATCAGCCGGGTCATTGTGACCTATCGGGACTTGGGACTGGTCACGGCTGTCTTCACGTTGACGGGAACGCAGGACAATCAGGTGGTGGGAGGTCTGACCGGACAAGGCTCGATGCAAGTTGTTCAGATGGGCAACGCTCTGGCGACGGGGAAGTTGATGACGATATTCGTGGGGATTTCTCTTTCAGCGCAAAACATTCAGTTGATGATCACGCGGGCGGCTGGAGCCGGACCTCTTTCGATTGCTAAAGTTCTGCTGTGCGGACGAGTAGAGACAGGGGAATACGCTTGAAAGCCCAACGCATCGTACTCTCGAATCTGACGTTGAAGGGCTTGCATGACTGGATGATCAACCATTCGCGAGTGCTCGCAGGAAATGTCAGCTTCGGCGACACGATGACAAACAAAGAACCTGGAAGAAATATCCAGTGCTGGAAAGCGAGCGGGACGACTCCGGGAGCGGCGAACACGGATTTCACCATCACCCACAGTTTAGGCAGAATTCCGATCACGATTGCGGCGCAGGATACGAACAACGGCGGATTGTTGTACCGTTCCAGCGTAACCGCGTGGACAAAAACCACGATCACACTGCGCTGCACGACTGCGACAGCGGATTATAATGTCGTGGTAATTTAGGAGGCGAAGTGCCGAATATCTCCGTTCTTTTGAACGCCACGCTCAGCGCGACAGACACGACGCTTTCGCCGAGCGCGACCATCGTCACGCGCAACCTGAATAACCCAACGCTCGCCGGAACGGTTGTATTCTACGACCCGTTCTTTCAAGCGTTGGCGGCAGGTTCGGCGGTCACACTGCCAGCGGCGACGTGCTGGTGCGCGTTTGTGAAGAATCTGGACGCGGCGGCAAATCTGACCGTTGCGTGGACGGCTGTAGGTGCGGCTGGTTCGAGCACGTTCTTGCTTGTGCCGGGCGGTGTGTTTATCTATCTTCAGCCGACAGAGGGCGCGGGCGGATTTACGGCCATGACCTTGACGGCATCGGCGGGCACGATCAACACGGAAGTTTTCGTAGCGAAGTGAGGAGAGATGGCGCTTCCCAATCCGACGAGTATAGTTACTGCAGGAGCGACGCTTTCGGTTAGCGATATAGTTTCGAGTGCGCAAATCGTGAATCGCGTTGTTCCGAGCATAAACTTCAAAGCTCTAGAGGTTCAATATCAGGGATATGTAAACGTAGCAGCGGGAGGATTGACCGGATTTACTCCTATCGCACCAGTAATTTCTTGGGCTGTTGTATTCGTAAGAAATTTTGGAGGTCAAGGTTCTGGGAATGTTGTAATAAACATCACTCCAACTGGCGGTGGTTTAATCGCTGCATTGAATCTGGATGTTGGGGGAGTCTTCTTATATATATCTCCTTTATTAAGCGCTGTGACCATTAGTGCGATAGCTCCAGGAATCACAGCCATGACGATAACTACTGGATCGACGACCTCTGGCAATTTGGAGCTTTGTCTAGCAGGATGAATCTCCCCGGCGCATCAACGGCGAAAATCAGCGACCTTATCCCCAAGGTCCAGTCCGACCTACAGAATCGCCAAGACGTGAACGAATCGAACTCCAATCCCGAAATGCGGCCTTCGGCATGGATTCGGGACGCGCTGCGCGAAATCACCGAGAGTATGCCATTCGAGGAATTGCGGCAGCCGAATCCGCCGATGGTGACGATTGGACCGGGGCTGGGCATCGGCGGAAGCAACTACAAGTACAAAGTCAGCGCGTTTCTGAATGCGGGCGACGATGTGACGTTGATGGAAGACCCGGTAATTTTCCTGACGGGAGCAACGGTCGGAACAGCTTCCACGCTGAATAACGTGCCTTATCCGATGGATTATCTCACGCCAAAAGCGATTGCTCCCTTGCTTGGAATTCCGGGAGGGATTCCGTTCAAGTATACGCGCTTCGGAGATCAGTTTTGGTTCGGTACGCAACCGGGGCAAAACTTTCTTACGTATTTGCCCTATCAGTTGAGGCACCCCTTCAACGAGGATAGTTTGCAGCAATCGCCCGTCTATATTCCGAATTCGTGGTTCGACATTCTTTCGATGGCAGCGGCGGAGCGGGGAGCCATCAAGCTGCGCTGGAACGATCAGGCAGACTACCTTCACAAGGCATTATACGGCGATCCGGCGAGCCAAATGAAAGACGGGACACTTGGAAGACCCGGTTTGATTGCGGCGAGAGTCCTGCAACAAGAACGGGATAGGCGATTGTCTACCATTCAAATTACGCCTATCGTGGCGAGATACTAATGGGAAGCACGATCAACCCGTTGTTTCAAAACTTCATCGCTGGACAAAATCCAACTGGCAATCAAATCGCGTTGCCTGGCGTGCAGCAGACGAATACTCAGGGCGCTAATCCTCTATTGCCGAAAACGAATCTTTCTCCGAACGTGGCGGGAAGCGGCAACCCATACGACGTAGTGCCTGCTACGCCTGGTGCTGCACCCGCGACTGCGCCGCCTAATTTCCCCGCGAACACTGGGCCGTATACCTCAACGGGAGCCGGACCCTTGAATGCCGCCCCTGGTTCACCCGGCAGCACGATGTTTGGTTTTCCTACCGGCGACAAGCAGCAGCATCAACTTTGGACGGACTTGAAGAATGCTTACGGTCCCGGCATGGCCGGAATGATTTTCAATTTCTTGCAGGGAGGAGCGGGCTACAATCAGCAGGCGATAAGTAATTTGCTCGCATCGTTGCAGCCTGGCATTCAGCGCGGGGAAGAAGATTTGATGTCGCAGTTCAGCGCATCGGGGAACAGGTTCGGGAGCGGCGCTCAGATCGGCTTGGGGGATTATCTTTCGCGTGTGAACCTGAACGAAGGAGAACTGATCACGCAGATGTACGAGCAGGCGCTCACAAACTACATGGACGTGATGATGGGATCGGCGACTAAGACATCTCCGGGACCGAGCATCTGGGACAAGATTATGGGCGGTCTGGGTCTTGCCGGGTCAGGTGCTTCAGGCGCATCTGCCGCGATTACAGCATCGAATCCCAACGCGAATACTGGGGTACTTGATACGATAGCGGGTGCTCTCGCTGGTTTTTAAGGACTAGAAATGCCAGACGGACTACAAACCGCAGTGCCGGGGCAGGAACAAGTTCCTGGCACACCGCCGTTCATGCAGTCGCAAAGCGGGCCGACGAGCGGAGGCGTGGACGAGCAGACCAAGAGAATTCTTGCCGCGTTGACGCAGGCAGCTACTCAAAAGAGAGCCGCTGGCACACCTCACCCGGTATCTCTTCCCGGCACAGCTAATCCGATGAACCCGCCTTCATACATGACTAGCGGGCCAAATCCTCACGCCTGGGGAGCGGAACGGTTGATGTACGGCGTGCAGTCGATGATTCGCAATGCGGTCAACCGCCAAAAAGAACAGCAAATCACGAAGGCCACGGCGGATTGGGAGTACGCGCAATCAGCCTTGAACGAGTATTACGCGGCGCAACAGAGCGGCGACCAGGAAGCGTTGAAGTCGGCGCAAGGAAAACTGGATGTGGTGTTCGGCGATCCGAAGAAATTGAAACTCATGGCGAAGGCGCTCAATCAGGATTGGCTGAACCCCGACAAGACGACCGTGCATGGCGAAGCCTTGAAGCGCGTAGCCGCCGAGACGCAGCAGAAAGACCAGCAAAAACAGCAAGCGAAGGGCGGAATTCAGAAGATATTCAAGAGCCTGATCGACAAGGTGAAGGGCCAGCAGACGCAATACACGCCTGACGAGCAAAAGAAGATGGAGCAGGAAATCATCAACAAGGCTCCCACGACTACGGGTGTGTTTGACATCAAGCAGGTCAATGAACTCTCGACGCTCGAAAAGACGCTAGTCGAAGCCCGCCAGAAGTATCAGTACATCCCAGCGGCGGACGGGTCCATCTGGGCGGTGAACAAGAACGACCGTTCCGACGCGCATCAACTGCGCGATACCGATACTGGCGAAGCGGTGAAAGGGAAAACGGCGGCGAAGGAAGGTCAAGTCTACATGGCAAACGGGATGCCTGCTGGTGTATTCCATGCTGGCAAGCCCGTAATGCCCGGCGATCCCGAGTGGAAGCCGGAAGATCAGAAGATGTTCGACGTTGCCGTTAACGGCGCGAAGGAAAAGCAATTCTTGCGTGTTGATCCGGCGATTGCGGCTATGGTCGGCGATCCGCCCGATCCCGGTAAATTCAAAGGAGGGAGGAGCGATCCCGAGTACGGCAAGGAACTGACGACCTGGGGAAAGGCGGTTTTCGCCAAGCAAGAGGAGAAAGCCGCCATCTCTGGGGAAGCGCGGGCGAAGGCATTCAACGAATACCGTCCGGTTCAGGCAATGGACGCGGATGGGAACGTGTTCTACACGACCGCAAAGAAGGCCATTGAACAAGGGATGGCCGGAGCCGGGGAAGGCATCAAGCTGAAGCCGCGCGAGGCGCAGATCAATGACATTCAGGTGGCTTCCCAGAAGACCCGTGAGGCGATCAACGCTCTGGACAAGAAATTCACTCCTGACCAGATTGCGAAACTGTACTATGCGATGTCATCGGAAGACCCCACGCTGGCGAATACGGAACTGTCTACTCTGGCAACGCAGAATTTGACGGAGAAGCAGCAAGACTTCGTAATCTGGGCGCGACAGTTGAACGAGCGGGCCATGTCGCTAAGAAACGTGGCAGGCATGGGCGCGGGCGCTCAGGACTTGCGCACGGCGATTCGTTCGATGATTCCGGGGATTCGCTCGGGCAGCAAGGAAATGATGAACAAGCAGTTGGATGCGTTCGATAATCAAGTGAAAATACTCAAAACCGGCATCGCGCATCCGGGGAAGGCCGCTGGTATTGGTAGTTTCAGCGTTACGGCTGGGGGAAAAACCTACACCTTCAAGGATCAGAAGTCTTTGGACTCGTTTAAGAAAGAAGCGAAAATTCCCTAATGCCGAACGGCACACAAACCGTTGATTTCGATGCGCTCGCGCAGAAGCATGGCGGCGTCATTGCGGCGTCTAGCTTGGATGATTTGGCAAAGAAGTACGGAGGCACTGCGGTTCAGGCACAAGCAACTCCTCCCAACGAATTTAACCAGACGCTCTCGAAGGCCACGGGAATCCGCGCACAGCCGAAACCGTTCACAAAGGAATGGTTCAAGCAGGGATTGTGGCGAGCGGGAGCAAGCACGGCGGATGTGGCCCCAGCAGCGGGAGCGACAATTGGAGCTATGGTTGGCTCAGAAGGCGGACCTGCGGGAGCGATTGGCGGCGCAGGTATGGGCGGTGCTGGCGGCGCAGGTCTTCAGCAACTCATGCGGCGTGCGCTCGGGTATCCCAACGTTCCGCAAACTGGGGGAGAGGCGGCGCAAGACATCACGAGGCAAGGCGTCACGCAAGCTGGAATTCAGGCAGCTACGGAAGTTCTTCCAGGTCTCGCAGGGCCATTGAAGAGAGCGGCTACCACGCAATATGAGCGGGCGCTCGCTCCGACAACGCAAATCAACAAAGAGATTACGAAGGACATTGTTCCTGGTTTGCTCAAGCGCGGGGAAGTCGGAAGTCTTGAGGGCCTCGAAAAGAAAGCGACTCAGAAGATAGCGGAGATCAATCCCAAACTCAGCACTGCCTACGGGAAAGCGCAAGGGACAGGACCGATTCAAGATGCTGGAACAAAAGTAATCGCGGACCTTGAAAAATTGAAGCAAACCTACATGCCTCAAGGCGTCGTAGCGCAGCCGCAAGCAGTCAATGCGATTGAAGGGTTGCAAGACATCGTGAAGCAATACGGCCCAGATGTTTCGCCCAACACTCTGCGCCGATTGCGGCAAATCTTTGAAGACCCAGTAGCGAAGGCTGGCGGATATGCAGGGAAGGATTTATCCACCAACTACACTCTGGCAGCCCAGCAGAAGGCGGCTGATTCGATTCGCGGAATTTTGAACAAAGCCCCTGACATCGGCGCTCTGAACAAGGAAATCAGTTTTTGGCTGGACGTACAGAGAGTTACATCACAATCGGCATTACGGCGAACGGGACAGGCTGGCGGTCTTGTGAAAGTCCTCAGTCCGCTCGCGGGAAGCGTGGGATTGGCGACGGGCGTTGCGACTCACAGCAGCACTGCGGGAATCGAAGCGGGTGTTATCGCTACGCTTACAGGGCTGACGGCTCAGGCTATTCGAAGCCCACTCTGGCGGACAACGTCAGCGGTCGTTAAATCCAAAATCGCGGACGCATTGGCTAGAGGGAGCGTTGGTGACCTGATGGCACTAACCGCAAGATTCGGAGGAGCAGCCATGGAATCGAAGCAATCGCCTCAACAATCCGGTCCTCCCACGCAGTAATCAATGCGATAAGGAAGACACCAAAGAGGGCGATTAGCACGTCTAGCATGGGACCAAGTATCGTATAATTCCAGCGCAAAAGGAAGCGTGAACTTATGAGCGAAACCTCCCGCATGGCGAAGATCAAGAAACCGAAGGGCGGCAAGGCTGTTCCGATTTCTGAACAGAGCGCGAACGTTCCCGTGGATGTGGGGCGCGTGGACGTGCCTAGCCACATGGGGCGCACCCGCACGGGAATGCAGCATTCCAATCTCGTTTGGGGAAACAGGGTTTTCAGCAGTGGAGACAGGAAACATCCGCACGCGAAACCAGACTGAGGAGGCAATATGAGTTTTTTCGGAACGAAGGAAGATGCAAAGAATTACGCGAACCAAGCGACAAAAATAATCGACGAAGAATCAACGACCAGTCCAGTTCGAGACGGGGGTTCCGATGTCGGCGGCGCACCGATTGCAACAAACGTGCCGAACGCGGAATTTTCGCAATCGCGCACGCGCACGGGAATACAGGACCACACAAAGACGATGCGAAGGTCGTATGGCCTGGACCATTCTTCGACGCCGAAATAACGGGGTGAGTCCTGAAAATTTGTGTTCTGTCGAAGTTCGGAGAAGGCGCTTGGCTGGCTTGGCTAATGAAGCAAGCAGGCCATGATGTTTCGCTTTCCGTCGAGAAGGATTCGGGGCGCGATGTTCTGCGAGGTTTGATCGAACAAACTTCCGAATCCGCGATGTACGAACCCGAAGAATACGACGTTATCCTGTTTGATCAGACTGGCTCTGGCAAGCTCGCCGACGAGGTGGCGCAGAAAGTTCCGACGCTCGGAGATTCCAGCTTCGCGGATCAACTGGAGGATGACAGACTCTTCGGCATTCAGTTCATGGAGCAAGCCGGGATCAAAGTTCCTCCCTACGAGCACTTCACCGACGTAGCCGACGCCATCCGCTTCATCAAGAAAACAAAAAAGACCTACGTGTTCAAACCGTGCGGGAAGAAGGCCGACACTGCTTCGACTTACGTCAGCACGTCGGCGGAAGATTTGCTGCGCTACATCGAAGTGCTGTGGCGAAACAATCCCATAACTGAGTTCATCCTGCAAGAGTTCGTTCGCGGAACGGAAGTCTCAACCGAAGTGTGGATGAACGGCAACGGCTACTATTTCCTGAATCACACGCTCGAATGCAAGAAATTTATGAATGGTGATCTGGGGCCAGCCACGGGATGCTCCGGGAACCTGGTCTTCGCGCCGGAACGCGAGAATGCGCTGTTCTGTCTGGGGCTAAAGAAAGCCTTGCACGCGCTGCACGATGCGGGCTACGTCGGCATGATCGACCTGAACTCTATTGCTACAGAGGGAGAAGTCTTTGGACTCGAATGGACACCCCGAGTGGGTTATGAGGGTACCTGTAACGTCGCTCACCTTCTGCCGATGGATTTTGGAAAATTCATTTGCGCCCTTACCCGAGGCGAGAGCCTCCCTGACCTTACTCCACGGCATTCCTTTTCTGCATCGGTACGCCTGTCGGTGCCCCCGTATCCCAACGAGCCGCACGAGCCGGGACTGGGCGATGGAATCCCCAGAAAACATTTTCGCGCGGGCATCCCGATTGAGGGCATGAACCGGAAATTGCTGACAAGTTTCTATGCGATGGACATGCGCGTGAACGAGATGGACGAAGATAAGTTTGAGACAGCGGGCGTAAGTGGATTTTTGGGTGCGGCCATTGGGTGCGGAGAGACGATTGGCATGGCTTTCGACCATGTGAAGGCCGTCATCGAAGCGATCCGCGTGCCAAACCTTCAGTACCGGACGGATATTCGCAACCTGACGGCTAAGCGTTACAACGAACTTGAGGCAAATGGCTGGTTGAAACCAGTTTACGGAGATTAAGGATGTACAAAAGGATTTTGTTGTTGGCGATCTTGTTGACTCTGGCTCGGTCAACTTGGGCGCAGTCCACAACCGTTAGCGGGCAAGTCATCGACGCTGGAGGTCAATCCTGGAACAATGGCACGGTGACGGCCTCATTTGTCCCGAATCCTCTCTACGTTCCGCAGCCTCAATATGTGTGGACGGGCGGCGCTCTCAACTTCACGATCACAGGCACGCTCACGGGAACTGGCTCCTATTCAATCTCCGTGCCGTCGAACAGTGCGATCACGCCCGTAAACTCTTCCTGGAAATTTCAGTTTTGTCCGCAGGCGACAAGCCCATGCTTCACGACAGGAAATGTTACCGTGACTGGCGCAACGCAGACGGTGAACGCCACGCCTCCCGCGATCTCCATATCTCCCGGTCCGGGAGTTCTGGCGTATGCGGACGCGGAGATTCTGAATCCCATCATTGGATCGACGTACTACAACGTGACGAGCAACGCACAAAGAGTGTGCAACGGACCCGCTCCTTGTACTTGGGCTGTGGCTGGCGGTGTAGTGGGTGGAGCGCCGACGAAGTGGGTCAACATCACGCAGTCCCCTTACTTCGCCGTGGACGACGGTCGCGACGTGCTGTGCGGCGTTACCAACACAACCCCCAATGTGACGAGTGCCGCGCTGTTTCTGCCATCCGATGCGGGCAAGGAAATCTACATCTACAACTCCAACAATGGGAACGCCTTCACGCTGGGCACGATTTCAAGTGTCACCGACACCAGCGACATCGTGCTGAGCGGCAACGCCACTCAGACCGTGGGCACGCAGCAATGCCACATCGGGACCAACAACTACGCGGCGATTCATGCGGCGGAACTGGCGCTCACGGCAGGCCAGACGCTCTATTTTCCGGTCACCAATACCGGCGTGTACATGTGGGACAACCACCAGATTTTTAACAGCGGCATATTTGCCTCCAGTACCAGCCCCTTCACGCTGATGGGTGACGGGCAGGAATCCACGCAGTTGTGGTTTCCGCCGTTTGCGACGACCGCTACTACAAGCCAAGTTTTGGGAATGGCGAATAATACAGCCTATGTCCACGACTTCAAAGTCGTTCCCGGCCCCGAAGTAGCGAATAGCACCAGCAACCAGAACTTCATGGCCAGCATTACGGGCAACCCAGTTGAGAACGTGCGTATAGACAACTTTGTCGCCACCAGCATTCCCACGGCTTGTTGGGCAAGCCAGATCGACGGCACGACGGCTATCAATCCAGTAAGTAAGAATTGCGCGGTGGGCCTTTACGATCAGTGGAAAACGCAGAGCATCATTCACGGACAGTTTAACGGCAGCGTCAACGGCGCGAAGTTGTTCGATTTCGGTGGGCAGTTGATTGGCGGGACGATTAGCTGTACCGGCGCGAACTGCTCGGCGATCACCAACGTCGCGCAGGGAACCCCGGAGGCTTGGCAGATTTTAGGAGTCACGATCTTCGGCAACGGCACCGGATGCGCTTACACAGGAGCGGCGAATACCTCTGCCGTGTTTGTCGGGAACAACCTCGGCAACCGGCTGGGCACGAACACTTCTGACATCTGCCTCACCGCAGCGAGCGCCCGCGCCTACTCCAGCCACAACTCAATGTTCAGCCAGGGTACAGGCTTCAACTACAACAACGCCGGCCAGCTTTATAAAGACGGCACCGACCAAATGGTGCAGGTAGGGACCGCAGTCTACACGGGAGCGGGCACGGTCAACGGCAAGACCACTCTCACCGGCACGGCCTACGCAAATGCCACGAACACATTTACCGTCGTCGTGGGCGGCAGCGGCGAACCCTTCCTGTGGAACGTGGACGCCAACGATCAGTTGGATGTCACTTGCCACCTGTATTATCAATCGGCGGCGACAGGTGGTCTTAACATCGAATTTACAGGGCCAGCAGGATTCACCGCGTTGCACTATTCTTTATTGCTCCCGGTGACGACGGGAACGGCCCCGATCAGTTCGGAAGCATCCGGCGCTTATAGCACATCTCTTGGTGCGGCGGTTGGGACGGCGGCGACTGACTTTGATGCTTTGGTCACGTTTAGCGTCACCAACGGCGCTACGGCTGGAAACGTGACTTTACTGGCGCGAAGTCAAGTGACTGTAGCGAACGGCCTGACGATTCAGCCGGGGAGTTTCTGCCAGTCACAGTGAAAGAAAGAGGTAGACGATTGATGTTTAAGAAGCTCGCGCTCGTGCTTGCATTGCTCTTGGCTCAGACGGCCTATGCCCAAACGACTAGTGTGAGCGGCACGATCACCGACGCCGGAAGCGTGGTGTGGAAGAATGGGACCTACAGTCTGACGTTCTTGCCTTCGCCGTCCAATCCCACGGCCAACTACTTTCAGAATGGTGTAGCGTTCAACAAAAACCAGATCATCTCAGGAAACCTTGACAATACAGGCTCTTTCGCAGGCGTTGCCGTACCGGATAACCTGACGATTGCGCCTTCCGGTTCGCAATGGACGTTCCAAGTCTGCCCTGCGGCCACGGCTACTAATGGCTGCTACCAAAAGAACCTGACCATCACAGGAGCGACGCAGAACATCACCTCCGCTGTAACTCCGCCTGCGATTGTCGTAAGCGTATCTTTTCCGGGATTCTATGCGGCCTATACGGATGCGGAGATATTTGGGGCCAAGCAGGGAGCCACGTACTTCAACTTGACGGACTCAACGCAGCATATTTGTAATGTGCCGGTCTGTACCTGGCTTTCGATTGGCGGCGGTGTCACGGGCACTCTCGGAAACATGCAAGTTGCATTCGGAAGCGGAGTAAATTCAATCGCAGGTAGCAACAACTTCACTTACAACTCTGGAAGCGGCCTTTTGACGCTTGGACTTGGCGGCATCACGGCTGCTGGCCTCGGCACATTCAGCGCAGGGATTACGGGGACAGGGAATTTGGGTAGCCTGATTGCTGGAACTGGAATACTTGGAAATTCCAATGTATATACGGCAGGATTGCAGGATTTCAGCGCGGTCACAATGGAAATACCCGAGGCGGCTGGCTTCACGACAAATGTGAACTCAACTATCGGCCTCGACACGACGAATAACAACTGTCACATCTTTGAAAATAATGCCGATGCCTTGTGTCTCGCTGAGGCTTCCGCACCGGCTGCAAACACCATCCTAAAACAGACCAATGTCACGAACGGCTTAGTGACAGCTTCCAGCTTGACGGACAACGGAACCACAGTCATCACACCAGAACCAGTAGCGACTCCCAAATTAAACGGCATCTTCTACATCGACGGCACGACCTATCCTGCCACAAGCGCGGGCCTAACAGCAGCTTGTGCCGCCGCTGGAGCATCGGGAACGGTAACTATATCTCAAGCAATAGTTATGAATGCGAGTGTAACCTGCGCGTCCGGGGTAACACTCAGGTTCATGCCGCCAGCGCAGATCACCACGACTGGATTTACGCTCACGATCAACGGGCCGATTCTGGCCCCGCCTGTGCAGATATTCGCGGGGACGGGAACACTTGTACTAGGCGCTTTAGCAAACGTTATACAAGCCCTGTGGTTTCCCGGTGCGGACATTCTCGCGCAGATCGGGAATGGTTACGCTGCACTGCCCACTGCTGGGGGTGTCATCAATGTTAGTCCGCAGCTAGGGGGAGGCTGCTACAACGCGACTTCTACCGCCAATCTCAATGTGTCGGGCAAGGCCGTAACGGTCATCGGCACGGGATCGCTCACCGCTAACAGTTCCAACGTGATTACAGACGGCGCGTGCATCAACTACACACCCACAACGGCCACCGCTGCCTTCACTCTCGATTGGACCCCCACTACGGGAGGCGCTTATACGCCTGGCGCTGGCATCCAGAATCTTGGCCTAGTGAACAATGCTTGCGCCACAAACGGCGGGTGCGGGTCTTCCGCTATCGGTTTGAATATAGGCTTAACGAATGGCGGTATCCGGCGTGCTCTATTTCTAAATTTCATGGTGCAGGGATTCGGGACTGGAGTGCAGTTCAACGATGCGACTGGTTTTGGATGGGGTGTTCATTTTCTAAACAGCGTCATCTCATACAACAGTACGGGGATAAATTATGCGCTTACCGTGGCGCATGAGAACGATGTCTTTACCAACACCACTATCGTTGTGAACGGCACGGGGATTCAGTTCAATAATGCCACGACCTCGGGCGACATCAGCATTGAGGGCGGTTCCATCGACTCAAACACGGTTGCGGGAATCGCGCTCGGTAGCGGCGTTAGCAATGCCGTATTAATGACGACGGATGTGCATTGGGAGAATAACGGGACAACGAATTTAGTCTATGTGACCGGCGGAACTTCCACCAAGTTGCTGCTCAAGGGTGGCGATATCACCGACGATACCAGTGGCGGAACGACTGCGGCAAACTGGTTTAGCTTTGGGAGCGGGTCTGCAAAAGGGTTCGCCATTTTCGGAGGAGTTGGAGGACGCACTTATTCAGGGCTGCCCTTCAACTGTGGCACCAACTGTGACATTGACGGCTTGTTTACCGGGGCCTTTGCCAATGTGAGTCCTCCGAATATCTGCAATAATTCGTTCACTTGCTCTCTCGAATACCATACGTCTACTCCTGCCGCCTTCGCGCAGATGAATTTTTCTACTTGGAAGCTGCCCGAGATTGCCGCTGCCCCGGCTAATTTTGCAGTGGGCAGTTTTGACGCCTGCTACGCGGATTCAACAGCCCATGCGGTCGAATGTACCTACAACAATGACGCCGTTCTTCCGCTAGTACGGGCGGCGAATAGCACGACTACTACGCAAGCTCTTTTCGCCACGGCCACGGCGACTCGTCCGGCATTTCGCGCGATTGCCACGGGTGATCTTCCCAACATCCCGCTCAATCAAGTCGTCAGCCCCACGGGAGCCGTAACGACGTTTGCGGATGGCAACAACCCAGTCACCTTCAACTGCGCTCAAACGAACGACGCGCAAGATTGTTTCACGCACGGCGAAACTTCCGCTGCCACGGGTGGCACGCTTACAAATCTGTTGGGCAATCAAGCGGAACTCAACGTTTCCACCGCCTCTGGCTCGACAGCGGTGCCCCTTGAGGTGCAGCAAGCGGGAGTAACCGCGACTACTGGACCGCCCATCATACAACTTGAATCGACTTGGAACAATGCGAGCCTAGTGGGGCAAGGCATCGTGGAAAACGTGACCAACACATCTTCAGCGGCGGGTTCGCTCTTGGAGAACCTCCGGGTTGGAAATGTCACGATGTTTAGCGTAGATAAGGGTGGCGTAACTTCCATCGGTGCGGTGGGTGGAACCTCTGGAACAATCAATCTTCTTGGCACGACTTCTGGTACCGCTAGCATCACTGGCCCGGCAGTAGCGGGCACTTTGACCAATGCTGTAGTTAGCAGCAATTCCTGGCAAGTAGGTGCGGCAGGAACCGCTGGTGGAGTACTCGGCTTAGGCGGATCAACTTCCGGCATTGCCACCTTGACAGCACCAGCAGTTGCCGGGACGCTTTCCAATGCTGTAATCAGCAGCAACGCATTTCAGGCAGGGGCGGCGGGCGGTGCAGGCGGGATTCTTGGTATGGGAGGCTCCACATCAGGAGTCGCTACGTTCACGGCCCCTGCTGTAGCCGGGACCATAGCGAACCCTGTTGTATCGTCCAACAATCTGAAGGTTCCTGGCCTCAACGTCACGAATCTTTTGCTGAACAGCACGGCTCCTACGATTGCAGGCGCAGGTTGCGGCGGCTCAGGTGCCACGATCTCAGCCAACAACGGCACAGCGGCGTTCAGCATCGGCACGGGCACGACTCCTACTTCCGCTTGCACCGTCACGATGCCAGCAGCAACAACAGGATGGGTCTGCGATGCCAACACGGTGAGCGCAATATCAACCACCAACTTCCTGGTAAGACAGACCGGAGCGGTGAGTACAACCTCGGTCGTGTTGACGCTTTTCACGGATGCCGCAGCGCTCCAAAGCTATGCTGGCAGCGATACGATCAGGGTAATGTGCCATGCTTACTAAGCGTCACCTCTATCTCCTGTTTGTTCTAGGCTGGCTACTGCCTGCCGGAATCGCCGTTCGTGCGCAGTTAGCTGGTTCTTCAACGTCTAGCGGAAGCGGCGCACCCACTGGGGCTTGCATCTCCGGCAGTACCTATACCGACAGCGCGACTGGAAACGCCTGGACTTGCACTGCGGGCGCTTGGAAGTTAAGCGCAACGTCTGGGATTATGGCTGGCACGACAGGTTCTATTGGCGGCGGCTTACTCGCTGTGGGAGCCAGCGCATCTGGAACAGCCACAGTGACAGGAGCGACAACTGGAATGGTCTGCGAGGCCCAGGCGAGTGACGGTACGAACATGGCTGCTCTCGGAGCGACGCCGACTTGTACGGTGACGGCAGCAAACACGGTGACGGTGAATTTGGTTGCGATTATTGCATTGACGCCGGGCGCAAAGACATATTCGATTCGCGTCATACCGTAACTGTGAGTGAAAGGATTTTTATGAAAAAGTGGTTGCTTGTGTTGTTGCTATTGTCGCCGTGCTTGGCTCACGCACAATCCACGAACGTGAGCGGGCAGGTAACCGATGCTGGCGGACAATCCTGGAACAACGGCACGGTAACAGCCACGTTCGTTCCAAATCCTCTTTACGTTCCTCAACCTCAATACGTTTGGACGGGCGGTTTTTTGAACTTCACGATTACGGGCACGCTGACAGGCACAGGATCGTATTCCATTTCCGTTCCGTCGAACACAGCCATCACGCCTATAAACTCTTTATGGAAGTTCCAATTCTGCCCGCAGGCGACGAGTCCATGCTTCACAACGGCGAACGTTACGGTGACGGGAGCCACGCAAACGGTCAACGCTACACCGCCGACAATTTCGATTTCTCCAGGTCCGGGAGTCCTGGCTTATGCAGATGGAGAGATTTTGAATCCCGCTGTGGGATCGACTTACTACAACGTAACCAGTAATTCATCTAGGGTGTGTAATGGACCTGCTCCTTGCACTTGGGGGGCCGGGGGCGGTGGCGGCAGTGTCTCCGGCCAAGCCAACAACGTGATTCCCAAAGGTACGACGGCCACGACGATCACGCAGCAATCGTCCTGCACCGACAATGCAACAACATTTAGCTGCACGGAACCAATCATTTCGGCTTCAAGCGTAAGCGTCGGGACGGCCCCTGTCATCTGTGGAACGGCTACCGGCTGTCTAGCAGCAACGGAAGCTTCGACGGCTTGCACACCCACTGCTGGTCAAGACTGTCATCGGGCGGATTCCGTCACGCATCACGACATCTGTTCCTGGAATAACGGGGCGGAAGTGGCTTGCAACCCGGCCTTACCTGCGTCCTCCACTAACAATGATTGCGTGAAGTTTTCAGGGACAACCGGCACGATATTAGCGGATGCGGGGGCGGCTTGCGCGAGTGCTCCGGTATTCCCGGTGACTGTTTCTGGAACTGTGACTTCCGGCGGCATTCCATATTTCAGTTCTACAACAGTTGAATCTTCCTCGGCGCTCCTGGGAACGAACGCTTTTGTTTACGGTGGCGGGGCTGGTAGTGCTCCCGCAACGGACGCAAATATCGTCCATGCTACCGCCGTGGCCGGACTAATCAACGGCAATACAAGCACCGCCATAAATTTCAACACAAACGGCATCAATTTAGTCGCGCCAAATGCGAATGAATTTGACATCAACACGAACAGCAACAATGGCGGTTTGGCAATTTTTCAGAACAGTTTATTCGGAACCAATGACCAAAGAGTAGAGATCGTCGCTGTAGGATCAACGTCTTGGGACATTCTCGAAGCAAGCGATTCGTCAGGAACATCTATGGGGCTTGCTCTTAGTACACAAAGAGCGAAGTCTATCTCTATCCGTCCAAATCGTGCGGAAACAGCCGAATTCCTTCCTTTAACTGGCGGCGGTTTGCAGATGTTCGGTTCGGCCCCAACCTGCACGTTCACCAGCGGCGGCGGTACTTCTCCTTCTTGTACTTTGGATACTGGCAGTAATAATCAAGGCGGAATTATCATCGCCACGACGGGCACCGGCGCACCAGCCTTGACAGGAACGATCACTCTGACCTTTACTGCCGCAATGGGCACCAACAAACCTCCGTGCGTCATGGAGGCGAGCAACGGCGGGGCGGGTCAGTGGGGTTCGCTAGTCACGATCCGGGATACAACTCCATCCACTACGAGCGACATTTTCACATGGACCAATGCTACTGGAGCAACCCCAGCCGGTGTAGCTCTTTCCACTTCGACAGCTTATTGGATAAATTATCAATGCCTCGCAAAGTAATTCTAATTTTGTTGCTTCTGCTTCCTAGAATAGCCAGTGCGCAGATTTCCGCAGCTTCAAGCGTCGTGGTAACTGCTCCTGCGGAAGCGCATTACTACACCTTTTCGTTTCCTGGTTATGCTCAGTTTCAGATAGGTGATGGTATCCCGAATCCAACCCAATGCAACAAGCTGGGTGGCGGCAGCAGTCAGAGTTTCACGATGTGCCAGGGGATCGTAGCTTACTATGATTTGAAGAACGACGCCTCCGCTACCTACAACCTCCGCAACGGGTTTGGCGGCGATTATCACCGCTGGAACATCTTGAACAGCGACACGACCAACCGCTACCCGGAAGCTACCGAAGGCCCCGGAACGGTTGTAGTCACAGAGGATAACAATGTCCGTAAAGTTTTGACCATGACAGGGAATTTGAGGGAGGTCGGTTATTACGGCAATCCCGCCGATTGCTGCATTGTGTTGACGGAAACATGGGTATTTTACCGTCATGGCGGGGCGGGTGCAGGCGTAGGGCAGGGAGGAGTAAAATTATTCACACAGGCAAAACTCGCCTATGATGGCACGGACGGCAAAGGTCCGCTGAACATTAGCGTCCAAGATTTCCTGCATGAGGTTGGATGGTTTGTTGCTGCCGGTGAGGTCAGCGTCAGTTATCCCTGGGGATTCGATCCCGCAACTCCGTCTCCGTGGAGCCTTATTTACCAAGCTCCTGGTGTAGGCGGGGCAAAGGATTATATTCTCTATGCTCCAGTGGCGGCGAACTCCGCCAATGCCGGGGAGTTTATTCCTGCCGATACTCACGCCACTCCTAATGGACCAACGCCTGGGCAACTCTATCTATGTAACGGAGCGTCTAATTCCGGTTGCACATCCACGACGCTTAGTTCCTACACCGTCAAAGCAAATTCCTTGTTCATCGAAAATGAGCAGCAATGTTCTGCTACCACTCCATATACCTATCTTTCGGGCGGGTATCGCACGTCTTGTACTTATGCGGCTATTTCATTGGCTGCCGGTACTCCGCGAACATGGACTTATGCTCGATTCATCGGCGACAACGGAATCATCAGTGAGTCAACCGCTTCCCCTTTCGTGGCGGAGTATAAGACGCCGCCGACAATGACGCCGACGAATGCCACAGGCGGCACCTTCGATGCCTTACAGGGATATTGGTCGCTCGCTCGCACGGCAGACACAGTGAGCATCTCAGCGAATGGAATTCTCCACAGTCCCGCATGGCTGATTTCCAACTGGTCGGCATCCTCCACCGGAATGACGGTGGGTGGCGTGACGAAAACACTCAACACGGATTTCGTGGCGGTCAAGACGGATGGTACACATCTCTTGGTTCAATACCTCGGGGATGTGGCGTCAAGCACGACGGTTACCTTTCCAAGCGGAACGGCTCCTGTAATTACTCCAGGCCAGCCCGTAGTCAACCAGGGTGGAACGATCAACTTCACAGCAGATGCGGCGGGCACATGGGCTTGCGCGGGTACAGATAACACAGGAACGGCCTCTGCCTGTCACGGCAGCATCGTTGCAGGAACCGGAGTCTATACGGCTCCAGCCAGCGTTACAGCGCAGCACATGGTTGGCGGTTTCCAAATGTTGCCGAACAATCACATTTTTAACACAGACATTTCAGGTCTTTCCGTGAACGCCAGCAATGCGACATGGATGGCGGCGGTAAACGTCGGGGGGCACCCCAGTTTTGATTTTCAAGGCACTCCTTATAACAACTGTTCGCCTTCGACGCCAACCGATACAATGAGTTTTCAATATACTCCGAGCAGTAACGGCCTTTTTGAAGTTCCTCAGTTTCCCAATGTCTACATCCAGGCAGGGTGGTTTAGTGCCAGATCGAATCGCAATGTAGACCACCATCTTTTTTGCGGCGACACAACAAGCGGTGTTTTCTCTGAGATATATCAATACT
>Ga0210406_10001216_pt1 | contig 32489 bp, 21 predicted proteins | sample IncBWC30MmetaG_FD_155454 | JGI IMG/M metagenome (GOLD analysis project Ga0210406, IMG submission 155454) | Forest soil microbial communities from Barre Woods Harvard Forest LTER site, Petersham, Massachusetts, United States - Inc-BW-C-30-M | ecosystem: Environmental > Terrestrial > Soil >... | reverse complement strand
TAACTGCCAGCATTGCGTGCGCATTGCTGATCGCGCTGGCAATCTTCAAACGGTTGCGCACGATGCCTTCATCCTTCATCAGGCTGCGCACCTTCTTCGCGTTGTAGCGCGCGACAATTTTCGGATCGAAGCCGTCGAACGCGGCTCGATAGTTTTCGCGCTTGCGCAGAATCGTGTCCCAACTCAAGCCCGCCTGCGCGCCCTCCAGAATGAGGAACTCGAAGAGGCGCCGGTCGTCGTGAACTGGCACGCCCCACTCCCGGTCGTGGTAACGAATGGCCAGATCATTCCGTGCCCAGGAACAACGCACCTGCTGGTCCATTGCGCTTGAAATTTTCTTGCTCACCCTGCGCCTCCCCGATCGAGCGCTGAAAAATCAGGATTTGACCCGAATTCGACGTGCAGTTGGGTCAATTTACGACCCACCTGTGGGGCGTCCAAATGAACGGGAACTGAATGCATTGTATGGCGCTTCTGTGCCATGACCAATCACGTGCTCCTTTTGTAACTTGGAAGAAGCGGGGGGCTCTCCTACAGTCGGGGGTGCAGTTAGGGCTTGGAGCGCGGCTTTCGGCCCGCAAAGTGCATCTAATCGTTAGGGTGCACTATTGGCGTGATTTATAGTGAAAATTTTGGAAATGGTGGGCATGAAGTACACGAAATCCATCTTCGGTGTGGTGATTCTCACTCTGGTGCTGGGCGCTCTCCCCGCCGCCGCTCAGGCGCCTTCGTCTTCCTACGTCGCAAGCACTTCGGCAGCTTCACCCTCGCCTAATCTGGGCGATGATCCCACAGATTCTGTATTGACAATCCGCAAGCGTGTGGATGAAGTCAATGTTCTGTTCATCGCCACCGACAAGCACGGGAAATTCGTCCGCAATCTTAACCAGAACGATTTCAATTTTCTCGATGACCATAAGCCGGTGCAGTCGATCGTCAATTTTCGGCGGGAAACCGATCTGCCCTTGAAGATGGGGCTGCTGATCGACGTCAGCGGATCGGTGCACACCCGTTTCGACTTTGAGCAGGACGCAGCCGACAGTTTCATGCAGCATGTTCTGCGCCCGCGCTTCGACAAAGCCTTCGTCATGGGCTTTAATGCCAGGCAGCAATTGCAGCAGGATTTCACGGACAATGCGCAACTGCTCTCGCAAGGCATCCACTCCCTGCGCAATGGCGGTGGCACCGCGTTGTATGACGCGATTTATCACGCCTGTCAGGACAAGCTGGCCAAAGAGCAGTCCGATCGTCCACAGCGCCGCGCATTGATCATTCTCAGTGACGGCGACGACAACCAGAGCGACTACACCCTGGCGCAGGCCGTGGAAATGGCGCAGCGCAGCGAAGTCATCATCTACGCCATCTCGACCGACGACAGTGGCCTGGTTTTGCGAGGCGACAAGAATCTCGAAAAGCTGGCCTCCGCAACCGGCGGACGCGCGTTCTTCCCGTTCAAGATGAAGGACATCAAGAACTCTTTCGCAGCCATCGAAGACGAACTGCGCAGCCAGTACGTGGTCTCCTATCACCCCGCCGATTTCGATCCCGACGGCCGCTACCGCAGCATCGAAATCCTGGCTCTCAAGAAAGACCTGCAAGTCCGCGCACGCAAGGGCTACTATGCGCCGCGTCAGTAAAGCGGTAGTCAGTCGCTAGTCTTCAGTCTTCAGCCTCTCGTTCTATAGGCGACCTCGCTGTCAGCTATCAGCCATCAGGTATCAGCGAACTTTGCGGTCAAAAGCTTTGCCCTAATCCAGCTCAAACGACACGAACTGCAATTTCCCGCTGCGCTCCACCTGCAGCGCAACCGAGTCTCCCGACTTCAACTGCGATAGCGAACTGCGCAGATTTTCAATCGTATCCACCGGCCGGTTGTTCACCGAATGAATTACGTCGCCGCTGGCAAGCCCGATGTCCGGTCCGAGCAGATCCGCCGCGCGTCCCAGCACCAGCACTCCCCCGGGAATACGCAGCTGCCCGACCATGGGTTGCACACGCTCGTCGATGCTAATTGCCAGAATGGCCAATTGCGGCACGAGGTTATTCTGGGGATCCGCGAGGTCCAGCAACTGATCCATCGGATGCTTTTCCTGCAGCACCGGAATGTTCAGTGTCACCTTGCCCGTATCGCGCAGCACATCAAGCTTCAACACGCGATCAACCGGATGCAGATAAAGCGAACCGATGAATCCGGGCAGGGTATCGATTGGCCGGTCATCCACCGTCAGCACGATGTCGCCGACTTTCAATCCCGCGGCTTCCGCCGGGCCTTCTGGTTTCACGTCCGCGATCAGCACGCCCCAGCTTCGCTTGAGCCGGAGGCCCGCGGCGAGTGCCGGCGTGATCGTCTGCGCTCCCGCTTCGATCTCCGAGCGATGCACATGCCCATACTTCCGGAGACTCTCGTAGACGAAGCGCACGATTCTTGTGGGAATCGCAAACCCAAGACCTTCGCTGCCTCCGCTCCCCGACAAAATGAAGGTGTTGATCCCCACGACGTAGCCATCGGTATCGACCAGCGGCCCGCCGCTGTTACCCGGATTGATGGGCGCATCGGTCTGGATGTACACCATTGGCTTGTTCGGATCGGGCTGGCGTGCGACCGAACTGATCACTCCCATGGTGATCGTGTTCTGCAACCCTTCGGGGCTGCCAATTGCAAAGACGAGTTGCCCTTGGCGCACGCGCCGCGTAGATTCCAGCGGCAGCGCCGGAAGTCCCTTTGCGTCGACCTTCAGCAAAGCGAGATCGCTGTCCGGGTGCGTGCCGATGAGCTTCGCTTCCAGAATGCGGCGTTTGCCTTCCGGTTCGAGGGTGGCACTCTCGCTTGCGGGAACGGGCAACACGATACGAATCCGGCGTGCCCCTTCGACCACGTGCGCATTCGTCATCACGTACCCGCTCGGATCGACAATCACGCCGGAACCAATCGCGCGCTGGCGGGCAATAAAAGCGGCCTCGGTGCGGGAATTCTCCTCAACCTGCCCGTAACCAGTTACCAGGATCTGCACCACTCCCTGCGACACCTTGTCGGCGAGCCCGACCAGCGCGCTGTTCAACTCAAGCAGCGTCTCAGGCGCGTGCGTCTGGCTCGCATTCTCGCCCCGATTCTCTGCTGCAGGGCCTGCCTGGCGCGCAGGCAATCGATTGCGATCCTGTGCTTCGCACGTTGCAAATAAAAGGGTTGTCATCAAAAACGCGACGGTGGAATGTATGCACCACCGGCCGCGGCTGAGCCTGCTCCGCATGATGTTCTCCTTCACAAGCCCGCTCGAGCAGCGCTTGGGATTGATCAGGTATTTTGCCAGAACTTTCCCTGGTTCCGGAAACGGGCGCGGGACGGGCGGTTTGGGTGCGGGTCACGCGGTAACCTGGCGGCGGGGAACCTAGTTCCTACCGTTAACTAACGAGTGATCAGGCTTTTATCAGAGGTGTCAAACGTGATATAACCGCCCATATAGCAGACGTTTCTGCTCCCTCAGGCAAAATGTGGTAGCGCGCGCCCGTGCCTTTAAGCGAGGCCGCAACGGAGGAGGGATTGTGTCCGAAGCGCGGACCGGTAAAAGATTTCCGCTAGAACTGCCGATCAAGATTCACAAGGAAAACACCTCTGGCGAAGCCAGCGGTATGACCGGGAACCTGAGCGCAGCCGGCGTCTATATCCGCGCCGATGCCTCGCTCGAAATGGGTTCTCCCGTTGAGTTTGAGATCACTCTCCCCCCTGAAGTGACCGGCGGCAAAGAAAACGTAGTCATCCAGTGTCGCGGACGGGTTGTCCGCACCGACGAGTCCACCGTCGATCCTGACGGCACCCGCGGGGTGGCTTGTGTGATCGACTCGTACGAGTTCGTACGCAACTCTTAACCTCGGAGCGGTCTCAGATGCTCAAGTTAATTCTGGCCGATAATCAGGCTATTTTCCGCGCGGGAATCGCCAAGGTTCTGGCGGTGGAAGACGAGATGCGCATCGTGGCGCAGGCGCAAACTCCCGAGCAGATGTTCATGGCTCTCGATAAGTTCCGGGCGGCCGTGCTCATCGTCGCGGGCGGATTTCAATCCGACTTCAACGCTATCGTGCAGGGCGCGACCAAGAACAAGACGCGCATCGTAGTGCTCGCCGATACGGGCGAAAGCGCGCAGCGCTACATGACCAACGGCGCTCACGGCGTCGTCTACCGCAACGTCACCAGCCCCGCCCTGGTGGATTGCGTCCGCAAAGTAGCGCGCGGCGAGAACTGGGTACAGGACGTCGCCGTGCCCAGCGAGTTGACCGAAAACGATATGGTCGGACTGCGTGTGCGCGATCGCCTTACCGCGAAAGAGCTGCGCATCGTCGCCCTGATCGTGCAAGGCTACAAGAACAAGGAAATCGCTTCGCAGCTCGGCACCACCGAGCAGGTCATCAAAAATTACCTGCGCAACGTGTACGACAAGATCGGAGTATCAGACCGGCTGGAACTGGCGCTGTTCACCATTCACCACCGGATTCTGAACGAAGCCGCAGCCGCGACTGCGGCGACTAATCAGCCGCAAGCCGGCGCCGGCGTGGTGACGCCCTAAACGTCACCATAGTAAAAATCAAAGGCTGCCTTCCAGGGCAGCCTTTTTGTCTTGCTCTGGAATCGCGCGAATCAGTTGGAACTGGTGGCCGGCTTGGTGGCAGTGGCGGGGCGTTTTCTACTTGGCTTTGCGGGCGCAGGCTTTTCCGTAACAGCCTTCATCTTGATCGACTGCACCGACGGCTCCAGGTCTTTCAAACCCTTCTCGTCCGGACTCACCAGCATGAACTGCAACAAGACCGGTCCCTGGGTGGCAACGTACTGCTCAATATGTTGCACCGCGCCCTCCACGGTCTGATTCAAGCCTATGGTCCAGAACTTGTTGCTGTTGATCGTGACTTCGGTCGGATCGCCCAGGTACTCGATGGGCATGTTTCTCTCGCGAGCCGTGCGTTTCGAGTAAGTCAGGTACTGCTCGCCTTCGTTCGCTACGGTGGTTTTGAGCAGGCGCGTGGCGACAATCTGGATCGATTTCCGTTGCACGCTCTTTTTCATGGGAGCGTTCTCGGTCATGACCAGCAGAACGTGATTGTTCTGCGTCTGTTGCATGAGTGCAGCCTCTTTCGCATTTACCGGAGGCGCCTCCGGATTCTTCGAGGGCACCACTACCCATCCAGGCGGCACCTTCATCGAGAAGCCGTACGTCGTATTGGTGTAGACGTCGTTGGCAAGCGAACCACCGTTCGCCGCCAAACCGGTCGGCGTCAGCTTCGAGGTATCAACCCTGCCACTGCCGGGCGCGGGGGGCCTCGTCGATGGCGGGGTCGGATTGGGCAGGGCTTGAGCGGATGCTCCGATACTGCACGCAAGAACAGAAGCTGTGGCAAAGCTGGCAAAACACCTGATAGGCAAGGTCATAACTGGATTTGCCGAGCGTAGCATTGAATCGATCCTGCAAACAATCCTAAGGCCGGCACCCGCGTGCGCGACCATACTGCAAAAAAGACGGCACATGAGTATCAACTATGTCCATAGTATATTGACCGCGTAGGGGTTACCCTGATTGACGCGGTAAAAACAAGCATGAGAGATTCGCATCAATTTCCTCCAATCGTCGCTGTGTCGCCTGCAAGTGGAAATGCTGGGGGAGGAGTCTCGAGTCGTGGCCGTCGCGCTCTCGACTCGCTAATCACCAATGCATTCCGAAGGCATCGCGCCTAAAGACCAAGGCGGTGCCGAGGGGTCGGAGCGCCGATGGAAGAAGTTAAGGATAAAGTGTACCGTCAGGAGACGGTACGGCTTGACGGCAAGTTGTTCTTTAACTGCTCTTTCGAAGATTGCCTGCTTTGCTATGGCGGCGAGCGCTGCGAGTGGGAAAATACCCGCTTCTCCAATTGCCGCGTGGTTCTTGACGGTTCGGCCAACAACACCGTTCAAGTCTTGCAGGGTTTTGGCTTCCAGGTGATCCTGCCAAATCTGATTTAGTCCCCACGCTCATTTTTCCAGTCGAGTGTTGTGTTCGACGGTTGACGTACCCGCCAAAATCGCATACGCTTCGAGCAATCCCCGACCATCCCCGGGGGTCTCAGCCGTTCCGCGCATACCAACCTCCTCTGTGCCGCTGGAACGACACGATGTATCCACAAGGAGACCTACCATGGCTGGAAAATCCCTGCTGATCACGCTGGTTCTGTGCGCTTCGGTGGTTGGGGCACGCGCCGCCTCGAGAGACGAGATCGTGCCCGCCGGAACGCTGCTCCGCTGCACCATGGACGAGCAGAACTTCTCATCCAAGACCGCACAGGTCGGCGACCCCGTACTGTGCCACCTGGGACCCATCTCGGCTTTCGGACATTCCCTGTTTCCGCGCGGGGCGATGCTGAGCGGACATCTTCAGGAATACAAAGATCCCGGCCACTTCGTGGGCAAGGGTTGGCTGCAACTGGAGTTCGACCGCATCATTCTCCCGGGCGCAGACATTCTGCCGCTGGCCGCAAAGATTGTTGCCGCTCCTCACTTGAAGACTGACCGCGACGGAAAGATTCGCGGCGGCGGGCATCCCACGCGCGACACGGTCGAGTGGATGATCCCTGTGTTGTGGCCCATTAAGATCCTGAACCTTCCCCGGCGCGGACCGTATCCTGCGCTGAAAGGCGAGTCGCGTCTGACACTGCGCCTGATGGAAGACGTGGTGGTACCGGCCACAGTACCGGTCCGCGCCGCCGTGCCTTCGCCGCCGTGGGCGATACCCACCAAGTACATCCCGTCACCCTATGGGTTGCTGCGGCCCGCGTCGTATGTGAGCCACACCACATCGGCGCAGCCATCGTCGCCGGAAATGGTGGCGCCGAATTCGCCCGGCCTGGTCGAGCAGATGGAACAGGTGCCCGCCGAACGCACTCCCGATGAACTGCCGGCGAGTCCGGAGCCGTCGGCGGCAAGCAATGGCCGAACCACCATGGTCATCCTAAAGGGCGGTGCGGCGTTCTTGGCACGCGAGTACTGGGTGCAGAATGGACAACTGGAGTGCGTCTCCGAGAGCGGCGAACACAAGACGTTTGCGCTCGAGAACGTGGATCTCTACCAGACGCTGCGGCTGAACCGCGAGCGGAATGTGGAATTCGTGCTGCATTCCAAGAGCGGGGTGTTGGAACAGTAACTCGGAATTTGCCGGGTAGCCGGGAGGGGCGGCTTCGCCCACCCCGACACCCGGCGCTGGTTCTCTATGAGCTAAGTTGTTGAAAGTGCGTAGAGGAGTTGTAAGCAGCTGAAAAACACCCCGCAGACAGTTCGCAGAATGCCTATTGCGAGCGATTGCAGGCCCGTAGGGCGTCGTTTGACGGTCGGATGGTGGGTTTGGTCGCCCCTCGGTTGCGGCGCGGGCCCATGAGCCATCCTGGCGCTAAATTTAGCATGGAGCTAATCGGGTGGTACCGCTTGGCCCTTACTTCCCCCGGTCTAAAACCCTAAAACGCGGAGGGCGCAGAGAAAAGCCGCAGAGCGCGCTAAGAGGACCCTTCCCATCAAATGGTTTTCTCTGCGTACCCTGCGGCAGTTCTCTTCGGACTCTGCGTTTTAAGATCTAACCAGCACTAGACTTTCTCTCCCACCGACTTCCCCTGCGAGAACAGGTACAAATAATCCGGGCCGCCGGACTTCGAATCCGTGCCCGACATGTTGAATCCGCCGAAGGGATGAGCGCCCGCGATGGCGCCCGTGCACTTGCGGTTGATGTAGAGGTTGCCGACATGGAAGTCGCGCATGGCGCGTTCGATCTTGTCGCGCGACTTCGTATACACGGCACCGGTCAGACCAAACTCCGTGTCGTTGGCAATCTCGAGCGCGTGCTCGAAACTTTTCGCCTTGATCACCACCAGCACCGGCCCGAAGATTTCTTCCTGCTCCAGCTTCGACTTGGGCGGAATGTCGGCGAACACGGTGGGCTGCAGGAAGTAGCCTTCGCCTGCATTGGTAGCGCGGCCGCCACCGGTGAGCAGGCGTCCGTCGCGTTTGCCGGCTTCGATGTATTCCATGATGGTCTTCATCGAGCCTTCGTTGATGACCGCTCCCATGTTGAAGTTCTCGGCCGGATCGCCGATGGTGAACTTCTCGACGCGCGCTTTCAGCATGTCGAGGAATTTGTCATAGACGCGCTCATCGACGATCGCGCGCGAGCAGGCCGAGCACTTCTGTCCTTGAAAACCGAAGGCGGCTTGGGCTACACCTTCGACCGCGACATCGAGGTCGGTGTCGGCATCGACGATGATGGCGTCTTTGCCGCCCATTTCGAGGATGGTGCGCTTGATCCAGATCTGTCCCGGCGCCTGCGTGGCTGCGCTCTTGTTGATGTGCAGACCGACTTCGCGCGATCCGGTGAAAGCGACGTAGCGTGTCTTTGGATGCGTTACGATCGCGTCACCGAAGCTGCCACCTGCGCCCGGGCAGAAATTCACCACGCCCTCGGGCATGCCGGCTTCTTCGAGGAGTTCCACGAACTTGGCGGCGATGGTGGGCGAATCGCTCGATGGTTTCAGAATGACGGTATTGCCGCACACGATCGAGGCCAGAGTCATGCCGGCCATGATGGCGCACGGAAAATTCCACGGTGGAATCACCGCGCCGACGCCGAGCGGGATGTAGAACAACTGATCGCGCTCGCCGGGCAGCTGCACGACGGGTTCGGCCTTCGCAAGGCGCAGAGCTTCGCGCGCGTACAGTTCGCAGAAGTCGATGGTCTCGGCGATGTCGCCATCGGCCTCGGCCCAGTTCTTGCTGACTTCAAACACCAGCCAGGCCATGAATTCGAACTTGCGTTCGCGCAACAGGTCGCCGACGCGGAACAACAAGCTGGCGCGCTCTTCAAAGGACGTATTCTTCCACGTTTCAAACGCCTTTAAAGCCGCGTTCATCGCGGGCTCAACGTGTTCCTTGCCCGCCTTCTGATGGATGCCGACCACTTGCGAAGGCTTGGCGGGATTGAGGGATTTGATCTTTTCCGCGGTCTTGACGTGTTTGCCACCGATGATGAGATCGAACTCGCGGCCCAGTTGGCCGCGCACTTTTTCGATGGCGGAACGCATCTTGCGGGCGTTGTCATCGCGGCTGAAGTCGACAGGCGGCTCGTTGCGGAACGGGCCTTCGTGCAGACGGACCTGCAGGCGCGGGGGAGCTTCCATGGTTGCCATATATGCACCTCGAGGAGATTTCTGAAATGAGGACGAACTGAAATGTTTACAAACAATTGTAGCACCGGGCCGCGCTTTCAGCGGACCGGCGCGCCCACCAGCGGCTCCAGCCGCGCCGTGAAATGCCGTAGGAATGGCGCTTCGTGCGCGAGTCGCAGGCCCTGGATGCTCTCGCGGTTCTTCCATACTTCAAGGATGACTTCGACCACGTAGTCGATATGACTTTGCGTGTAGACGCGGCGCGGAATGGCGAGGCGCACCAGGTCCATCTTGGCGGCGGCGCCGAACATCAGCGTGCCAATCTCAACCGAGCGAATGCCGCCTTCGAGATAGAGTTCGGTTGCCAAAGCGACCCCGGGGAATTGGTCCTGCGGAATGTGCGGGAGAAAGGCGCGCGCATCAAGATAGACGGCGTGGCCACCCGGCGGGTGGACGATGGGAACGCCCTGCTCCGCGATGTGATTTCCGAGATAGGCCGTCGAAGTGATGCGGTAGCGGAGATAGTCTTCGTGCAGTGCTTCCTGCAGACCAATGGCGATAGCTTCGAGATCGCGTCCCGCCAGGCCGCCGTACGTCGGATAACCCTCGGTGAGAATGAGCAGATCTTTTTCTTTCTGCGCGAGCGAGTCATCGTTCGTGCACAGGAAGCCACCCATGTTCGCCATGCCATCTTTCTTCGCCGACATGGTGCAGCCGTCGCCGTAGTTGAACATCTCTTGCGCAATTTCCTTGGGAGTTTTCGATTCGTATCCCGGCTCGCGCAGCTTGATGAAGTAGGCATTCTCGGCGAAGCGGCACGCGTCGAAGTAGAGCGGGATGCCATGCTTGCGGCAAACTTGATGCACGGCGCGCGCGTTCTCCATCGATACCGGCTGTCCGCCGCCGGAGTTGTTGGTTACGGTCAGCATGACCAGCGGCATGTGCTCGCGGCCAACTTTGGCGATCAGGTTTTCGAGCGCCTCGACGTCCATGTTGCCTTTGAACGGATGCTTCAGGCTGGGCTGGCGGCCTTCAGGGATGACTAGGTCGACAGCCTCGGCCCCGACGAACTCGACGTTGGCGCGCGTGGTATCGAAGTGCGTGTTGTTGGGCACGACGTCATCCTTCTTGCACGCAACGCTGCAGAGGATGCGTTCGGCGGCGCGGCCCTGGTGCGTCGGGATGACATGGCGGAAGCCGAAGATGTCCTGGATCGAATCGCGAAAGTGATCGAAGCTGCGGCCGCCCGCGTAACTCTCGTCGCCTTCCATGATGCCGGCCCACTGGTGGGTCGACATGGCGCCCCTGCCGGAATCGGTGAGCAGGTCGATGCGTACGTCGTCGGCGGGCAGGAGGAACAAGTTGTAGTAAGCCGCGCGCAGCAACTCCTCGCGCTGCTTGCGGGTGGTCCAGGTAATTGGCTCGACGCTTTTGATCCGGAACGGCTCGATGATGGTTTTGACGGGCATGGCGGCTCCCGTCTATCAGGAGACCGCAGATCGGGCGGGTCGTCAGTGATGGGGGTCACCTGTAGCACCGGCGTCCCACCCGCCTGGACGGGCGAGACGCCCGTCCCTTCATCGAGAAATGAATTAGGGAACCTTCACCGATTCGCGCCGCTCGGCAGGGGCCTTCACGGCGGCAGTGCGTTCCAGTTTGTCCCAGGCAAACTTCTGGCCTTCGGCGGCGCGCTTCAGCGTCTTCAGCAGCACGATTGAGAACAACTGCCGGTAGGCGAAGCGCTGCAACCAGACCTGGCTGAGCAGCCAGACGTCTTCTTTCGTTTCCGGACGCCGTCGTTCCAGGGCGAACGCGATCGCCGACGCGAAGAAGTCAATGATCAGGAATGCCAGGAAAAAGACCACCAGTTTCTGGAAGCTCGCCGGGTCGGTCGATTCGGGGTGGAAGTACTTCTGCACGAAGTACCAACCCACGCCAACGATAAACATCACGTCGATGAAGGGCGAGACCAGCGGCAGCAGGATCTGGAAGACAAGAATGTTGGGCAGCGCGATCCAGCCCAGCACCCCCTTGCGGGCGAACACGGCGCGATGCTTGTAGATGGCCTGCAGAATTCCAAACGACCAGCGGAAGCGCTGGCGCATGAGACCATTCGCATTAGTGGGCGCCTCGGTGTAGGCGAGCGCCTGGTCTTCGTACTCAACGCGGTAGCCGCGGCGCAACAGCGCCATCGTCAAGTCGGCGTCTTCGGCCACGGTATCGACGTGGAAGCCGCCACCCTCGCGTACGGCGGAGACGCGCCAAGCGCCGATCGCTCCCGGCACGACGCTGACCGCGCCCATGGTATCGAGCGCGCGCCGCTCGAAATTCTGGCTGGTGATGTACTCCAGCGCCTGCCATCGCGTCCAGAGATTGACGCGGTTGCCGACCTTCGCGTTTCCGGCAATCGCGCCGACTTTCGGATTGATGAAGTGCGGTACGAGATGCGAGACAGCGTCGTGCGCAATGATGGTGTCGGCATCGATGCCGACAAAAATCTCTTCGTCGGTCAGATGCTCGAGTCCGTAGTTGAGCGCCTCGGCCTTACCGGCGTTCGGCTTCGTAAGAATCAAAACGCGGCCTTCGGCTTCTTCCTGCGCGAACGCCCGGCGGGCGACTTCGAGAGTGCGGTCTTTCGAGCCGTCGTCGATCACGATCACGTGCAGGTGGGGATAGTCGGAGTCGAGCGCAGAGCGTACCGTGCGCTCGATCACTTTCTCTTCGTTATAGGCTGGGATAAGTATCGCCACCTTCGGCTTGAATGCCGCAATCTGCGCCGGGGTGCCGATGGCGGGGGAGCGCACGCGATCATAGATGGCGAGGGCGCCTATCAGCAGCAGGCGCGAGGTCATGAGCAAGTCGCCCAGGAAGAAGACCCAGGTGATGGACTTCATACCGACGCCCCACAGCCAGAAACCAATCCAGTTCAGCCAGGCGGCCCAGCGCTCGTTGCTGGGGATGGGCGGCATCACGTCCGCCTTGGTCTTGCCAAGCAACTGGTAGACGGGAACGATTTCGTAACCCCGAGCGCGCAGGCCTTGGATGATCATGGGCAGCGCGCGCACGGTCTCGCGGCGATCGCCGCCACCATCGTGCAGCAAGATGATGTTGCCGCACAGCTGATCGTTGACGTTGCAGGGCGGAAGATCCTTCATTACGGCGGCGGTGATCTGCTCGGCACTGCGGTGCGGATTTTCTCGCCAGTCATTGGGATCGATGCGGTTGCCGATCGTCACGTAGCCCATGTCTTGCGTGACTTCGAGCGGACGCACCTGGTCGGCAGTGTCGGGTTCCTGATCGATGGAGTAGGGCGGCCGGAAAAGAATGGTGCGCATCCCCAATCGGCTGGCGAAGAGCCGTTCGGTGAGATTGAGTTCCACCCGCATGTGGCTCTTGGAGATGTCGCTGATGTTGGGATGCGTGAAGGTGTGGTTGCCGATCTCGTGGCCTTCTTCGTAGATGCGGCGCGTGAGCGCGGAATTGCTCTCCGCCTGAATACCGATGAGGAAAAACGTCGCGGGTGCGTGCTCTCGCTTCAGCACATCGAGAATTTTCGGAGTCCACTCAGGGTCGGGGCCATCGTCGAAGGTGATGGCCACCTGCCTGGGTGTGGCGCCATAACGCGCGACGCGGTAAGGCTGGGGCAGATCCTGAAATACCTGGTCGGTGATAAGTCCGGTGGCGGGATCGAGCGTGATGTCGCGTTTGCCGTCGGCGGGGCGCGCTTCGATGCGCAGAATTTCCCCCTGGCCTTCCATGTCAACATCCTGGCCGGGAGGAACATCTTTCAGCTTGTCGGGCGCGGAAGGGTCATTGGGCAAGTCCCAGACTTTCCACAACGAGCGGTCTTCCGACCCCAGGCGCCACAGGGCGAATGTCTTGATGCCGAGGTTGCGCGCCGACCGCATTTCATTCAGCGCTGTCACGCCGTCGAGGAACCAGACGTAGTGGCGGAGATTGTTGTCGTCCATGTAGCTGAAGTGCGGATTGAGGCTGTCGTAGTCGAAGTCGACATCTTCGTCGGAATCGCGCGCCGAGATCCAGGCTTCCTGCACGGTAACGTTGGTGTTTTTCAGGTTGGGCGGCGGATTCTTCTTCGGCTTCTGCACCCAGTCGTAGCCGTAGTTGCCGATGGCGCAGATGAGCTTGTCGAGCGGGATCTGCTGCTTGGCGAGTTCGAGGTTCTTGGTAAACCAGTCCTGCGAGGCAACGGGACCGGGTTCGTTTTCTGACTCGTGCTCGTCGTAGTCCATCAGAACAACGCCGTCGGTCTTGGCCGCGATGGCGGTGTAGTCGAAATCCTTGTCGCGCGCAGGCACGCTGACATAGAGCTTCATGCCCTTGGCATGCAGGTCTTGGGAGAGTTCGCCCAGCAACGCAAGATAGCCGGGCTGCGCGCTCTTGGCGAAATCTTCAAAGTCGACCATCAGGCCGCGATACTTGTCGGAGGCGAGGAAGGCATCGATCTGTCGGCGGAAGGATGCGCGCGCTTCGGGATTCATCAGGAAGCCGGCGATCTCGGGCTTCCACTCCGTCTCGTCGAAATTGTTGACGAGCGGGAAAACTTCCATGCCCGTGTCTTCCGTCTTCAGGAAGGGCATGACTTCGTCGTCGACGGTGCGGACCTTTCCATCCTGCACGACGTTGAAGTACTTGTAGGTCTGCTGATCGAGCCCCTGCACGTTTCCGTCGGAACCGAGCACGTGCAGCCACTCCGGATAGAGCAAGTCGATCTGGCGCGCATACTCGCGGAGTGAAGAGAAGCTGGCGGCGTCCCACTGCACATAAAACGCGGCGCGAATGCCTTCGTCGGCATTGAGGGTGACTTGGGAAGGCGGCTTCTTGCTCTTGCGGCGGCGCAGCGCGATTTGCCGGCGCCGTTCTTTCTCCTTTTCTTTTTCCTTTTCCTTGAGGGCGTGAATGGGGCGCTTCTGTGCGGGAAGGAACAAGCCGGGCAACTGCTCGTCGCGAATCACGGTGTATATAAAGAAGACGACCAGCAGGGTGATCGTCATGCCCAGTACGTCGAACAGCCGCCGCAGCACTCTCCAGCGGAGTTGCCGGGGATCATAAAAAACCGGTTTCGCCATGATTTCCTGTCAATCGTATGATGCGGGCGCGGGGGGGTCAAACAGTCTTCTGGCTGTTTTGGGGGCTGGGCGGTGTTGTCCGACTGTTTCCGGGCATATTGGGCAGAAGCGTCCGACCTAACGCCTCAAGCTTTCGGACAGAAGTGTCCGACCCACACTGGATTGGAAACACGCTATATTCTTAGCGTGCGCGAACTTGTGCGCCAGAACCTTCGCTTCTTTGGCTTAGGGACGGCCGCGGCCCTGCTGCTGCGGCTTCTGTTCGTAATCTTCGTTCCTAAGGTCACCGCCGACTCCACCTTCTACGCCGACATCGCGAAAAACTGGCTGCTATACGGAATCTACGCGCGTACCTACGACGCGGGCATCATCAGCCCAACGTTCGCGCGCCTGCCCGGGTACCCGGCGTTCCTCGCGCTCGTGTTTGCGATCTTCGGACTTGATAACTACAAGGCCGTGCTGGCGATCCAGGTGGTGGTCGATGTGGCCACCTGCTTTGTGATGGCAGACCTGGCTCGGCGCTGCATTTCCGCGCGCGCGGCCAAGGCGACCTTCCTCCTGACAGCTTTGTGCCCCTTCCTGGCGCAGTACTCGGCCGCCGCGCTGACGGAGACGCTGGAGATTTTTTTTACCGCGCTCGCTCTGGATTATGCCGTCATCGGATTGGATGGATTGCCGACGAGAAACCTGCGGCCGTGGGCTTGGTGCGGAGCATGCGTGGCAGCCTGCATTCTGCTGCGGCCTGACGGCGGATTGCTGCTGCTGGCGATCGGCGCATACCTGGGAATCTTGCTGATCAGGACGCTTCGCTTGGGGAATTCCGCGATGCCGATTGTGCGCGCGGGTTTGATGGTGGCGGCGTGCGCGCTTGCGCCGCTCGCCGTGTGGGGGGTGCGCAACCTGCACACGCTGCACCGCGCGGAGTTTCTGGCTCCGCGGTATGCGAACGAGGTCGATGAGTTTATTCCTGTCGGATTCAATCGCTGGGTGAATACCTGGATCGCCGACTACACCTCGACCGAGGAAATCTACTGGAATGTGCCGGGAGACAAGGTCGACGTCGATAACCTGCCGGCGCGCGCCTTCGACACGCCCGAGCAGCGCGAGGCCACTGCGGCGGCGCTCGACGAGTACAACCAGAAGTTGAACATCAACGCACAGCTTGATCAGAAGTTCGCCGCGCTGGCGGAGGAGCGGATTCGTTCTCATCCGCTGCGCTACTACTTGGTACTGCCCGCGCTGAAGATTGCCGACATGTGGCTGCGGCCCCGCACGGAACTACTTCCCTCCGACACCCGGTGGTATGAATTCGACGATGACACCAAGTGGCTCGTGCTGGCGCTGGGATTGGGCGTCGTGAACCTGCTTTACATTCTGGCGGCGGTGGCGGGACTGGCTCGCGGCGGCCCGATCGCGTGGGTGGGATTGCCGCTGACCTACGTCGTGCTGCGATCGTTGTTTCTGGGGACCATGGGGAACCCGGAAGCTCGCTACACACTGGAATGTTATCCCTGCATTATTCTGATGGCCTCGGCGCTGTGGTACATGGCGCGCGCGTCATCGGCTGACTCTACAGTTCCACACTCACCAAGCCTGGCGTGATGCAGTTCTCCCTCCGGTATAACTTCTAGACGGCAGCCCGGGAGGCTCCGACGGAGCCGGCTACCCAGACTCTCATTCCTTCCAAGCCTCCCCGAATCCAGGTCGTCTTTCGAAACAGGCCGCCTCTGGGTGCGGATGCCCCATGGGCTTGTGCTTAGACTCAACGGAAACTCGAGCTGGCATGACTGTTGGTCATCCGCGAAATGCCAGCGCTCCGAACCGACACATGGCAAAAGGCGATTGTGAACATTCGCTTTACAAGTTGAAATCGCCGCAACCCTCCAGGTTTCTGAACAGCAGAGCAATGAAAATTGGGATTCCTGTAGACCCTTAAGACGAATAAGGCGGGGCCGGAGCAGCGAGCCGAAAGGCAAGACTTTTCCTCGCCGGAAAGTACCCATCGAGGTCCCCTTAAATTATTACAAAGAAACACTTGTAAGTTGTGATTGTCTGGCTGCACAATAGCGCCCCATCAAGCGCCGATGGTCTCGGTCTCAATCGTCGCCAACAAGACAAGAACGGACATGGCGATTCAGTTGCCATTGTGAATCCAAAGGAGATTTCCATGCGCTTCCTCCGGGTAGGGGTTTTGGGGCTGCTTCTTCTGGTTCTCGCGTCACTCACATGGAGTCAAACCGGCACGTCCACCATCCGCGGCACGATTACGGACCCGCAGGGACGGGTGGTGGCGAATGCCAACGTCACGTTGACGAACGCTGGAACCAATGCAACGCGGACGACCAAATCTACGGACGCGGGTGATTATGTTTTTGACCTGATCACCCCCGGCGATTACAAGGTGGAAGTCGACGCTCGAGGATTCAAGAAGCAATCCACCGGCGGGATCCACGCCCTCATCGGCAAGCCGACCGACATCCCGATCCAGATGGAAGTGGGCACCACCAGCGAAGTGGTTGAGGTTACGTCGTCGTCGCAGGAAGTCCTGGTCAATACTCAGGACGCAACTCTGGGCAACAACTTCATCAACCAGCAGATCACCCAGCTACCACTCGAATCACGAAATCTCGTAGATCTGCTCAGCCTTCAGCCCGGGTCAACCCGCGAGGGCTACGTCACCGGCGCCCGTGCCGATCAGGCTAACGTGACTCTGGATGGAGTAGACATCAACAACGCGCAGACCGGCAATGCAGAAATTCCTCGCCAGACCAATGGACTGCAGATCGGTGCCCTCGATAGTGATCGCGGCAACATCACCAGCGGCCCAGTGCTGCGGCTTAACGCTGAAGCGATTGATGAGTTCCGTGTAACCACGGCCAATGGAAATGCCAACCAGGGCCGGTCATCTGGATCCCAAGTGAATCTGGTCACCAAGTCTGGCTCGAACAGCTGGCATGGCGCGGGCTTTGAATTCTATCGCTCCCGTGGATTCGAGGCGAACAACTGGTTCAATCTTCACGCCGATCCGGTCGTCCCGCGCGAGCCACTCGAACGGCATACATTCGGAGGGGCTGCCGGCGGCCCCATCGTCAAGAGCCGTGCTTTCTTCTTCTACAGCTATGAACGCCGACATGACTCGAGCGCACAAACCACGGCAACATTTGTTCCCTTTGCAAACCTGGGACAAGGCATCATTAACTATCAATGGTGTCCCGATTCCACCTGCAGCGCCGTCAACACCAGTCAAATCACAGTGAGCCCATCAAGCCCGGGACCATATACAGCTGCCGGAATCAACCAGGCAGCCTTGGACGTTTTAGCAGCTGCGGCAGCCAGGTATCCCGCGAACGATACAACCACCGGGGACCAACTAAACGTGGGAGGATTCCGCTTCAACGCTCCCACCCCGGTGACTTTGAACTCTCACGTGGCCAAGTTTGATTTCAACTTAACCTCGAAGCAAACTGCATTCGCCCGGCTCAATGTCATCTACGATCATCAAACCCTACCCCAGTGGCTGCCGGACACGCCATCTCCCCTCGTGTGGAGCCACCCCTGGGGATTGGCGGCGGGACACACCTGGACGATCGGCAACAACTGGGTCAACAACTTCCGTTATGGCTTTACGCGACAGGCGTTCACCCAGGGTGGCGACAGCACGTCGAATGACAGCGACTTTCGCTTCGTCTTTCAGCCCAATACCCAGTTGCATGACGTTTCTCGCGTGACCCCTGTTCACAACTTCACCGATGACGTTTCATGGATTCGCGGCAAGCACGATATTCAGTTCGGAGCAAACATACGCGTCGTTAACAACAAACGCCTGAGTTTCGGTTCCGCCTTTGACTATGGCGAAATGAATCCTTCTTTCTATTCAGGCACGGGATTCCCGATTGCAAATCTCTTGCAGTCATATCTCGACTCGCAGCCCAGCGCACCGGGAGGCGACCCGGCCGCCACGGATCACTCTTGTGGTGGAGATCGAAGTGGCCCGTCAGTATTTTCCTGCCGCGAGGTGAGAGATGCAGGAACTTCCCTGATCGGGCGGTTCTCCGAAATCACGGCGAGATTTACTTTCGCACAGAATGGCGCGCTGCAGCCGGTCGGGACTCCCGCCTCGCGTGATTTCGCAACTCAGGCATACGACTCTTACATACAGGACACCTGGAAGGTTCGACCAAATCTGACGTTGACGCTCGGCTTGCGCTATAGCCTGGAGCGCCCCGTCTATGAAACCCAGGGTTTTGAGACCCAGCCCACGGTTCCGTTGGGGAAGTTTTTTGACCAGCGCGTTGCCGCGGGACGAAACGGGACAAACTTTACGGATCTGATCTCTATACAGAAATCCGGGCCCGCGAACGGCGGCAAGCCGATGTACAACTGGGACAAGAACAACTTCCAACCACGAGTGGCCTTTGCTTGGTCGCTTGATTCGCAGTCGAGGTCAGTGCTACGCGGCGGATATGCTTTGACCAACGATTATTTCGGGCAGGCGCTGGCCGTCGATTTCGACATAGGCAATGCACTGGGATACACGCAGCGCTATGACAATCACGCCAACCAGTTTAACGTGACCACTAGGCTCGGACCGCAGTTCCAGGCCTTTGGCCAGGACATGAGGCCGTTTGTACCAACTGCTCAGTTGCCTCCCAACCCCCTGGTGTTTCCGGCCAGCGCCACACCCTTGGACGGAAATAGTAACTTTGGGGAACTCATTCAGCGTTCTCTCGATTCCAACCTGCATGCTCCCACCGAACACGTCTGGAATCTCACTTTTGAACGGCAACTGCCGAAGGGTGCTGTACTGTCACTCTCTTACATCGGTCGCAAGGCTGTGGGCCTGTTAGTGCGCCGCGATACGGTTGCCTTCAACAACCTTCACGACCCCGCAACCGGAGTCGACTGGTACACCGCTGGTACGGCGCTGGAAAAGCTGCGCGCCGCAGGAGTGCCCATTTCGCAGGTACCGTCGATGTTGCCCTCGGCGGTCAACCAGTACTTCGAACACATGTTTCCTGCAGGATTGGCTGCGCTCTTGAACGCCTACGAGGGTCTGCCAAACGATCCGGCTCAGAACCAAGGTGGTTTCGACGAGAGCTGGACCAATGCTCAGGCGTTTTTGGGATATTCATCCAGTAACGTCGGATTCTTCACTGCCAACGACTGGACGGATACGCAGGCCGAAATTGACCTGGCCCTCGCTTCCAATGGTCTGCCGCTCCGGTTTATGCAGCCCCAATATGGCGCGCTTTCCACCTGGGGTACAGCCGGGAATTCCAACTACCATGCGCTCGCGGTGTCCTTCCGGCAACGTCTAAGCAGTCTCACGCTCGACTTCAACTACACATGGTCGCACTCCCTCGATGACGCCTCCGGCTTGCAGCAGGAAACCGGCTTTGGCAACACCCAGGGGAATGGCGCATTCATCGTCAATCCACTCCGCCAACACGACAATTATGCCAGCTCTGATTTCGACATCCGGCATAACATCAACGCAGATGTGATCTGGCAAATGCCTTTCGGCAGGGGCCAGGCGTTTATGAATAGCGCTGGAAAGCTCACGAATGCGATCTTCGGGAATTGGCAGCTTTCCGGGATTTTCCGGTGGAACACAGGGCTGCCTGCTCCTACCTCACCGTATGATGAGGGTCAGTGGGCCACCAACTGGGATGTCCAGTCGAATGTAACTCCCATCCACCCGATCCAGTCCTGCCCGAGCAAGCCGAAAGACCTTTCGGCCCCAAAGCTGTTTGGCAACTGCAACCCTACCGCGATTTATCAGAATTTCCGAAGCGCATATCCCGGTGAGACGGGGCCGAGAAATTACATCCGCTACCCTGGGTATGTCGATGTTGACCTTGGGGTGGGTAAAGTTTGGAAAATGCCTTGGAACGAAGGTCACCAACTGCAGCTTCGCTGGGATGTGTTCAACGTCGCCAACACACAACGGCTCACCGGGAATGCCGATTTTGCAGTTGCTGCGGATCCTGGAAATCCGGCCAATCTGCAAACTCCTCCTAGTGACTGGTCAAACTTCACGGCGATCCAAGGAAATCCACGCGTAATGCAGATCGGCGTCCGGTACTCGTTCTAGACAGTTCTCAAGGCAACGCTTCGGGGCGGACTTCGGTCCGCCCTGATTTTTTTGCTCGCCATTTCATCTCTGGTTCTCAGTCGGCGCGATTACCTGGACCTGGTCGAGTTGCTCTCGGCGTGTCGCTCCGAATTGCACCTTCTTTTCCAGCGCGTCGCTCGTCGATTGCAAAGAGGTGTTGGATGCTCCCGCCTCGTGGAAGTCTTTGCTCTCGCGAGGCTGAGCTTTTCTTGCTGCCTGGAAAATCGGTGACTCTGTGGACTTCGTCTACGAGAGCGTCGGTCGCTTCTCCAACGCTTTCGTCTTCATTTACGCTCCGCTGACATTGAACAGCATCGATATGTTTCGTTGGGAACTTGCGTGCGCTCGCGAGAACGCTGGGGGCCGCGCTTGCTGGTTAAACACCTAGACATCGCACACAACGACTGTTGTTGTGCAGTGCGCTTGAAAAAACTTCGCGATTTGTGCGCTTACTTCTTGTAAGTCGTCAACGTCTCACTGCAGAATACCGCGCCATGGCACAGGTTTTTCGCCTTCCAAAATCCTGAGTCCGACGAAAACAAATGCAATGAGCGATCTCTCGATGAACGAGAGGCGCGGGAGCACATCAATGCGTTCAGCTTCGCGCTTTACCGCAGGTCTGATGTTTTTCTTGTTGGCATCCCTCTCCATGTTGTTCGCGCAATCCGGGACGACCTCATTGCGCGGCACCGTGACCGATCCGAGCTCGGCGACGGTTTCGGGCGCGACCGTGACTCTCAGCAGCCCGGAACGTGGCTTCTCGCGCAGCGAGAAGTCGGGAGAATCCGGCCAATATGAATTTCTTCAATTGCAGCCGGGGAAGTATGAGCTGATTGTCGAGATGACCGGATTCCGGAAGGCGGAAAGAAAAGACATCTCTTTGCTGGTCGATACGCCATCGACCCTGAACATGAAGCTCGAAGTCGGGGCCACCACCGAGACCATCGAGGTTAGCGGGGAAGCTCCGGTCATCAATACCACCGACGCATCGGTGGGCAATGCCTTCAGCGAGAACCAGGTCAAATCCCTTCCCATGGAAGGGCGCAATGTTCCCGACTTGCTATCTTTGCAGGCTGGTGTGGCTTACACGGGAAACCGGCCTGACATGAAGGACAACCAGAACGTGGACACACGCAGCGGCGCGGTGAATGGAGCGCGCAGCGACCAGAGCAACATCACGCTCGATGGTGTGGATGTAAACGATAACAATGGCGGTGACGCGTTCACATCGGTGTTGCCAATCACGGGCGATTCGGTGCAGGAGTTCCGCGTCACGACCTCCAACTACAACGCTGACCAGGGACGATCGTCAGGTGCCCAGGTTTCGCTCGTCACCAAGAGCGGCACCAATAATTTTCACGGCGCTGTCTATGAGTACCATCGCAACACCGTCACCAGCGCCAACGATTACTTTGTAAAGCAATCGGAGATCGCGTCAGGAGAAAGCAATCGTCCTCAGAAGCTCATCCGGAATATTTTCGGCGCGGCGGTGGGCGGCCCCATCATCAAGGACCGGCTCTTCTTCTTTGCTAACTACGAAGGCCTCCGGCAGCGGGAGGAGCACAGCGCGCTGCGCGTGGTGCCGACCGACGCCTTCCGGGACGGCGTGATGATGTATCAGTGCGCTGATCCGGCCGACCCCAAGTGCGGCGGCATCCCCGTACAAGGTGAGAGCGGGCAGAGCTACCCAGTTCCCGCGGGCTTCGCTGGGCTCTCTCCAGCTGATCTCATCAAGATGGACCCCGTGACAGCAGTCCCAAAAGGTCCCAATCCTGTGGTGCTCGCCTACCTTCAAAATTTTCCTCATCCGAACGACAACTCAGTTGGTTACGGCGTCAACTTTCAGGGATTCCGCTTCAAAGGACCGAGTGCCGAGAATCATGACTGGTACATCGCGCGCGTTGATTACAAACTGAACGCCAGCGGCACTCATACGTTGTATTGGCGGGGTGGATTGCGCAATGAAACACGGAGTGACGTTCCGTATTTGCCAGGAACGCTGCCCCTGCAGAGTTTTGTGGACTATAGCAAGGGTTTCTCCCTGGGTTATTCCGCCGCCCTGAGCACCACCCTTCTCAACACGTTCCGTTGGGGATTCACCCGGCAGAGTTTTGGCAGGATCGGAAACGATGACACCCAACAGTTCATTTTCTTCCGCACGCTAAACAACAACGAGGTTGGTGACAATTCCGACTTGGCTGTCGTCCGCAGCAGAAACTTCCAGGTTCCGATTCACAACCTGATCGACGACATTTCCTGGTCGAGAGGAAATCACACGCTGCAATTCGGCACGAACCTTGGTTTTGCGAGACAGCCGCAATCCAGCCTCGTCAACTCCTTCAGCCAAGGTGTAACGAATGCGTCGTGGCTCGACACGGGAGGCATGGCAGGCCAGGGCGCGGATCATATGGATCCTGGCGCCAACGGATTCCCCGCGGTTTCCGACGATTTTGCCCAAGGCTACGACTACCCGTTGGCAACTCTGCTGGGGATGGTGGCGGAGGTCGACGCACAGTACAACTTCCAGCGCGATGGAACCGCCTTGCCAGAGGGAGCGCCTGTAAAGCGCCGTTTCGCCCAGAACTACTATGAGTTCTACGGGCAAGATACGTGGAAGATTCGGCCGAACCTGACGTTAACTTATGGACTGCGGTATTCCCTCTTCTCGCCACCATGGGAGACGAACGGTTTGCAAGTTGCTCCAACCATCAGCCTGAGCGATTGGTTCAATCAGCGGCGTGCCAACATGCTGCAGGGCATTCCGTCGAACCAGAATCCGTTGCTGTCCTTTGACCTCGCCGGGCCAGCCAATGGCAAGGCCGGGTTCTATCACTGGGACAAGAAGGATTTTGCGCCCCGACTGGCAATTGCGTGGAGTCCGGAACCGAAGACAACGGTGCGGGCCGGATTCGGAATCGTCTACGACCACCTGGGTCAAACTTTGCTCAGCACTTTTGACAACCAAGGCTCGTTCGGAATGGCAACAAGCCTGAGCAACGGGGGCGGAGTGCAGACCCTGGAGAGCGCACCGCGACTGACTGACTTGCACACCATTCCGCACACAGATTATGACGGCAACCAGATTTTCCAACCTAGCCCGGGCGGGACGTTCCCCACGGCGTTCCCGGCCGATGCCTTTCAAGTCTACTGGGGAATGGATGACAAGCTGAAAACACCTTACTCCTACATGCTGGACTTCTCGGTGGGACATGAACTGCCACACGGCTTCGGCGTGCAAGCAACTTACGTCGGACGTCTGGCTCGCCGGCTCCTTACGCAGACCGATCTGGCCATGCCGTTGGATCTGGTGGATCCAAAATCCGGCTTGGACTACTTCAAGGCCATCCGGCCGCTTTCGGAAGCCGCTCGCAATGGCGTGCTCAGCCAGGACTTTGACCCATCAACCATCGGGGCGGCGGCACAGTATTGGGCCAACATGATCCAGCCGTTAGGACCAGGCGGAATGTACATAATGCGGAGGTGCACCGGTACCGATTCGCTGGGCAATCCGATTGTCCTGGGTACTACCAGCGCCGCCCAAGCTGTCTACGACCGGAACTGCCCCTTTGTCGGGGGCGTAGGAGAAACCACCACGATCCAGGTGTTGGATCAGGTCGGAATCAGAGATCTGAACAACCCAAACCTCTTCTACCAGGGCATCGGCGCTAGCGAACCCAATGCAGGCACACAGTCGGCGTACACCTGGCTGAGCCCGCAGTTTGCATCCTTGTATGCGTGGCGGTCGAATAGCAATTCCAGCTATCACGCGTTGCAGCTCAACCTCCGCAAGAACATGTCGCAGGGTTTGCAACTGGACTTCAACTACACATTTTCAAAGTCCGTTGATCTCGCTTCCGATGCTCAACGAATCCAAGGCACAACGGGTGGGTTGGGCGGTCAGGTTATCAACTCGTGGGATCCGAATCAACACCGTGCCGTGTCCGACTTCGATACCACTCACCAGATCAATCTGAACTGGATTGCAGAATTGCCGTTCGGCAGGGGCAAGTTCATTGCGCGTGATTCCGGACGTCTGGTCGATGCCATTATCGGAGGTTGGGAGCTTTCCGGCATCGCTCGTTGGACCAGCGGTTTCCCAGCGAACGTTTCCAACGGCGCCAATTGGCCGACGAACTGGGAACTGGGAGGATTCGCAACAGTGGTCGGCAAACCTAGAACCCATAAAACCAAGGCGGCGGACGGAAGCGTCAATCTCTTCGCCGATCCAAGGGCTGCGGATGCGATCGGCGCGTTTCGCCAGGATTTCCCCGGAGAAAGCGGCCAACGGAACATCTTGCGCGGCGACGGCTACGCCGAACTGGACCTGGGCTTGAGCAAGTTCTGGAAAGTGCGCGAGTCCCAGGGCGTCCGATTCCAATGGCAAGTCTTTAACGTCACGAACCTCACGCGGTTCAATGTGCAAGCGTTGTCTCTATCGCTTACCAATGCGAGCACGTTCGGTAACTACACGGGCCTGCTAACCCAACCTCGCGTCATGCAGTTTGCGTTGCGGTATGAGTTCTAGAAGAGAGTGATCGGGATACTTTAAAGGGCGGACTTCGGTCCGCCCTTTGTCTGATACGAAGCTCAACCCGCGGATACGACTTACGAGCCGGGGGTTTATTTCAGCGGCGAGTCGCTCATGCGGAAGCGGGTGCGGACGTGCTCGGAGAGCAGTTCGATGGCGGAACGGTTGGCGACTGGGTCGGACTGTGCCAGGTACTTCATGGCTTCGACCAGCGTACGCTGTCCATCGACGTAGCGCGGGTCGGAGGTACGTTCTCTCTTCTTGCGGCCCAGGTTCGGAACGACTGGAATGGTAAAGACTTTGGCCATCGAAAAAATCACCCGCTACTTTGAAAATCAGTATATCTGCCCGTCCCGCAATTTTCAGCCTTAATCTTGCCCGTTTACATTCAAAGAGTTAGCAATTCCAGTTTCCGCGCCGTTCGGCGTTCGTCGTCAGCTACGATTGGGTGCCGGCGTTCGCCTTGCCCCTCGCTGCCGACCGACTACTGGAGACTGCCGACTTGCTCCTAGCCCTTCGGACCCGATATGACCTTGGTGTCGCTCGTGGTCTTCAACTTAAACGCCGTGTCGGGCATTTTCTGGTTGAGTTTGAGGTCGGAATACTTGGCGAGGCGGTAGTCACCCGAGGGCTCGAAGAACTGCTGCTGCACCGAAATGCCGTGGGCGGGATCGATCCATAGCCAGATTTTGGCGAAGATATTGCGTATGCGTTCGGACTTGGCCACGAGCTCAAGTTTCATGGCGTCCACGTCGCCGATCTTCTCGCTGCCCACATATTTCACGTCGAACTGTTTCAGCATGTCGCGGCCGCTACCGCCGAAACCAAGAACGAGGAAGCTTTCGACCGCATCGCGGTTCTTGCCTGCCTCGTAACTGGTCACACGCTTGAGCTTGGGTTCGTAGACCTGCACCTTTCCCTCGCTGAACAACACTTCTTTGGGGGGATCGGTGATGTCGGCCTTCATCTGGATTTCTTTGTCGTTCTTGCGGTAGTAGACGGTGCCCTTCTGCGTATCCTTGTCGTTGACGACTTTGAAGAATTGCTCCCAGACGAAGTCGGCTTGCGCACTGTGAAAGTTAGCAGCGGCCGTGTCCATGGCAGTGAGAGCCTTCTGCAGATTGGGATCGTTCTGCGCGCTGGAGAAGGTTGCCGCGAGGGCTAGACCGGCCGCGAGCAGGAAACGAGAGGCATGACGTTGACGACGATGATTGATCATTGGGGAAAAATTGGTTGCGCCTTCCGCCGCTATTCTCGCTCGACCCAGACCTTGTAACTCTGCACGTGACCCGAGCCATCCTTGACTGGCTCGTATTTCAGGATCGCGGCGGCTCCGGTGATCGGCTCGATGATACCGAGCATCTGCTCGCGCAGGCCGGCGTCATTTTTGGCCGTGAGTTCCGAGGCTTCGATCTGGTAAACGAAACCTCCCCGGCCGTCGGGCTGGATCACGACTCCGGTCTGATGCGAAACGCGCTCAATCGGTTTGTCCTTGAAGTTGATCCAGTAGGGCGAAAGAAAGACGAAAATCAGGATGAGCGTGACCATCACGTCATAGTGGAGGCTGCCACGCTCGTACGACCAAAGGATGTATCCCCGGATTGTCCGCCAGATCGAGTTCATCGGCAGCGAAGGCGTGGCTGCAATTGCCGGACCTGCTTTGATGCGCTCCAAGTCTAGTGATTTGCTCCTGTGGTGGCAACCGGACTTCAGTCGCCAGTCTCTAGTCGTCAGTCGTCAGCGAACGCACCAACTAAAACTTCTTGGGCGTGATGCGGTCCGTGCCTAGATATGGCCGCAGCGCTTCCGGAACCACTACACTGCCGTCGGCCTGCTGGTAATTCTCGACGATCGCCACCCACGTTCGCCCAACGGCCAAGCCACTGCCATTCAGCGTGTGCGCAAACTCCGTTTTGCCCTTTCCCTCAGGACGAAAGCGGATGTTGGCTCGACGCGCCTGGAACGACTCGAAATTTGAGCAAGACGAGATTTCGCGGAACAAGCCTTGCCCGGGCAGCCACACTTCGATGTCGTACGTTTTGGCAGAAGAGAATCCCATATCGGCGGTGCACAACGTGACTACGCGATAGTGCAAACCCAGCTTCTGCAGGATTGTCTCGGCGTGGTGCGTGAGCTTTTCCAGTTCGTCGTAGGAGCGGTCAGGATGCGCGAACTTCACCAACTCGACCTTCTGGAACTGGTGCTGACGAATGATGCCGCGCACGTCTTTTCCGTACGATCCCGCCTCGCTGCGGAAACAGGCTGTGTAGGCCGTCAGCGAAACGGGCAAGCGCGCACCGTCGATAGTTTCGTCGCGATAAAGATTTGTGACCGGGACCTCGGCGGTCGGGATGAGCCACAGGTCCTTCTCGCCGTGCGGCACGCGAAACGAGTCGGCGGCAAATTTCGGGAGCTGGCCGGTGCCGTACATCGACTCGGAGTTCACCAGGTAGGGCGGAAGAATTTCCGTGTACCCATGCTCACGCGTGTGCAGGTCGAGCATGAAATTGGCCAGAGCGCGTTCGAGTTTTGCGCCCAGATCCCAATAGACGGCAAAACGAGCACCGGAAAGCTTTGCGCCGCGTTCCAGATCCAGAATGCCCAGCTGCTCGCCGAGCTCCCAATGCGGCTTGGGAGTGAAGTCGAATTTCGGGAGCGTACCCCAGCGCCGCACTTCTACGTTGTCGTCGGAGCTCTTGCCCACGGGAACCGAATCATGCGGCAGGTTCGGCACGCCTTTCAGGATGGCCTTGAACTTTTCGTCGACCTGAGCGACGCGCTGCTCGTAGTCCTCGATGACCGCTTTCTCACGGGCGACGGCTTCGCTGAGGTCCGCCAGTTCTTTCTGCTGGTCGGGAGAGAGGCCGCCTTTTTTCTCGGCTTGCTTCAGGGCTCCGATCTTGGGCGAGAGCTCGTTGCGGCGCTTCTGCGCGGTTTCGAGGGTAGTGATGAAGGAGCGCCGCTCGACGTCGACCGCGCGGAAATCGCCCAGCACTTCCGCAGGATCCATCTCGCGGAGCCGGAGTTTCTCTTCCACAAGGGCGAGGTTGTTACGGACGAACGCCAGATCGAGCATGGAATCATTTAGTGTACCGAAAAAACAGGTTTCGACGCACGCTCGATCCGGCGGAAGGAAGTTTTGCTTTCGTTCACAGACTACTTGTGACGATGTCCTGCGGCGGACTGCTCCGGCGCCCACGAGCGCAGGTAAACAGTTTTTTGCATGAATTGCGGAAGGTCTTGAAACCTTATACTACGGAGGCGCGGCGCTCGACAATTTGCGCCCGGTTTCGGGTTTCGATCCTCCGCCCCACGCTGTACACTAACCAACGCATGAGAGGCTCCTTCCGAAGTACGCTCGCTGGTTTTGTCGCCTGCGTTTGCGTTTTGTGCGTGCTTTGTCCTGCGGGCGGCGCAAGCGCTTACAACGGGCGTCCCAAGCTGGTGGTGATCGTGATCATCGACCAGTTCCGCGGGGATTACCTGGAGCGCTACCGCGATCAATTTGTGGAAGGCGGCTTCCGCCTGTTGCTCGACAAAGGCGCGAACTTCACCGATTGCAACTTCGATTACGCGAACACGCGAACCGCGCCCGGGCACGCCACCTTGCTGTCAGGCGCCTATAGCGACGGGCATGGCATCCTCGCGAACGAGTGGTGGGACCCACAGAAAAAACGCATGGTCACGTCGGTCGAAGATGATACGACGCACCTGGTCGGAGTGAGTGGCGATGCCAAGGGAGCCTCCCCGCATAACCTGCTTTCCAGCACGCTGGGGGATGAGCTGAAACTGGCGACCGGAGGCAAGTCGCGGGTATTCGCGCTGGCTTTAAAGGATCGCGCGGCCGTTCTTCCGGGCGGGTACGCAGCCGACGCAGCTTACTGGATCGACCACAAATCGGGCACGTGGGTTACTTCCACTTACTATCGCAACGAGCTTCCGAAATGGGCGGCGGAGTTCAATGCCAGCAATCGCGCTGGCAAGTACTGGGACCGCGATTGGCGCGACAGCAATGGCGCGACCCTCCGCACAACCGCTCACCGCAAGACGAAAGACGGCAGCGATGCCGGCTTCTACGAGGTCGTCGGAGCGACGCCGTTTGCGAACGAATACGAACTGGAGTTCGCCAAAGAACTGATTCTGTACGAGCAACTCGGCCTTTCTGCGAGCACGGATCTGCTGGTCGTCAGCCTCTCGGCCAACGACATCCTCGGGCACGCGGTGGGCCCGGACGCTCCCGAGATGGCTGCCATGGCTCTGGCGCTTGACCACGAACTGGCGGAGTTTTTCAATTTTCTCGGTCACCAGGTCGGGTTGGCGAACGTCTGGATTGCGTTGTCGGCCGATCACGGAGTAGCGCCGCTTCCGCCGGTTGCGAGCAAGATGCATGTGCCCGCCGCGTATCTGGATATTCCCGCATTGCAGGAACGAATCAACAAAGCGCTCTCCGCAAAATTCGCGGCCGGAAAGCCTACCGAGCTTCTGAAGTCGTTCGACTATCCCAATGCGTTCCTGAACGACGAAGCATTCACCGCTCTCAAGGTTAAAGAAGATGACGCCGAGCGCGCGACGGGCGAGGCAATGAAGCAGGCCGGCTTGCGCGGATATTTCACGAAGGCGCAAATGGCGCAAGGTGCAGTTCCAGAAACCGAGATTGGCCACCGTTACCTGAACAGCTATTCGCCCGAGAGCGGATGGTACGTGCTGGGGATTCCGGTGCCCTTCATGCTCGGCGGAAAGGCCGGCACCGACCACGGCGCACCCTACAGCTACGATACCCATGTGCCGCTGGCGTTCTACGGCCTGCCTTTTCAATTGGGAACCTATCGCACGCATTCCGAACCGGTAGACATGGCCGCCACGCTGGCTTCCCTGCTGGGCATCAATGCGCCGACGCACTCGATTGGACGCGTGCTCACGGAGGCGCTCGCCCCGGCGCATCACGCCGAGAACTCCGGTCCTCCGGCAGAGCGGTTGCGTCGCTCTCCGCGGCCTGCGGGGGAGTTGAAGCCGGCAGCCTTCATTGAGTCCGAAGGAGGCCAGCGTTGAGCGCTTCTTCTTCGAAGAGTCCTGCGGATCTCAGCGTCCGGCTGTGCGGCATCCAGCTCAAGAATCCCGTGATTGGTGCCAGCGGGACTTTCGGCTACGGGTTGGAGTTCGAGGACGTGGTGCACCTCGACAAGCTGGGCGGCTTTGTCGTGAAAGGATTGTCGCGCGAGCCCATGACCGGGAATCCACCACCCCGGCTATACGAAACGGCGGCCGGCATGTTGAACGCGATTGGTCTGCAGAACATCGGCGCCAAGGCCTTTCTCGAGGAGAAGTTGCCCAAGCTGCGGGAGATCAAGAACACCGTGGTTTTCGCCAACGTGTTCGGTTACACGCGCGAGGACTACGAACGTACCATCCAGATTCTGAATGAAGGCGAAGGCATTGCGGCGTACGAGCTGAACGTTTCCTGCCCGAATACGCAGCATGGCGGGATCCAGTTCGGCAGCGACCCTCGATCGCTGGACGAGCTCGTGACCACGGCGAAACGCGTAGCGCTGCGGCCGCTGGTCGTGAAGCTGTCGCCGAATGTGACGAGCATTGCGCAGATGGCTCACATCGCGCAGGAGGCCGGCGCCGATGCGATCTCGCTGGTGAATACGTTTATCGCGATGGCCATCGACCCTGAAACCCGCAGGCCGCGGATTGCGAATGTGACGGCCGGATTGTCAGGTCCGGCGATCAAGCCGATCGCGGTGCGCATGGTCTACGACGCGGCGCAGTCGGTGAAGATTCCGGTGATTGGCATGGGCGGCATCTCGACCGCGTCCGATATCATCGAGTTCATGCTGGCGGGAGCGACTGCGGTGCAGATTGGGACGGCAAGTTATTGGGATCCCTGTGCGACCGAAAAGATTGTGAATGAGCTTGAGGAATATTGTGCCGAGCACAATATTCAGGAACTCGCAGAACTCACCGGCGGCCTGATCATGGAGTAGGAGTTCGTTCCTACGGGAGTACAGCGGACTTCAGCGGCCGACACCTCTGGCTGCGATTTCACAAGGAGTTTGGCGAACAAACGGTGCAAACAGGTGAGAACGCCTGGTTACGACAACTTCAGTTTCTCAACTAAAGCGAAGAGTGAGCAAATGTGAGCAGTTCGCGCTATGGCTGCAGGCCTAAGGTCTCAGGGGGCGTGTGGGTTCTTCGAGACTTAATACGCCACCTAGATAACTCTGGAGGCACCATTGAAGTTTCGCATTCCGCTGTTCTTGTTAACTCTTGCTCTGTCGGCATCGTCAACCGTGGCGGCAAATGCCAGCCCTTGCAGTGATTGGACCATCCGAGGCACCTACGCTTCTACCCTCCACGGACTGATCTTTCCCCCGGATGGATCTGCCCCATTGACTCTCTCTGGAGTGGTTCTGACTACGAACGATGGCAAGGGAAATTTCACACAGCTCGATGCGGTCGGAGTGAACGGCAACGTTACACCGGGCTGGCGTCCTGGCTCAGGCACCTACTCGGTGAACCCGGACTGTACCGGAACGTCAACAATTGTGATTCCCGGCTCGCCCGACGTTCATACGCAGTTCATCGTCTCGCAATCAGGGAACACGACACACTTTGTAGTGACCGATCCGGGATTGGCAACGGCGGGCGAGTCAGAGCGAGTTAATACTTCCAAAAAGTAACGATGGGTTCCGGAAACTGGCGGGCATTCATCGTCATTTCAGCGGCCTCAATCCCTGCCTTCGAGGGCGATGTCCAGCAAAAGGAGAAACGAATGAAGAAGATGTGTGTGGTTCTATGCCTTGTGTGCCTGGTGTCGATTGTCGCGCTGGCACAGGGGAAAACAAACGTTCAGTGGAAGTGCGACAAACCTTCAGATCAGCACAGCATTCCCGTCGGCGACAAGCCGGGGGACGCCTATGCGATCGAACAGATCAACTGTACTGCTCTTAAAGGCGACATAGCCGGAAACAAGATGAAATCCGGCGTCGGTACCGAGTTTCTCTACCTCAAGGGTGATACCGTAACCGGTCACGGTGAATTCGTCGAAAGCATGGAAAACGGCGACAAGAACGTTTACAAATACGAATTCTCCGGCACCACAAAGAACGGAGCATTCGAATCCGGGACCAACACATGGTCTCTCATCGAAGGTGGCGGCAAGATGAAGGGCGGAAAAGCGAACGGTGCCTGTAAAGCAAAGGCCAATCCCGACCAGTCCACCTCCTTCGACTGCATGGGAACATACACCCCCGCCACGACCTAGAGTGGATGCACCCTTGCGCCACCGAGCGCAGGGGTGCGCTGTCGTCTCCACATCCGGCGTCAAACAAAAGTTCCCACAGACAATGAGCGTTAACGCCTGATCTATAAAAGGGGATGTCAAGAACATTTTTCTCCCTCCGCCGGATGCGCAGGTCTGTTTCGCGACATCCAGCCCCACTCACCAGAGAAGACGCTGGTCTGGTGTCGTGCCCTGGGTTGCTCCATCTCAGCAGCGGCATCTTTCTTAGTAGCGACGACGCCGATCAGTTTCGAAATCTAGCAAGCCGTGCGGTTGTACGGTGTCAACCATGGATCTATCTGAGGCTCG
>Ga0210406_10001215_pt1 | contig 32536 bp, 28 predicted proteins | sample IncBWC30MmetaG_FD_155454 | JGI IMG/M metagenome (GOLD analysis project Ga0210406, IMG submission 155454) | Forest soil microbial communities from Barre Woods Harvard Forest LTER site, Petersham, Massachusetts, United States - Inc-BW-C-30-M | ecosystem: Environmental > Terrestrial > Soil >... | reverse complement strand
ATCTGCATCAGGGCACCTCCGAACAGATCGCGGAAATGGTCGCGCGCGACCGGGTCGATTTCGCCATTGCCACCGGCTCGGAGGAATTATTCCCGCACTTGGTGCGCCTGCCGGTATATCACTGGCATCGTGCGGTGGTGGTGCCGCGCGGCCACCCACTGGCATCGGCAGGAAAGCTCACCCTCAAGAAGTTGGCTGAATACCCGATCGTGACTTACGTGTTCAGTTTCTCCGGACGATCGTCGCTGCCCGCACTATTTGAAACGGCCGGCCTGTCCTTGGATGTGGCATTGACCGCGCGCGATTCGGACGTGATCAAGACCTATGTGCGCATCGGCCTGGGGGTGGGCATCCTGGCGCGCCTGGCCATGGACCCGGTGGCCGATGCCGATCTAGTGGTGCTGGACGCCTCGCATCTGTTCGAGGGGCATACCACGTGGATTGGATTTCGCCGCAGCGCGCTGCTGCGCGCCTATATGTATGAATTCATCGAGCTGCTGGCGCCTCACTTGCCGCGCAAACTGGTGCGCGAGGTCGAAAAACTGGATACCCAGGAAGAGGTCGACAAGATTCTGAAGGATCTGGTGATTCCGTTGCGCGATATGCCGTGATCGCATATGCAGATGACCGGACGGTAGTTCAGGTACCCAAGCCGGCCCGCTAGCCTGATCACCCGCCGATGTTGCGGCAAACAAGGTGGGGTGAATCGATGGACAGACAAGGGAGGCGCTTCGCGCGCGAATACTTTTGGTTCGCGTTGGCGCTGATCGCCATACTCGTGGGCTCCACGGCGCGAGCCGCCGCGGCGGATGAACCCGGTCCCGACACCAAAAAACCCACCACCGAGGAGCTCGAGCGGCGCATTGCGATACTCGAGCAAAAATTAGCGGCGCAGCAGCTGGCCATAGCTGAGTTGTTGCGATCGCAGGGTGCGCCGGTCGCCGCGCAAGCCGCTGCAACCGCGCCGCCGGCCGCCGCGCAACCGCCAACAACCGCGCCGCCGGTCGCCGCGCAGGCCGCCGCAACCGCGCCGCCGGCAGCCGCGCAGACAGCCGCAACCGCCGCGCAGCACCCCGTGACGGAGCAGCAGGCGGGATCCGCCACCCAGTCCAATCCGCAAATTTTCGCAGGTCCCGGCGGATTTTCTTTTCAATCGGCGGACGGTGCGAACCAGATCCGCTTCCACGGGGAGTTCGATTTCGACGGGCGCTTTTACAACGACGAATTGACGCCGGACGGCTCACGCAGTACCTGGTTGTTGCGCCGCGCGCGGCCCATTCTCGAAGGCACCTTCGCGAATATCTTCGACTTTCGCTTCAATCCGGACTTCGCCGGCGGCAAGACCGTCATTCAGGATGCATTCGTCGCGGCGCGTTTCAATCCTTTATTCGTCGTGACCGCGGGCAAATTCAAGGAGCCGTTCGGCCTCGAGCGGTTGCAGTTGTCGCCCAACAATCGATTCATCGAATTGGGGCTGCCCAGCGATCTGGTGCCGAATCGCGATCTCGGACTGCAGGTCTCCGGAACCTTTGACTTTCCGACCGGCACGCTGACCTATCAAGTCGGCTACTTCGACGGCGTGGCGGACGGCACCAGCACCGATGCGAACAGCACGCCCGATGTCGACAACAACGACAAGAAGGACTGGGTGGCGAGATTATTCGCGCAACCATTCCTCCGTACCGACTCGGTGTTCCGCTACCTGGGCGCGGGAATTGCGGTCAGCTACGCCAATCAAGTGGGCAGTGCCGCCAACACGCTGCTGACGTCCTACAAGACTGAAACGCAGCGCAATTTCTTCAGTTACGACGCCGCCACGACAGCGGCCGGCGCGACGATTGCGAACGGCGAGCGCCTGCGCATATCGCCTCAGGCATACTATTACTACAAGCGCTTCGGACTGCTGACCGAGTACGTGAGCGAATCGCAAGATGTGTCGCGCACTTTCGGCACGGGCGCCAACGCGCTGACGCGCCGTGCGCGCTTGAAGCCGGATAGCTGGCAAGTGGGGACAACCTTTCTCGTGACCGACGACGAGGCGACATTTGGGACGGTAGTGCCGAAGCGGCCCTTTGCGCTCGACCAGCCGGGCTGGGGCGCGCTCGAGTTCGCCGCGCGCGTCAGTCAATTGAAACTGGATTCCGCGACGTTCTTCACGCCGGCCGGCACCGCCGCGGATTGGTTCGCCGATCCCAGCGCGCAGGCGCGCGAGGCGACGGCCTGGACTCTGGCACTGAATTGGTACGTGACCCAGAACGTCGCTTGGAATCTCAACTACACCAAGACGAATTTCGACGGCGGCGCGCCGAATGGCAAAGATCGCGCGGATGAAAGCGCGATATTCACGCGATTCCAGGTGGCGTTCTAAACAATGCCTGGCTCACGCGGAATATTCAGACGGGGTTGCGGAACCGCGGCAATCCATGCCGGCGCCTTGCTGATTCTGGGGCTGAGTGTGGGCACGTCATCCCCGGCGGCCACCGTCAAATTGCTGAATGTCTCGTACGATCCGACCCGCGAGCTCTACGAGGAGTACAACAAAGCGTTTGCGGTGTATTGGAAGAACAAGACCGGCGACAACGTCATCGTCAACCAAAGTCATGGTGGGTCCGGAAAGCAGGCGCGCTCGGTGATCGACGGTCTCGAGGCCGATGTGGTGACCCTGGCATTGGCCTACGATATCGACGCCCTCGCCACGCAGGGGGGCTTGATCCCGCCCAACTGGCAGAAACGGCTGCCGGGCAACAGCACGCCGTATACCTCGACCATTGTTTTTCTGGTGCGCAAAGGCAACCCTAAAAATATTCATGACTGGGGCGATCTGGTGCGGCCGGACCTTCAGGTGATTACGCCGAGCCCGAAGACCTCGGGCGGCGCGCGCTGGAACTATCTGGCGGCATGGGCCTGGGCGCTGAAACAGCCGGGCGGCAGCGACGCGACCGCTGAAGGCTTCGTGAAAAAACTCTATCACAACGTGCCGGTGCTCGATTCAGGTGCGCGCGGCGCGACGGTGACCTTCGTCGAACGCGGCATCGGGGATGTTCTGCTCGCCTGGGAGAACGAGGCCTACCTCGCGGTCAAGGAGTTGGGCCCCAACAAGTTCGATATCGTCGCGCCGTCCATCAGCATCCTCGCTGAACCGCCGGTCAGCATCGTCGACCAAAACGTCGACGAACACGGCACGCGCAAGGTGGCCGAGGAATATTTGACGTATCTGTATTCCCCGCAGGGACAGGAGATCGCGGTAAGGCACTTTTACCGGCCGCGTGATGCATCGGTGGCAGCCAAGTACGCCGGTCAATTTCAAAACATTCCGCTGCTGCTCACGGTCGATGCGGTATTCGGCGGCTGGACCAAGGCGCAGGCCACACATTTCGCCGACCATGGTACCTTCGACAGGATCTACGGCCGATAGGGCCGGTAGGCTTCCGGGAATCTATGGCAACCACTGCGTCAGTGGCAATTAAAGGACGCAAGCCTCGGGGCATCCTGCCGGGCTTCGGACTCACGTTGGGATACACCATGTTGTATCTCTCCCTGCTGGTATTGATTCCACTCTGCGCGGTGTTCATTCGCAGCTTGAGTGGAGGATGGGGTCATTTCTGGGAGGTGGTGACGGCTCCTCGGGTACTGGCGTCCCTGCGATTGAGTTTCGGGGCCTCGCTGATCGCCGCACTGACCAACGTGTTGTTCGGGCTCATCGTTTCCTGGGTGCTGGTTCGCTACACCTTTCCCTTCAAGCGATTCATCGACGCGATGGTGGACTTGCCCTTCGCCCTGCCGACCGCCGTGGCGGGAATTGCCTTGACGGCGCTGTATGCTCCAAACGGCTGGATCGGGGCGCGGCTTGCGCCGTTAGGGCTCAATGTGGCATTCACCCCGTTGGGAATCGTCGTGGCGCTGACCTTCATCGGCCTGCCCTTCGTGGTGCGCACATTGCAGCCGGTGCTCGAGGAACTCGATAAAGAGGTGGAGCAGGCCGCCGCGTCCCTGGGGGCCTCGGCCGTGCAGGCTTTTTGCCGCGTGATATTCCCTGCCCTTTGGCCGGCGCTGCTCACCGGCTTCGCACTGGCGTTTGCGCGCGCGGTCGGCGAATACGGTTCGGTGATTTTCATCGCCGGCAATATGCCCATGCGATCGGAAATCGCGCCTTTGCTGATCGTCAGCAAATTGGAGCAATACGATTACGCCGGCGCCACGGCCATCGCGGTGGTCATGCTGGTGCTGTCGTTCGCGCTGATGTTTGGAATCAACGCCTTGCAAAATTGGGCTTCGATGCGGCACGGTGAGCGCTGATGGGCCGGCTGTTGCTGATCGTCACGGCGCTGTTGTTCCTGTGCTTGTTTTTGGTGCTGCCGTTGCTGGCCGTCTTTGCCCAGGCGCTGGCCAAAGGCTTCGCCGCGTACTTCATCGCGATCTCTCAACCCATGGCATGGGCCGCGGTCAAGCTCACGCTGCTGGTGGCCGCGATTGCAGTCCCCTTGAATCTGATCTTCGGCGTGGCCGCCGCCTGGGCGGTCGCCAAGTTCGATTTCCGCGGCAAGAGCGCCTTGATCACGCTGATCGACCTGCCGTTTGCAGTCTCGCCGGTCATCGCCGGCATGATTTTCATCTTGGTGTTCGGCACTCACGGCTGGTTCGGCGGATTCTTGAAGGCCCATCACATACGCGTGGTATTCGCCGTGCCGGGTATCGTGTTGGCCACCATCTTCGTCACGTTTCCCTTCATCGCCCGTGAACTGATCCCGGTGATGCAAGCGCAGGGCAAGGATGACGAGGAAACTGCGCTGTCGCTCGGCGCCACCGGCTGGCAGACATTCTGGCGCGTCACCCTGCCCAATATCCGCTGGGGCCTGCTGTACGGGGTTCTGCTGTGCAACGCCCGGGCCATGGGCGAGTTCGGGGCCGTTTCGGTGGTCTCCGGGCACATTCGCGGGGTGACCAATACCATGCCCCTGCACGTCGAGATTCTCTACAACGAGTACAACTACTCCGCGGCCTTCGCGGTGGCGTCGCTGCTCGCGCTGCTGGCGCTGCTGACGCTGGCGGGTAAAAGCATTTTGGAATGGCGTCAGCCCGAGCTGCGCCACGCGGCTCGCAGGCCGCGCGATAGAACCAGGAGAGCCAATCCATGAGCATCGCACTACGCGGCGTGACCAAGCAGTTCGGCGAATATGCCGCCGTCGAAAACATCAATCTCGATGTGGCCACCGGCGCCTTGATGGCCCTGCTCGGCCCCTCGGGCTCCGGCAAAACGACGCTGCTGCGCATCATCGGTGGACTGGAGACGCCGGATGAGGGGCAGGTCCTGTTCAATGGCCAGGACGCAACCCTGTGGCCCATCGGCGATCGCAAGGTCGGCTTCGTTTTCCAGCAGTACGCGTTGTTTCGTCACATGACGGTGTTCGAGAATGTGGCGTTCGGACTGAAAGTGAAGCGCCGCCGCGAGCGTCCCACGGCGGCAGCCATTCGCAAGAAGGTGCAGGACTTGCTGGCGCTGGTGCAGCTGAGTTGGGCGCATGACCGCTTTCCGGCGCAGCTCTCCGGCGGCCAGCGGCAACGCGTGGCGTTGGCGCGCGCAATGGCGATCGATCCGCAGGTGTTGCTGCTCGATGAACCTTTCGGTGCGCTGGACAGCCAAGTACGCCATGAACTGCGCCGCTGGCTGCGCCGGCTGCATGATGAATTGCATTTTACGAGCATCATCGTCACGCATGATCAGCAGGAAGCCATCGAAGTGGCGGACACCGTGGTGGTGCTGAATCGGGGCAGAATCGAGCAAGTCGGCATTCCCGGCGAAATTTATGACCTGCCCAAGTCGGCCTTCGTGCACCGCTTCCTGGGCCAGGTCAATGAACTGCCGGTGCTGTTACGCGACGGACGCGCCTATGTCGGGCCCATCGATATTTCCGCGGCGGCAGAGGTGCAGACGGGCAGCGCGAATAACATCGCGCTGATCCGTCCCCATGAGATTGAAATCGGCCCCGCGGCCTCCGGCTGGCCCGCAACCGTGGTCGCGGTGCGCGTGATCGGACCCATTGTGCGCCTGGATCTGTGCGCCGCGGGTCAACCCGTCCATGAGCCGCTCGAGGCGGAAATCGGCCGCGAACGCTTCGAGGCCGAGCGCTTCACCATCGGTCAAAAGGTCGGCTTGCGTTTCAGGCGCTGGCAGGTATATCCCGACGCAGCTTGACGGCCAACCCCAAGTCATTCGATGGCTGGTAGGCGGCGCTGAATGTCGAGAATGCCGTATGAGCATCCTCGAGGTCCGCTTCGGGCAACTCAAAGCTGTTGAAACCGCAGCGCGCCATGAAAAACAGTTGATCGCGGCGCACATAGCCGGTTGCGCGCAATTCGCCCTTGAAATTCCAGCGCTCGCGCAGCAATCGCGCTTGAGAGTAGCCGCGTCCTTCGCTTGGGCCGGAAAATTCCACGGCGATGAGGGCGAAGCGGGCGAGATCCGGCGCCAGCTGTTCGATCTTGTGGGCCGCGGAGAGCACCACGCCCAACGGGCTGCCGCGCATCATCCAGGTGTCGGGCTCCGTGCGCCATTGATCGAAGGTCACAATGAGCGGCGCGCCCGCATCGGCTGCCGCCTCCGCGAGGTACAGCCATTCGTCGATTACGATCCGACGATCACGCAGCAAGCGGCGCGGCATACACTCGTTCCTTAAATGGCTTCACGCCCAGGCGGCGTACGGTGTCGAGGAAGCGCTCTTCCGGCTGCCGGTGCTCCACATACACATCCAGGAGGCGCGCAATGGTTTCAGGCACCTGCGTCTTGGCCACCGACGGACCGATGACCGATCCCAGAGATGCGTCAGCGCCCGCCGCGCCGCCGATGGTGATCTGGTACCACTCCTCGCCGCCCTTATCCACGCCGAGAATTCCGATATTGCCGACATGGTGGTGGCCGCAGGCATTCATGCAGCCCGACATCTTGACGTCGATCTCGCCCAGATCATAGATATAGTCGTAGTCGTCAAAGCGCTCGTTGATGAGCTTGGCGACATCGATGGAACCGGCATTGGCGAGACTGCAAAAGTCCAACCCGGGGCAACAAATCATGTCGGTCAGTGTCCCGATATTCGGCGTCGCGAGTCCGGCGCTCGCGAGCGTCTGCCACAGCTCGTAGGCCCGGCGCTGTTCGACATCGGCGAGCAGCAAATTCTGGGTATGGGTGACACGCACCTCGCCAAAACTATAACGATCGGCAAGATCGGCGATCAGTTCCATTTGGCTGTCGGTGGCATCTCCGGGCGGCATGTCAGGTTTTTTCAGCGACACGAACACCGCGCGGTAGCCGGGCACCTTGTGTGCCGCGGTGTTGTAGCGGTACCAGGCCCGAAAGGCGGTCTCCTTCCCTAGATCCGGTTCGCAGTTCGGCAGCTCAAGGTAGGCGGGCGGGTTGAAAAATCCGCGCATGCGGGCGATTTGCGCCTCGTCCACGCGCGGGCCTTGATCGCGGAGCAGTTCCCACTCGGCTTCCACACGCTTGGTGAACTCCTCGATTCCCAACGAACGCACCAATATCTTGATGCGGGCCTTGGTCAGGTTGTCGCGGCGTCCCTCCAAGTTGTAGACGCGCAATATCGCTTCCAGATAGGTGAGCAAATGCTCCCGCGGCAGGAATTCACGCACCACCTGTCCGATGATCGGCGTACGCCCCAGGCCCCCACCCGCCAAGATCTCGAAGCCGAGCTCGCCATTGGACCCTCGCACGATATGCACGCCGACGTCATGAACCAGGGAAGCGGCGCGGTCTTGCGGCGCGCCGGTGACGGCTATTTTGAATTTGCGGGGCAGATAGGTGAACTCGGGATGGAAACTCGACCACTGGCGGATGATCTCGCACCACGGACGCGGGTCTTCGAGCTCATGGGGCGTGACGCCGGCCAGGTGATCCGAGGTGATGTTGCGAATGCAGTTGCCGCTGGTCTGGATGGCATGCATCTCGACTTCCGCAAGTTCGGCCAAAATGTCCGGGACGGTTTCGAGCTTGGGCCAGTTGTACTGGATGTTTTGCCGGGTGGTGAAATGCCCATAGCCGCGGTCGTAGCGGCGCGCAATGCCCGCCAGCGTGCGCAGCTGGGTCGAAGACAGCAAGCCATAAGGAATGGCGACGCGCAGCATCGGCGCGTGTCGTTGGATGTACAGACCGTTGCGCAGGCGCAGATGACGAAATTCGTCCTCGCTCAAATTGCCCGCCAGAAAGCGGCGCGTTTGGTCGCGAAACTGCGCAACCCGCTCCTGCACGAGAGTCCGGTCGGTGAGGTCGTACCGATACATGGTGTTGTCACCATACTGCGCGGACCCTCGATCCGGCCAATTACTGCGGGACATGAGCTTATGACTGCCGAACCTTGTCAATGACTGCCGATCCTTGTCAATCCGCGCAATGGTTCCTTTTGAAATAGGTAAAAACCGTGATTTGCTTGGCAGAGCGAATCTTGGCTTCGGCGCAGCATCATGGGGGTAACACAGGGTCCCCATTTGGCTAAAGATCTCCCGGAAGTCTCGGTCGCGCCGGACACCTACCATGTCTCGCCGGAACCCATGCTCATGATCGCCGACTTGCATGGGGCCCTGGCACTTTGCCTGCACGATGAAGGGCGGGGCGTGGGCGGCTTGCTGCACTTGAGATTCATGGGCGGCACCGGGCGTCCGAGCGATGTGACGGACAACACATTGAGTTCCGTTTTGGTGGTGCTGGATAAATTCAAGCGAGCGGTGCTGGGGCACACGACGCGGCGCGACGAGGTTCAGGCGCGCATTCTGGCGCATGCGCTGCCGCCCACCGACGCCGGTGAACCGAGCGCGTCGCTGGTTGATTTGATCCAAGCCGATCTCGCGGACGGTAAAATTGCCTGTGGATCGCAAACCACGCGCCGCACCGAAGGTATGCGCGTCTGCTTTCAACCCTTCGAAGGCCGTGTCTGGATATGCGGTCCGAACGATCTGCGCGCGGCAAAGCGCCTCTCCACAGCCTCCTGAAGCGGGCGCAAGTAGGACGGCTCCTGGGCTGATTTCAATATAAGATTCCCCGATAGTCGAAGGGGGTCATTCATGCGCAGCGCCGTCCTTGCGGCAATCATCGTCTTGAGCGCTTGCGCCGCCGACCGCTTGAATCTGGCGCCGCCATCCGGCGTGGATTTCACCGGCCATTGGAAATTGAATGAGGCCGACAGCGACGATCCACTGCACCTGCTGCAAACCGCCAACAGCCAGGCTGCGGCCCGCGCGCAAGACAGCGGCAGTTCAGGCGGACGCGGCGGGCGAGGCGGGCGCGGGGGCTCGCAAGGCGTGGGCTATCCGGCGTTCGCTCCCGCCACGCCGTCGATGGGTGCGCTGACCGAGGCCGTGCGCTTCCCGGGCAAGCGACTGGAGATCAAGCAGGTGGGCGGTGTCGTGGCATTCAGCTCGGAAGGCAAGAACCGCATCTGCCAGCCAGGGGACGCGAAAAAAGTCCCGCGACACCGCGGCAATTCATCGGACCGCGACGCGCCTCTGCCCGCGCGTCGCGATACGCCGCCGCCGATCTGCGGTTGGTCCGACAAGACACTGATCGTGCACGGCAATGATCCGGACGAAGACCGTCCTCCGTTCGAGGAGCACTACAGCATTGCGGAAGATGGACAACGCCTGGTCGAGGAAGTGAGCTTCAGAGGCGGCCGCTCAAACGGATTTACCTTGTCGCGCGTGTGGGACCGATTGCCCTAGGAACCAAAGACAGGCTCCCAGAAAAAAGCCGGGCCTAGAGCCCGGCTTTCAAGTCCCCATGCCTCTCGCAGCGCCTTATTTCAGTAGCGCTCGACGATGATTGGTCTTTTTTGTTCCCTTTCGGTCCAATTGCGTCCGAGCAACACTCTAGCCTCGCGCCGTCACCGAAGCTAGCCCTATTGCAAAGAAGTGTGAAAATTAATGTAGCTCAAAAACAACAGCAATGACTGCCGGTCCGGGCGGCACAGGTTTTGGGAGCCTGTCTGAGTGGCCACGTGGAATACTCAGACAGGCTCCTAGTATCCTTAACGGCGGGGGTAAATCCCGTGAAGTGGAGAATGAAGAACCGTGGCCAAGCCCACAAAATTGACGGTGCCGGTCGAGGCGGTGCGCACTCGACGCGCATATTTTGACTGTAGATTCGGGCAGCTGCATGTGCGGACGGCCTTTCCGGGCACCGGCGGATTCGATGAGCAGGCGACGCTGTTCTGCTTGCATGCCGATCAGAGTTCGAGCCGCATGTTCATGCGATTCCTGCCAGAGATCGCGGATGTTCGGTCGGTCTACGCGCCGGATCTACCGGGTTTCGGGGAATCCGATCCCTCGGCCACCCACAGTGTCGCCGATGCCGCCGGCGCAATGTCAGACCTGGCGAACGATTTGCGGCTGCGCCAAATCGACCTACTGGGCGCGCACGGCGGCGCCATGGTTGCGCTGGATCTTGCCGCCGCCCGTCCGGAGCTCGTGCGGCGCTTGGTGTTGGTGGGAATTCCGCTGGCCCATCGATTGCCGGCGGTGAAACAGCACGCTCTGGTGATGAGAACCCGGCTGGAGACCCCCGAGGGCCTGGCGATGGCGAAGGCGGCACTGCCGAACGCAACGTTCGTCAGTGGTGCCGACTACGCGGATGACCTGTTCGACGTCGCGCCAAAAACGCTGGCAAAAGAGATCGGCGCATTCTTGACCGGCTCTTAGAGCTTGCCCGTGCGCCTCAACAAGTACATCAGCGAAACGGGTGTGTGTTCGCGCCGCGAGGCGGACAAGTGGATTGAGGCGGGCCGCGTGACGTGCAACGGCCAACCTGCCGTGCTGGGCACTCAAGTGGCGGACGGCGACGAAGTTCGCATCGACGGCGATTTGATCGGCGTCAAGAAAAAGCAGGTCTATATCGCCCTGAACAAACCGGTCGGAATCATTTGCACCACCGAAACCCACATTGAAGACAACATCATCGAGCACATCGGATATCCGGAACGGATTTTCCCCATCGGCCGTTTGGATCGGGATTCGGAAGGGTTGATCCTGCTGACGAACAACGGCGACATCGTCAACGAGATCCTGCGATCGGAGAACAATCATGAAAAGGAATACCTGGTGACGGTGGATCGTCCCATCACCGATCTTGCGTTGAAGATGATGGCCGGCGGCGTGAAAATCATGGGCGAACTGACCAAACCCAGCAAAGTCACCCGCATCGATGCGCAGTCCTTTCGCATCATTCTCACCCAGGGACTGAATCGGCAAATTCGCCGCATGTGCTCTGCCTTGGGATACAAAGCACAGCGGCTGCAGCGCGTGCGAATCATGAATATTCACCTGGGAGACTTGAAGCCCGGGCGTTGGCGTCACTTGACGCCGGCGGAACTGTCCGGCTTGATCGGCTAGTTCGGCCGCAATGTCGCGCTCGGGACGCCGTCCGACCATTGCCGTCCGCAGCTGATGCGCCAATCAGGATCTTCGGCCTTGTCGGCCAACCAGCGGTAAAAATCCCGGCCCTGGCCGGTCCAGTACGAATAGCTGAACAGTACGCTGCCGGTGCTTGATTTAACGGTGAAGCGGCGGCGAAATCCAAAGCTCGCGAGTCCACGGGCGCAGCTGATGCGCGGCGAATTTTCCTGCAGCGCATATTGATTGGGACCGACTTGCAACCGCAATCGTCCTCCATGGCCATATACGCAGATGTTGGGTCCGGTCGGGCGGATCAACGCAATGCCGTGAACGAGCGGCGGCGGCGTGTCGCAGGCGGTCCACGTACCGAAGAGGGCGTGCCACTGCAGCACCATCTTTTGGCGGCGAAAGTCGAGAACAGAGATGGTTGTGCCGTTATCCACGGCCCATTCAAGCACACCTCGCGATCATTTTGCAGGCGCGTCTTCAAACGCGGCGCGTACGACGCCGGCGGTGAGAAGTTGCGGCAGCACCAGCGGTTCGGTGGATCCGGGTTTCGAATTGTAGACCACATACAAGGGGACCCCGGCGCGTCCGAATGCGGCCAACGCGTGCGTGATGGCGGGGTCGCGATTGGTCCAATCCCCCTTCATCAAGGTCACCTTCTTGTCGCGAAAGATCGCTTGCACGGCGGAATCCGTAAACGCATTGCGCTCATTGACGAGGCAGGTCAGACACCAGCTCGCCGTAAAATTGACGAGCAAGGGACGGCCCGCCGCCGTGAGTTCGGCAACTCGTGCCGCGCTGTAGGGTTGCCATTCATCGGCACCGGCCTTGGATTGCGCAGATTCACCCGGCGCTGCCGTCGCCGTGGCGACATCGGCAAAGCGAACCGGCAAAATGATCGCCAGCAGCAGCGCTGCCGCGGCAGTGACGAGCACCGTGACTTTACCGCCGCCGGAACTAGAACTGGATTTTTGATAGGCCCAAGCGGCCAGGCCGATCAGGACGGTTCCCGCCAACGCGGCGCCCAAGCCAAATGACGAGGTCTCATGCGAGAGCACCCATAAGAGCCAAGCCGCCGATGCATAAATCGGAAACGCGAAAACCTGCTTCAGCGTGTCCATCCATGCGCCGGGCTTCGGCAGCACGCGGCGCATCCACGGCGCAAAGGACAACAGCACGAAGGGCAGGGACAGGCCAATCCCCAATGCCGTGAAAATACACAGCGCGTTGATCGCGGGTTGGGTGAGTGCGGCGCCGAGCGCAGGCGCCATGAACGGCGCGGTGCAGGGTGTCGCCACCAGCGTGGTGAGCAAGCCGGTGAAAAACGACGCGCGATAGCCGTCACCGTGGGTGAGGCCGTCGCCGACGCCGGCCAGGCCGCCGCCGAATTCGAAGACGCCGGATAGATTGAGCCCCACCGCCAGCAGCAAATAAATCAACAGCGTGACGAACAGCGGCGACTGCAGCTGGAAGCCCCAGCCTATTTCTTCCCCGCCGGCTCGCAGTCCCAGCAACACGGCCGCCAGGGCCAGCATCGAGCTGATGACACCGGCGGCAAACACCAAACCCTTGATGCGCACGATGCCGGGATGCTTCTTGGCTTGTTCGACCACACTGATGGCTTTGATGGACAGCACCGGAAATACGCAGGGCATCAAATTCAAGATCAAGCCGCCCAGCATGGCGAGCAGCATCAAGACGATGAGCGAGTGTTCCGGTTCCTGCCGGGCTTGCGCCGCGGCGGCGAAGCGTGAGCCAGCCTTCAGCTGATCGGCGCCGGCGCCGGAAAAGTCGGCGGCGATTTCAATCGGAACCGTATCGGTCTGGGCGCCGTTTTGTTGCGAAACGACCAGGACGCCGCGGATGGCGCCGGCTTTGGGCGGCTTGTAGCCGACCTTCATGGAGAGTTCAACCGCATCCTTGGTACGCGTCAGTTTTTGCGGGGTCGCATATTCAATTCCGCCCTCATCGTAGGGAAAGAACGCGAGCGACTTGATCTGCGACAGCGTGGCGCCCCATTCGCTGCCCAAGCTGACGACCAGCTGATCGCCCGCGATTCGAGCGCTGGTCGCAGCCGGCTGCGCACTCGGCAGTTCGCTGCGTGCCGCGCCGAACAGCGACGATTCCTGAGGATCGACGCCGCCCGCTTGGGTGCCGGCCGGCAGGGTCAACTGCAAGTCCGCGCCTTCGGGGATGCAGACATCGGAGCAGACCAGCCAGCTGGCCTTGGCCGCCAGTATTACCGGCACGCCTGCCTTCAAATCCTTGGGAGCCGTGATTTGCACCAAGTGCATGGCATGCTTGGCGTAGCCGTAATTGACCAGGGGCGCGATCTCGAAGCGATGCGGCGTGCTCCAAACGATGTCGCCGGCCGAAAACCCCGGAGGCAGCTGCCAGGCCAGCCTCGTCGGCTCACCCGAATCGCCGGGATTGCGCCAATAGGTGTGCCAGCCCTCGCGGATATTCAGTTCCAGAGCGACCCAGAACACCTGGCCGGGTCCGACGCCGCTGACCTCACCGACCAGCCGCGCTTTGACGTTGTCGGTGGCCACCGCGCTTCCCGAGAGTGCAAAGGCTGCCGGAGAGGTCAACCACAGGGCGAGAAACCAGATCTTAAATGCGCGCATATGCCTATGTTACCGAATTAATCCCTCATCAGAGCGCAGCGCCCCGCCGGGGTGTGCTATGTCTCACAATCTGGGCCGATGTACCACTGGACGGACGCTTCAGCTAAGGTAGGCCCGCCCATCAGCAGCGATGCCGCCCATGCCCTCAGAAAACTACGTCGATCGCATTCTCAAATCCAAGGTCTACGATGTAGCCGTCGAGACGCCGCTGGAAGCCGCGCCGCAACTATCGCGTCGCCTGAACAATCACGTCTGGTTCAAACGAGAAGACCTACAGCCGGTGTTTTCGTTCAAAATTCGCGGCGCCTACAACAAGATTGCGCAGCTGTCCGCCAGCCGGGCGCAGTGCGGCGTCATCTGCGCCTCGGCAGGCAACCATGCGCAGGGGGTTGCGCTCGCTGCGCGCACACGCGGCATTCCGGCGGTGATCGTCATGCCGTTGACGACCCCGGAGATCAAGGTACAGGCGGTCGCTGCCTTGGGCGGCGAGATCATTCTGCACGGCGACGACTACGACCATGCCTACGAACATGCCACGGAACTGGCCCGCCAGCGGGGCCTGGTTTTCGTGCATCCCTTCGATGACCCCGATGTCATCGCAGGCCAGGGCACGATTGCCATGGAGATCCTGCGTCAGCGTCACGGTGATGAAATCGATGCCATCTTCGTGCCGGTCGGCGGCGGCGGCCTGATTGCGGGAATCGCGGCTTACGCGAAATCCTTGTACCCGCGCATCAAGATCATCGGCGTCGAGCCGGAGGATTCTGCCGGCATGTTCGAGTCGCTGCGGGCCGGCAAGCGCGTCACCCTTGACCGTGTCGGCATGTTCGCCGACGGAGTCGCGGTGCGGCGGGTGGGCGAGGAGACATTCCGCCTGGCGCGCCAGTACGTCGATGAAATCGTCCTGGTGAGCACGGATCAGATCTGCTCCGCCATTCAGGATATTTTTCAAGACACACGCTCCATTTCGGAGCCCGCCGGTGCACTGGCGGTGGCCGGCATCAAAAAGTACGTCGCGCGGGAAAATTGCACTGAACGGCGGCTCATTGCGATCAACTGCGGCGCCAACATGAATTTCGACCGCCTCCGGTATGTGGCGGAGCGCGCGGACATCGGCGCGCAGCGCGAAGCCCTGTTTGCCGTGGAGATTCCCGAGGCGCCGGGTTCGTTCTTGAAATTCTGCGAAGTGCTGGGCAACCGCAGCGTCACCGAGTTCAACTACCGTTATGCGGATTTGCGCGCGGCGCAGATTTTCGTGGGGCTCGCGCTGGCGCAGGGCAAGCCGGAGCGTGAAGGGCTGTTGAGCACGCTCGGCGCCGCGGGCTTTACCGTTCGGGACATGACCGACAACGAGATGGCCAAGCTGCACGTGCGCTACATGGTGGGCGGGCCGGCGCGCGAACTCAGCTGTGAGCGGTTGTATCGGTTCGAGTTTCCTGAACGCCCTGGGGCTCTGCTCAAGTTTCTGCAGGCCATCGGCACCGGCTGGAACATCAGCCTGTTCCACTACCGCAATCACGGCTCGGATTACGGCCGCGTGCTGGCCGGCATCCAGGTGCCGGCGGAAACCCGCACGGATTTTTTACTGCATATCGATGCGCTGCAGTATGCCTACACGGAAGAAACGGAGAATCCGGCCTACAAGATATTCTTGGGCGGGTGAGGCTGCACCGCGTCGGGATTCGCGGTTTTCAGCCAGTTCTGTGCACGGCGCACGACGGCGTCATCGGGGCCTCGCGCTTTGACGAGCACGGGTACCGCGGCGTCGAGTTCCTCGGCCGCCGCCTTCGATTTGCCGAGGTGTTCCAGCGCATAGGCGTGAATGGCGTGAGCCAGCGCTGTCGGAGGGCTCGACGCAGGGGAGGTCGCGGTCCAGATCTTGATGGACTCATCGCTTTTGGCCAGTGCTTCCGCGGCTTTGTTGCGATCCACCAGCAGGCGGGCGCAGTGCATGAGCAAGGCGGCGCGATATTGATGATCGGCGGGCAGCGAACGGTCGTAGATGGCGAGCGCCTGGCGAAATTCATTTTCCGCATCAGCGAGGTCACCCTTGTCGTGCAGGAGAATTGCCAGGCTCACGCGGGCATAGCCGACCTTGTAGTGGTCCGGACCGTAGAGTGATAGCCGTATGGCCACGGCATCACGCAACAGCGGCTCTGCCTCTGCCAATCGTCCCTCTCGCTGCAACAGCAGACCATAGTTGCCCTTGGTTATCGCCGTTTCAGGATGTCGATCGCCATAGCTACGCTCCTCGCGCTGAAGTGCATCGCGGTAAAGCACTTCAGCCTGGCGAAGATCGCCCATATTCTGGGCGACGATCGCCAGGTTCTGCAGACGGAAGGCAACCTTGGGGTGATCGTCTCCCAGGACGCGCCGATCGATTTCAAGGGCTTGCTCGTAAGCCTGTTTTGCCGCCGACCAGTTCTGATCGCTCATGTGCGCGGTTGCAAGATCACTCAGCACCGGGGAAATATCAGTCTGCGGAGCCCGGCTCGAGCGCAAAACGTCGAGACTGCGCAAATACAGGTCTTTGGCCTGGCCAATCCGGCCCTGCTGATATCTCAGCATCCCCAGTGCCCACAGGGCGTGGCCTGTTTCCACGCTCGTCGTTCCAGCCTCGCTCTGGGCGAGGTGCAGCGCTTGCTGTAATGGCGCTTCCGCTCCCGGAAGATCGCCCGCTCCGATGCGTGCGCGGCCAAGTTCCAGCAATGTGTCAATCCGGGAATTGTCGTGTGATTGAGCTTGGAGCTGGAGTGATTCATCGAGCAGCGGCAGCGCGTCCTGATATTGCCCGAGACTGTCATACACGGTTCCGACCGTTGCCAATAGCGCCGCCTTGGTCGCCGGCTGGTCTTTCAAACCCGCTCGCAGGCGCTTGGCGCCCGAGTCCAGAAGCTCCCGCGCCGTGACCAGGTTGCCGCGATTCTCTCCGGGATCCGACAGCTTGAACAAATTTACGAGGAAGCTGGAAATTTCTTCGGCGCGTGCGCGCTCGTGCTCCGCCAGTTCTCGTTGCTGAGCGACCCGATCGCGTTCCGCGGCAATGCGCAGGGACTGCAGATATGTGGTCGCCGCAAATGCCACCACCAGGATGACCGCGCCCGCGCCGGCTGCGACGGGAAGCCAGTGGCGTCTCACGAATTTCGCAGATCGATATGACAGTGTATCGCGACGTGCAATGACCGGCATGCCGTCCAGATAGCGCTGGATGTCGCTCGCCATCTGTTGAGCGGACGCATAACGGCGCTCCGGTTCCTTGCGCATGGCCATCAGCACGATGTTGTCCAAATCGCCTCTTAGATCCCGGCGCAGACGATTCGCACTGGCGCTGCGGGCCTGCGCGATGGACTGCGATTCGGGTGAATCATTCTCGCTCACAGCCTGGCTGGGCGGCTGCGGGTCCTTCTCACAAATTGCACGCTCGATTTCCGCGAGCCGGGAAGATGCAATGAAAAACGGACTCGATCCACACAGCAGTTTAAACAGCAAAACCCCCAGTACATAGACATCGCTTGCGGTGGTGATCGTCTGTCCCCGGATCTGTTCCGGGCTGGCGTGATCGGGGGTCATGATCCGACTGTCCGCCTGTGTTACCGCAAGCGCGTGCCGCGCCGCCTGGCGATCGTCCAACAACTTTGCGATCCCGAAATCCAACAATTTGGGCACGCCTGCCGCGGTTACCAAGATATTCGAGGGCTTGAGATCGCGATGCACGATGAGATTCTGGTGGGCGTAGTGAACCGCTGCACATACGGTTTGAAACAGCTTCAGACGCGCATTGATATCCAGGCGATTCGTATCGCAATAGGCGTCGATCGCAATGCCGTCGATGTATTCCATGACGATATAGGCGCTGCCATCCGGCAATGCGCCGCCGTCCAATAGACGAGCAATGTTCGGATGATCCAGCTGGGCCAATATCTGGCGTTCCAACTTGAGCCGCGAGTGCATCCCGACCGCGAGTGCTCCGCCAAGCACCACCTTGATGGCGACCTGTTGCTCGAACTGGGCGTCGGCACGTTCGGCCAGGTAGACTTCGCCCATACCGCCGGCACCCAAGGTGCGCAGTACCCGATATGGTCCTATGCGGTCTCCCATCATTATTCGAGCATGCACCCCTATCAGGGCGATCTGCAAACGACGACGCCCTTGCGGGCGGGTGCTGCTTGCGTGTATGTAAGCACTGCCTCAATGCCAAACCCTAGGAGCTGGACTCATATGCCAAACGGACACGACCCCAAGAATCCGCCGCCCCCGGCTCCTGGACCGGGGATACCGCCGGTTGGCCCCGGCAAAGCGCGTCCAGATGACGGAGGCGCCGAGCCGCCGCAGAACTGATTGGATAGCGTAACGGCGTACCAAGCGCTGCGGCAGCCGCGGCACGAGACCTTGAGCGTACGCGGACTCAAGATGCATTTGACGCGCTGGGGGCCACCGCCCTCCGCATCGGAGTCGCCGGTATTCCTGCTCCATGGCTGGCTGGACGCCGGCGAAACTTTCCAGTTCATCGTCGATGCATTCAAGCAAGACCGGCCCATCATCGCGCCGGATTGGCGCGGCTTCGGACGCAGCGAATGGCCGCAGGAGGGCTATGGTTTTCCCGACTATCTCGGGGACTTCGATGCCTTGATGGATCAGGTATCGCCCGACCTGCCTGCGCGCATCGTCGGTCACAGCATGGGCGGCAATATCGCCAATCTATACGCAGGTCTTCGCCCTAAGCGCGTGCGCTGCGTCATCAATCTCGAAGGGCTCGGTCTCCCAAGAACGGTGGCAGCGGACGCGCCGAAGCGCATGCGCAAATGGCTGGATCAGATCAAAAGTCCGGCGCTGGAAAAGAACTACAATTCCTTCGAGCAACTGGCATCCGTCATCCAATTCCGCTATCCGCGGTTTTCTCCGGGAGCCGCTGCGTTTGTGGCGCGAGTTTGGGGCGTGCAGGACGAGGACGGCCGGGTGCGGCTGGCGGCGGATCCGCGTCATCACTGGGTAAACCCGATCATCTACAAGCGTGAAGACGCGGAAGCCACGTGGCGCGAAATTCGCGCTCCCTTGTTGATGATGACGGGCGAGGAATCGGATTACTTGAAGCGCCTGGGCCCCGACGGCACGATGGACGCGCTGCGCGCCGCCCATCCGGGTGTTGAGCTTGCCGGCATCGCCAATGCCGGACACATGCTGCATATTGAACGGCCGGAAGCGGTGGCGCCGGTCGTGGAAGCTTTTCTGGATGCGCACTAGATGATTCGCCGTATCTATCCGACCCGATTCGGTCAGCTGCATTTGCGCAGCCACGACGGCAGGGGCGTGCCGTTGGTGCTGCTGCACATGTCGCCGCGCTCCGGCGCGATGTGGGAGGCGTTCCAGGAGAAATTTGAACGGCCCACACACGCGCCGGATCGTCTGGGCTACGGATTCTCCGACCCTCCGCCCTGGGCCTTGACGCTGGAACAATATGCGCACGCCACCATCGATGGACTGAAGGCGGCGGGAATGCAGGGCCCGATCGACTTATTGGGCGTGCATACGGGATCCATCGAGGCCATCGAGATCGCGCATCAGCTGGGTGCGCAGGTGCGCCGGGTGCTGGTGGTCGGGATGCCGTTGTTTACGGCCGAAGAGCAGGAGCGACAGCTCGAGAAATACAGCGAACAGCCTTTGAAACCGGCGACCGAAGGTGGCCATGTGCTCGGCGCATGGCGTGGCGGTCTTGCATTCCGTGAGCCTCCCTATGACCTGGGCGACGCGCATCAGCGTTTTGTCGAGCACGTGCTGGCGTCAAATCCCGGAGCTGCCTTCCGCGCGGCCTGCGGCTACGCCGTCGACAAGAAGCTCAAGAGCTTGAAAACTCCCTTGACGGTGCTCGCTCCGCATGACGACATCATCGAGCAAACCCTGCGCGTGAAGCCGCTGCTCAAAGGCAGCGCCACGTTTGTCGATTTGCCCGACTTGGGTCTGGACTTGTTTCATGCGGCGACGGACCGGATGATCGCCCTCGTGAATCGCCACCTGCCGGCGCACTAGTCGCCCTGCGTCGACAGCCGGCCCGCCATATCTTACGATCGGTACATGGTCAGCGCGCCTAAATTGACCGGATTGTCGGGAAACGAAATCTACTGCATGCGGCTCAAAGGCCTCATCCCGAGCGGCGTCGTGATCGGCAACAGCATCCAGTCGATGGGGTTTCTCGGCGGCGTGCGCTCTGCCTTTCGCGGCATCGTGGGAGGCGAAATTCCGGATGTGACGCGAATGATTCATGAAGGACGCGCCGCGGCATTTACCCGCATGCGGGCGGAAGCCGACCGCGAACAGGTCCATGGCGTCGTCGGCGTGACGTCCGAATTGCGCAGTCTCAGCGGCAATTCCGAGTTCTTGTTCGTCGGATCGGGCGTCAGCGGCGGCCCGGGCACGGCGTTGTTCACCAGCGCCGGCGATGCCCAGGAGTTGTATTGCCACATGGATGCGGGCTACGACCCGAAGGAATTCGTCTTCGGCAACATTGCCTACTCGGTGGGCGCCGTCGGCGGAATTGCCGGAACCTTGAAGACCTTGGTCCGCGGCGAGATCAAGGAATTCAGCGATGTGTTCAATGAGACGCGCCATCACGCGCTTGAACGTGTCGTCACGCATGCGAAAGCGGTGGGCGCCAACGCAGTCGTCGGCGTGCGGACCAACGTGCTGCATTTTGCCGGTTTCCATGAAATGTACATGGCGGGTACGGCGGCGCTGCATGCGTCGCTGCCGCCGCAAGCGCGAAGCGCGCCCGTGACCAGCGATCTGACCGGCGAGGAACTCTGGGGCATGACCCAGTTGGGGTACATGCCGATCAAGCTCTTGATATCGACTTCCGTGTATTCGCTGGGCGCGATCGGCGGAATCAGGGCGGCGTTCCAGAGCTTGGTGCGGGGCGAACTGGGCGACCTGACGACCCTGATCTACGATGCCCGCGAACAAGTTTTCGAGCGAATAAAGAATGAGGCTGCCGCGCTCGGTGCGGAGGAAGTGGTGGGCATCAAGACCTACATCGTCGAACTCGGATCCAGCTTGGTCGAAATATTTGCCGTGGGTACGGCCGTGCGCAAACTCGAGGGGATGGCGGTCAAAACGCCCGCGCTTCCCGCGCAAGCCATCATCCGCGACAAGGACACCTGGCTGAACGGTTCGGGCGGCCTCGAGATTCAATCGTTGCGCGCCGGCGGCTGAGCGAGGACGCTGCTCGCTCCGGCGATTCGATCAGAATTACACGACATTCTTCAGTGAGATATCCCTATATAAAGAGGATCTCGAGGCAGCTGCGCGGTGGCTGGCGGACGAAGTCGTTGGGCAGGCATGGCGTTGCCATCGTAGCCGAGACGAAAAATGGTCTTCTGGCGGTGCCCGCAGGCGACTTCAATATCTCGCGTTCCTTGCTGGTGAACGGCGAATACGACTGGCCGCAAATCACCTGGCTCAATGGATTGCTCGACGCCACGTCGCGGGTGGTTTTTGCCGGCGCTCACATCGGTGCGCTGCTGATCCCGATGGTGCGCCGCGCGGCAACCCGCGCGGTGGTCGCTTACGAGCCGAGTCCGCGCAATTTCAGGCTGCTGACCATGAACCTGCAATTGAACGGCATCGACGGCGTGGTCACGTTCAATGCGGCGCTGGGAGACCGATCCGGCAGAATTCAATTCACCGAGAACAGCATCAACACGGGCAACAGCCGCGTCGCGCCGTCGGATGGTGAAATCACCGTGGACATGGAAACGCTCGATCGCACCATTGCCGCGGATTGGGGTTCGATCGATCTCATCGTCATGGACACCGAGGGCAGCGAGGTCGCAGCCATGCGCGGCGCGCAGTCGACGCTGGCGCGGACCCGAAATCTCTATGTGGAATTCTCTCCGGACCAGCTGCGCGAGCAAGGCAGCGGCGCGGCGGAGTTTGTGGAAACCGTGGAGAAGTATTTCAAGTCGGCGTACGTGTTCGGTGCGCCGATCATTTTTCTCGGTCCTGGGAAATTTGCGGGGCACTTGAAAGGATTGCAGCATAGCCGCGGCCTGTTGTTGAATGTATTGTTTACGCAGGATATCGAAGCGAATGCACAGCGCTTGTTGAGCATCTTGCGCACCTCGGAGAGCTGATATGGACCGACCGCCCCTGCCTCCCTTCACATCGGAAACGGCGCCCCAGAAAGTGCGCATGGCAGAGGATGCATGGAATACGCGCGACCCCGCCCGCGTGGCGCCGGCTTATACAGCCGATAGCCGCTGGCGCAACCGTGCGGAATTTCTCCAGGGCCGCGAGGCCATTGAGGCATTCCTGGCGCGCAAGTGGGCGCGTGAACTCGACTATCGGCTCATCAAGGAGCTATGGGCGTTTCGCGAGAACCGAATCGCCGTGCGTTTCGCTTACGAGTGGCGCGATGACAGCGGTCATTGGTTTCGCAGCTACGGCAATGAAAACTGGGAATTCGATGATCATGGCCTCATGAGGCTGCGCCTGGCGAGCATCAACGACCTGCCGATCGCGGAAGCCGATCGTCTCTATCGTTGGCCGCTGGGCCGCCGTCCGGATGGTCATCCGTCATTGAGCGATCTGCGGTTGTGACCGGCGGCTGATCGCGACCTTTGCAATTGAGTTCGAACGACGCCCCCGGCGGATTCACGGTTCTCAAGAATCGCGATTTCACCCTGTACCTGTGCTCGAGATTCTTCGCCTCCATTGCCACGCAGATGATCATCATGGCGGTCGGCTGGCAGGTGTATCACATCACCGGACGTGTACTCGACCTCGGCTTCATCGGCCTGTCGCAGTTTCTGCCATTTCTGTGCTTGGTACTGTATTCCGGACATGTCGCGGATCAGTTCGATCGGCGCATGATCATCATCATGGGCCACTGCGCCTATGTGGCCTGCTCCCTGTTGCTGCTCACTTTCGCGCGCCTCGGGATCGAGACCACGCTGCCGATTTTCGGCGTCCTCGCGATTCTCGGCGTGACTCGCGCGTTCCAAATGCCGGCATCGCAATCATTTGTGCCCACCATTGTGCCGGCCGCAACGCTGCGCAGCGCCCTGGCGATCAACTCATCGGCCAACCAGGTGGCCGCCATCCTGGGTCCCAGCGTGGGAGGCGTCGTGTATGCGGTCGCGGAGGCTCGGGCCGGGCGCAACAGCGGTGCCGGCGTCGTTTACGGCGCTGCGGCGGTTTTGCTGGTGGCGGCCATCGCCCTGATGGCCCTGATCGCCACGCGGCGGCTGACGTCCGGCCGCTCGTCGCTCTCCTGGGCCACGCTGCTTGGGGGGTTGCACTTCGTCTGGCACCGCAAAACGGTACTGGGCGCCATTTCCTTGGACCTTTTTGCGGTATTGTTCGGCGGTGCCACGGCGCTGCTACCCGCCTATACCCGGGACGTGCTGCATGCCGGGCCCGAGGTATTCGGTTATTTGCGCGCGGCACCGGGCATCGGTGCGGGCGCCATGGCGATTTGGCTGGCCTTCAGGCCGGTGTCGCGGCACGTCGGCGTGACCATGTTTGCGGGCGTTGCAGCATTCGGCATGGCAACCGTGGTGCTGGGTTTGACCCATCTGTTCTGGGTGGCGATGATCGCGCTCGTGGTTTTGGGGGTAGGAGACATGATTAGCGTGTTTGTGCGCTCGCTGCTCGTGCAACTGCAGACGCCCGATGAGATCCGCGGGCGGGTCAGTGCCGTGAGCGCCGTGTTCATCGGTGCATCGAATGAGCTGGGAGAGTTCGAATCCGGCACCACGGCAGCCTGGTTCGGGTTGGTGCCTGCCATTGTGATCGGCGGCGTCGCCACAATTGTAGTTACCGTCTTGTGGGCACGCGTTTTTTTCCCCGGGCTGTGGCGCATGCAGACATTCGAGCATTAAAGGAATACGAACCCGATGGAACGTCAAGACCACGCGCAACGCGATCATGACCGCACGCACGGCCACGATCATGATCACTCGCATGATCATGCGCAGGAACACAGCCATGATCATGGACACGCGTCCGGGCATGCCCACGCCATGCCGATTGAAGGCATCAACCTTCGCATGGGCATCGCTGTGGCGCTCAATGTGGTCTTCGTGCTCATCGAGGGCGGATTTGGATTCTTATCGAACTCGGTGGCGTTGATCGCGGACGCGGGTCATAACTTGAGCGATGTGCTGGGTTTGGTCTGCGCCTGGGGCGCTTTGTTGTTGGGCCGCCGGCCGCCGGGTGCCAAATTTACCTACGGCCTTGGGCGCTCCTCGGTGCTGGCGGCTCTTGTGAATGCCGTGCTGCTGCTCTTGGCCTGCGGCGCCATTGCCTGGGAAGCGGCGAGCCGGCTTGGGGCACCGCCGCCGGTCGCGGGAAGGACTGTCATGGCCGTTGCCGGCATCGGCATAGTGCTCAACGGCATCAGCGCTTGGATGCTGCACGCCGGCAGTCACGGTGATCTGAATCGTCGCAGTGCCTACATTCATATGCTCAGCGATGCCGCCATATCGGCCGGCGTGGTGCTCTCGGGGCTGGTCATAGTATTTACGGGTTGGAGTCTGCTGGACCCGATCGTCAGTCTCGTGATCGTAGCCGTGATTTTAGTGAGTACCTGGCGACTGCTTCGAGACTCGCTGACCTTGTCTTTGGATGGCGTGCCCGCCAGCGTCAACTCGTCAGCCGTCATGTCCTATTTGGCCGACCAACGGGGCGTGACCGATGTGCACGATCTGCATATCTGGGCGCTGAGCACGACCAGCGTTGCCTTGACGGCGCACTTGGTCGTGCCTGACCGGGGTGCGGAGGACGCGCTCCTGACCTCGCTGACGCCCGATCTAAAACGCCGCTTTCGGATCCAGCATGCCACGTTGCAGATCGAAAGAGATCGCTGCGAGCACGGCTGTGAGGACGAAGCGACGGCTTAAGTTCAAGGCTGCCTTAAGTTCAAGGCCGCCTTAAGTTCAAGGCCGCCTTAAGTTCAAGGCCGCCCGTAGTGTGCGACGAACACGGCCTTGCCCAGCAGGTGCTCTTGCACAATTGAGGTGACCATCGCCCCGCTGGAATCAGGGGGCACGGGCAGCTTCGCTACATTCAGCGCGTACACCGTGAACACATAGCGATGCGGGGGATCGCCCTTCGCGGGGCAGGGCCCGTGATACGCATCCTCGCCAAGATCGGTGCGCCCTTGCAGCGCCTCCGTGGGCAGCGCGCTGCTGTGCTCGGCGCCGGCACCCTGCGGCAGGCTGCTGATATTTTTAGGCAGGTCGTACAGGACCCAATGCCACCATCCCGAAGGGGTGCTGCGCTCGTCGCGGTCGAACAAAGTAACGACGAAGCTCTTGGTTCCCGCGGGCGCTCCGGACCAATGCAGCTCCGGCGACAGATTGCCGCCCGAACAGCCAAAGGCTTTGGCGGTGTAGATCAAAGGAACGCTGATCGCGAGCTGCGGATCGGAGCTCGACAGTACAAACGTTGATTTCGGAGCGGCCATGACCGATGCGGCCGCAATGCAGGCGAGCGCCACGGCAGCGAGCCGACAGAGGCCAGGTACTCTTCTTTGTTTCATGGGTGTTCCGCCACGGCGCGATGTCGCGAGTCAGCATGAATATATCAGGGTGAGCGCCTGATTTGCGCGGCCATGCGCTCGAATACCGGCGTCAGCAGTCGATGGAGCAGATAGATGGCGAAGGGCGCGACCAAGCCCCACGCCAGCCCCGCATGGAAGATCGCGTCGCGCAGAACCACGATGGCCTGCCATACCCCTTGGGAGATGAGCGCCAGCGCAGCCTTGATGGATACAACCTGCGGCGGCACGCGCAATATCCATTCGCCAAGCCTCACGAAGGGGATGATCAGCAATATTTGTGTCGGCGCCATCGCCGCTTGCACGAGTTGGATGGCCGGAAAATTCAATCGGAAGATCAGCGCGATGAACGTGCACAGGATGGTCGACACGCCCAGGATGGGAATATTGCCGATGACGATTGCGACCGCGACGCACAGCGCCAGCCGCCGCGGCGAAATGCCCTGCCGCAGCATTGCCAGCAGCGGTTCGAGGAGCATGCGATTCAGCCAGTTCTTCAAGGGTGTTTTCAGCGATTGCGCGCGCGTGAGTATGCCATTTTGGCCCCGGGGCGTAGCGCGAAGCGGTGCAAAGCCGCTACAGTTCGTCAAGGAGATCATAAATGTCCAATGAAAATGCGATCCGTCGCGACGTCGGTGCCATTGCGCTGATGTTCACCGGCCTGGGTTCGATCATCGGCTCCGGTTGGCTGTTTGGCGCATGGCGCGCCGCCCAGTTGGCCGGCCCCGGCGCGATTTATGCTTGGATCATCGGCGCAGTGGTCATCTTGTTCGTTGCGTTCACGTACGCGGAACTCGGCGCCATGTTTCCGGAGTCCGGCGGGGCCGTGCGCTACGGTCACTATTCGCATGGCACGCTGGTGGGGTTCGTGGCGGGTTGGGCGGCGTGGATCGCCATCGTCTCGGTGATTCCAGTGGAGGCCGAGGCCTCCGTTCAGTACATGAGCTCCTGGCCCTGGGCCTGGGCGCAGGCGCTGTATGTGCACGCGGCCCATGGCCAGGGAGAGTTGACCGTTGCCGGTCTGTCCATCTCGGCCGTGCTGGTTGTGATTTATTTCCTGGTCAATTTCTGGAGCGTGAAGGTATTCGCGGATACCAACAGCGCCATCACGTTCTTCAAGCTCATCGTCCCGGCGGCAACCGCCATCGCTTTGATATTCAGTGGATTTCATTGGGAAAACTTTCAGGTAGGCGTTCATGGAGGTCAGCACGTCGGCAACGTGGCCGCCATCCTGACGGCGGTGGCCACCAGCGGCATCGTCTTCAGCTACAACGGCTTCCAAAGTCCCGTGAATCTTGCAGGCGAGGCGCGCCATCCCGGGCGCAGCGTGCCCTTCGCGATTTTCGGCTCGATTGCATTGAGCACCGTGGTGTACTTGATGCTGCAAGTCGCCTTCCTGGGCACGGTCGCGCCGGAACACCTGGGCGAGGGATGGGCAGCGCTGGAATACAGCTCGCCGTTCGCGCAGCTGGCGTTGGCGCTCAATTTGAACTGGCTTGCGGTCCTGCTGTACGCCGACGCCTTCGTCAGCCCCAGCGGCACCGGCAGCACCTATACGGCCACCACTGCACGCATGATTTACGCCATGGAGGTCAGCGGCACGGTGCCCGAGGTATTCGGCCGCGTGCATCCGCGCTATGGGATTCCGCGCCCCGCGATGTGGTTCAACCTCGCCGTGTCCTTCGTCTTCCTGTTCTTTTTTCGCGGCTGGGGCAAGCTGGCGGCGGTGATTTCCGTGGCGACGATCATCACTTACTTGGTGGTGCCCATCAGCGTCATCGTCCTGCGACGCACCGCGCCCGGCCTGCATCGTCCCCTGCGCGTGCCGGGCCTGCCGCTGCTGGCGCCGGTGGCCTTCGTGCTCGCCACGCTGATGCTGTTCTGGGCGCGCTGGCCGCACACAGGTGAAATCATGTTGTTGCTGATTCTGCCGCTGCCGGTGTATTTGTACTACCAGGCAAAAGGTGATTGGCGCGACTTCGGGCGGCAGCTGCGGGCTTCATGGTGGCTGCTCGCCTATCTCATCACCATCACCATTCTGTCCTGGGCGGGCAGCAAGGAATTCGAGGGACACGATTATATTCACTACGGCTGGGATCAGCTGTGCGTGGCCCTGACCTCGCTGGCCTTCTATTTCTGGGGAGTGCGCAGCGGCTGGCGTACGCCGGCGGTCATCGCCGTGGAAGAAGACGCGGTGGAGAAAGACGCCGCGGAAAAAAACGCCGCGAAAATGGCAGCGCTGAAGTCCTAGACCGCGACTGAATCACTCGCCCGCAGTTGATCCTCGCGCAGATAGATCGAGCGCCTGGGCCGCGCCATCACCCGCCGCACCATGGGCGCGAATGCCTCCAGCGCCATGGTGTCGTAGTTCGGATCGAACGCGTTCTGATCATGCCGTTCGCAGAACAACGCCGTGCGTTCGAAATTGGGATGGCCGCGAAATTGCTCGCGCATGTTGCGGTCAAGTCCCAGGTGGTGAAAAAAATAGTAGCCCTGGAAGATTCCGTGATGCTGCAGCAGCCACCAGTTCTCGTCGGAAACGAAGGGCTTCAATACCGTGGCGGCGAGTTCGGCATGATTGGTTGAGGCGAGAATGTCGCCCATGTCGTGCAGCAAGGCGCACACGACATATTCCTCGTCCATCCGGTCACGGTACGCGAGCGTGGCCGATTGCAACGAGTGCTCCAATCGATCCACCAGGAATCCGCCGCAATCACCTTTCAGCAACTGCAAATGAGCAAGAACCCGGTCGGCGAGTCCGCCATTGAAGCTGATCGCCGCTGTCGCGATCTTCTGCCAATCCGCCTGCGTACTCGCCGTCATCGTCGTGAAAGCGGCGCGATCCATCTCGTTATGTTCTGACACGGTATTCCTCACGGTTCTACCCGGTGCGGCCTTGAAGATGCAGATTATATCAGCGCACGCCGGCGGCGCTGGTGAGGTAGACCGCGAATGTCCCCAGCCAGTGGCCGCCCTCATAGTGCTCCCCGGTGACCGCCGGAAGCGCCGCTTCCCGATGCCGCGCGGCGGTGGCGCGAAGCGCCGCCAGCCGGCGATCGCCTGCCGGCAGTCCGTGCGCAATCCCCTCGAGCATCCAGCCGCGGCTCAAGTTAAGGCCGTCGATATGCGCGAGCTTGGGATCAGAGCGATCGGTCACCACCCCGGGCTGCAGCCAACCGCCGCCGCCGTTTTGCGGAATGCCGGGAAGAAATCCCGACAGCCATGCGCCGAATGCCTTCGGTTCCAGCACTCTGCGCATGAAATCCGCCTCGGCCAGGCAGGGCGAGAGAAAATCCTCGCCCGAGGGTTCATAGTCCAGCGGGCATTTGCGATCCCCGAGGTAAAATCTCCGCGCCGCATCGTTCAGTAGAGTGCGCATCTCTGCATCGCCGGCGACGCCGGCCCAGTCCCACATCAATCCGAAGGAAAACGCGGTTTGATCGTGTTCACCGATGCGGATGGGATAGTGCAATTTGGGCAGCCAGCTCTTGATGCGCGCAGCCGCCTCGGCCTCCAGCGGCTGCAAGGTGTTCGACCATTGTTTCGCTTGAGGGTCGTTCCACTCGCGCAGCTCCGCCGATAACTGCAACAGCCAGGCGAGACCATAGGGCCGCTCGAATGAGGCGCGGCCCGGATGCTTGAGGTAACCGAGCTCGCCTGCGATGTTTTCCGAGGTGAAACTGCGCGCGAGTTCGGCGCGCGCCTGGGCGGCAAACGGCGCATTGGGCATCAATCGCAGCAGACGCACCAGAAGCCAATGGCCATGCACATCGGAATGCCAGTCATAACAACCGTAAAACGCCGGCGTCAATTCGCGGGGCGGGTGAGCGTCGGCATCGCGGTCCATGCTGAGACTGATGTGATTCGGATACTCGTCATGCAAGCATTTGAGCGCCAGGCCGGCGAACCGCGCGGCAGCCGCCGGGTCCATCGGCATGGCCGCTGCGCCCGTGGGCGCCGCGGCGCTCATCACGCAGGGCAGGCTCGAGAAAACAAGCGCTAACAAGGCTGCTGGGCGCATGACGAGAATTCCTTCAGTGGCTGCAAATGAGGGTGCAGAACGATCTTAGCGCGGCCGCGCGCGGCGTGTGGCCTGCGCTGTGTAAGGATCATCGGGCCAATAGTGCTTGGGATAGCGGCCCTTGAGATCTTTTTTTACTTCGTGGTAGCCGCGATTCCAAAAACTCACGAGATCCCGGGTGATCTGTACCGGCCGTCCCGCCGGGGACAGCAGCTTGAGCAACAGCGGCAGTTTGCCGCCGGCAACCGTCGGGGTCTCGCGCAATCCGAATAGTTCCTGCAGCCGCACCGACAGCGCCGGATTTTCCGCGTCCAAGTAGTCAATGGGGATGTGAGATCCGCTGGGGACGGTGAAGTGCGTCGGTGCTTCCCGCCCCAAGGTGGCTTCCTGCTCCCGGGTAATGAAAGAGTGCAGGGCATTGCTCAGGTCCAGCCGCGAAAAATGTTCGCGCCGAGTGAAGCCCATGATCCAAGGCGGCGCCCATTCGTCGAGGGATTGTTCAAGCGCCTGGTCGCTCAAATCAGGCCATGGCGCGGCGCTTGCAACGATGTGCCGGCGCATCAACATGACGCGCGCCCGCCATTGCCGCAGCTCCTTGGTCCAGGGCAGAGCGGCGATTCCCGTCTGTTTGAGGCCGGTCAGGATCGCCGCTTGCACCGCGTCCGGATCGGGATCCGGCATCTCAGAGGATTCCAGCAGCAGTGCGCCGAGCCTGCGTTCGCGCTTCGCGCTCACGGCGCCGGCACGCTCATCCCAGTGAATGTCCGCGGTGTCGGTCATGAGTGCCGCGAAATGCTGCTCGAGATCCTCAAGGCCGATGGGCGCTGCCAGGAAAATGCGTGCCTCGCGATCCGCGCCGTCCAATTCAGCCGCAACAATGAATTCAGACCTGGCCAATGCCTGCGGTTCGCCAAATCGGGCACCGCGGCCGTTCGCGAGCAAATAGCGAGCGCCGTCGCTGCGCGCACGCGCGATGCGATCGGGATAGGCCCACGCCAGCAGAATTCCGGTGGCTTCGTGCGGATCGGCCGTGTCGCGCGCATGGCCCAAATCCCGCTGCCACTGGCCGGAAGTGCGCTGGGCCTGGGCCTTGGCGCGGGCGTCCACCGTGACGCCCGCCGGCACCTCGCGGCTGTCGCCGCGCAATACCGCCACGCGAAGCCGTAAGTCAGCATCGCGCGCGCCCGCCCCTGCGCGCAGGATGTCGCGCTCGCTCAAGATCGCCGCGAGATCGCATGCCAGTCGAGCCGCGCCCAAGTGTTGCGCTTTGACTAGCATGTGGGCGAGTCGCGGATGCATGCCGAGTTTCTGAAGGGCACGCCCGTGCTCCGTCACGCGTGCGCCGGCATCGACCGCTTCGAGCTTGAGCAACAAGTCCCGCGCTTGAGCCAGCGGTGCCGCGGGCGGTGGGTCAAGCCATGCCATGCTGGTCGCATCCACCGCACCCCAGCAGGCGAGTTCCAAGGCCAGCGGCGCGAGGTCGGCGTGCAGGATTTCCGGCGGCGTCTGCGGACTCAACGATGCGTGCGTACCCTCCGACCACAGGCGATAACAGTCGCCCTCACTCAAACGGCCGGCGCGCCCGCGGCGTTGATCCGCCGCGGCTTGCGAGACCCTGCCGGTGATCAGGCGACTCATGCCGGTCGCGGGATCGAATTCCGCATAGCGCCGCATCCCTGAATCGACGACGACGCGGATGCCTTCGATGGTGAGACTGGTTTCCGCGATGCTGGTGGCGAGTACGACCTTGCGTTGACCGGGGGCGGAGGGTGCGAGTGCCGCATCCTGTTCTGCCCCAGCGAGTTCGCCGTACAGCGGCATCACTCGAACGCCACGATCGAGATCGGTTTCCTCCAGATTGCGCTGTACGCGCCGAATCTCCGCCGCGCCGGGGAGAAAACACAGGATATCGCCTTCGTGTTTTTGCAAGGCGGATCGCACCAACTGCGAGACCTGAAGTTCGAGATGAATTTCATTGCGTCGCGGCACGTGGTGAGTGCGCACCTCGAAGCTGCGTCCTTTTGCCGATACGACCGGCGCATCCCCGAGCAGCCGCACGAGCGGCTTCAAGTCAAGGGTGGCCGACATCACCAGCAGCCGCAGATCTTCGCGCAAGTGCTGCTGACTCTCGATGCATAGCGCGAGACCCAGGTCGGCATTCAAACTGCGCTCGTGGAACTCATCGAAGATGACGCAGCCAACGCGAGTGAGCGCGGAATCCTCCTGCAGCATGCGGGTCAGGATCCCTTCCGTGACCACCTCGACGCATGTCTCGCGGCTGACTTTGGTCTCCAAACGCGTCCGATATCCGATGGTGCGGCCGACGGATTCGCCCAACAGCTGGGACATGCGGTTGGCCACGGCGCGGGCAGCGATGCGGCGCGGCTCGAGCATCAAAATTTTCTGCCCGTCGAGCCACGGGCTTTGCAGCAGCACGATGGGCACAATGGTGCTTTTCCCGGCCCCCGGCGGAGCCTCGAGCAGCACGCCGCGGTGCCCCATCAAAGCGTCGGCGAGCGCCGGCAGGGCTTCATTGATGGGCAAATCGGGCAGCGATGGCGTTTTCACAGGCGCCGTACGATAACCCAAGGGCATGCAGGCCTGGGAAGGTCACGTGTTAAGATGCGCGCCGTCGGGCCTGTAGCTCAGTTGGTTAGAGCAGGGGACTCATCAATAAATGGTGCCTTCGCATCGCAAGGTGCGAAGTGGACGGGATGAATTCAGGGAAACCTGACCAGCTGCAAGGCTGATGGCAACCCTGAGCCAAGCCGGCGGTACACCGCCGGAAGGTGCAGAGACTACCTGAGCGCGTCTCGAGTCGCGCTTAATGACAGGCTAGAGCGTCCCGCACCCCACTGGGGTGAAGAGATAGTCCACTCCCTCCGGAAACGGCGGGGCAGAAGTGAATCCCTTGGTCCTCGGTTCGAGTCCGAGCGGGCCCAC
>Ga0210406_10001213_pt1 | contig 32582 bp, 35 predicted proteins | sample IncBWC30MmetaG_FD_155454 | JGI IMG/M metagenome (GOLD analysis project Ga0210406, IMG submission 155454) | Forest soil microbial communities from Barre Woods Harvard Forest LTER site, Petersham, Massachusetts, United States - Inc-BW-C-30-M | ecosystem: Environmental > Terrestrial > Soil >... | reverse complement strand
GCAGGCGGTAGCACACCGACGCCTCGGCCTTCACCAGCTTCTCCAGTTCGCTCAACCCTGGTCCGGACGCGACACCTCCTGCAGCATCCCCAGATAATTCATCCGGTTGGTCGGCATGTCATGCGTGCTCATTGTCTCCGGATGCCAAAATATCTCTGAAATGTACCAACCCCTGATCCCGCGCCGTCACAAATTCTGCCCGCGTTTCGATTTTCTCCACCAGCAACCGTTAGATGCATCTCCACCTTAATGCTGTCCGCAATAATGATGTCGGCAATCTCCACCAGCGCCACGCGCCGGTCGTGCGCCACATAGTCGTCCAGCGCGATCGTGTATCCCGCTTCTTTCAGACTCCGGCGCGCCGCCCGTCGCACAACACATCCCGTCCCATCCACCGCGACCGGTCCAGCGTTGCCTGCGACGATTCATCGCCATCTCCGTTGAACGCATTCTCCAGTCCGTCCCGAAACAGCAGTTCGTAGCCAAAGACTCTTTCTTCCCGGTCCACGATCGGTTGCCGCGCCACATAGCGAAACGGCTTCACGTCCTGGACCCGCGCTGGCGCTGCGCCGCATCCTGAAGAAATATTGCCCAGGTTATTCTCTATCGGAAGCAACTCGAAAAGCCTAAACTCATCGGGCATTTCCTCTGTGCCTCTCCGTGGTTAAGATTTTCTGAGCGGATCAACAAATCATTCCGACGTTCGAACCGGCCCATATAGAATAATCCCCGCCATGCCCGATTCACCCCACTCCGTTTCCAATCTCACCACCGCCGGTATCGGCATGCGCCGCCAGTTCGAGATCTACCAACTCGGTTTGTCAGGAAAACAACTCTCTACTCCGATCCCTCTCTCTCACCTCGAAAAGAAAGCCGCCGAGGTTCTCTCACCTCAGGCTTTCGATTACGTTGCCGGCAGCGCCTCCGGCGAACGCACCTCCCGCGCCAACCTCGCCGCTTTCGATCGTTGGCGAATCGTTCCACGCATGTTGCGCGACGTTTCGCAGTGCGACCTCACCGTCGAACTTCTCGGACACACGCTCCCCGCGCCCGTTTTGCTCGGCCCTATCGGCGTGCAAAACATTATTCATCCTGAAGGAGAACTCGCCGTCGCCCGCGCCTCCGCATCGCTCCGCCTTCCGTTCGTCCTCAGCACGGTCTCTTCTTTCCCCATCGAGCAAGTCGCGCAAGCTACAGCGGCCGGACCGCGCTGGTTCCAACTCTATTGGGGGAGAGATCACGAACTCACTTCCAGCTTTTTGCAGCGCACGGAACGATCAGGCTACACCGCGGTCGTCGTCACTCTCGACACCTCCATGCTCGGATGGCGCGAACGCGATCTCCAGCATCCCTATCTTCCTTTCCTCCTCGGTCAGGGACTTGCGAACTACTTCACTGATCCAGTCTTCTGCTCCCGTCTGCCGCAGCCCCCGCTCGCCGATCCCGCCTCCGCCATCCGCCTATGGGCAAGCCTGTTCTCCAACACCGCTCTCACTTGGAGCGATCTCGCCTGGCTTCGCGAGCAGACGCGATTGCCCATTCTGCTGAAAGGAATTCTCCACCCCGACGATGCCCGCCACGCCGTCCATCACGGTGCCGATGCCATCATCGTTTCCAACCACGGAGGCCGCCAGGTCGACGGCGCGATCGCCGCACTCGATGCGCTTCCCGACGTCGTCGCCGCGGTTCAAAACAAAATCCCTATCCTCTTCGATAGTGGAATCCGCTACGGCTCCGACGCCGTCAAGGCGATAGCCCTGGGCGCAAACGCCGTCCTTCTAGGACGTCTTTATATCTGGGGTCTCGCCATCGCCGGCGAGCAAGGTGTGAAAGATGTAGTGCAAAACTTCCTGGCTGACCTCGACCTAACCATGGCCTTAAGCGGCCACCGCTCCATAAAAGAATTGACCCCGTCAATCCTGACCGACGCCTCGTAGGTTTTCCCGAAGACGGCCGCGCAGCGACGAGAGGGGGAAGCCCGGCACGGAAGTGCCGCGCAGAAGAACGAAAATCCTGCGAGTCCCGCAGGGACGACTCAGGCCTCTCCTACTCAGGAGGGTAGAAGGCCAGGTGCCCCATCTCTCGCTCGTATTTTGCGCGAGAACTGGGGGTTTTGACTTATGCCCGTATGTGTCCAGATCTTTGACTTACGCCGACGCTCATGTTGATCTTCCCTAAACCCTCTGCAGTCCCCCCAGTCCCGAGAGCGCCCCCACAATCTTCCCCGACCACTGCGCCACCTCATCCTCGCGCAAGGTCCGATCCGCGGACTGAAACCGAACCCGCAACAGAACCGAGTATTTTCCCGCAGCAATCGATCCACCGCGGAAAATCTCCACCGGACGAAACTCCTGCAGCTCGCGAATGTCCGACTCAGCCACGGCCTTCCGCATCTCGATAAAAGGAACATCGTCGGGAAACACAAACGAGAAATCCCGCTCCACCGTCGGATATTTCCCCAGCGGCGCAAAGCGCACTGTCCGCAGCCCGCTCCCATACAACTGCTCCAGATCGAACTCCGCCACGAAAACATCCTGCCGCAGCTTCCGTGCCGCCGCCACATCAGGATGAATCTGCCCAAACTGCGCCACGACCGCGCCATTCACTCGCGCCCGCGCCGACCGTCCCGGATGAAAATATTCCGCGGTATGCCTGTCATAACTCACGTAGCCAGCAAACGCCGCCAGCATGTTCTCGACGTCCCCCTTGAATCCACGAAAGGTTTCGACAGCCGCCGCATGCTCGCCCTTGCTCACGTCGAGAGCGCCGCCTGCAGGCAACCAGGCGCGAACCGCCGCCGCCGTCGCTCCGAGGCATGCGCGCTTCGGTTCCACGCGAGTGTCACCCGACAACCCGTAAACGCTGCCCATCTCAAACAGCCTCGCCTCGGCCACGTCGCGATTCAAATTCCACGCCAGCATATCAAGCATACCCGGCGCCAGCGATGTCCGCATCACTGACGCTTCCTCGCTCAGCGGATTCTCTAGTTCCAGCACCCGGGCCGAATTCGACACTCCGGCTGAAAAAGAGTTCGACACTTCTCCTGAAGCCGAGTTCGCCGCGCCATCTGAAATCGATTTTGGGTGGTGCAGCGCTTTCAGCGCTGCGGTATCGCCGTCAGCCTCCCTCGCGGCTTCAGCCGCCGAGGTTTCATTCCCCGCCCAGACGGACGACTCAAACCTCTCCGCGTCGTCGTGCGAAATAAACGACAGCGACAGAGCCTCGTTGTATCCCAGGGCAAGTGCTCTCTGGCGAAAAGTCGCATCCATCGCAGCGTGCGGCAACTCCACCACTGCGCCGCTATAAGCGGGCAGCGTGTTCTCAAACTTGTCATACCCATGCAGCCGCGCGATCTCTTCGATCACATCGATTTCGCGCTCCACATCCAAACGCCAACTCGGAATATGGACGCGAAACTGCTCATCGTCCTGCCCCTCAGGAATCAGTACAAAACCAAGCCGCTTCAGCAACCGAAAGATCTGCCCCCGGTCGAGACTCCCGCCCAGAATGCGACGCACCTCCGCGACACGCAGCACAATCGGAGCCTGATCCATCCTCTTCGAAACGACGTCGATCACGTCGCCAACCAGTTCACCGCCGCCAGACTCCAAAATCATCTTGGCCACGAGATCGCAAGACAGAACCGTCGATTCAAAGTCTGCCCCGCGCTCAAAGCGGTGCGAAGCATCGGTATGCAACCCATGCCGCCGCGACATCTTCCGCACAATCCCCGGATCCCACCAAGCCGACTCGATCGCGATATTCCGAGTCTTCTCCGTAATCATCGTGTCGTACCCGCCCATCACTCCAGCCAATCCAACAGGTTTTTTCGCGTCGCAAACAACCAGATCTTCCGAAGTTAACTTGCGCTCGACGCCATCCAGCGTTTTCAGAATCTCGCCATCCCGAGCCTTCCGAACCACAATCCGCCCGCCCTCGAGCAGATCCATATCGAAAACGTGCGTAGGCTTCCCAATCTCCCATAGAACATAATTGGTAGCGTCGACAGCATTCGAAATAGGCCGCTGATCCAGCAGTTGCAACCGGTGCGCAACATTCGCAGGCGAAGCCTGAATGCGAGTCCCCCGAAGAACCCGCGCCGAAAACCGCGGACAAAGCGACGGCTCCTTGACAACAATCGGGAAGGGCGCATCGTGAGAAGGCGTTGAAGCTGGCCCGGACGGGAAGGGCACGATTTCAGTCCTGCCCTTAGAAGCAGCAGAAGAAGCAGCTTTAGCCGCTAAGGCTGAAAGCTGAGAGCTGACAGCTGACAGCTGCTTCAGCGCCAAATCATAAATCGCCGCCGCCTCTCGCGCGACGCCGTAGTGATTCATCGCGTCAGGCCGGTTCGTCCCGATCTCCATCTCAAACACAGTATCCGCGCCGGTCCCGCTGATCCCCTCAACCGAGATCCCAACGTTTGTCAAATCCTCAGCCAGCCGCCGGTCATCGACGGAGAGGTCAACAAACTCGCGAATCCATTGTGGAGAGAGTTTCATGACAATCAGCTGTTAGCCTTTAAGCTCCTGAGGTGTCCGGTAAGTAACCGCACTATCGTTCCGCCCCGTTCTTTTTGCCTGTTCATTCCCAATGTGCATAAACGCATTCCACTGGTTCACCCACACCCTGACCATCGATCTTCAATTTCGATGAAATGCGAAATGCATATCGCGCATCGGGAGGCTCCATCACGAGAGAGATCAGCCCTGTGATCTCAAGGCAACCGCTCTTGTACGCTTCCCGCCTTTCCGGAGGATCGTCCATGTGGCCGACCCACACCGCAAGTGCGAACGTCACTTTGCGGTGTTCATAAGCAACCGCTGAGTGCGCTGCACCTCAGCATCGTGCAGTCCCTGCGGCGGCGTATTCTCCAATTCCTCAAGAGTCATTGGTGATGCCTTACCCAAACTGCCGCAAAAACCTCACATCCCCTTGAAAAAACAACTGAATATCATCCACCCCATACTTCAGTAGAGCCAACCGGTCCACGCCCATGCCAAAGGCAAATCCCGAAACCTTCTTCGGGTCATACCCATTGTCCTTCACAAACTCAAACACATTCGGATCGACCATCCCGCACCCCAGAACCTCAATCCATCCTGTCTGTTTGCAAGGACGGCACGGATCCGCCCCGCGCTTCCCGCTCCCGCCGCAGATGAAGCACGTGACATAAAGTTCCGCGCTAGGCTCCGTAAAGGGAAAGAAGGAAGGTCTGAAATGCGTCTTCACCGACGACCCAAACAGCGCCTTCATGGCATGATCGAGCGTCCCCTTCAAATCCCCAAACGTAATGTTGGTATCGACCGCGAGCCCTTCAATCTGGTGAAACATCGGCGAGTGGCTCGCGTCCGGGGGATCGTTGCGATGCACCGTCCCCGGGATCACAATCCGAATCGGCGGCCGCATTTTCTCCATCGTCCGAATCTGCACTGGAGAGGTGTGAGTGCGCAGCAGCAACCGCTCGCGCTGCGGCTTCTCCTGCTGCCCCGCGATGAACAAAGTATCCTGCGTATCCCGCGCCGGATGGTTCGGAGGAAAGTTTAGCGCCTCGAAATTGTAGTAATCGGTTTCGACAACCGGGCCCTCGGCAACGGAATAACCCAGCTTCTGAAACACATCGACGATCTCACGCCAGGTCCGCATTACCGGATGCTCCGCCCCGATCGGTCGCCGCACCCCGGGCAGAGTGATGTCCACCCGCCCCGCCGCGTCCGTCGCAGCCGAAGCGCCAGCTACGTGAGCACCCTTCACCAGTTCCTGAATCCGCGCCTTCAACTCATTCACGCGAATCCCAGCCTCGCGCTTCGCCTCTTTTGGCGCTCCCTTCAACCACACCTCATTAATCTGTGTGAGAATTCCGTTCTTTCGCGCGAGCCATCGATCGCGAAACGCCTTGAGCTCCGCATCGCCGCGAACCTCGCCAGCTTCGCCCGCACACGCATCAACGCACTCGCCCACAGCCTTCTCCAAAGCCGAAGTCGAATAATCGGTAAGTTTAGAAACGCTATATGCCACGTTGTTCCGCTTGCAGATGAGTACCGTAGCGATTAACTCTTTGTCATTCCGAGCGAAGTCGAGGAACCTGCCGTTCGCCGCCGTCACGGCAAAGGCCGCTATTGACTCGGCACGGGTGCCTTATCCTAGCCGCGTTCTTTGCGGCTAGGATGGGGATTTTGACTCTTGGCAACAAATTCAAAATCTTGTAAGCGAAGAAGAGCGATGCGACCGAATCGGCTTCTGGGATCTGATAGCTAACAGCTGACAACTTCCTAAGCCAGCGCGCCCTTGGCCTGCGTCACCAGATTGGCAAAGCCCGCCGGATCTTTCACCGCCAGGTCCGCCAGAATCTTGCGGTCCAGTTCGATCCCAGCCAGCTTCAACCCGTGGATGAACTGGTTATAGCTCATCCCGTTCAGCTTTGCAGCCGCTCCGATGCGCACGATCCAGAGCGAACGAAACTGCCGCTTGCGTTGCTTGCGGCCGGAGTAAGCAAACTTCAGCCCGCGCTCCACCGCTTCTTTCGCCGAGCGGTAGAGCTTCGACTTAGTGAGGAAATAACCGCTCGCGCGGTCAAGTATTTTCTTGCGTTTGGCGCGGCGTTTGGTCCCGCGTTTTACACGAGGCATGATGTTCTCCTTATTTTACCTTCGTTTTTTGGCGGCTGGAGGTAAGGACGATTCGCCAAGGCGGCGTCTGGCAACCTCTTCACACACCCGGGCCGATGTTCCGGCCCTCACTGCGGGCATCAAACCCGCGTCCCCTCCGTGCGCCTCAGTGTCCTCTGTGGTCAGTTTGGTTTTTCTTCCCAGAAGACAAGGACGCAGTGAGGATCAACTATTGGTACGGAATCATGCGCCTCACTTTGCGCTTGTCCCCGTCGCTCACCAGTGCGGGAGATCCCAGATTCCGTTTGCGTTTCTTGCTCTTCGACGTCAGGATGTGCCGCAGGTGCGATCGCCCCCGCTTTATCTTCCCCGTCCCGGTTACTTTGAAGCGCTTGGCAGCGCCCTTGTGCGTTTTCAGTTTCGGCATAGAAGTCCTCAAAAACAGCCGTCAGTTCTCGGCCGCTAGTTTCAAATTCCAATTCTCGCAGTAGCGCAGCCTACGAGGCGGGCTTAGCAACCTGCGGAGCAGGAGCGCCAGGCGCACTCTGCGCCGCGGCCTTATGCTTCTCCTTCTCTCGTTCCTTCTCCGTCTTCTTAGGTGCCAATATCGCATGCAAAGTATTTCCTTCTTGGCGGGGACGGAATTCTACGATGCTGTGCGGTTCTACGTCTTTGATGAGGCGCTCCAGGATCTGGCGGCCGAGGCCGGTTCGCGTCATTTCTCTTCCGCGGAAGAAAATGGTCGCCTTCACTTTGTCGCCTTCATCGAGAAAACGAAGCACATGATTCTTCTTGGTCTCGTAATCGTGGTCGTCCACATTGATGCGGAACTTGACCTCTTTTACGGTGATCGTTTTCTGGTGCTTCTTGGCTTCGCGCTCTTTTTTCTCCTGCTGGTAGAGATACTTCCCGTAGTCCATGATGCGGCACACGGGAGGCTGCGCGGTGGGCGAAATCTCAACCAGGTCCAGATTCTTTTCGCGGGCTTTTTTGATGGCTTCGAACGGAGGCATGATGCCAAGCTGCTGTCCTTCGTCGTCAATCACGCGGATTTCGCGCGCCCGGATACGATCGTTGGTGCGGATAAAACGCTTATCGATACAATCCTCCGTGCTCTAAGAGACTGAGAATAAAGAATTATAGCATGAGGTTCGCGTCTGGCTGCGACCATGCAGCGCAGGACCAAGATAGCAGAGCGGCCATAGTCGCTGCGCACAGCGTGATAGCATTTTACATGCGCCCATTACGGATCCAACGCCTGCGGCGGAAGCTGTACTTGTTCGAATTCAACGCGCTGTGACAGGAGAACAGCGGGTGCTCCTCGCGCTCGAAATGAGCCTGTTTGCGCGGGAATTGTCCAAAGCCGGACATTCGGCACGATCATCCCGACTGGACGGATGCGCAGGTGGCGCGAGAAGTCTTGAGGATCGCATTCTTGCCGCAGCTTTTGCCGCCCAGACTGCGATGAATATGGAGGTCGTTTTCCGGAAGACTACGGCGGCACTCAATCAAGCTGGGATCCAACTACATGCTGGTTGGATCATTTGCCAGCACCTACTACGGCGCGGCGCGGTCCACTCAAAATATCGACCTGATGATCCGGGCGACTCCCGCGCAGCTGCGCATTTGCTCAGAGTCTGCCCAGCGAGGAATATTATGTAGACTTGGATGCCCGGGGAAACTTAGCTGTGGTGTACATTTTGAATTCAGTTTTATTGCCCCCGGCGGTGATGCGGCATTCTGTGACTACAGTCTGCGACGGGCTGGACAAACAGGCTGTCGAAGGTCATAGCGGCGCTCTTTGTTCAACGTGAGGTTTAAGCACAGGGTGGAAGGTCGACCTGATCATCCGATCGTCCCGCAAGTTCAGAGAGGAAGAGTTCCGCCGTCGCCAGAGTGTCACCCTGCAAGGTGTCCCAATCTGTGTAACGAGTGCGGAGGACGCGGTGCTCTCCAAGCTCGAATGGTCGAAGCTCGTGCCATGGCATCGACATATCGAGGATGTGGCGGGAATACTGAGGCTGCGATGGGAGTCTTTGGACCGACGTTATCTAGAAAAATGGATCGTGGAGATAAAACTGCAGGAACAATGGAAGAATGCCCGGCATGCAGCCGGAATCCCGGAATTCGACATCATTGTTTTGAGGGTATCAACTATGTGCCGAAATATTAAAACTCTGTTCAACTTCGATCCGCCGGTCACGGACGATGAAGTTCGGGCGGCCTCGGTTCAGTTCATCCGCAAGATCACTGGTTTCAACAAGCCCTCCAAGGCCAACGAGGCTGCGTTCCTCGCGGCAGTCGAGGACGTCGCCGCCGTCGCCGCTCGCCTTCTGCGCTCGCTTGAGACGGTGGCGCCGCCGAAAAATCGGGAGGAAGAGGCCGCCAAGGCAAGAGCGCGAGCCGCGGAACGGTTTGGAACTTAAGGTACTGGCACTCTGGTTTCTACAGTACGTACGGTATCGTACAGTTTGCGAAATTCGGCAATAATATCGGCAAGCGATATTGTGCTATGCCTTTGCGCCGCGTCGATGACCGAATCCGCCGTCTCAGCGAGGAACTCATTCATGCGCCGCACGAAGAAATGGAACCAATCCTCCGGAAGTTGCTGGCCGCTATCCACGAAAAGGTAGAGCGACTGAGAGGGTTGGCGACGAATCGATATCTCGGTGGGAGCCATCCCGAGGAAAGGCGATCGCTACCTTCTTAGAATATGCTCCCTGGCGTGAGATTCGTTCTGGGGTCCTGGTCGGTTGTTTTCTTACTTTACTGGCCATCTCACTGCTCCTCAAATCCTTCTCCTCAAATCCTCAGATCTGCGATTGAACCGAATCTCTTCGGTTACGGTTGAGGCGGCCGTTTGCGATACGTGCGATAGAATAATTTCCTGCATAGTCACTGCTTGAAGCCCCATGACCGCTGATGAAAGAGAACGCATGCATATCCTGTGTGAGCGGATCGCAAAGGAACAAAACCATGAGAAATTCGTGAAACTGGTTCAGGAACTCAACAACCTTCTGGAGAATAAAGAGCACCGACTGGAGGGCCCAGCGAAGGAATCTTGAGGTTCCTTGGGCCGGTCGGTTCCGAGTTAATTGGACTCCTGCGATCTTGTTCCAGCGGAACGGTCCGTGTAGCTGAACATCGTTTGCTTCAACTGCGAATCCACTTCCCTTTTCTGGCTCCGAACCCAAAAGAGCCCGTTTCTCGAAGAGATCAACTCCCCGAACAGCCTCTAACCTTGTTTCTATCGGGCCGGGGAATGCAAATCAACCAAAACTCCGAATCTCCAGTAACCAACAGGAAGAACCAATGGGACCGGGTTACTGGGGTCATGGCGCGTTGAACTTAATCACAGACCCCGTGGCATTGCACGCCGACAATAGGGCTGGACGCTTAGCGTCGGATGGACTGGGTGCTTTCCCCACCACAGGTGGACGCATTTTTAGCCCACCTTTAGATTCCGCAATAGAGATCGAATCGAGGCTTCAGTGCACAACGTATGGTTCGCAGCAACAGTCCTCGGCGTCGCGACCTTCGCGTCGGCTCAGGTTGTCTCAGTCCCTCAGGGGACAGCAATTCGTGTCCGATTGGATCAAACGCTTTCAAGCAGCACATCGAAGAGCGGCGACACGGTTCGCTTCGAAGCGCTGGACAACGTGTTCGCCGATGGCAAGATCGCCGTTGCTCGCAGCGCGGTGGTCGGCGGTGAGATTATCGACACCAAGGGCTCGGACGGGCACATCAGGTTCGTTGTCCGCTACGTCGTCGCTGCCGATGGTTCACGCTTGGACGTGAACAGTTCGCGTCACGCCAAGGGCAGCAAGGGCTCCAGAAACGTCGGCATTGGAATGGCAATCGTCGGACCTGAACTTGGACCAGCTTTCCTGCTCGCCCACGGTTCGGACTCAAGCTTTCCAGCGGGAACAGCGTTCACGGTTTACACGAGCAAGGTGTCTTCCGTCGATGTTAGTGATGTCGCGGGGGCGCAGGCGAGTGCCACAGGACCGGGCGCTCCCATTGAGGAGCGCACGGTGTCCGTTACAGGTGGAGGGATGATCGTGCCGTCTATGACTACGAGCGCTGACGCGCAAATGAGTCTTGCGGATGCGGCGCGGATTGCTCGCGCAAGCAAAGCCGCGGCCAAGAAGTAGGATGTTGAACGCGACGGGATTCCACAAGCCAGTTCCGCTGAGCCACCACGAATGCGGCTTCCACCGGCCCTCGACTCGATGACTCGATGTTCATTCGTCATAGCCAAGAATCAACCTGCTAGAAACACGCACACGTATAACGTGACTCGCCTCATCAGTACAGATGCTCCTTTACGCTTTGTAGCAAGACTGGGGAAGGGGCGATGTTGCGGAGTTCTGCGATCTCGTCTAGGGCTTTGTCAATTCCCGCATAACCACACCGAGACATGTAGGCGGCAACCATGATCGGCGAACGGCTCATGCCGGCAAGGCAATGCACCAGCAGATTCCCTCGCCGAACACCTATTGTGATAGCGAACATAATGTCCTCGAACTTCTGCACAGAGACCGAGCGAGAGTCGGCGATGGGCACATTCATGTAGGTGATTTTCGCGCCTCTGTGCCCGGCTTGTTCGCGGCAGAGCGAGATGACAGTGTTGATGCGCTGCGGATTGGTACGGGCTAGATGGTCCGCATCTTTAAGGCTGCCGAGCAATAGTCGCTCCCAAATCTTGGTTATCACTTGCCTCCTTTGTTGGGGATGCTCATGCCAGGGGCGAGGGCCTTCGGATCTGACTCACCCTTTTTCGATCTTGATTTCCGCTGGAACCGCCACGAATGAGGCCGCCCCATTGGTCGCCATTTTCGACGAGCAGGCACCACCGGCCTCGACTCGAGGTTCATTCGTCACAGCCAAAATGAAACCGACCGTGCAGGAAATTCGCGCAGGCCGGGTTCTTTCCCACCGAATCCCTCGCCCACGAATGGCTCACCTACATTAAACAGCATGACTATCCCATCAAACTCCTTCTCTCGTCCTGCCTCGTGAGCCAAGTCCGCTGGTTGGCTCTGTGCCCGAAAATCAAAATCGAAAAGGCCTGGGACACCAACCTCAACCCTCAGCAGGAGTATGCACTGTGGGTTGCGGCGAGACGAGACATTGGACCTCGTTCTGGGTTATTTATTCTCAGATCCCGGTCTCGCATTGGGGACCAATTCTGGCGTTGGGAGGAAAAACATGAGGAAACTTCTTTCCATTTTGACGCTCGCCCTGGCATTTGTCGCGGGAGCAGCGCTATCGGCGCAGGTGCGCGACTGGCACAATCTGGAGGAGTGTCACAAACAGGTGCAAGAAGCGATCCAAGAGATGGAACATGCGCGCGCTGCCAACCATTACGACATGGCCGGCCACGGCGCAAAGGCCGAGGGACATCTGCGCGCAGCGGAACACGAGCTGAGCCGGGCGATCGATGCTGCAAAGAAGTGAGCAGACCTAGATGGAAGCGTCCAGCAGGCGTGAGGGCTGATCCGCCCGGTGAAACGCGGAAGTTCAACAACAGCATGGTCCGCATCGGATGTTGGAGCGCGTCGTGAAAGTAATCAATGGTGAACTCCCCGCCGGGTTCTGATTTCGAGCGTCACGACGATGGTGGGCTGGCCTACCCTTTTCGATTTTGATTTCCCGCTGCCAGGCGTGAATGCGGCTGCATCGATTCCCACTCGTCGAAATCACGACGAGTGGGGCAGCCTCAGTCGTGGTGATCAAGAGTGGACGGTCGGAGCCCAGCGTGCCATGATTCGACCTTAAAGTCCCCCAAGCTGAGCTTGGGGCGCTCGGGAGGCGCTTGAGGGGTGTGGTCCGACTTTCTACTTAGCAACTCTTAGTGCGATTCCCAATCGACCGAGTAGACGTCCTGGAAGCCGGTGTCACGGAGCAGCAAGGGGGAGTCGTCTGGAGTGAGAGACAGGGCGGCGCCGTAGCGGCCGGTCGCCGCAAAAGTTTTCAGATCCGCAACTCGTTCGATCTTATGGTCGCTGATGCGGATTCTCACCATGGCATTCTTTCCGCTGTTGTCCAAAACATAGATGTACTGCCCGTCATGAGACCAATTCAGCCACGCTAACGATCCATTGGCAAGGTCGATCCATTTCTGAGCTTTGAAGTCAAACAGAAGAAGCTTCTTGGAATCGGCTGAGAATGCAGAAATGTACCGACCATCCGGGGACCAACGCGGTGAGAAAAGGCCCGCCGAATCTGGCAAATCGGATACCTGGTGAGTCGCCATATCCAGCAGGTGAACTGCGGAAGTGGGATCGTTCGATTCGCCAGCGAAGACGATTTTGCTGCCGTCGGGCGACCAGTTGGGGTCCAACTGTTGTCGGGTGTCTTTCGGCAAGAGCGGCCTAGGGCTGCCCCCTGCGGATGAGATCTCGTAAATCCTGGCTGGCTCGTCGGCACTCAATGAGAATTCGAAGAAAATAATCTTTTTGCCGTCGGGAGACCAGCGAGGCAATACGACATACATCGGCGGGAAGGTCAGTTGCAGACGCTCGCTTCCGTCCAGTTTGCTGCGCCAGAGAGTGCCTTCACGATAGGAAACGTAAGCTACCCACAACCCGTCCTTCGAAAACGCAGCATATTCGGCGGAGATGCCGCCGAGGAAAGGCGCGAAGGCGGTGGACTTCGAGTCGTAGCGCATCAACTGGCCGCGGTACGTCTGACCGATGACAAAAAGCCGCTTGCCGTCTTTGCTGGGAAGAGGAGACGACAAAACCATTGGACTGGAAGTCAGGGAAATGGGCTTGGAATTGGGGTGAACCAAGCCGGCCGGCGGGAGAGCCCAGATCTGCTGATTCGACTGGAATACGAAGTACTTGCCGTCAGGCGTCCATTTGCCGCAGCATTCGCTGGGCGGATTGTGCCAGCCCGCAAGCAAGCGATGCAAATCTGCGCCCGAAGCGGAGACTTCCCACTCGAGTTGCTGGCCGAGATTTCCAGCGCTTTCCGTGGTATCGAAGCGTAGATGAGATCCGTCGGGCGACCAGGTGACGTTCTTGATGTCGCCTTTTACGCTCACGAGTTTGTGCGATGCACTGCCGTCTGCTTTCGCCAGGAACAAATCGCTCAGATTGCTGTAGGCCAGTTGCGTCCCATCGGGAGACCAGGCGCCGGTTTCCGCTTCGAGATCCGCGAGCCTGCGAGGAGATCCGCCAAGGATGGGCAAACTCCAGAGCGGACCGCGGGGGGGCGCACCCTGTCCCTCGACGACAAGAAGTTCCGAACCGCTCGGCGACACACTTAGAGGAATCATGTTCGGAGAAGGCAGAGTCGAAAGCGTTCTCGGTTCTCCGCCGGAGATCGACATCTCGGCAAGGCGGTGTGCAGCGAAGATTCCAGTGTTACCGTCTCCCAAGCCGAGATAGAGCCTGGATCCGTCGGTTCCGATAAGCGACTTGGGCTGGCCATCGTGAGTGAGTTGAACGTAGCCAGAGACTTTGGGTGCGGGTGCCGGCTCCATCCAGAAATACGCAAGTACGGCAGCGGCAACAATTCCTAACGCGGCTGCCGCCAGAGCAACTTTTCGACGACTCGTCGCTTCGTTCTTTTGGCTATCTTGCTTCTGACTGTCTCTTCCCAGTTGCTGCGCAGGGCGAGTCTGCAAATCTTGCTTAATCGGGTGAGAAGCAGCAGGCGGCGATGTTGCTGAACTCGAAAGCTCTTCCAGGGCAAAAGCCAGATCGGATGCCGATTGAAAGCGTAGATCGGCGTCCTTTTCCAAACAGCGAAACACCACCCGCTGCAAAGCGAGGGGCATTTCGGGGGCAAGTTCGGAGATGGGGGGAGGCTGTTCGTTGAGAATGGCGCTCATGGTATCGGCGGAGGTAGGCCTCTCAAAGGTCCGCTTTCCCATGGCCATCTCATAAAGGATTGCGCCGTAGGCGAAGATATCGGTGCGATGGTCGGTGCTCAGCCCGCGCACTTGTTCCGGAGACATGTATCCCACGGTGCCCATGGCGACTCCCTGCATGGTCATGGTGGGCGCCAGGGCGACGACCGAATCTTTTGGTTGAATCACCTTCGCCAGGCCGAAGTCGAGAATCTTGATGCGGCCCTCTTTGGTGACGAATACATTGTCTGGCTTGAGGTCGCGGTGGACGATTCCTTTTTGGTGAGCGGCGGCGAGGCCTCGCGCCAACTGAATTCCGTAGTCAATCACCTTGGCCAACGGCAAAGGGCCGCGACGGACGGTCTCGCCCAAGGTTTTACCTTCGAGGAGTTCCGACACCAGATAAGGAACACCCGCATAGGTCCCCATCTGGTAGATCGCAAGAATGTTGGGATGATTGAGCGCGGCGGCGGCTTTGGCTTCGACTTCGAAGCGGTGCAGACGCTGGGAGTCCGAGGCGACGAAGTGCGGCAGAATCTTGATCGCGACGTCGCGCTCCAAGCGCGAATCGCGTGCGCGATATACCTCGCCCATGCTTCCCGCACCGAGCGGGGAGAGAATTTCATACTGACTGAGGCGAGTGCCAGAGGCCAGTGTCATGTGTGTCCGCCAATTATAAGCTCTAGTGGAAGAGCGTTACATTTTTCAAGCTTTGCGATCCGGCGATTGTCTTTCACGCGGGGCCCGACTCTGAAAATGCCGAAGTCCAGAAATCTTGTCAATAGGCAAAAAAACCGATTCCGGCTATGGAAGTGCAACGGAACCCAATACGAGGGTCGATTTGCTCGAGTGTGACTCTGTGGATGCCGGAACGGAGGTCCTTCGATAATCCTCACCGTCGTGCTAATGAGATTTTGAGAACGGAAGGTACTTATTTGTCCGTCTCCCGTCCGGTTCCAGTTGGTTTGTAACCGTCTGGAATCTCGAAGCGAGCAGAATCTGGTTCTGTGCGAATGACTTGAGTAACTGTCATGGTTACGCTTCCAGTGCGGGGATCGCTATGTTTGATGATCAGGTTAATACGCAGATCATCTGAGTACCAATTTTCATCCGTAATGACGATTTCCTTGCCTGTGCCGCCGTTCTCTGCCGGGATAGTCTGAGTTTCGCGAACTCCATGCACTGGCAATCCTTCCATATCATGGATGCCCAAATCTTCCTCTTTTGTGAACTCGCTTTGCGGGAGACTGTTTCCCGGTGCGGCATAGAGAAGAGCGGGGGGTACCGTTGAGGGCGGGTGACTGACCGTTCTTGTCGAGAAAGTTCGGTCTTGGGGATTGAGTATCGTGGAGATCCGGGTCTGCGGGTCGTATTGATGAATTTGCATGAGTTGGGGTGTCTTTGTATTCGCAACGGGTACGAGCATCCTCGACTCGTTGTAAATACGACCCCGACCGTCGCGGCCAATATCCCGAATTGTCTTAACGTTGACGATGGAGCCGTCCAGCTGGACGAAGGAGCGCTGCACATTGATTACGCCAGTGAACGGCAGGTTGGGGACGGGCGTAACAAAGACGTCCACACCAGCCTGGGCCCATGCCCACGGAGCCCCGGTAGCTATGGCCAGCAGAACCAAACCGGAGACAGCGATCAGAGAGAATCGCGCATGCATCTGCGACCTCCAGCAACGTTGTTAGCCGACAGAATACCCCGGTTTATCCCAGCCTTGCAAGAACGGAGGACCACTCAGGTCAGGTGAGAAGGAAGCTCACCAGTTCCACTGAGGGCTGCAAACGAATTACGGAGTGGCGCAGCCAGACGCCATAGGCGTTGACATATCACGGCTACACTCATCATCGGGTCAATGAGCGCTTCTGCGGCCTGATTACAACCAACATACCGACAAGGGATTCTTGCGTGTCAACTTCCCGTGTGTTTTGCCTTGGAGATGAAGTCCAACATCAAATGCGTGCGCGAGATTCTTGGCGGTTCTTTCTGCGCCTTTGCTCGTTCTTTGCACGGCGAGTAGGCCGAATTACAAGACATTCACCCTGCCTTCGGGGAAGCGGAATAAGAGTGATGCGCGTTGGACAAATTAATTTGAGCTTGACCTCCGCAACGGACCAGCAGAACGAGCGTCGATTCGGGTGACCGTTTTACCCATCTTCCGCTGGTCTTTCGCCACTCGCGGATATGCAGGCGCGACGAATGTGACCACGGCCGGCATCTCGTTCCGGTCACGAGGGGAGAGTGCGCGCACAGCGGTGCGGAAAAAGCCGAATCAGGGGGGCCAATCGGCATGGTGATGCCCTGGCGACAGCCGGCAGGACAACGACGACGTGCGCCGAACCCGCCGATTGTAGATTCGCGTCTCACCCTAAGCAAACCTGGCGGTCTTCAATATTGTGATTGCGGTCAATGCCGGGGTCTGTGAGCTCGGTTGGCCAGCTGCAACGGGTCCAACGCGGCAAGTCCCCCAACTGGCCTTGGTCCCTACCCGCACGGGCGTGCTGCTATATGGCACTGATGGGTGGTTACCAGGCGTTACGACCTTCTATTACCTTCTCGCAATTGTGGAAGGACACTCACCAACGTAATCTCGTTCCAATGGCGAATCGAAGCAAATCGGGAGCAAGCGCAAAACGGGGCGCTGGTGCTTCTGAGTCGATGGTCGTCATAGGGAGATGTACCCATGAAGTTAATCTTAGTGATGGCTTTTTCTATTTCGATCCTGAGCGGAATCTGTGCAGCGAAGGAGTTACCGGAGGCTCCTAGTGCGGTAATGGCTGCGGATGCCTTTTTCATTGAAGCCCCGATGCCCGCCGCCCCGGCGCCGAAATTGGCCGAGACGAAGGTGATCGATGGAAAGTTTCTTAGCCTCGCAGTGATCTCGACTGGCAGCACATTCGCCGATTCCTACACCACTCTGTTTGCCCAGCAAAATTGGCTCGCGGGCAAAAAGGGCGTCTGCAACGTGGAAGTTCAGTCCGCCTATCTGTATGGCACGCATCCGACAATGGGCCGGGCCTATGCGGTCGCCTCGATCAAAAGCGCTACTTCTCTTGTTGCAGCCTACTACATGCGCAAGCACCACAGCCGGTTCTGGACCCTGCCACTGATCGGAAATTCGGCCATTAGCTTGCAGGGCGTCACGCAGAACATGATGGCGTGCAACTAGCGTCGCCGGCGCTGTCTTCGCAGCGGCTCTTTCCACGGGGCCCAAATGCTCTGGTCCTCTCCGCGAAATCGTTGAGAATGGGGCTGCATTCAATCGAGACTGCAGTCAATGACGGGCAGTTCAGGCTAAATATCCAGCGCAGTGGTGAGCTTAGGATATCAAGACGTCCTTCGGCCGACGGGCGCGAGATGAACACGAGAAAAACCGTCGACTGCTTAAGGTGTCATGTGTAGATGGAAGTTGGCCACACAGCGGAGGGCACCCATACTGGATACGCCCAGCAGAACTGGTCTCCGGGGACACCCACGCCGAGTTTCTGAACGGGGCTCAAGATGAAGGCAAATCAATTGCGTGCCGCCCACGACGCTCCGGTCCCCGAAATGCCGATATCTGGAATCGTACGCAATCCCGCAACGAACTCTGAAAGATAACGAACTACGCGACAGTTTCCCCGGCTATTGCTGGCCGAAGAACGCTGAGGATCGAGGGGTCCAGCTGGAAACCGTGTGCATCCTCAATAAACCTGATTTCCTTGAAGCGCCGGAGAAGAACATTGACGCGCTGACACCGATGTTCGCTTCCTTACCTGCGCGGTGCCGTCGCTATTGCGGGTTCTGCTGTGAAGTCACGTGAATCTGTCCTTGGCTGTACCAGCCGTCGGAATCTCGACCCGCAATCGCAAAGCGCACGGCAGGTTTCCTGGTCATGGGATCGAGCATGGCAACTCGGACGTCGTAGGTGCCAGCGGACAGATTTTCAGGAACGAACAGACTTCCATCGAATACCGCGTCGCCAGGAAGCCACTTTCTTATATCCACGGGAACGTTGATCACAGCGCTACCGTTCGCCGAGCGCAACTGCACCGCCAGCAGGTAATTGGTGTAAGCAGGCGCCACGCCGGCATTCAGCCACCACGTGTGGATGGGCATCATGGACCCAGCTGCAACAGTCTTGGGATATTCCAACCTCCGCAGTAAAAAGCGGTATCCAATCTGCTTCTGGAAGGTTTCGAAGGCAGCCTTCCAGTCGGCGGGAATCGGGGACGATTTCAAATTTACAGAGGTAACGTGCCAACGCAGCGCCTGTTCCAAAATGTAATTCAGGTCGAAGTGATCTCGCTTCCACTCCGAGACGGTGCCGCACACCTCTAACGACACCGGCCGCTTTTGCCAGACATCCTGAATGCCGGCCCGCACCACTTGCTGCGGATAGACATCCAACATCTCCGGCTCAAAGTAGGGATTGTCGCTCTTTACCCGCAGATCGCCCAGACAATCGAGCCGCCAGCCGGCGCCTCGGCTGGTTCCGTAGGTGAGGGCCTGGGGTTCGTCAAAGTTCATCAGCAGCGTTGTCGTAGGAAAGGCGTCGAACCAAATATCGATCAACGCTTTCTGGTAGGAGAAAGCGGGCATGTACGGACTCCAACCTTCACCCCAGTAACCGACGGAAGAGATGTCCACACTGTCGAGATCAGGATTTCCGTCGTAGCGCTTGCCGGCTTCGGTCACCAACTTGCTCCAATACTTCAGATAGAGACGATCAGAAAAATCAGGCTGCCAGATATCACCGTCCTTATCGGCGGGCTTGTTGGCACGCCGCGCACCGGACGCTTGATACCACGCAGGGAGTGGATCCTTGTTGGAATAAGGCATCAGCCGGATCGCCAACGTCTGCCCGTGCGCCCGCGCCTCTCGCAAAGCAAGGTCGATGATTTCCCAACGGAATTTCCCGGGCTCAGGTTCGAGCGCGTTCCAATACCACCGCAGATAAGCAATCGTGGTTTCGGGAAAATCGGGTTTGGTTGCGGCCTGCGGAAGTTTCGTGACCGGCCCAACTTCGGACCATTCCAGAGGAGGGTTGGTCGCTTGTCCATTGAATCTTTGAAAGGTGGTGATTCCCATGCCCGGATTTTGCAGGACGTCGTTGACGGGCACCGGACGTACGATTACGGTCGCGCGCTGGGCGAAGGCGAAGCAACTTAAGAATGCGACTACTCCTAGCCCCAAAGTCTTGTTCATTGGATTCCTTACTCGGTGTCAGTAGCTTACCTTCGGAAAGAAAAGATGACAAAAAGGAGCGAGAGCCTTCTTGCCCAGTAAGACCCTCAGATGGCTGGTGGTATCAAGCCAACCCGAGTCTGCAGTCCAAACCCGGTGACTCCAGATGAGCCTAGATGGCGGTTCGCTCGTCCCGGTAACGAGAGACTCAGGCTACATCGGAGGGCGCCTTCTTAAAGCGTTCGAGTCGGCCGGTCGGCCTGTTCGCTGCCTCGCTCGTCGCCCGATTTTCTTTGATCAAGAGTCACTCCATCCCCGGAAGTTGTCAAAGGCAGATTGCCTGGAACGTAGTTCAGCGCCCGCGGCAAGGGGTGGAGTGCATACGGCACACCCTGACCCACCTTCGCCGAAGCCCATGAACAGACTCCACCGTGCATTCCCATATACTGCCTACACCGTGTTCTTCCATCTTGGAACTCCCGTTCGCCATGCAAAACCCATAGCAAACAGCCAGAGCGAGCAATGGCATTTCCGGGTATTCGCGAAGAGCCGCTACCATTAAGAAGAAACGCGTTTCGCGGCACATCGTTCGACATAGCGCAGCCATGGCCTTGCTTCAATCTGGCGTCGACATCGCCGTCATTGCGTTGTGGCTGGGACCCGAGAGAGCATAGAGGCCAGGAATCTGTATTTGCACGCGAATCTCGCCGGTGAAAGAAAAGGCGTTGGCAAAAATCTTGCCTGTGGGTACGCCGTTCCGCCGCTCCCAGGCGAACGACACGTTGCTCACGTTTTTGGAATCGCTCTGACAGCGCTGCTGCGGAGCGCATCTGGGATGCTCCAGGCATTTTGACCACCTCCCGATCCTGTGTCCCCAAACGTGGTCCCCGCTGCTTACTTCGCCGAGAATCTCTTGTTCAACCAGCACAACTGTGATGTACGGCAGAGACCAGCATAGTTTCCGGTTGGCCGACGATTCGCCACGTGGCAACAGGTTATCACCGTGACCTTGCGGAGAATCCGCTCGGATTGGTCGACCGGACTGGGAGCGATCAGCCGGGGGGAGCTATTCGTAACGCAACGACACCATGGGATCGACACGCATGGCGCGCCGGGCCGGCATGTAGCACGCGGCAAGCGCCACGACCATGAGAAGAAAGGCGACAACCACGTATGTCAGCGGGTCGTGAGCCGTCACGCTAAATAAAACGCTGGCCATTAAGCGGGTGAGTCCGAGGGCGGCACAAAGGCCTAAGGCAACGCTTACAAACGCCAACTTCGCGCCTTTACCGAGGACCATTCTCAGCACGTCCCGTCGCTCTGCTCCGAGGGCCAGGCGGATGCCTATCTCGTGAGTCTGCCGCCCGACCACATATGCGGTCACTCCGTAAATGCCGATGCTTGCGAGGAGCAGGGCCAGCCCTGCGAACACCGACATCACGATCATCGTAAACCGCCGGTCGGCGACTGAGTCGGCAACTAGTCCTTCCATCGGTGCAAAATTATAGGCGACCTGCTGGCTGTTCGCTTCGATAGCATGACGGATTGCACTCGTGGTCGGATGATTGGGAGCCTGAGTGCGAATGACGAACCCCTCGGCCTTCGCCAGGAGCGAAATGTACTCATCGGGAATTTGCGCTACGGGCTCGTAGATCTGAACCGTGGCCGGCGAATTTTCGTTCTCGTCGAGACCCCTTTGGTTGGCATGGCCGACCACTCCTACAATTTCCAACGGCGGATCGAAGCCCGCAAGATTCAGGTGTTCGCCGACTGGGTTTTGATTGGGAAAGTACTGCGCGGCGAAGTGTTCATCGATCACTGCCACGAACGGCGAATGCAGATTGTCCTGCGTCGTTAGAAAGCGCCCGAGCCGAAGAGGAATGCCCATGACTTTCAAATAATCGGGCCCGACGATGTAGTTCACCGCATTGGGCATCTCTCGCTGGGTTGATGGTTTCGGGCGTCCTTCTATCCAGAATCCGACAGCACTGTCGCCATTCATCGGAAACGCTCCGTCGGTTATCGCTACGGCGGTTACCCCAGGGACGGCCGCAATTGCGTCCGTGATCCGGTCCACGGTGGCACGAACTTGATTCGGTGTTTCCTTCGCTACCGAAGCCGGCAACGCGACGGTAAACGTCAGCACATTTTGTGAATCGAATCCAGGATTGACGCCCCAAAGACGCGTGAGGCTGCGAATCATGAGCCCGGCGCCAATCAGGAGCACAACGGTCAGCGCCATCTCCACGCCTACGAAGGCGCTTTGCATCCCGTGGCCTCCAGCGCCCGTCCCCCGTTGGCCTTCCTTGAGCATTTCGTTGAGATCGGCACGCGAGGCTTGCCAAGCCGGGGCAAGACCAAAAAGCAGGCTGGCAAGAACCGATACTGTCAGGGTGAAAAGGAGGGCGTGCGGGTCCAGACGTATATCATTCGCTCGGGGCAATGCTTGAGGAAGCGCAGCGAGTCCAGCCCGAGTTCCCCACAGGGCGAGGAGCAATCCCAGTGCGCCGCCAGCTACAGCCAGGCCAGCACTCTCGACAAGAAGTTGGCGAATTGTGCGCCCACGGGTTGCGCCGATCGCCGCGCGAAGTGCGAATTCGCGTGCGCGGGCCGTCGAACGGGCCAGCAGAAGACTTGCCACGTTCACGCAGCAGATCACGAAAACGAAACCTACAGCCGCTAGCAGCATGAGGAGCACGGGACGGACATTGCCAACCATCTGTTCCTTGAGTGGCGCCAGCACAATGCCGGCATTCTTGTCGGAGTCGGGATAGGCGGTAGAGAGGTTCTGTGCGATGGTGTTCAACTCTGCGCGCGCCTGTTCGAGGGTCACGCCCCTCTTCACCCGCCCCACGGCAAACAGCCCTGGGTGCGCGCCGCGGTCATGCATCCATGGGACATTCCATGCGCCCACCGGAAGATAAACGTCGCCAAGGCGGAAGTTGGTGTTCTCACAGCAAAAGTAGAAGTCCATGGGAACCACGCCGATAACCCGATAACCCGTTCCGTCGAGTATCAGCGTCTTTTGGAGAATTTCGGGCGCCCCGCCAAACCTACTCTTCCACAACCCCTCGCTTAGCATGACCACCGGCTCGCCACCAGGTTTGTCTTCCTCTGGGGAGAAGTTGCGTCCAATCACTGGTTCCACACCAAGCAGCGGGAAGAAAGCAGCCGAGACCTGAGTGGCTTTTAGGCGCTGGGCTTCGCCGGAACCGGTCAGGTTGAAGTTGTTCTGCCGGTATGCCGCCATAGCTTGGAAAGTGCGATTCATCCGGGCCCAGTCAAGAAAATTCGGGTAGGAGATTGCGAATTGTGGATACGGGGGCAAAGTCTCCGCCAGCGATACCATCTGCTCAGGATGCGGATAGGGGAGGGGATTCAGCAGCACGCCGTTGACGACTGTGAAAATCGCCGTGTTGGCGCCAATGCCGAGAGCCAGCGTGAGGACGGCCACCGCCGTGAAACCGGGATTCTTGCGAAACATCCTTAGGCCGAAGCGTAAATCCTGCCAGATTGTCTCGACAAAAGACTCCCAACCAGTCGAGCCAACGAGTTCCTTAGCCACTTCGAAACTGCCCCGCTCCAGCCGCACCGCACGGCCAGCTTCCTGACGGCTCATGCCTTCCTTCATCTTCTCCTCGATTGCCATCTGCAGGAAGCCGTCCAATTCTTCATCCAATTCCTGACAGACTTTTTCCTTTCGAACCAACGATCGGAGCCCGTCGGCTAAATTACGTAGCGAAGCCATATCTTCCTATGACGCCTCCAGGATTCTGGTGATGGCCGCCACCTGCCTTCCCCATTCTCGGGTTTCGACGTCAAACCGCTTTCGTCCTTGCTGGGTGAGCGTGTAGTACTTTGCGCGCCTGCTATTCTCGGTGGCTTTCCATTCACTTCTGATCAGCCCTGCTCGCCGCAGCCGCTGCAAAGCAACAAACAGCGAGCCAGCATTGATACGAAACGTGCCTCCGCTCATTTGTTCGAGCCGAGCAGCAATTCCATATCCATGCATCGGTTCGAGAGCCAGCGTTTTCAGAATGAGCATATCCAAGGTGCCTTGGACGAGATCACTGGATTCGTCGACCATGAATGCGGTATCTCCTGAACGTCAAGAGGAAGAATACGCTTCTTGTACTGATTGTCAAGAGGAAACAGAATCGAGCGGACTGCAGTTATTCATCGAGGAATGGGCCGGCCTCTGTGGTGGTTGGTGCTCCTTGCAAAATGAAAGTTCATTGCGTGAGCACGTGCCGTCCTCTGAATCTGGGAAGGAAACCAAAGGCGCAGGCCTCAGGCCTGCGCCTTTGGTGTTTTATGCCGATTCCCGCAGGGGCTCGGCTTCCACCAGCGGCGCGTTGACCAAGTGCTCGCTCAAGAACCAGACTTGTAGCTCGCTGGGCCGGAGCACATCGCTCACTACCAGATCGTTAGTGCCAGGGTCGCCCAGTTTGGTCGAGCGCTCGGCGAGTTGACGGCAATGAGTAATGATGATCTGGTGCGCATCCAGTAAACGGGACAGTTGCACGGGAACCTCTTCGCGTCCCTTGGGCGGGCGTGGAATACGGGTCAACTCGGCGACGTCGGCCGCCATCGCGATACTGACTCCGCCAAGAAGCTGAATCCGTTCCGCGATCGTGTCGACGATCTCGCTCTGTTCTGTGTGGTGTTTATCAAAGAGAAGATGGAGCTGATAGAAAGTGGCTCCTGACACCTGCCAATGGGACTTCTTGTAGAGATCGCGAAGTGTCATTGTGTCGGCCAAGAGCTGATTGAGTTGCTCAGTCATTTCGAGCCGGACGGGCTCTTCCAATTGCAACGGCATCTCATTGGTCACCGTGCCGAATGCCTGGAGCTCGCGGGCGGTCTGGTGGAAGCGGGGTTGGGCGGACGGTTTGATCGAGTCGCTGGAGCTTGGTTTCTTATTCATCGAGTCCTCCTGAAGACTAGTTCCAATAACGCTGTGCCTGTTCCCTGGAGTTTTCTGCGGCGTTTTATTGTGCGCGCTTCTTGGGCAGGAAGCGAGCGAACATTGACTATTTTACTGCGATCGTTCGCCGGCGTGTGATCGGGCACATCGATGCGGCCGGAACTATGCTAGAGAAGCTAGCAACGGACGGTCGTTCAGGTGCCGTCTGTTACGCTACCCAATGTGGCGGGTTAAATCACGAGCAAAGGAGCCTCCCATGGCTCGTTGGAACACGCTTTCGTTCATACCACCCACTTTGATTGCAGCAACATTCCTCGTAGCCACGTGCGCGGTTCCGTCGGCCAGGGCAGCCGAACCTCCGGCGGACCTGTGCTCGCTGCTGCCGGCAGGGGACGTGAGCAAGGGTCTAGGGAGGACGTACGATTCGCCGCAAAAGAGCCTAGCTCCGCGACCCTTCGCGAACACCGCGACGGGAACGGATTGCAAATATCCACCGCAAGGCGCCACTCGGGGCGAGTTGTGGTTTCGAGCATACGTGGATCCGTCAGCGTCGGTCTCGGCGGACTTGTTCAGCAAATTAAGCAAGTTTTATGGGCCGCCAACGGCGGTGTCTGGCCTTGGAGATGAAGCTTATTTTGACGCGAACCATGCGCTCCACGTCCGCAAAGGCAACGTACGTTTCTATATCAATCTAGATTTGGAGATTTCTGCTGCGGAAAAGGAGAAGCAGATCAAGGAACTCCGCAACCGTGTTGCGGGACGACTGTAGAAAAGTCGACGGACAGCTTAGAGTGGCCGTCCGTCGTTTGGTGCAATCGAAGAGCTATTGCTGACAGGAGTCGGAGACCATGTGGACGTCGGTGACCTTCAGGTGTCCGTGCTCGGCCGTGTTGTTCTTCAAGCCGGTATCGTGCGCCATGTCTTTCTCATCTTCTTTCATGTTATGCATCTTGGAATGCGAAACCACACCCTTGGCTTCAATGGTATGGCCCACGTGCTTCGCAAGATTGACAGCGTTGTTGCCGTGAATTTCCCAGGTGCTGCCATCGGTGCCAGTCAAAAGGTATTCATTGCTACCGCTCTTGCTGAGGCATCCGGTGATGTTTCTCACCTCGCCCTTGGATTTTGCGTCTGCGTCGGAATCTTGCGCGACTGCCCACGCCGTAGTTAGACCGGCAAGCACCACGCACAGCATCAAGCGACTTAGTTTTGTCATTAGGTTGCTCCTTTATTGGGTGCCTCAAGAGAAGGCCTGAGGCCGAATTCGAGACATGCTTTCCGGAGATAAGTTGCGGTTTCGGGGAGGAGAGTTGCCGCTGATCGAGGATATCTTGAGAGGGCACGGAAGAGGGCACGGACTGAGCCTCGAATTGGAGGACCACCAAATGTAGTTCCGGTCAGAGGCGTTCAATTTCTGCCAGTGGGCACAACACCTGTCAGGCAACCAGGCCGAAAGGACGACCGTTGAGCGCACAAAGACCGTCGCGGTTTCGGCGTTGGATCGCAGCTTGCCCGATGTGGTTCAGTTTGATTCGGGGAATGGTAGTGATGCGCGCCATCCTCTCTTCGAAGAAGGAACAGTTCCGCTCGGGATGACGCCGATGGGAACGAAGAGGATCGGGATCCATAAGCCACTACGCGACAATGGCGACGAGCGCAGTACTAGTACGGTTCTGATATTACGGCTGTGAAAGGAACTTCAACAGTTCTTGCATGAGTCGCGGGCCCTGCTCGGTATTGAAGATGAACTGAGCGTGAGCTGAGCCTTCGAGGATCACCAGTTGCTTAGGCTCCGGAGTTTTCTCGTACTGCTTGCGGATGCCGGGCAAGCGCGGTCCATCGCCGGATTGGTCATCCCGGGTCACGATGAACAGTTTTCGACCCTTCATGCGCTCGGGCGTGTCGCCCCCTTCGGACCCGAGCAACACGATGCGATCGATCTCGCCGGGCTTGGACTCTGCCGAAGCGTCGCCGGCGGCATCGCCACCCATACTCCCGCCTACGATGGAGACAGTGTGTGCCCCAGTCGAGTGGAGATATCGAACTGCGGTCAAGACGTCCGGGTAGTGTAGGCCGTCGACGGTCTGCGATCCCGCTTGGGACTGGCCGTATCCACGAAAGTCGATGGCCAGGACACGGAAGCCTGCGTTGGCGAAGGTCTGCGCTTGCTTCGCCCAGTCCTTCCTGGTGAAGCGGCCGCCATGAACCAGCACGACGGCGCGCTCAGCTTTGCCGTATTGATCGGCGTGGAGTTGATAGCCATCGGGGGCTGGGAAAGCAACTGGCTCTTGCGCAGCGGTGATTCTTGCCAAGAGCAGCGGGAGCAGCACTAGTCGGAGGGCTCGCATGGCGTAATGATACGACGGACGGGATTTTCTGACCGTGGTTGCGCTGCCTGCAGACAACAGGTTCCCCGGCTTCGCGCGGAATGACTAAGTAATTGAGTAAGGCAGGACCTGCCGATGGCGACAACTTAGGCCGCTGTTCTATGCATCTGAATTAGCCGTGACGATTGATGAAACAGTTCTTTCCCTCAGTTTCGATTCTGAAAAATCGAAGCGGCGAGAAGCAGCTCTTCGCAGCAGTGGCTTCGAGGTAATCTCCGCGCACAGCCCTACGCAGGCCCGGTATGAAATTGAGACGGGAAGGTGCGGGATTTTCGTAACCTGCCGTACCGTGCCTGACATAGTGAACCGTCATCTGATGGAGTTGTTCAAACGATATTGTCCCACCGGGTGGATTATTTTCGTGACTGGTAGCGAAGCTTCCCGCACCGGCGCTTATGAGCCGGAGGCGGATGTGCGCGTTCCCGAATCGGAAGATCCGGACGGCGTTGTGCAGGCGTTAAGCGCTAAGCGGGAGCAAGCAAGGACGCAGCAGCCAGGCGGTTGCCGGTGATGCTGCCTCTCGTCGAGGTGGGGCGAGACGCCCCCACGACAGCCGCCGGGACAACGGCGCTACAAGGGACGAACGCCCGTCAGCGCTCCATCCACTACGTCGTCGATCCGGGCTTGTAGCCAGCGGTTTGGCTCGTGATGTCCGCGCAGGCGCAGCTTCAGGTAATTGTCGGTTAGGGCTTCGGTAAAGCCGGAGGTCGACGTTTCGACCTCGGCTGAATTCGTGTCGACTACGTCGCGGGCGGGGGCGCCGACACCACATGAGCGGAGGGTGATGGCCTCGATTTCTTTGCCGATGAAACCGCGCATGAACGATAGTTTCTTCTCAGCGGCCAACTCGCGGAGAATGCGGTTGCGTTGGCGCGCGATATGGACCGGAACCTGATTGGCCATCTGCGCAGCGGGGGTTCCGGGACGTACCGAGTACGTAAAGACGTGCAGGTAGGTGAACGGCAGGTCTTCGATCATTCGCCGTGTGGCTTCGAATTCAGAGTCGGTCTCGCCGGGGAATCCGACCATCACGTCGGCGCCGATCGCGGCGGTGGGCATGGCGGCGCGGATCTTCTCAATCTTCGCGCGATAATGCCAGGGACGATACTTGCGGTGCATGCGGCGCAACACCGCATCGCTGCCGGACTGCATGGGCACGTGCGCGTGCTTGGCGATGCGTGGGGAAGACGCGACGAGAAAAATCAGTTCGTCGGTCCAGTCCATCGGCTCGACCGAAGAAATGCGTAGCTTTTCGAGAGCAGTCTCGGAGAGGATGGCGCGGATCAGGTCTTCGAAGCCGGCCTTCCGGCTTCCGACTCTCGGCTTCGGGAAGGCGGCTTCGGGCCTCAGGCGTTTGGCATCGGACCTCGGGCTTCGGACGTCGGACGTCAGGTTCTGGCTTGGGGTTGAGGGCTGAGCTCTGAGGTCCCGGTCTCTACCCCATCTGCCTAGATTGATGCCGCTGACGACCAGTTCGCGGTAACCGGATTCCAACAGGCCGTTCACTTCGCGGATGATCCGGTCCAAACCGAGCGAACGGCTTTGGCCGCGCACGTAGGGAATCACACAGAACGAGCAGCGATTGTCGCAACCGTCTTGCACTTTGAGATTGGGACGTGTCCGTTCATTGGCGGCGTCGAAGACAGGGGCAGCGAGGAGTTCGGTGTGAGCGAAAATGTCGGAGACGAAAATCGAGTTCTCAGTTCTCAGTTCCCGGTTCTCAGTCAGGCTTGCAAGCGGGATGAAAGTAGTCTCGGCGACGGGTGTGTTTTCGAGCATCAGGTCCACGAGTTGATGCTTGTGGGAATTGCCGATGACGAAGCTCACGCCGGGCAGGGCTGCTATTTCCTCGGGGGCGCGTTGGGCGTAGCAACCGGTCACCACAATTTGCGCCTCGGGGTTGCGGCGTCGCACGCGGCGGATCGCAGAGCGGGCATCCTGGTCTGCGGCCGCAGTCACAGTGCAAGTGTTCAGGACAACGACCGCGGCCTGGGCGGGAGTGGAGGCGCGTGACATCCCACGCTCCTCGAACTGACGTTCGAGAGCGGCGCCGTCAGCCTGAGTGGCGCGGCATCCAAAGTTCTCTACATAATAATATCCCGGCACGTTCCTATCGTAACGCACTCGCCGCGGCCGTTGTACCCGCCTATGTGCGACCGCCAGTGCTCGCCACACATGGCCAAGTTAGAAGCCGCGGGCGAGGGCGCCCGTGCCACAGTTGGTCAGGCCGACGCGGCCGTCCGGCGCGACTGAAAGCACTCACGGCAGAAGACGGGGCGGCCCTGCGTGGGACGGAAGGGGACGGTGGTCGTCTTTCCGCATCCCGAGCAGGTGGCCTGGGTCTCAACCTTGGTATAGCGGTAGGCTTGTCCGGGTGCGGGGGGCGCGCCGAGGACCGAAACTCGCTTGGTTTTGCAAGCCTTGCAACGCTTGGGTTCGTTCTTGAATTGTTTATCGTGAAAAAAAAGCTGTTCCCCGGCAGTGAAAATGAAATCACTCCCACAGTCGATACACTTCAGCACCTTGTCCTGAAATTCCATTGAGGATGGCTCCCTTCAGCCCGTTTCCGCGCGCCCACCCGCGGGGAAAGAACTGCGGTGGTACACCGAAAAAACAGGTTCTGTACTCGCCCTCTCTTACAACCCCTTGGACTCGGCCCGCCACGCGCCCAGGAGGGGGCGTGGGTACGAACTATGTTGCTTATATGCCGGAAGAATGATGAGTATGAAATCCCTGCTGCAGCTCGAAATGGTGGGGGCCAGATTCGAGCAGGGCCGCCCCGGGAAGGAGCGGCCCTTTACTGCGTTAGTCCTGTTCTTTGCGCGTTTTCTTGCGAGCCCGCTTGCGTGCGAGAGCAGCCTTAACGCGCTTTTTCTCGCCGGGCTTCAGATAAAAGGAGTGGCGCTTGACCTCCTTGATAATGTCTTCCTGTTGCACCTTGCGCTTAAAACGGCGCAGAGCATTCTCGAGGGATTCACCCTCTTGAAGTCTCACTTCCGCCAAACTGACACACCCCCAAACCCGTCCGGATGGACCGAATAGTTATTACAAGGTTTTGAGAGCAAGTCAAGAGGAACGGGGGAATTTTAAACATATCGTGGGGAAAACGCGGGGAAATGGGGATCATTTTGAGACGGCACGGCCGGGGGAGGTAAAGGTCGGTAGCGAAGTGGATCCGGGGCCTCCCCATCCTTCAATCGGGCTTCTTCTCCACCTCGTCCCGAATGCGCCTGAGGACGGGGCAGGTGAATGCGGTAGATGATGGCGTCGGACCAGAGCTGCCAGTATGCGGCTGGCCAGAGTCCGTGGTGATACCAGGTTGTTCCTTGCAGGCGGGTTCCTCCGTTGGGCAGCGGAGTCAATAGGAATTGGCCGCCGTGGAAATCCGTGCAGGCGCGGCGCTTCGATGTGCGCGTAGGAAGTCCATTCCTCCAGGGGCGGGGGATTCGAGGTCACGGAAAATTTGAGGCGGTGGGGGCTCGTCCCAAGCTTGGATCGGTTCAACGAATGCACCGGTGGAGAACACGCAATACCGCTCTGCGCCCGAACCACTGCCCCGCATTTCGGCACGAATGGGATAGGCGATGCCAGCACGGAAGATCCACTCCACCGGTGGAGGAATCTCCGAACAAATCTGGGGGGTTGCGTTGGGGTGAAATGCTCGGCCCATTCGACACCAGGAGCAAAGACAAGCAGGATCGAGGAGTAAAGCCGGGGCCTCGGTATCGAACCGCCGGCGCCTCTGCACGAGAAGCGCAATGCTCCAGCGAAAGCGGGCAGGGCGAGCGGCGCTGCCAGGAGGAGGCCGATCACGCCTTCGAAAGCGAGCGCCAGGAGTGCGGCCCCCAGCAGCCTGGTGGACAGGCCGGCAACCCACACTCGGCTGGCGCATTCCGTAAATCACCGCCGATGCAAATCGCAGAGTGAATGCCAGAGCGACGAAAAGTCCCCAGCCATGATTCGTCAGTACCTGTGCGCCGAGCAGCGCAGGCCCGAATCCAAGCGGCACCGTCAATAAGGAGCGAGATTGCGGCGCTCCCCAAGGCGCTTGCCGGGAACAACGCGCCACGAATCACGGGGTGGCGTAGCCTTCGCTTCCGCGAGCGCACCGTCGCTACAGAGCCGCTTCATGGTCAGCACACGATGCCGACCCAGATAAGAGGCAGAGCTAGGGCTACCAGCGTTGCCAGGAACAGGGCGTCGTTGCCATGCAGGTCGATGATTCGGTCGACGTCGCGGACGGGCACCCAATAGTTGAACAGTCCCCAATTGCGATGAAAAACATCGCTGGCGACGAAACGATTGAGATCGTGCTTGATCGCGAAGCCCAGCGCCCGCGACGACGGCATAGGTGCCGCGGTCCACCGTTCCGGCTGGACACAACAAGTCAGCGAATGAGATTTTCATAAAACGCTGGTGTTGAGCGAAAGAAAGCTGAAATCTCTCAGCGATTTGCCCGTTTTCCTTTGTTTCTATCGTTACAGAAATTGCAGCAGATACGATATCGTGTCAAGCGTTTCTCTGCGGAAGCTCGACTGCCAGGAAGAAAAGGAAGATCGTGCTGGGCCAGAGTTGCAGGAACAGGCGGGTCAGCGAGAAGCGCAGATGCCAGTAGATATCGTAGGGAGTGATGAGGTAGACGGCGAAATATCCGGCGAGCGTGAGAATCAAGGCTAAACGGGCGCAGCGAAACCCTGGCGCGAGTTCACGCGATTCCTTGGCGCCTGCCGCGCAATAGAAACCGACCAGCACGAGTGTGCCCGGAATCAGGAGCCAGTGTCCGAAGCGGAGAAATCCTCTTGCGTACCACTGCAGAATGGCCCAGTAGCGCTTGGGATCGAGCAGCTTGTGAAACGTCGTTGCTGGGTCGGAGAAGAGATCGCTCGCAGGCACGACGGAATGTTTGAACCAGCCGATCAGGATCAATACGGGGGCGACAGAGGCGACAAGGACGACGAGCGCGATCCAATTTTCACTCGCGGTTTGAGCAAACGGACGCGAAGGATCGCGACGACTCTTGTCGCAAATGAGGATCAGGAAGCGAGCGACGAGGATAGCGCAGAGGAACAGCAGGCCCTCGTTCTTGGTCCATGCTGCGAAGCCGGCGGCCAGACCGGCCTGCAATAGCAGGCCGTGAGAAGGAGGACCGTTGGCCGAGTCGTAGTCATGAAGGCAGAGGACCGCGACGGTTGCGAGAACGAAGAAAGATAGAGGAACGTCGGCGTATTGGGAGGTTCCCTGTTCGACGAAGAAAGGCGTGGTCAGCAATGCGAGCGCACCCATCATGGCCGCGGTGCGGCCGCGAAGAATAGAAAGAGCGGAGAACAGGAGTGTGACAGCGCTGAAGGTGAAAAGGAAGCTGATGACGGCGGGCACACGCGGGTCGTCGTGGCCGAGACAGGTCCAGAAATGAGCGACCGCGGCGGGAAGAAGCAGCGGATAGTCGGGATGAGACCAGGGAATGAGCGCGCTGAATCCGTCCCGCCAATGCGTGCCGGCGCGAAACAGAAACCTGGCGTGAAGATTCCAGATGGCGAAGGCATCCCATCCGTCACCGTAGGGATGGGCCAGCGTGCGCATGACGGCGGAGTAGATCGCGGCACAGAGAGCGATTGCGCATGCGGCTG
>Ga0210406_10001212_pt1 | contig 32646 bp, 24 predicted proteins | sample IncBWC30MmetaG_FD_155454 | JGI IMG/M metagenome (GOLD analysis project Ga0210406, IMG submission 155454) | Forest soil microbial communities from Barre Woods Harvard Forest LTER site, Petersham, Massachusetts, United States - Inc-BW-C-30-M | ecosystem: Environmental > Terrestrial > Soil >... | reverse complement strand
TTTTTCCGTCCGCGGGCATCACATTCGGATTGCGAAAAGTCGCCAACCGCGTTTCACCCTCTGGAAATTCGCTTACGGGCCCGAGCGGTACCCACTCGAAATACGCATTTGCGCGGCCGCGCGTGATTGAGGAGAGCACATAGCGCAGAATCGGCACGGCCAGCGCCGTGGCCACCAGGCCGTTGAATAAGATTCCCAGCTTCATGAACAGCCCGCGACGGCTAAGCATGTTTTCGTTCGGCATCAATTCGCTCCTGGTGTGGGCGTGGCCTGCGCCGTTGGATACGGCTGGCCGGGATTCTGCACCCGCTTTGACGCCAGCCACGCGACCACATCGGTGATTTCCTGCTCTGACATCGGCTTCCCGGGAACGTTTCCCCGCCAGTCCGGAGCGTTCAATTCGGGCCGCCCGGTGATTACAATCGTGCGCAATCCTTGATTGCTCACGAGCGCAAGATAAGAGCTGTCTGTAATCGAGCTGGCTTTTTTCCCGCCTCGCCCATCTGGGCCATGGCAGGATTCGCAATACGTTTTGTAAACGAGTTCGCCGTGCGCGGGCTCGCCGGGCGATTTCGCCAGATTCAAATGGGAAGGTGCTTGAACTCCATTCAATATCCCCGGTTTGCCCCAACGCGCCCGGATTTGCGTTGCAATCACGTCAATCTGCTTGTCGGTCAGCATGCCGCCCGCGCTCCGCGCAAACGCCGGCATGGAGGTGCCGGTAACACCCTCCGCAATCATCTTTCGCATCGCCGCGTCATCAGCAATCGCCACGTAAACTGGATCGGCGAGCGCGATGGCTGCTCCGCCCCGCCCATCTGTTCCGTGGCAGCCGGCACAATTCTCCGCATACAAAATTTTGAAATCCAAAATCTCATCCGGCGCCAGCGTCCCCGAATCTTTCCCGGGCCGGCCGGGTGAGGATTCGCAGCCGCAGAGCAGCAAGGCTCCCAGCGCCAGGTAACAACCGAAATGCACCAATGCTCTCAAGGACGCTTCTCTCCGTTTTCCTTCTGCCGCATCATTCCCGGGGCTTCGATTCCGGCGCGCACGGCGAACGGCAAATTCTCGCGTGTCGGGACTCGCGACTGGCGAATGACTACCAACCCCGCAACAACGCCGAACCCGATCTGCGAAGCCATGAACCAGAACCAGTTGATGTGGCTTTCCAGCACCGGATTCAGCAGGCCAAGGATCGAATACAACAGCCCCGACCACAGCACCGGCGCGATCAGCCCGCCCAGTAAAATCGGACGGCGCGGGAACATCGGCAACATCGCGCCATAGAGCAGGCCTACCAGAGTCGACACAATCCCGTGCAGAATCACCGCCGCCACGAACGGCCCGGCGTGAAAGGCACTCAACTGCGCGGGTTCCAGGCTTAACGATTGCGAGTAAATCCCGGCGGCAAGCAGATTGATTGGATACCAGATACTTCCCGCCTTCACCAGGCCGTAAATGCAGGCCAGAACCGCCATCGCCACGCTTCCGGCCCAGCCGCCCTTTACGCCTGCAGAAATCGGATACGTTTCGAGAGGCAGCCACGCGCGCACAATGGCTTCGTCGACATGAATCCGCTCTACTCGCTGGCGTTCCGTGGCAATCTCGTCATCCTCGGACACAATTTCCACCCGCTCTTCCCGCTCGTGCGGAAACACCTCGCGGAACCACCCGACGGAACCTGCGAGCGAAAGGATGGCGCCCAGAACACTCACCGATACGTTGGTCAGGAGCCCCGCAAACAGCAGCGTGCACCCGAAAGCCAGCACAATCGGCCACGCTGTCGGCGCCGGCAGTTCAATCGCCGCCGGATTTCCCGCGCGGTGCCCGAATTTGTCCGCGGTAACTTGCGAAGCCATCGCGCCTCCTCAGCGCCCCAAAATATAAACCACCGTAAATACCACAACCCACACGGCATCCACGAAATGCCAGTACATCGAAAGCACTCCCACGCGCGCGGATTGTTCCGAGCCAACGCGCCCGGCAAGGCCAAACAGAAAAACGATGCTCAGCATAATCAGGCCAACGGTGACGTGAAACGCATGCAGTCCCACCAGCGAATAGTAGGTGGTCCCGAACAGATTCGTGGAAATTGTGAGCCCGTGCTCGTAAATCAGCCGGTGCCATTCCTCCCCGGTGCCAAACAGAAATAATCCACCCAGCAAAATCGTCAGGAACCAGAATCCGAGAAAGGCGCCGCGTCCTCCGCGCACCAGGAACTTTTCCGCGAAGTGGATGGTCAGGCTGCTCGACAGCAGGCAAATCGTGAAGAAAATCGGCGTCTCCAGCACTTCGCGGGGTGTGGGCCCGGAGAGACTCCTCCCTGCATAGTAGAGATACGCCACCACAAAAATTGTAAAGATGGCCGACTCCGCAATGATGAGGCACGCCATCCCGACCTTGCCGCGGTAGGGGAGGCGCCAGGACTCAGGCGTCTGCCCTATGGGTGTGCTAATTGCGCTCATCGCTGAGTCCCCTTATTCATAGCGGCTATCCGGATCTTCGGGATGCTTCTGATCCCAGAGCGGCCGGCGGCTTTCGACCGTTGGAATCACGGCAAAGTTGTAGGCGGGCGGCGGCGAACTCACCGCCCACTCGAGCGTCCACGCATCCCAGGGATCGTTCCCCGCCTTGGGTCCACTGAAATAGGAAAGGATAAGGTTTGCTACGAATACCAACGTGGCGATGCCCTGGATAACGGTGCCGACCGTAACAACCACGTTCCAGATATCCCACCCGCGGCCGGGCTCGTACGTGTAAATACGCCGCGGCATGCCGAGCAAGCCGGGAATATGCATCGCGTCAAACGTCAGGTGGAATCCGATGACGAACAGCCAGAAATGCAGCTTGCCTAATCCTTCATTCAGCATTTTTCCGGTGGCTTTGGGAAACCAATAATAAAACCCCCCGAAAACGCAAAACAGGATCGCCCCAACAATCACATAGTGGAAATGCGCGACCACGAAATACGATCCGCTAAGCTGCCAATTGAATGGCGCCGCGCCCAGCATGATGCCCGTGAGGCCTGCGACCAGGAATTGGAACAGGAATCCGATGCAGAACAGCATCGGGGTCTTGAATTGGATCTTTCCGCCCCACATCGTGCCCAGCCAGTTGAAAATCTTGATGCCAGTCGGGACGGAGATGGCCATGGTCGTCATCACGAAAAAGGTGTTTGCCGTGGAGTTCATACCGATCGTGAACATGTGATGGGCCCAAACGCTCATGCTGATGAACCCGATGCCGACGGTTGCCGCCACCATTACCGGGTAGCCGAAAATCGGTTTACGCGAAAATACCGGGATGATCTCCGACGCGATCCCAAAGGCGGGAAGCACCAGGACGTAGACCTCCGGATGCCCGAAGATCCAGAAAAAATGCATCCACAGCGCCGCGGACCCGCCCGCCTGCGTATCGAAGAAGTGGCCGCCCAGATACCGATCGACGAGCAGCATGATCTGCGCCGCCGTAAGCGGGCTAATCGTAATAAGCACCAGGCCCGCCATGACCAGAGACAGCCACGCCATCAACGGCATTCGGCCGAGCGTCATTCCTGGACACCGCATTGAGAAAATCGTCGCAATAATATTGGTGGCCGTACCAATGCTGCCGAAGCCGGACACCAGCACTGCGACGGTCCAGTAGTCGGCACTGTGTCCTGGTGAAAACGCGCGCGAAGTCAGAGGAGCATACGCCCACCAACCCACATCCGGGGCATTACCTGCGCCATAGAGGCCGCTTCCGCCCAGGAAGCTGAAGTAGAGAAGAATTCCAGAGAAGGCCGTCAGCCAGAAACTGAAAGCGTTGAGGCGTGGAAACGCCATGTCCCGGGCGCCGACCATCAGCGGCACCAGGTAGTTCGCAAAGCCGAACACGATGGGCATGGCCACGAAGAAAATCATGGTGGTGCCGTGCATGGTGAACATGCGATTGAAAACCTGCGGCGAAACGAAATCGGCATGCGGCCGGATCAGCTGGATGCGCATGATCATCGCTTCGAGGCCGCCAATGACCAGAAAAACCAGCGCGAAGACGATGTACAGGATTCCCAACCGCTTATGATCGACCGTGGTTACCCATTCGTGCAGCGTCTCCAGCCAGTGGCCCCGCGCCGCTTCTGCGGTTCGAATCGCCATTGCATCCGATGACATGCCCGCTCTCCCCCAAATACTTCGTTACCGCAGTGTCTCCAGGTAGCGCACCAGCGCGTCCAGATCGGCATCGCTTAATTTCATCGCCGGCATCAGCGAACCGGGTTTGATCATGTCCGGATCTTGAATCCACATGCCCAGGTTTTCCGGCGTATTTTCGGCGGCGCCCGCGGCGATGGTGCGACGGCTCATCATGTGAGTGAGGTCGGGACCAAAGCGGCCGGTCGCCGCCGTGCCGGCCACCGCATGGCAATTGATGCAGGCGGTCGTTTCAAAAACCTTGCGTCCGGCGCTTACAGAATCATCCTGTTTCGCCGGCAGCTTTTGCGCGTTCACCCAGTTCTTGAAATCTTCGGGGCTGTCCACCGATACCTGCAAAAGCATCTTCGCGTGCTGCGTGCCGCAATATTGGGCACACTGCCCGAGGAAGATGCCTGTCCGATGTGGGTCCATCCACATCTCATTCACGCGATTCGGAATCAGGTCGGTCTTTCCGGCCAACTGCGGCACCCAGAAACTATGATCCGTGTCCGCCGAAAGCAGCTTCAGGAACGTAGGGGAGGGATTTGCCGGATCGCTGACCGGAATATGCAATTCGTTCGCGGTGACCACGCCCAGCGCCGGATACCGGAACTCCCACCAGAACTGGTGGCCGATGGCAATCACCTCGACCACATTCGGAGGCCGTTTCGCATCCTGAACGGCGTGGATTACACGTGTGGTTGCCAGCACCAGTACAACGACGATGAGAATGGGTATCACCGTCCATGCAAGTTCGATCTGCGTACTGCCATAAACCTGGGGCGGCTCATGCGGGGAATCTGTTGCCCTGGCCCGGAATTTCACTACCGCGTAAACCAGCAGAGTGCCCACAACCAGGAAAATCACGCCGCAAATGGCGAGAACGAACATGGACAGATGAAAGAGCGAATCCGCCGGAGTCGAGTGTGGATCGAAAATATTGGGAATCGGATTGTCGCTCGGCGTGCTTGCGGTGCACAGGCCCGCTACAAGGAGCAGTCCGAGAACAAGCAAGACGATTCCTGTCGTTCGCCCAACGACAACCCCCGCCTCCGAGCCGCGCAGGTCTGTTCTCATACTTCTTCGTATTCCCTTGAATCGACCCTTAAAATACAGCCATTCCCGGAATTCGTCCGCATTAATTTTTGAGGAAACCTGATGACCCTCATTTCAGGCCATCTATACAGTTCTCGGATGAGATGCTCCGCAGGACCAGATGGCTAATGAATTTATTTTGTAACGCCGAGGAGGGACCCGGACTACCGGCAAACCGCGCCACCCTTGCCGGTCTCTTTTGTTCCATAGGAACTTCAGAAAACACGAAGGAGCGGCGGAAGCGGTGATGATCTTCTGGCGTGTCCCAGTTCGGCCCGATCCGTCCAAGCGCTAGCGCGGGAAAAAAGGATCTCGCGGGATAGATATGCTCGTTGGCAGCATCTGGGCGATAAGTTGTTACTTGTGAATAATTTCGAGAGGGGGTCACAAAATCCAGCCGATTCTCATGCGGGTCTTTTTATGACCCAATTCCTGAATAGTTGACGCCCTCACAGACCCGGTTGGACCGATGGGGTGTGGTGGGCCCGCCAGGATTTGAACCTGGGACCAACGGATTATGAGTCCGCTGCTCTAACCGCTGAGCTACGAGCCCCTTGTTTCATTCTAGTTCACAAATGCAGTCTGTGCAGCCCAGTTTTCACGCGTGACCCGAGTACCTGCGGCAACCGACGACAGCTTGACGCTCCCCGGAGTTGTCCGTTTTACCGCAAGCCGGTTGTCGCCGGCCCATGTTTCCCGCTACCATCATTGTGCTGCGGGAGCCGCTTGTACCGCCAAGCGCCGCATTGCAATCCCCTTGGTCCCGTTCTTCCGGCCAATGCTCTCTGCCGCACAGTCAGGAGGGAGCCTCAAATGTCTACGATCACTTCGGGAAGGCTGACCACCCCGCTGATTCGCGAATCCCACGGTCATCGGCCGGCAAGCTGGGACGAAGCGCTCGATTTCGTCGTCGGCAAGTTGCGCCGCCAAATCGAGAGCTGCGGGCCGCGGACGTTCGGCATGTTCAGCTGCTCGAAAACCACGAACGAGTTGAACTACATCGCGCAGAAGTTCGTGCGCTCGGTCATCGGCTGCAACAATATCGACAGTTGCAACCGCACTTGACACGCCCCCAGCGTCGCCGGTCTGGCGGCGGTCTTCGGGGCAGGCGGCGCCACCAGTTCTTATCAGGAGATGGCGGAATCCGATTTTATTTTTCTTTGGGGCTCCAACGCGCGAGAGACTCATCCGATCCTCTTCCATCATTTATTGAAGGCGACGCGCCGGGGCGCGCAACTCGTTGTCGTCGATCCCCGCCGCACCTCATCGGCACAGTTTGCTCATACCTGGCTGGGCCTCGATGTTGGTTCAGATATTTCGCTGGCCAACGCGATGGCGCGAGAAATCATCCATTCCGGCTTAGCCAACCAGAAATTTATCCACCACGCCACCAGCGGATTCGAAGCCTATCGAGCTACCGTCGAGAAATACACGATGGAACGGGCCGAACGCGAAACGCGCGTGCCCGCAGCCCTGATCCGCGAAGCCGCGCACGCGTATGCGAAAGCGCGCCGCGCGCAGATGTGCTGGACACTCGGCATCACCGAACATCATAACGCGGTCGACAATGTTCTCGCGCTCATCAACCTTGCGCTTCTTACCGGCCACGTCGGCTGCTATGGCAGCGGCATCAATCCCCTGCGCGGCCAAAATAATGTTCAGGGCGGCGGCGATATGGGCGCCATACCGGACCGCTTCCCCGGTTTTCAGCACGTCGAAAATGCGGAGCTTCGCGCGAAATTCGAGAAAGCCTGGGGAGTGGAAGTGGATCCCAAAGCCGGCTTGCACGTTACCGGAATGTTCGAAGCGATGGAGCATGGCAAGCTTACGGCGCTTTATGTCCTCGGGGAAAACCCAATCACTTCGGAAGCGGATGGCCAGCGCACGCGCAAACTTATGGGGGAACTCGAATTTCTAGTGGTGCAGGATCTTTTCTACACGGAAACCGCGCAAATCGCCGATGTCGTTCTACCCGGCGCCGCGGGTTGGTGCGAGAGCGAAGGCACGGTTACCAACAGCGAGCGCCGCGTTCAACGCGTGCGTGCCGCCGTCCCCCCGCCGCAAGGCGTGATGGACGACACCGCAATCCTGTTCGAACTGGCCCGCCGACTCGGCCACAACTGGGGCCAGCCTAACGCCGAAATTATCTGGGACGAATTGCGTAAACTGAGTCCGATGCATGCAGGCATGAGTTACGCGCGCCTCGAACAACTCGGGGGTATCCAGTGGCCGTGTTTCGATGAATCGCATCCCGGCGAACAATATCTTCACAACCGGCTCTGGCAGGAACCCTTGCTCGGCCCCCGCGCGCCGTTTTCCTGCGTCGAGTTTGAGCCGCTGGTCGACACGTTGACCCCGGAATTTCCGATTCGCCTCACCACCGGCCGCCGCCTGGATTCCTACAACACTGGCGTGCAAACGGGAAAATACTCTTCGCCCTTGCGCCGCCCGGAGACGCTCGATCTTTCGCCTGAAGATGGCCAACGCTACGCCCTGCGCGAAGGCGAACGCGTTCGCATCCGTTCCCGCCGCGGCGCCGTGGAAGCGCCGGTGCACTTCGACGGAGCACTTCGCCCGGGCCTAGCATTCATGACCCTGCACTTCCCCGATCAGGTGCGCACCAACGATCTGACGATCGAAGCCCCCGATCCGAAGTCCGGCACCTCCGAATTCAAGGCTTCCGCAGTCTCCATCGAAAAAATCGAGGTGAAGTGAGTGGATCTCCATCTCACCAGCGACGCAGCCACACAGGACGAACAATTCGCAGTGGATCTCATACTTGGCGAGCCAGTCTCGCAGTGGGCCGGTTCACCCCGAGGGGCCGCGCACGACGAGCATTTTTCTTCCGCTCTGCCCTATCGCCGGGACTTGCTTCTGCCAGTGCTTCATTCGGTGCAATCGAGCGTCGGGTGGCTGAGTCCCGGTGCGCTGAATTACGTCGCAGTTCGGCTAGATGTGCCGCCTGCGGAAGTTCACTCCGTGGCTTCGTTTTACGATCTCTTCCGGCTGCAGCCAGCTCCCCCCATCACAGTGCAAGTCTGTGACGACATCGCCTGCCGGACGAAAGGCGCGGAATCCCTCTGCGCCGGCCTCGATAAATCACTCGGGAAAGAGGGCTCGCCATGCTTCGACGGCAAAGCTGCCTGGTTTCGCAGCCCCTGCCTCGGCCTGTGCGATCAAGCGCCAGTTGCCCTTGTGAAATCAGCCGGGAAATCCGCGAAGGAATGGGTGATCGCGTGGGCCACATCGGCATCCATTCAAAACAATTTGCAAGACTGCGCCAAAGGTGGCGATGGGCTGAAGGAATCGCGGCCATTGTTGCGGGAATTTATCCCCCAGTTCGGCGATCCGCAACTTCGTTTGTTGCGCCGAGTGGGGCACGTGGATCCGGCGAATCTCCAGGAATACCTCCGGACAAAAGGTTATGAGGCGTTGCGGCGCGCGATGCAGATTGGGCCGGAAGCAGTGGTGCGGGAAGTGATCGAGTCGCGATTGCTGGGCCGCGGCGGCGCGGCATTCCCTACGGGGAAAAAATGGGAAGCGGTTTTTCGCCAGCGCCGTCCTGGTTCAGTTCATTACGTGATCTGCAACGCGGATGAGTCGGAACCCGGCACCTTTAAGGATCGCGTCCTCATGAAGGGCGATCCCTTTACACTAATCGAAAGTCTGACAATCGCCGCATTCGCTGTCGGAGCGGAAAAAGGTTTCATCTATATCCGCGGCGAGTACCCCGAATCGTTTGGCATCCTCTCGCAGGCCATCCAGGCCGCCCGCGAAAATCATTTCCTGGGTGCAAACATTTTAGGCGGTGCCTTTTCCTTCGACATCGAACTCCGCCGCGGCGCGGGCGCTTACATTTGCGGTGAAGAGACCGCGCTGTTCAATTCCATCGAAGGCTTTCGTGGAGAGCCGCGCAATAAGCCGCCGTTCCCTACACAGTCCGGATTATTCCGCCGGCCCACCATCGTGAACAACGTCGAAACACTGATCAATATTCCCGAAATTATCCTGAAAGGCGGAGCATCTTACGCTTGCGTCGGCACGCTGCAATCGACGGGCTACAGGTTGTTTTGCCTCTCGGGCCATGTGGCGCGGCCGGGAACGTACGAAGTCGCTTTCGGTGTTACCCTGCGGCAACTGATCGAAATGGCCGGTGGGGTCGGAGGCACGGGGAAGCTGCAAGCCGTTCTGCTCGGCGGGGCCGCGGGAAGTTTTGTCTCGCCGCAGGAATTGGACACGCCGCTCACGTTCGAAGGCGTCCGCGCCATCGGCGCCAGCCTCGGCTCGGGCGTGGTTATGTTGTTCGACGATTCCGTGGACTTGAAGGATATTCTGGCGCGCATCGCGAAATTCTTCCGGCACGAATCGTGCGGCCAGTGCGTTCCGTGCCGCGTTGGAACGATCCGCCAGGAAGAAATCCTACGCCGGCTGACGACTCGCACGCCAAATGGCTCCGTCCAAAGCGAAATTGCCCTGCTGAAAGAAGCGGCGCAGGCCATGCGCGACGCCTCGATTTGTGGACTGGGCCAGACTGCGCCAGCCGCGATTCTCTCGGCCATCGAACGCTGGAGCCTTTTTTCATGAGCGAATCCTTGAACGCTCCTGTTTCAACGATCCCTGTGCCAAGAGGCCCGCTGCCCAGCGCGCCCGCGGCTGAGCCGGTGCGCATGGTGGAAATTAAAATCGATGGCCACCCGCTTTTCGTCAACGAAGGCGCAACGATTCTCGAAGCCGCCCGCCAACTGGGCATTGAAACTCCAACGCTCTGCTATCTGGAAAATCTCGCGCCCGTGAACGTGTGCCGCCTCTGCGTGGTGGAGTTGGAAGGATCGCGCGTGCTGGTTCCCGCCTGCTCGCGCAAGGTGGAAGCCGGGATGGTGATTCACACCGATTCCGAACGCGTGCGCCTCAGCCGCAAGCTTGTTCTGGAATTTCTTGCTTCGTCCGTGGATCTTTCCACCTGGCCCGCGTTTCCTGAGTACAGCCAACGCTACGGCGCGAATCCAGCGCGATTCGGCAAAGACGCAGCCGGCAATTCTCAACCGGTGAAGATCGACAACGAACTCTACGTCCGCGATTACGCCAAGTGCGTCCTCTGCTACAAGTGTGTGCAGGCCTGCGGCGTCGAAGCGCAATACACCTTCGCTATCGCGGTCGCCGGACGCGGCTACGGAGCGCACATCTCCACCGAATTCGAAATTCCCCTGCCCGAATCCGCCTGCGTCTATTGCGGCAACTGCATCGGCGTGTGTCCCACGGGCGCACTCATGTTCAAATCCGAATACGATATGCGCGCCAGCTCGACGTGGGATGAATCTCGGCAGAAAAAGACGGATACGATCTGCCCCTACTGCGGCGTCGGCTGCGATCTCACAGTTCACGCGCAGGACGGCCAGATCGTGAAGGTGACTTCTCCGCTGGACCACTCCGTGACCAACGGCCACCTGTGCATTAAGGGCCGCTTCGGCTGGCAATTTGTGCAGATTCAGCCGGCGCGCCACCTGTAGCTCAGGCCTTCAGGCCTGAGGGTTTCGCTGCGCTGGCGCGATTATATGCATGAAGGGGAAATCCTCACCCCTAAAGGGGTGAGCTACAGAATTGCTCGCTTTGTTTCCTGCAGAATATTTCCGCCGTCCACAACCAGAATCTGCCCGGTGATATAGGACGCCTCTCTCGAAGCGAGAAACGCGACCGCTGCCGCTACTTCTTCGGGTTTGCCTGCGCGACCCAGCGGAGTATAGCTGGCGGATTCCAACTCTTCCGGCAGCGAAGACCCAGTCTGAACCCAGCCCGGCGCCACGCCGTTGATCGTGATGCCATCCATGCCATGCTCGATCGCCACGGCGCGCATCAATCCATCCATCGCGCCCTTGGCGGCTCCATATGCGCCTGAACCCGTGTTGCTCACCAGCGGACCCGTCACCGACGTCACATTCACAATCCGCCCATACTTCTGCTTCTTCATAATCGGCAACACGGCCCGCGTCATCAAAAAAGCTGTATCCAGCGTCATCGCCAACTGCCGCCGCCAATCCGCATAGCTGATTTTCTCGACCGTGGTGTTTCCCGGCTGCTTGCCGTTTTGCGCCATCCCCGCGTTATTCACCAGGATATCGATCCTGCCGCTGCGCTTCGCGATTATTCCTACCACCTCCTGTACGAGGTGCTCATCCGTCAAATCCGCAACAAAAGGAAAAACACGCTCACCGGATGGATCAAGTTGTCTGGCTGTTTCGTGGATGCGCTCCGTGGTGGCGCCGATCGCGACAAAAGCGCCTTCGCGCAACAGTTGCCGGGCGATGGCGAAGCCGATACCCGCTGCGCTGCCCGCGCCGGTCACAATTGCAGTTTGGCCCTGAAAGGAAAGATTCATCCTGGTGTGAGCCTAGGCGTTCACGCCGCCGATGCACAGATACTTGATTTCGAGAAATTCCTCGATGCCGTATTTCGATCCTTCGCGCCCCAGGCCCGATTCCTTCACCCCGCCGAACGGCGCAACCTCCGTCGAAATAATTCCTGTGTTGATGCCGACGATTCCGTACTCCAACGCTTCGGCAACTCGCCAGACACGCGCCAAATCGCGCCCATAAAAATACGCGGCCAGCCCAAACTCGGTGTCGTTCGCCAGGGCAATCGCATCGGCCTCCGTCTTGAATCGGAAGAGCGGGGCGACTGGCCCAAACGTCTCCTCGCGCGCCACCGCCATCTGCGTCGTGGCATTCACCAGGATCGTCGGTTCAAAAAAACGCCCGCCCAGCGCGTGGCGATGCCCGCCGGCAATCACCTTCGCACCCTTGGAGACCGCGTCTCTAATATGGTTCTCCACCTTCTCCACCGCTGCGTTGTCGATCAGCGGTCCCTGAGAAGCGCACGCCTCCAGCCCCGGCGCTGGCTTCAGCTTTTTCACTGCCGTCACCAACTTCTCCGCGAAGGCATCGTAGACCGACTCCTGCACCAGCACGCGATTCGTGCACACACAGGTCTGCCCGGTATTCCGGTATTTCGAAGCAATCGCGCCTTCCACCGCCGCATCCAGATCCGCGTCTTCAAAAACAATGAACGGCGCATTTCCGCCCAGCTCCAGCGAAAGTTTCTTGATCGTCGAAGCGCACTGCGCCATCAAGACTTTCCCGACTTCGGTCGAACCCGTGAACGAAAGCTTCCGCACAATGGGATTCGATGTAAGCTCCGCGCCGATCTCTTTCGCCGATCCCGTGATCACGTTCAGCACGCCCTTGGGCACTCCCGCCCTCTCGGCCAGCTCCGCCAGCGCGAGCGCCGAAAATGGAGTCTGTGCTGCGGGCTTGATCACCACCGTGCATCCCGCCGCCAGCGCCGGCCCCGCCTTGCGAGTAATCATCGCCAATGGAAAATTCCATGGCGTAATGCAGGCCACCACGCCGATAGGCTGCTTCAGAACAACGATCCGCTTGTCCGCCTGGTGGCCCGGAATTGTGTCGCCGTAAACGCGCTTCGCTTCTTCGCCAAACCATTCGAGGAACGCCGCCGCGTACGCCACTTCCCCGCGAGATTCCGTAAGCGGCTTTCCCTGTTCGAGGGTCATCAGCCGCGCCAGGTCTTCCTGATTTTCCATCATCAGGTCGAACCACTTGCGTAGAATATTCGCGCGTTCTTTTGCGGTCCGCGCGCTCCACGACTTAAATGCTTCATTCGCCACTTCAATCGCGTGCCGCGTCTCTGCGCCGCTCAACTTCGGAACTCTGCCTATGATTTCGCCGGTCGCGGGATTATCGACGCCAATCGTTCCCCCGCCCGCGGCTTGAACCCACTTTCCATCCACGTAGCAGGCTTCGCGAAACAACCGCATATCCTTCAGATCAACGGCGGCGACCGCCGAATTTGTGGCCGTGCTCGACATAAAACACCTCGTTCATTGGAAAGCGCGACGCCACCGGCTGTTCCTTCAGAATGCCGGGCATCGCGCGAAAAACGTTATACGTGGGAAAGGGCAACCTGCTTTTGTTCGGAGACAAGCGCCAGTCCCGCCTCCAGCACATCGAGCCCTTCGTCCAACTGCTCGTCCGTAACCACCAGTGGCACCAGGATGCGCACGACGTTTCCATACGTGCCCGCCGTGATGGTGATCAAACCGTGCTCGTACGCGTATTTCGAAAGCTCTTTCGTCTGCGCGCCGGCCGGTTCCCTCGTTTCCCGATTGCTTACCAGCTCAATCGCACACATGCCACCGAGGCCGCGTACGTGGCCGACAATCGGCCACTTCTGCTGCCACGCCTTCGCTCGCTCTTCAAAACGCTTTCCAATTGCCGTCGAACGCGCCAACAATCCGTCTTTTTCAATGGTTTCAAGGGCAGCAAGTCCCGCCACGCAAGACGCGGGATTTCCGGCAAACGTACTTCCAAGCCCGCCGGGAATCGGCGAGTCCATAATTTCCGCGCGGCCGGTGACCGCCGCAATCGGCAGTCCACCGCCAAGCGATTTCGCGGTTATCAGCAGATCCGGTTCGACACCGTAATGCTCGATGGCAAACATTTTTCCGGTGCGCCCGATGCCGCTTTGCACTTCGTCCGCAATAAATAGGATTCCGTGCTTGTCGCAAATCTCGCGAATCACCGGGAAAAACTCCTTCGGCGGCACCACAAACCCGCCTTCGCCCAGCACCGGCTCCGCAATTATCGCCGCTACTTGATCCGCGGAAACCACCCGTTTGAATGTATCTTCCAGATGATGCGCGCATGTCATCTTGCACGAGGGATACGTCAAGCCATACGAGCAGTGATAGCAATTGGCGTAAGGAATCCTGTAAATTTCCGGCGCAAACGGCCCGAACCCGATCTTGTAGGGATTGGTCTTGCTCGTCAACGACATCGTCAGCAGCGTGCGGCCGTGAAACGCGTCTTCGAAGCAAATAACCGCCGGCCGCTTGGTGTGCGCGCGGGCGATTTTCACGGCGTTCTCCACCGCTTCCGCGCCCGTGTTCACAAAGAACGTTTTCTTCGCGCCCCGCATCGGAGCCAGCGAATTCAACTTCTCCGCCAGCGCGACATAGGACTCGTACGGCGTGACGCCGAAGCACGTGTGCAGAAACTTCTCCAGTTGCGCCTTCACGGCATTTTCCACCCGCGGCGCGCGGTGCCCGATGTTCAGGCAGCCAATCCCTCCGGCAAAGTCCAGGTAGCGGTTACCGTCAACATCCTCAATCCACGCGCCCTCGGCCTTCGCAGTGAAAATCGGCGTAACCAGTTGCGGCCCGCGCGGAATCGCGGCTTCGCGGCGGGCCACCAGCGCTTTGGATTTTGGCCCGGGAACTTCGGTGCGCAATTGAATCGTCTTCATGGCTCTCACTTCCCTCTTTTGAATTCAGAAAATTTACGCATCTCAGTACCAGCCAATTGGAGTTTCGTCCAGATTGACGTACACCTGCTTCGTTTCAAGATATTCTTCCAGTCCCCACGGCCCAAGCTCCCGCCCGAAGCCCGACTGCTTGTAGCCGCCCCACGGCGCTTCCACGTAAGTCGGCTGCATATGATTTACCCAGATAATTCCCGCGCGCATCGATTTTACGATGCGAAACGCCTTAAAAATGTCACGCGTCCACACCGCGCCGGCCAGGCCGTACGGCGTGTCGTTGGCAATCTTGATCGCGTCGGCTTCGTTCTCAAACGGAATCACAGAGGCTACGGGACCGAAAATCTCTTCACGCGCAATCCGCGCCGAATTGTCGACATCGTAAAAAATCGTCGGCTCCACGTAATATCCCTTGCCAAACGCTTTCGCGCGCCCGCCGCCAATCGCGGTCTTCGCTTCTTTTTTCCCAATTTCCATGTAGGAGGTCACGCGATCGAACTGCTCCTTGCTGACCAGTGGCCCCATCTTGGTGTCGCGGTCGAGCGGGGCGCCCAGCTTGATGCGCTTGGCCTTTTCCGTCATGGCCTCGACAAATTTCGGGTAGATCTTTTTCTCCACCAGAATGCGGCTGCCCGCGGAGCAAACCTCACCCTGATTAATAAAGACGCCGAAGAGCGCCCCGTCCACAGCGGCTTCCCAATCCGCATCCGCAAAAAAGATGTTCGGTGATTTCCCGCCGAGCTCCAGCGTCACGCGCTTCAGCGTATCAGCCGCGCTCTTGACGATGATCTTACCCACCGCGGCGCTGCCGGTGAACGCGATCTTGTCCACGCCGGGGTGCGCCACCAATGCGGCCCCCGCGACTTCGCCCATTCCGTTCACCACGTTCACCACGCCCGGCGGCAAGCCAACTTCTTCCAACCAGTGCGCAAATTCCAGCGCCGTCAGCGGCGTCTGCTCCGCAGGCTTCAGCACGCAGGTGCACCCGGCCGCCAGCGCGGGCGCCAACTTCCACGCCGCCATCAGCAGCGGATAGTTCCACGGAATAATTTGACCCGCCACGCCCATTGGCTCGCGAAGCGTAAAGCTCAAAGCGTTCGCCGGAACCGGCATGACGCTGCCGTTTACCTTGTTCGCCAGGCCGCCGTAGTATTCGAAACAAGTCGCCACGTCGCTGATATCGTATTCCGCTTCAACGATTGGCTTGCCTGTGTTACGCGATTCCAATTCCGCCAGCATGGGCTGGTTCTGCCGGATCTTTTCCGCCAACTTGAACAGGATGCGCCCGCGATCCTGCGCCGTCGTGGCCGGCCACGGCCCGGAATCAAACGCCGTGCGCGCGGCCTTCACCGCCTTGTCGACGTCGCTCGCGCTCGCCGCCGCAACGTGCGCAATCACTTCTTCTGTGGAAGGATCGAACACGGGAAACGTTTCGCCCCTCGAACTTGAAACCCATTGGCCGTTTACGTAATTCTGATAAGTTTTCACCGCAGGTTTTGCTGGACTTGACATCGCTTTCCTCCAACTTCCAATTTCAAGCCGGCGTCGAGCCCTCGGCTAGTTTTCGCGCCGCCTTCCGGCTGCCATACACAAAAAAGAAAAACGCCGCCAGGCCAATGAAGCCAAGCGTGCCGCCAAACATCCATATCTCGTAAGACAGCAGCGAAGTGATCTGCTGCGCCGGGAAGAATGCCAGCGCAATACCGAGGATGGTCGTCAGCATTCCGGAAAGACCCGCAAACACTAGCATCCCGCGCCCATAATGCCCGCGCACGAATTTCTGGTCGAACGCGATCTTCAGCAGAGCCCCGAACATGTACAGGAACGGGACCAACTGCAGCACAACCGCCAGCGAAAGCAGCTTCTGGAAAGTCTCCTGCACGCCAGAACCCGTCAGCGTAAAGTTCAGAATCACCAGGATCAGCGAAACGCCGGCGTGCACTAGCAGCGCCGGATACGGAGTCGCATACTTCGGATGAATCTTGCCGAGCCACGACGGCAGGTAGGAGTCCAGCCCCGCGACAAACGGAATTCGCGCCGAACCACCCAGCCACGCCGAACCGATGCCCGCAATCGACAAGCTGAGCATCAACGCAAACGGCGCCACAATCCACGAAACGCCCACCTGCGCCGCCATGTGGCTGACCGCCTGCACAATTCCCTGCAGGACGCTAATACTGTCTTTGCTCACGGCAATCAGCAACGTCAATGTCGCTCCCACGTAAAGAAATCCGGAAAAGAGCCCGCCCCACGCCACCGCTCCCGGTAAGGTCTTCTGCTGATTTTCAATTTCGTCGCCCATGATCGAAGCGAGTTCCAGCCCCACCAGACCGAAGCAAATCACGCCAAACGAATTGAGCACAAACCGAGGATTCGCCGGAATCCGAAAGTCCGCCCAGTGAATCGATGTGCCAAACCGCATGCACACAACAATGCCCAGGCCCATCAGAAGAAACGCCGCGACAAACGTGCCGATGCCGCCAAGATTGTTGATCCACTTGCCCACGCCAAGCCCCATGATATTCAAAATCACCAGCACGCTCAGCAGCACCACGCTCGCCGCCAGCGCAAACGGTTTATTGTCCCCCAGCGACGCGTGCCCGGGCCCCAGCACAAAAACAGAAACGCCGACGAAATACAGCATGATCGTCGGCACGTACATCATATTGTTGGTCCAATAACACCAACCGGAAAGAAATCCGTGAAAGTCGCCGAACACTTCCTTGGCCCACAAATACACGCCGCCTTCACCCGGGTACCGGTGTGCCAGTTCGATCACCGCGATTCCCTGCGGCCAGAAAAACAAAATCAGCGAAATGATCCACAGCCAGATGGTGACGCCGCCGTTCGCCGCAATCGAAGGCAAAACGTTGAGGTTGAAAACGGCGACGACGAACAGAAGCACGAGGTCGCGCTTGCCGAGTACCCGCTTCAGGTGCGTGGTTCCAGTTGCGGCAGGCGAAACGTCTGCCTCCACGGGCGCGGCCTCGTAACTCAAAACTGTGCTCTCCTTAGTGTCCGGCGGCGCCAACGAACTGCGCGCCGCGTTCCTGTTGGGCTTTTGCGAGGCCGGGGGCGACCTCTTCAAACGCAGCCAGGTGCTTGTCGATGTCGGCTTCCGTGTGTTGAACGGAAATCGTCCACTGCTCGTCCCACCAGTAGGGCATCGCCAGCACGCCGCGGTTCACCATGCCGAACCAGAATTGCCGCCAGATGTCGACGTCAATTTTCAGCCAGTCGCGGTAGTTGCGGATTTCCTGCGGATAGAACATCAGCGCGCCGTTCACGCCGGCGCTGATGACGTACGCCTGCACGCCGTTCTTCTTGACGATCGCGCGGTACCCTTCGGCAAGTTTCTTGCCCAGTTTGTCCACATGCGCGTAATTCTCGCGGGTCAGCACTTCGCGGAACACCGCAAGCCCCGCCGCCATCGCAAAGCGGTTCGTGTTGTATGTGCCGCCGTGGAAAACCTTGTGCTGCACGATCAGGTCCATCACTTCGCGGCTTGCGCCGAATGCCGCCAGCGGCACTCCGCCGCCGATGGATTTCGCCAGCGTGATCATGTCCGGCTTCACGCCGAAGTATTCGCTCGCGCCGCCCCAGCCGAGCTTTGCGCCGGTTTTCACTTCGTCGAAGATCAGCAGCGCGCCGTTCTTGGTGCAGATCGCCCGCAGCGCTTCCAGGAACCCAGGCTGCGGCATGCACAACCCGACGTTCATCATGATGGGTTCCAGAATAATCGCAGCAATCTGCCCCGGAAACTGTTTGAAGCGGTTTTCGACGCTGCCGAGGTCGTTGAAGGTGGCTACCGTTACGTTGTCGAGAACAGACTTGATAACGCCCAACCCGCCCGGCACCGAATTCGGCGCATGAATGTCGCCGGCGTCTTCCAGCTTTGGTTTCACGCTGACCAGCGCCGTGTCGTGCAGTCCGTGATACGCGCCCTCGAAGCGCAGAATCTTGTCGCGGCCCGTTGCGGCGCGCGCAATGCGGCAAGCATGCATGGTGGCTTCCGTGCCGCTGTTGCCGAACCGCACCATCTCCACCGGATACCGCGCGCAGATTTCCTCCGCCAGTTCCAGTTCCATACCATGCGGCATGCCGAACGTGGTGCCGCTGTCGGCCATCAGTTTCACCGCTTTGGCCACCGCGGGATGCCCGTGGCCGGCCATCAGCGTGCCGAAGCAAAGGTTGTGATCGATGTATTCGTTGCCGTCGATGTCCTTAATCTTGCTGCCGTGCCCCTCCGCCACAAAAATTGGATACGGATCATACGCGCGGTAATTGCTGGCAACTCCGAGCGGGATGCGTTTCTGAGCCTTCTTGTGCGCTTCCGCTGATTTCGGCGTGCGCTTCTCGTACAGGGCGATTTCCTTCTGTAGTGTGTCGTGCATTTGCTGCTCCATCCAGGTAGGCCTTCCTATGTGGTCACCTGTGGCAGGTCTATTCCCTGCGGTCAGTATGGGGACGGCTTCACACCGTCCTAATGTAGGGGCGGCTTTACGCCGCCTCTCTCAGCGAGGAAAACAGCGTGGTTCCTGCGGCGAACAACGCTTACTAGTTTACGCCTCTTCTCTATTTCCCGCAGCCGCGCGGGCGGTCATTCGCGATTCAACTCTTCTCGCGGAAACGTCCCGGCCTGGTTGGGACGCTTCCGCGAAGAAGTCAGCTCTTCCAGTCCTCAGAAAAGAATCTTCAAGGCAAACTGCACCAGGCGCGGATCCCGCACCTTTTGCGGCTGGCCAAACGTCGTGTTGGAAGTTCCGCCGTCCACGCCGAAGAACTGCGCGTGATTGAAGATGTTGAATACTTCGGTGCGGAACGACACGCGAACTCGTTCGTTGATGGCAGTGGTCTTGAAGACGCCGAAGTCCCAATTGTTGATTGGAGAATTGCAGCACAGCGTGCGCGGCGAATTGCCGATCACTCCCAAGGCGCTATCGGTGATCAACAACTTCGTAGCATCCGAAAAAACATTTCCGTTGATTCGGGGGTTTTGCGTGCTTATCTTTCCCAGGAGGTCCGGCTTGCCGGGGCATTCGAAGCCGAGCGTGCTGCCCTGCAGCTCCTGGTCGTCGCAGTTGTTGATGAGAATCGGGAATCCGGTCTGATACGTGTAAATCCCCGACACTTCCCACCCGTTTACGAACTTCCCAGCCATCCCTTCTTTCTTCGGAATCGGCAGTTCCCAAACATAGTTGAAGACAAACCGGTGCCGCGAATCGAAGAGCGACGGGCCATAGGTGCTGTTGAAGTTGAGCGGGTTAAGGATTTCCTCAAAACTGGACGCATTGTCCAGGGATTTGCTGTACGTATACGAAGCCTGGAACTGCAAGCCGTGCGAGAAGCGCTTTTCGAACAACGCCTGCAACGAATTGTAGTTCGAACGAGCGACCGTATCTTCAGAGAAGATACTGTTGAATACTTCGGTGCCGTCCGCCGGGCAGCCGGTACCGGTTAGCGGGTCGCAGTTGGGAGAGGCGTAGGGACGCAGGCCAACCAGATTAATTGGCTGTCCGCCCGGCCCAGCGGTGAAGGTGCAGCCGGCGGGAGTTTTGCCTACGATCGGGCAGGGAACGTTCGGCCCACCGGGGGTTGCACCCGCAATGTAGGGCAAATGGAGAGTCTGCCCAGCCGGAAGGACGAACTGGAACTGGTTGTCCTCGGAGAATGGCCCGCATCCCGGGCCGACGCCTTGGTCATTAAGGCTTTGAATATCCAGACAGGTTTGCGCGTTGGCCGCGTTCTGGTCATGGATCGCCAGCAACCGGTGGCCCTGCGAGCCAACGTAGCCGACCTGCACAAGAATGTCGCCGGGCAATTCCCGCTTGACGGTCAAGTTATACTGCGCCGAATACTGCGTCCGCAGCGTCGTCGGAAATTGTCCAAAGAGCAAAACCGGACGATACAGCGACCAATCCACCGGCTGGTTGCGCGGCGGGTTCAGGAAGGCATCCGACACATTTGGCTTCGTGGATCCGTCTTGTGTTACGAACGGCGTGGTGAACAGCGGATTGGAAACTCCGTTGCTGATCCCGAACGGGGGTTCCGCGCTGAACTGCTCCAACACCAATTGTTCAATTGGGTTGTAGAAAAGGCCCCAACCCATGCTGACCGTGGTCTTGTTCGGTCCGCCGGTAAGTTTCGCGAGCGCTCCGTCTTTCCAACCCGGACTCCAGTTCAAACCAAGCCGCGGCGCAAAGGCTTTGTAGTACGTTTTGATGAGGCCGTTCGGCACCCCTTTGTCTCCCGGAAATACCAGCCCCGTGGGAGTCACACCCTGGTTATTGCAGTCGTTGCCAGCGGCAGGATTATACAAATTACTTGTGGGGCTCAGCTCGCAAGGAAAGACGGTGGAGACTTGCCCCGGATTGAATCGCTGGACTTTCTGGCCCTTGTCCGTCAACGGTGTGTTCATTTCCCAGCGCAATCCATAATTCAGGGTAACGTTAGACTTGATCTTCCAGCTGTCCTGCGCGAACAAGTACAAGGATGTGCTCCGGACAAGCTCCGTGTTTGCCGAACCCTGTGAGTAGGACGTCGGCAGCCCCAACAGATAATTGGCGAACAAATCGCCGGCGCCGGTGTCGTTATTGCCTCCAGGGCCAAAAATGTATTCGCCGTTCACGTTAAAGTACAGCTTCTGGTCGAATTTCTGATAGCGGACGTCGCCGCCAAACTTGAAGCTGTGCTTCCCGATAATCTTGCTGTAATTGTCGGTGAACTGGAAGGTATTGCCGGTCTGCGGCAACTGCCCTTCGAAGTTATTTCCGAAGAGCCCCTGCGTGCCATTGAAGGTAATAAAGGGCACGCCTTCAAACTGAGAGCCAAGGCCCGGATGGATGCCGCAGCCAAATCCCGGACAGGGCGGAGTGGAGCCGAGAACGGTTCCGTTGTCAGCAACAAGCGGGGTATCGGAAGTTCCGGTAAAGCAGAACGGCTGCGCGGCCGGATCGGTGCCGCAGGATCCCGTCACTGCATTTGTTCGGAGCGGGGTGTAAAACTGCGGTTGCGCTTCACGGAAGTAAGTAAATCGCAACTCGTTTACAGCAGTAGACCCGAGCGTCCAGGTGTGGCTCGCGTTTAACTGTTGCGCATGTGTGATGATGCGCGCGCCGAAGTTACCCAGCGATCCCCCGGCCAACTGAAAAATGGCGAATGGATCCAGGGTGTTGTCGTTGTCGTAGTAATAGTAGACCGAGAGTTTCTGCGACGGACTCAAAACCTGGTCGAGCCGGAGCTGGAACTGGTCTCCGCGGTCCCGGGACTTCACGACATCTTGGACCTGAGAGCTCGTCCCTCCCGACCCAGTCAAAAACTGCTTCGCCAGATTGAAGGCCACCGGATCAAAGCACTGCGTCGGGACAGCGGCCGTGAGCATAGTGGCACCGTGGATTGTTGGAAAAATGGAATCCCACAGCGTCGAGGCTCCCCCAGCCGCTCCGTTTAGTGCTGTCTGCCCTCCCGCGGTCAGCTTGCTGCCGCCTGGACTAAGGTTTCCACACCGGTTTTGGAGAACGTTGGCAACAAGCGAATCATTCAGCGACCCGGGGAAAACAAAGTTTGAGGGGTCGGTCGGCGAGACTCCCGGCGCCGGTAAGGGAGCTGAGAACGTTCCGGCGTAGTCGGAACCGGTCGGCACTGGTACCTGCTGCGACACGATGCCGCGGACGACCCTACGGCCCTCGTAGGAACCAAAGAGAAAAGTCTTGTCTTTCTTGATTGGCCCGCCGAGCGTTCCACCGAACTGATTCTGTTTAAATGGCGGCTTGACCGTCGGTTGGAATGTAAATCCGTGAGCGTTCAGAACATCGTTGCGGAAAAATTCATACACGCTTCCATGGAGTTCGTTGGTGCCCGATTTCGTCACCACGTTCACGACCGCTCCGGAATTGCGCCCATACTCGGCATCGAACGAATTTGAAATTACGCGGAACTCTTCAATGCTATCCGGCGACGGTTGCACCGCTGGGAGGTTCGCGAACAAATCGTTGCTGTCGCCTCCGTTGACGGAATAATTATTGGAGCGCCCCCGGCCCCCGTTCACGGTGACGACGCCGGGTTTATCCGACCCGTAAAACAGGTTGTTCCCGATCTGTGACTGAACGCCAGGCTGCAACTGCAACAACTGAAATACATCGCGTTCGTTCAAGGGCAACTCCGTGGACGACCGTTCATTCACGACCGCGCCTAGTTGCGTCGAAGTCGTATCGATCACCGGCGGCGCGCCCGTCACCTCCACCGTTTCCGTCGAGCCGCCGATCTGCAGCGGTATGTCCACCGTGAGGACCTCGTTCAAATTCAGCGGCACGCCCTTGCGCACGTACTTCTTGAAGCCCGTCTGGTTCACTTCCACCGCGTACGTGCCAATGGGCACTTCCAGAAACAAAAATTCACCGGTACTTGAGGTCTGCGCCTCGCGCTTGACGTTGGTTGCCTCGCTGATCAGGACGACCTTGACGCCGACCACCGCGCCGCCGCTGGCGTCCGTCACCGTGCCGCGGATGCGGCCGCCGGTGCTCTGTGCGTTGGAATGGGAAACGCTGATAAGGAGGCTGAACAGTGCGAGGACCGCCGCCAACAGAATGCTCGTGCAACAGACGGACTGAAGCTGCTGAAGTCGCTTTGCGTCTTTCATTTTGGACTCACCCCTGTTTCACCGAATATCTCCTGCCCCGGCAAAGAGATTCTTCGTGGTTGCTACTTCCCACTGAACCTTACTATAATCCAGTAAACTTAGAGAAAGCCGGGACCTGTGTCAAGCAGAAAGAATTTCTTGCCCACATCGAAATCTCCGGGCCGCCAACCGCTTCTGCGCATCTCGGAAGTGGCCCGCAGGCTGGCGATTTCCTCTTCCGCCTTGCGCGCCTGGGAAGCCCTCGGCCTGGTTTCCCCGCAACGCACCGAGAGCCGTTACCGCATGTACACCGAATCCGACGTCCGCCTGCTACAGCGCGCCCTTTTCCTGCGCCGCGCGCGCGGCTTGAATCCCGCGGCCATCGTTCACGTCCTTAAGAAACAGGGCGTCGTCTCCGCCCCCGCCGACGCGCCGCAACTTCCCGGCCAGCGGTTTCGCCGCCTGCGCATGCGCCGCCAGCTTTCCCTCGCCCAGGTCGCCCGCGCTACCCGCGTCTCCGTCGGTTTCCTCAGCGCCCTCGAACGCGGACAGATGCGCTGCTCCATCGCAACGCTGCGCCGCATCGCCCGCTTCTACAAAACCAACATCATCTCCCTCTTTGAAACCAACGGCGAAGCGCAGCACCTGGTGCGGCCTTCAGAACGCAAAATCCTCGAAACCAGCCCCAACGTCCGCATGGAACTTCTCGCCTGGGGCAACACCGCCATGGAGCCGCATCTCTTTCGCGTGAAACCCGGCGGCGGCAGCGGCGAATCCTATTCCCATGAAGGCGAGGAATTTCTGCACGTTCTTCGCGGAGAGTTCGAACTCTGGCTGCACAACGAAGGCCACTATCGTTTGAAAGCGGGCGACAGCCTCTATTTCGAAAGCTCCACGCCGCATCGCTGGAAAAATCCCGGCCGCGCCGAAGCGTGGGTTTTGTGGGTCAACACGCCGCCCACGTTTTAGATTTACAATCCAGCCTGCAGCCGGGTACCGTTCCGCGCTGCCCATCGAGGATCGCTTTTGAAACTGCGCTTCCTTCTTACCTTAGCCGCCTTGTTCGCCACAGTGCCGGGGGTCACCCGCCCCGTGTTCGCCCAGCAGTCCGCCCGCGTCGCCCCGGCGGAAATTTTGATCGTTCACGCAAAGGTCTACACCCTGGATCCGCAGAAGCCGTGGGCGCAGGCGATCGCCATCCGCAACGGAAAAATCCTGGCCGTCGGCAGCGACGAAGAAGTCGAGCGCTATCGCGGCATCGGCACAAAGCGGATCGACGCCGGCGGAAAATTGGTACTTCCCGGCTTCACCGATTGCCACGTTCATTTCCTGAGCGGCTCCCTCGGCCTCAGCCGCATCCACCTGGAAGGCTCGAAAGACGTCGCCGAACTGCAGAAACGCCTGCGCGAATATGCCGCCCAGCATCCGGGGACGGACTGGATCCAGGGCCGTGGTTGGAACTATGCGATGTTCGGCTCCGCCACTCTGCCGGACAAAAAATATCTCGACGAACTATTTCCTGACCGGCCGGTGTTCCTGAAAGGGTTTGACGGCCACACGTATTGGGCAAACTCCATGGCGTTGTCTCTGGCGGGCATCCGCAAAGACACTCCCAACCCGGCGAATGGCGTGATCGTCCGCGACCCACAATCCGGCGAAGCCACAGGCGCGCTAAAAGAAAGCGCCGCGAGACTGGTGGCAAAAGTAATCCCCGAGCCCAACCGCGTTGCCAAGCTGCGCGCGCTGCGTGAGGGCATGAAATGGGCCAACCAGAACGGCCTGACCCGCGTGCACAGCGCGGGCGGCGATTTTCCGGAACTCGACCTGTTCGACGAGTTGCGCCAGGAAAAGCAGCTCTCCGTCCGCTTCTACATCGCTTATTTCCAGGATCCGCCCGAACTCCGCCAGCAGGACATCGAAGCCATGGAGACGGCACGAAAAAAATATCACGACGATTGGATCGATACAGACGCAGTGAAGTTCATGGTGGATGGAGTCGTCGAATCCCACACGGCGGCGTTTCTTGAACCTTATTCCGACGATCCTTCCACGCGTGGACCGCTGTTCTGGGATCCCGCGAAATACCAGTCCGCGGTAGCGGAGATGGACAAACGCGGCTTTCAGATTTTCACGCACGCGATCGGTGATAACGGCATCCGCACGGCCCTCAACGCGTATGAATTCGCGGAGAAAAACAATCACACGAAAGATCGCCGGAACCGCATCGAGCATATTGAGGACATCAACGCGGCCGATATCCCGCGCTTCGGCAGACTCGGAGTGATTGCCAGTATGCAACCGCTGCACTCCTATCCGGACAGCGACACCCTGGACGTCTGGGCGCGCAACGTTGGCCCGGAACGGGCTTCCCGCGCCTGGGTCTGGAAAAGCATCGCAGACGCGGGAGGGCGCTACGCATTTGGCAGCGATTGGCCCGTGGTAACACTGAATCCCTGGGAAGGGATCCGGACCGCGGTCACCCGGCAAACGGCGGAAGGCACTCCGAAGGATGGTTTTGTGCCGTCCCAAAGGTTAACCGTGGCACAAGCGGTCGAGGGTTACACGCTCGGCGCGGCGTTCGCGGGGCACCGGGAAAAAACAGAAGGCTCGCTCGTCGCGGGCAAGGCCGCCGATGTGATCCTGGTCGACCGCAACATCTTTGAAATCGATCCGCACAGCATCGGTGATACAAAGGTTGTCGCCACCATCGTGGGAGGCAAGATCGTCTATGAAGCCGACGCACAATAGATTGCGGGCAATCCACCTGGCCGCCATTTTGTTTTGCTGCGTGACACTGCTCGCCTCCTGCCAGAAAAAAGAGGAATCGCTCAGCCTGCTCGTCTGGGAAGGTTACGCCGACGCCGCATTCGTCCACGCGTTCGAAGAGGCGCATCACTGCAAAGTCTCCGCCTCGTACATGGGTTCCAGCGACGACCTGGTGGCAAAACTCCGCGGCGGCAGCGCTGGCAATTACGACGTAATCTCGCCCTCCAGCGACGTCGCCGCGTCCATCGCGCGCGCTGGACTTGCCGAGCCTCTGGACTTGAGCAAACTTCCGAGTTACTCGCAGCTTTCTCCCAAGCTCCGCGAACTTCCCCTAGTCAAGTCCAACGGCAAAACCTTTGGCGTTCCTTTCATGTGGGGCCCGAATCCTCTTCTGTACGACACCACGGCATTCGCCAAACCGCCCGATTCGTGGGCAGCTTTCTGGGACCCGAAGTACAAAGGCAAAGTTTCCGTCTGGGACGATCTCTCCACCTTATATATGGCTGCGCAGATGCTCGGCTACGACAAGCCTGACTCTTCACAACTTTATAATCTTTCCGACGACCAACTCGCCGCGGTGAAACAAAAACTACTCGTGCTTAAGCCCAACATCCGCAAGATGTGGTCCACCGGTGGCGAGCTGACAAATCTTTTCGAAAACCATGAGGTAGTTATCGCCATGGGCTGGCCACTGATGACCAACCAACTGCACCAGGCAAACTTCCCTATCGACGAAACGATTCCCAAAGAAAACACCACCGGCTGGATCGACCACCTGATGATCACCAGCGCCAGTCCCCACAAGGAACTCGCCTACGCCTTCCTCGAATTCATGATTCAGGCACAGACACAGAAAAAAGTTACCGACGTCACGCACTACACTCCGGCCAATCCCGCCGCGGCGCAATCCATGACCGAAGCCGAGAAAAAAGGTTTGCACCTTGACGATCCCGACGCCTACATGCAGCGCATCTACTTCTGGCAGGACGTCCCGCGCCGCGCTAAATACATCGAAATCTGGAACGAGGTAAAGGCCGCCCCGTGACGCAACCGGTTTCCAGCGCCGAGCAGGCCGCCCCAATCGCGGCATCCGGTACCACGCTGCTCGAAGTCCGCAACGTCGCCAAAAGCTTCGGCCCGCGCGAAGTGCTGAAGCACATCTCGCTGGAAATTGCCGCAGGCGAATTCCTCACGCTCCTCGGCGAAAGTGGCTCGGGCAAAACGACGCTGCTGCGAATGATCGCCGGTTTCGAGCAACCGAGCAGCGGCGAACTCTGGATGAGCGGCGAACGCCTGGACACTCTCCCTCCCTACAAGCGCCGCGTGAACACCGTCTTCCAAAGCTACGCCCTCTTTCCGCATCTAACCGTTCAGGAAAACGTTGCCTACGGCCTGGAAGTCAGCGGCTCGGCAAAATCGGAAATCCCCGGCCGCGTAAACGAGGCTCTGCAAATGGTAAAGATAAGCGAATTCGCGGCCTCTCGCCCCGCAAAACTCAGCGGCGGCCAGCAGCAGCGCGTGGCCCTCGCCCGGGCCCTCATTAATCGCCCCAAACTCTTGCTGCTCGACGAACCGCTCTCCGCTCTTGACGCCAACCTCCGCAAACAAATGCAAGGTGAACTGAAATCGCTGCAGCGCGAACTCGGCATCACCTTTCTCTTTGTCACCCACGATCAGGACGAAGCCATGGCCCTCTCGGATCGCATCGCCCTCTTAAAGGACGGCAGCCTTGAACAGGTTGCCTCGCCGCGCGAAATCTACGCGCGCCCCGCCACCAGCTACACCGCCGAATTCATCGGCCAAACAAATCTCCTTCGCGCCAATATAAAGGACGGCATGGCCACCTGCGGCTCGCTCCAATGGCCTTCCACCCGGCCCGCCGGCGCGACTCTCTTTTCCCTGCGGCCCGAGTCCATACGTCTATCAAACGATGCCGCTGCTCCCTCCGACGCCGTCCGCTTCCGCGCCGTCGTCAGGGAACAAATCTTTTCCGGTTCCAGCGAGCATCTCGAATTCGAACTCGCCGGCCAGTCTTTCCGCGCCCGGATCCCGGCCCGTGGCCAACTCACCGGCGAGCACGAGTTCTGGTTTTCTCCCACGGACGCGGTCCAGGTCCGCGACTAAGGCAAAAATGTATTCGCGCGCCTACAAATGGATCGTCTCCACACCGCCCATCCTCTGGGTGACGATTTTCCTGCTCCTTCCCTACGCGCTGATGCTCGCGCACAGTTTTTGGCTCGTACGCGACGGCGTGATCGCCCACGATTGGAACCTGCAAAATTACGCCAAACTTTTCCAGAATCCCGTCTACCTCGAAGTATTGTTCCGCACCATGCGCATCGCCGCCGGTGTCACGCTGTTTTCCTTACTCCTCGGCTATCCGCTCGCCTATTACATGTCCTTCTATGCCGGCGTCCGCAAGGATCTTCTCTATCAACTGGTGATCGTTCCACTCTGGGTGAGCTACCTTGTCCGCGGCTACGCCTGGAAAACCATTCTCGGTTCCGAAGGCGTGCTCAACGGCTTCCTTCAATACATCCACGTTACAAAAGAACCCGTCAGCTTTTTCCTTTACAGCCCCTTCGCTGTCGTCCTTATGCTCACGCACATCTACACGCCGTTTGTTTTTCTCCCGCTCTACGCTTCGCTGGAACACATCCCGCGTAATCTCGTCGAGGCCTCCCACGACCTCGGCGCCGGCTCCCGCGCCACTTTCCTGCGCGTCATCTTGCCTCTCTCTCTCCCCGGCTTGCTCGCCGGCGCAACCTTCGCTTTTCTGCTCACACTCGGGGATTTCCTCGCACCGCTCCTCGTCGGCGGCCCTTCCAGCATCATGATCGCCAACATCGTCCAAAGCCTCTTCGGCACCGCTTACGACTGGCCGCTAGGCGCCGCGATTTCCGTTTCCATTCTCCTGCTGACCATCTCGCTCCTCTTTTTCACCGAGCGGCTGGAAAAACGGTGGTCCTTCCGATGAGCCGCTCAACCAAACTCGCCAATCGTTCGCTGCTGCTCGCCGCTTACGCGCTACTCGTGTTTGCGTTTCTCTATCTGCCCATCGCGGTCCTCATCGTCTATTCGTTCAATCGCGACGGCGTCGGCGGCTTTCCGCCAAAACATTTGACGCTGCAGTGGTATCAGCTCCTTTTCAGCGATGCCGCCATCTGGGATTCCGTGCTCAACAGCCTGCTGGTGGCCGTGGCTACGGTCATGTTTTCTCTTCTCTTCGGCCTGCTGGCCGCGCTGGCCCTCGACCGCGCCACCTTCCCCGGCAAATCCATCTTTCGCCGAGTGGTGTTGTTGCCGTTGATTCTGCCGGGCATCATCACCGGCATTTCCTTGCTGATGTTTGCAGTCTTTGCGGGCTTCCAGCTCAGCCTGATTACCGTTTTTCTCGGTATGGGCACCGCATTGATATCCGTCGCCACCACCGAGCTCTTCGCGGGCCTGCAAAAAATTGACCGCGCGCAGGAAGAAGCTTCGCTCGACCTCGGCGCCACGCCCTGGCAAACCTTTTGGCGCGTCACGCTCCCGAACCTGAAACTCTCGCTGATCGCCGCCGGCCTGCTCATCTTCACGCTCTCGATGGACGAAATCGCTGTCACCTTCTTCCTCATCGGCCGTGACAACACCCTGCCGCTCGAAATCTGGGCCCGCCTCCGCCGCGGCATCACCCCGGAGATCAACGCCATCTCCACGCTGATTTTCGCCGTCTCCGTAATTCTGATTTTGATCTGGTACCAGATTCGTACTCGCACCACCGGCAAGGAAGGGCAAGAACTTTTGGAACGCTCTTAGGAATCCTCAGGAGAAAGACCCATGTCTCAGACACGCCGCAATTTCATCAAGTACGTCGTCGCCGGATCCATCGCTTCCGGATGCCCGATCGATAAAGCGCTTCTCGAAGAGCCGGGCGGTGCCTCCACATCGCCGCTCGTCGAAGGCGAGCACTTCGGAGTCTGCCACCAGGTCCGCGACGGCCACTCCTTTCCCAAGCCCGACGCCACCAAAAAGGTGGACGTCGTCATCGTCGGCGGCGGCGTCTCGGGCCTCTCGGCCGCCTATTTCCTGAAAGGCAAAGACTGGCTGCTTCTCGAAAAAGAAGATCACTTCGGCGGCAACGCGTATCAGGAGGAATATGAGGGCCAGATCTTCGGCACTGGCGCTGCTTACGGCTATCGCGGCGACCCCGGCGACCAGCTCGCCAAAGAAATCGGCCTCGACATGCCGCTCATCAACATGCCCGATCCCATCATCGACAATGGCAAATACGCTCCGGACATCTGGCGCACGGGCATCAATGATCTTCCCTATTCGAAGGAAGTCGTCGCCAGTTTCAAAAAGTATCGCGACGACATCATGAAAATCGACATCAAGAAAAACATGGAAGCCCTCGACCAGGAGCCGTTCACCAAATATCTCGCTCCTTACGCGCCCGAAATCACCAAACTGTGGGACGCTTACGGCCCCTCCAACTGGGGCGCCTTTTCCGAAGACACCTCCGCGCTGATCGGCATCGCCGACACGCAATACTTGATCCAGGGGCTGGACGACCAGCGCGTGATTCTTCCCGGCGGCCTCGGCTGTATCACGCACAAACTTGTCGAAACTCTCAAGCCGCACTACGGCGAACGAATGCTAAGTGACGCCACCGTAGTCGCGGTCGTCCCCGACAAGGACGAAGTCCGCGTCACCTATGCGCAAGGCGACAAAATCACCACCGTCGCCGCAAAAGTGGTCCTGATGTGCACGGCAAAATACATCACCTCGCGCCTCGTCAGCGGTCTTCCCAACGAACAAAAGCAGGCCATGCGCCGCACCCGCTACGCGCCTTACCCGATGATCAACATGATTTTCGACAAGCCCATCTACCGCAAGGGCTACGACAACTGGTGCCCCGGCAAAACCTTCACGGACTTCATCGTCGCCGACTGGACTATCCGCAACAATCCCGGCTACAAACCCAAATACAACATCCTCACCTTCTACACCCCGCTCCGCGAATCCGAGCGCTCCACCCTTCTCGAAGAAGCCGACTGCAAAGCCCTGGCGGCAAAAGCCCTGAAAGATTTCCAGGGTCTGCTCCCCGAGTTCAACGTCGACCCCGTCGAAATCCGCATCTACCGCCGCGGCCACCCCATGTTCATGGCCGTTCCCGGCCAATACACCAAGAACCGCATGATCGCCTCCAAGCCGATGGACCGCATCTTCTTCGGCAACTCCGATTCCGGCGGCCCCGAATCTCTCACGAGCGAAGCCGTTCGCATCTCCCACGCCGGCGTCGAGTGGGCCAATCTCGTCCTCGCCGGAAAACCTGGCGCCGGCGACCTTGCTCACAAGGCCCTGAGCGAAGTCGTCCTCTAGTTTCCAGTCACCTGCCTGCGCATCGAAAAGGTTTCAGGCGTGTTATCGTTCTTCGAGTATCGGAAGCCCCACAAAACTGTAAAGGACTTATCCAACATATGCTTAAGCCGATCTCAAGGATCTTCCTCGCGCAATTGCTCCTCAGTTGTCTGGCAGTCCTTCCCGCCTATTCCCAGAAAACGCCGCAATCGCTGCTGATTTTGAACGCACAGATCGCGGACGGCACGGGCGCGCCGATCTATCGCGCCAACGTGCGCATCGCCGGGAACCGAATCGTTAAGATCGGCAAATTGGCCCCGGAACCCGGTGAACCAACTATCGACGCAAAGGGATTGGTTATTGCTCCCGGCTTCATTGACATTCACAACCATTCCGAAGAATCGCTGCCCAAGGATCTGGCGGCAGAGACCCAGGTTTCTCAAGGCATCACCACGCTCATCATCGGGGCGGACGGTGAATCGCCGTGGCCCCTGGCCTCCTGGTTCCACCAGATGCAGGACCACCCGGCAGCGGTAAACGTGGGGTCGTTCGCCGGCCACGCCACAATTCGCCAGCAAGTGATGGGCAAAGATTTCAAACGTATTGCGACGGCAGAGGAAGTGCGCTTGATGCAAGAGCAGTTGCGCCAGCAGATGAACCAGGGTGCCCTTGGGCTTTCCAGCGGCCTCGAATACGAAGTGGGGAGCTACGCAGCCACGGACGAGGTGGTTGCACTTGCCAAAATTGCCGCGGCCAGCGGCGGCTCCTACATGACCCACATTCGCGATGAAGCCGATAAGTCGTTCGAAGCCCTGCAGGAAGAAATCACCATCGGAGAACAAGCGCACATTCCCGTGGAGCACTCCCACATCAAGCTCGGAACGGTTGGCGTGCAGGGCAAAGCGGCGGATTACATCAAGATCATCGAAGCGGCGCGGAAACGTGGCCTGGATTTCCTGGCCGACTGTTATCCCTACGACGCGTGGCATTCCAACCTCAAAGTGGTCGTCCCGGACAAACAGTACGAAAGCCCGAAAAGTGTTGCGGCAGCGCTCGAAACTTACGGCGGCGGCTCTCACATCACGATCACCGAATTCTCGCCCAACAAATCCTACGCCGGGCACACCCTCGCGGAACTGGCCAAGTCCAACGGCCTTTCCGAGACAGACATGTATATCCGGCTGATCCGCGAAGGCGACGCCGCCCACACCGAAGCGGCCATCATCGGCCAATCCATGATTGAGAGCGACATCAAGGCGTTTTACCAGCAACCCTGGGTGATGGTGGCCAGCGACGGCGGCGTCGCTTCCCAGCATCCCCGCGGCG